>Ga0307470_10000031_pt1 | contig 102483 bp, 84 predicted proteins | sample atmos_gasesAM3C__FD_204565 | JGI IMG/M metagenome (GOLD analysis project Ga0307470, IMG submission 204565) | Hardwood forest soil microbial communities from Morgan-Monroe State Forest, Indiana, United States - atmos_gasesAM3C_05 | ecosystem: Environmental > Terrestrial > Soil > Temperate... | reverse complement strand
CAACGGCGGAAGAACCGACCAGAACAACGGCGTCCTGCTCTGCGGATTCCACCACCGCGCCGTACATCATAAGGGCTGGGACGTACGAACAGCAGAGGACGGGCTACCCGAGCTCCTCCCCCCACCAACAACCGACCCCGAGCGAAAGCCTGTCCGCCACCACCGACACCGAAAACGAGCCGCATGACAAAAGAGGAGGTCGCCGCCGCACCACGGCTCCGGCGCGAAAGGCCGGGCTGGTCTTGGCTGGCACGCCAGCCGCCTTCCGGCGGCGGCTGGCGTGCCACCGGCACCACCGTGGGCACCCGCCACCGCACCCACCGAAATCACTCACGCCTTTTCGGGCACTCGGCCTGGCGGGGTGGCTCTGTCAGTGGCCGCCGCTATTCTTCTGAAATTCCTGACACGACCGTCCTGGAGGCTGTCTTGATCCCGGCCCCAGACCCTGCAACCAGACCTGCCACCCGGCCACCACCGCCGACAAGCCACGCACCTCACACGATCACGAAGTTCCGGCTGGAGTACCAGCAAACGGCCAGGCCGGGTGGAGCCTACCCCGCTCAAGGGTTGGCCGTGCGGCTCTCCGCGACAACCGCCGTCACTGTACGGCTGCGGACCGTCACTCGAGCGGACCTCGACGAGGTGCTGGCTCCGTACCAGCGTGCGGATGCCCGACCAGACCATGCTCCAGCTCGCCGGGCGCGGCCCGCTGTCACCCGATCGGTTGGTGCTGCCAGTAACCACCCCGCCCGAGCGCGGCAGTTCTATGCTCTCGGCAGGGGTGGCCCGGAACGCCATAATCCGACCGGGCCTGGGGGGACAAACAAACATGGATGTGCATATGGCAATCGCGGCCGCGCTGGCGGGTCGGGCCGCGCAGCGTGGGTTTGTCGTCGAGCTGGAGCAGAGCTGGAAGCAGCTCGTCGCCAGCTTCACGGCGCTTGTCGAGCTCGCCGAGAAAGCGGGGCGCGCCGCGGCCAGACCGGGAGGGACGGGCGGCGACCACGGTCGAGTCGCCGCCGAGCTGGCCGGTTACCTGAACGGTGACCCGGACGGCTGGCTGGCCACCGCCATTGGTTTGTCCCAGCAGCTCGACCAGGCGACCGACAAGGTGACCGCGATACACCGGCGGGTGCACCGGGAGACGGTGAACATCGGCGTCATCGGAATGACCAAGGCCGGCAAGAGCACCCTGCTCCAACGCCTTACCGGCCTTGGCGAGGAGCAGGTCCCGTCCAGCCGTTTCCGGTCGACGACCGCCGCCCCGAGCCGTATCGTCCATGAGCCCGGTGCCGGTCGCGGCCGGGCCGTGGTGGACCTGCATTCGTGGGAATCCTTCCGCGGGGCGTTCCTCGTCCCGCTGCACGCTCGGGCTGGCCTCGGACCGCCAGCTCGCACGCTCGACGAGTTTCGCCGGCAGCGATACGTCGAGCCGAGCCCGGGCGGTGTCCCGGCGGACCAGGTCGGCCCCGAACGGTATCTCCGGCGGCTGCGCCAGGCACACGCCTCGCTGTGGAGCTACGAGAATGACCTGCGTGGCGGCCACCAGGAGATCACACTGGACAAGCTGCGACCGTACGTCGCCTATCCGAGCGAGGACGACCCCCGACCGGCCTTCCGGCCTTATCACGCGGTGCGGGCGGTGCGGATCTACTGTGAGTTTCCCAACGTCGGGGCGGTGGGGCTCAGCCTCGTGGACCTTCCCGGCGCTGGCGAGGCCGGTCTCGACGTGCATCGCCAGTTCCTGTCCAGCCTCCGCAACGAGGTTGACCTGCTTTTTGTCGTGAAACGGCCGGACAAGGCGAACGCGCAGGTCAACGATCCCGACTGGGACGTGATCCAGCTCGCTGGCGAGGCGGCGACCGGCGTACGAATGCCCGACTTCGTCCGGTACCTGATCAACCGGGACCGGGAGGTCCCACCGGACTATCTGGACCACGGAGCCGCCGACGCCCGCCGTGAAGGCGAGCGACTCGGCTTCGCGGTGCAGGAATGCGATATCAAATACGCGGAGAACGCGGCACAGGAGATTCTGGCGCCAACGCTCGCCCACCTCGCGGCGCGGCTCGCCGACATGGACCAGGACGCGGTCAAGTACACCCTGGACGGGATACGCGACCTCGCCCACCAGGTGCGCGGCCACGTGCGCGAGCTGACGAGGCACATCGAAAACTGGCAGGCCGGGCTACCGAAGGAGGAGCGACTCCTGCGGGACCGGGTGGTGAAGCTCAGGCGTGAGATCAGCGTGGCGCTCGGTGCGGTGCTCGCCCGCTATGACGGCCTCGACCGGGCGGGCGAGCCGATCGAGGCATTGCGCGCCGAGATCGACCGGGCGGTCGGCGAGATCGAGCGGTGGCAGCGAGACGGCTACGGCGCCGGCAGCACCGCGGAATGGACCCGGGACTTCTACGAGGCCATGTCGGCCAGGGAGACCGGAACGCAGCTCGACCACGAGTACAACATGGTTCGGCTGAAGGTCAGCGAGGTGTTCGGCGAGATCGACGCATCGTTGGCACGCTCGGTCGACCTGCTGTGGGGCGAGGTCGCGGCAGTGCTGCGGGCCAAGCTGACCGACAAGATCGTGCCGGCGATGGAGCCGCGCGCCGCGCTCACCCAGTTCGCCGCGCTCGCCCGGCAACACCGGCTCAAGACGCTGTACGACGCGACCACCCGGCTGCTGGAGCTCCCCACCGACTACGGCAGCATCTTCCTCCGGGTCGGCCGGCCCATCGTCCGGAAGATCGACTGGGAGCGTGCCGGCCCGCCACCCGGAAATCACGCCCTAACCATCGGCTCCGCGGTCATCGGCGGGATGGTCGGGGGGCCGGTGGGTCATGTGGTGGGCGGCCTGGTCGGTGACGCGGTGGGCGGTGCCGTGTCGGCCGGCGTCCGCGAGACCATCCGGTCGGCCGCGACGGGTGGGCGGCCGTGGTGGCAGCAGGGCCCCACCGAGCCGGAGCCTGCCCAGCCGGAGCAGCCCGCTGGGCCAGGGCAGCCAGCCGACTCGGCCGGCCAGGCGGACCCGAAGGCGCAACGGCGGCACGCGGAGCTGACCCAGGTCATCCACGCCGCGGTGCACGAGCTGCAGGCAGAGCTGCACGCCGAGGCCCGCCGTACGGTCAAGGTGCTGGCCGCGGCGGCCGACCAGTTCAAGGAAAGCGTGATCTCGACACCCGGTGTCGACCACGATTTCGTCGACCTGTGCCGGCCGGTGCAGCGCGACATCTGGCCGGACAGCTTCGCCGATGCCGACGCCCGGTTGGTCGCCGACATGGCCACGGTGCTGGAGCACGCGATCACCGCGACGGCAGCGGCCGACAGCATCGCCGGGCTCGCGGCCCAGGCACACAAGCTGTAGCCCTGAGGGCACCACCCGCCCGGCCGACTGGGCCGTCGACTAGCTCGGGCCGGCGGCGTCCGGCCCGTCCCCGTTGGCGACGCGGAGGAGCACGAGGACGACGTCATCGCGTCGGATGGCACCGGCCACCCGCAGCTCCCGGATCAGCTCGGTGAAGGCGTCGCGACCGAAGACCCGGAGCCTCGACCACACGGCCGGGTCGTGCGCCGCCTCCGTCAGCAGCCACTCGCCGGCCGCGTCGCTGGCCAGGACGAAGAGGTCGCCTGGCTCGGCGGCACCGCGGCCATGCCGGAGCGCCCGCAGGGCACCGTCGAGCCGGGCGCCCGCGGTGAGCGCGAGATCGGGATGGCCACCGTACTCCGCGGCCGAGGACAGCGGGAACGACGTGACGAGCCGCCCCGCCCGGACCTGGAACAGGCAGCAGTCGCCGATGGCGGTAGCCCACCACACGGCCCGGCTTCCCCGGCAGTCGAGCTGCACCCCGAGGAACGCCGCGGCCGAGCCACGCGCCGCCGCGTCCCGGTGGTACCACGGCACCGCCTCGCCACGGGTCGCGATGATCCGCTCCTGCGCGGCGGTCCATCGCCGCGCCCGGTCGGCGAACCACTGGCGTACGTCGCCCTCGTACGCGGGGATGTCGCCGTCGGCCCACGGCGCCTCGGGAAAATCTGTGAGGTAGCCGCTGGTCAGGTCGGCCGCCCAGGACCGCGCGGCGACCGCAGCGGCCGCGCCGTCCGCGACCGCGAACCGGGCTCGGCGCCAGCTCAGCGCGGCGCCGTCCTCCCATTCCGCCGCCAGGTCCTTGGCGACGTCATAGGCCTGCGCATATATCCGGATCACCCGTGCCGCCTAGCTCGCCTCGAGCCGTTCCACCGACGTGCCGACGCTGAGAAAGTCCACCAGCACCCGCATGCCGGCGTTGCAGACGAAACCGCGCGCGCCGGGGGCCGTTCGCAGGCCGAGCTCGACGGCGCGTACACACATGACCGCGGGCAGCTCGCTGGTGGTCCGGAACAGTGCCTTCGAGTGTTCGTCGGGCAGCTCCACGTCTTCGGCCGGGAAGAGCACCGGCCGGCCCGCGGCCGACATGTTGATCGCGAAGTAGAGCAGGTTGCCATCGGCATTGTTGAGCGCCCGTAGCCGCTCCACCCAGACCGCCGGGTCACCGTCGGTGGACTGCCCGTCCGTGATGTTGATGACGATAGGTGGAAATGAATGGGGGTGCGCCTGTAGCCAACCATTCGCCACCTCACCGGCCAGGTTGAGCGCCGAGCACATCGGCGTATTTCCCTGTGTTACCGGATCGAACCAGACCGGGAGCTGCGCGCCGTCCCGGGTCTCGATCCGGATCTGCGCGTTGGCGATCTCCTCCACTGACGCGAGCACCCGGCCGGCGAGCGACCCGGCGAACATCGGCCGCACCTCCTGGCCGTAGCCGATGATGCCGATGTCGTAGTAGTGCCGGGGCGGCCTGTTGAGATCCTTGTTGCACCGCCGGACGATGGTGAAGAGCAGCTCGTTGATCGCCTCGGCGACCCCTTGTGCCTTGGAGACACCGGGGCGGTCCGGCAGGTCCTGGATCATGGAGTACGACTGGTCGAGCAGGAACATGATAAAGCCGGGATGCAGCCGGTCGATCGTCTTGGTGTAGGCCACCTACGGGCTCCTTTGGGGACTCCGCCGGCCATCGGCGGACAACTTCGGCCTGGACATCGGGGTTATTCGTTCTCGTACGGCGAGCTTTCGTACGGCTGGCTCGCCCGGCGGCGCTCCGGTGCAAGGATCACATCGGGCCAGGTTCTGTCCGGGCCGGCGGTCCAGGAATGGTCGCATGCCCGGCAGCGCCACGGTCGCGCCTTGATCTCGACACTAACCTCGACCGAGCCACAGCGCGGGCACTGCGGCTCCCACTCGTCGCCGCCGACCGCGTACCTGGCGAGGATGTCCGGACGGACGGACAGCGATCCATCGAAACGATCCGATTGTGGAGCCGCGGGTTCCTGAGTACCGGGTGACGAGGCGACCGATGGCGAGGTGGGCGACGGCAGAACAGCCGGCGACGGGATGACCGGTGACGAGGCGACCGGTGACGATCTCGCCGGTTCCGGACGGACCAGCGGCGGCTTCCGACGTACGGGTGGGGGCTGACCTTGGGGGCCGGTGGGCTGGCCGGCGACCGGAACCGAGGGCATGCGCGCGGACGTGGACCAGCCGCACACCACGCCGAGAGCCAGCAGCAGCCCGGCCCAGAAGACCAGCAGCGCGGGATGGCCGGTGCCGTTCGCCGGCTCCCTGACCAGCCGGCCGGCATCGTCCAGGACCGCCGCGCTGTCCGGCAGTCGGGTGGCCACCGCGGTCGGGCCACCGTCGTCGACGACCACAAGCACCGGCGGCGACGTCTGCGCAAACCCCAGCACGGCCAGCACCGGCAACCCCGCCTCCCGCCCGCCGACCAGGACGACCAGGTCGGCGCGGTACCTCGTGGCGGTCTCGACCAACGCCATCTGAGCCGCTGCCGTGGCGGCGGCCGTCTTCGGCAGGGGAGCCACCATGATCGTCGTACGGCGCGGCGGCGCGGAGGTCAGCAGGACGAGGCCCACCAGGAACGCGGCAAGCGCCAGCACACCGATGGCGGCGGCTCGACCCGGCATACGTACGGTGTTCATCGGCCCACCAGGATGATGACAAGCAGTACCACCGCGATCAGAACGGCGAGCACCATCGCCGCTTGCCAGTTGTTCGACGGCGGCTGCCCGCCTGCTCGCTGAGGTCCCGGCGACGGGGGCGAGGCGGGCCGTGGGGATGGTTGGGGCGGCTGATGTGGTTGGGGCGGCCGCGGTGGATCACCGGGGGCGGCGGTCGTCGCCGTGCTGCCGAGCCACCAGCTGCCGGCCTGGACGCCGGCATCGGCCTGGCTGGGAGCGGCGGCCTGGTTGGAACTGGCAGCCTGGCTGGGACTGGCGACCTGGCCAGCCCGGAAAGGATCGGCGGTTTGGGCGGCGGCCGCAGCGGTTTCCGACCCAACCGTCCCGGCCCACCACGGGCTGCTTTCGAGGCGGCCGGCCTCGGGCGCGAGCCACACCGCGGCGACCGGCAACGTCCTTGTCCGCAACAGCGTGTCCAGGTCCGTGCTCACCTTCACGCTCTGCCGGCAGAAACGCTCCAGGAGTGTCGAGAGATTTCGCACCTCCAGGTCTGGGCTGGCCGCGAGCCTGGTCCAGATCGGCGTCGCTCCGGCGTTAACGAAGTCATGGTCAGAGAGGATCAGGTTCTCCTCGTTGTGATGTGCCCACAGGCCCGCGTCGGCGGCGAGCGCCTTCAGCGAAAGGTAGATGACCAGAGCCGAGAAGGCGTCGACATGGCGATCCCAGTGACCGGTGCGGATACGTTCGGGATGCTGAAAATGACGGTGCCCGTTCTCGCCGGGATGCAGCCTGGCGGCGCCGGGCACCCACGCCGCGTCGAGATCGATCAGACGGAGCTCGGTGCCGGCAACCCGGACGTTGTCCCGCTGCAGGTCGGCATGCGCGACACCGACCGCCGTCAGGAGGCGGGCCGCTTCCCGCCAACGGTCGGCCAGGCCGCCCAGCTCGGCCGGTTGGCCAAGGTTCGTCGCCGCGAACTCTCCGAGCGAGACTCCCGGCACGTGTTCCATTCGCACCATCGGCCACCACGTGTCGCGAACCCGGACTCCCTCGTCCGACCAGGCGAACTTCGCGAACACCTCGACCGGCTGTGCCCGCAGGTAGGTCTCGAGCGCGTGGTAACGCTGCGCGCGAGAGGGCTGCGGGCGTTTGAAAAAGCGGAGCACGACCGGGCCCGCTCCGGCGCCCGCTCCGGTCGACGCGAAGAAGACAATCGCGGTCTGGCCTTCGACTGACGCGGGCAGCCGGAAGTTGTCCATGACGAGCTCGGCGACCTGGAGATCGGCGTCGCGGAATGCCTGTCGAGGGGTTCTGGACAGCAGCGAAGTACTCCTTTGGGCTGGGCCACGGAGCGGGACTGGTCAACCTGGCTCCACTCGAATGCGATCCGCCGACCAGGCAGCCGCCGAGGATGCACGCCGACGCAACTGCCGGCCCACACGCTATGCCGTGGAGACGGATGATCTGTGACGGTCGGTGGCATTGGCCGGCACGATCACTCGATCGGCGTAGCCGTCGCTCCCGGTTGCCCACTCCAACACGCCCGGCAGGGCGTGCCACCAAGGACCGAACCGACCACTCACATTCGCACCTCGGACGCCTGGGCGCCGGAAATCAAGCCCGCCCGGGCGGATCCACACGATCGGGTGCTCCTGGCCGCTCCCGCGGGGGAATGTGACATTCTGGCTACGACTCAGCTCGACGGCGGAAGGGGGCTGCGGTGGGCGACGGGTTCCCGGTGTGTGACCTCCGTTACGCGACGCTTGCGGACCTGGCCGCGCTGACCGATCTGGATAATGCCTGCTTCCTCCTCGACCATACGGACCAGCAACGCGCCGCACCCGGAGAGCTGGAGCACGGTCTGGTCCACGGTGAGATCAGTGTCGTCGAGGTCGACGAGGTCATCGTCGGGTTCCTGCACGCCGACCGGCCCGCCCCTGACCAGGTCTGGATGCATGGCCTCGGTGTGCGCGCCGACTTCCGCCGCCGTGGCCTGGGTGGCCTGCTGTTGGACCGGTTCCTTACCTCCCTCGGCGCCTCCCCCATGGGCGGCTCCCCGCTGGGCGGCTCGCAGCTCTCGGTCACCACGGTGACGAGCCCCCGAAACCTGCCCATGATCCGGTTGCTCCTGTCCCGCGGTTTCGGCGCACGCAGGGTTGTCCGCGACTACTTCGGGCCCGGGAAGGACCGGTTGCTCTGCCAGCTCATGCCGGACGACGGGTGGTCCAGCATGGACCGGAGGCTGGTGCCCTTCGACTCGCCGCAGCAGTTGTATGACCTCCTCGACAGCGGTCGCTACACGCTGCGTGGGCTGCTCGTCGCGGGCGAGGGTCTCCGGTACGACGTGAGAGCCGACAAAGAGTGTGATCTCGGTCATGTCGTGCCCCGGTCTGATCACATACATACAGATCTGTCACTCGGGCGGACCATGGCGAGGGTCCCAGTATTGGAGTACCTTGACCCTAGCTTTACCCATTCAATCGCTGCTAGCGTGCCCCCGGATGCGAGCGAAAGCCGCAGGTCGCGGCCCAGATCATAGGGTGCCGCGCAGGTGCCCTCAGAGAGGGGCGTTCGATGGCTCCCGTACCAGCCCGGGGGGAGAGCCCGGTCGACGCATGGGCCGTACCAGCCCGGGGCACGGGCAGGGTACGATCTTCCGCCATGACTCATGCCGCCGGCACCGGCACTCATAGCAGCTCTGACGTACGCAACTCTGACGTGTCCTGGAGCGAGTTCGACTCGATCGCATACTGGAAACACAACTACCGGACTCTCCACGAAAATGATGGTCAGATCATCCGGGCGGTCGGGAAGTTCTTCGTCGAGTGCTTCGACGGGAGTGCCGCACCGGCCGTGGCGCACTCGGTCGACGTCGGCTCCGGCGCGAACCTGTACCCTGCCCTCACCGCGCTGCCGTGGAGCCGGCACATCACGCTCACTGACTACGCAGAGCCCAACATCGCGTGGTTGAGACACAACGTCTCCGACCAGAACGGGCCGTGGGCCTGGCAGCCGTTCTGGGACGAGCTGGGCGACCTGCCTGCCTACGCCTCCGTCGCGTCGCCCCGGAAGGCGCTGGCGGAGCGACACAAGGTCGAGCAGACCAGCGTCTTCGACCTGCCACAGCGGCGCTGGGGGCTGGGGACCATGTTCTTCGTCGCCGAGTCGATCACCTCGGACTACGCGGAGTTCGAGCTGGCGATGCTGCGGTTCCTCGAGGCGCTCACGCCCCGGGCGCCGTTCGCCTGTGCGTTCATGAGCGGATCGGAAGGTTACGACGTGGGCCCCAGTTGGTTCCCGGCGGTCGACATCACCGACCAGGACGTCCGCGACCTTCTGTCCACAAAAGCGGTTAACCTTGACGTCCAACAGTTCAAAACCGAAAAGCCACTGCGCGAAGGCTACGAAAGTATGATCCTCGCGCTTGGCCGGGTGGACCTGGGCTGAACATGGTCAGTGCGTTGCTCACAGCAGGTTGAGGGGCCTAGAGGATGCGGATTCGGGCACGGCAACACATTTTGGACACCTGGCGGGCGACCGTCGCCTACTCCTACCGCGACGGTCAGTGGCAGTGGGGCGGCCGCAGCGGGCGGAACTCGATCAGCGACGCGGAGCAGTTGCTCACCATCCTCTACCCCGCGACGACTATCCCCTCGCTGCGGATCGACCAGCCTGACCGGATCGCGGACGACGTGAAGGACGCGCTCCGGGGGCTGGGGAACGAGCTGGACATCCCCCGGGTGCTCGTCAAGGTGCTGGTCGAGTACCTGGAGTACTACCGCGACGAGTCAGGCACCCCGACCTTCGCTGGCGGGTCGTACTTCGTCACCCCATCAGACCCGGACGAGATCAAGCCGGAACAATACGACCTGGACGTGGTCGACGCCTTCTCCATGTCAGTCACGCTGGCCCTTGTCGCCATCGGCTTCGCCCGAACCTTCCGGACCGGGCTACGCAATGCCACTGTCATCCGAGAGACGCAGCTCCTCGAGCAGCTCGCCTCCCAGCGCCTCACCGCGAGCATGGTTGGCCTGCTGCGCAGCTTCACCGTCAACGTGTTCGACCCCGACTCCACACCCGGCCGGATCGTCTCCAGCGTGGTGAACCAGACGAACAGCCCCGAGAGCAGGCTCACAGATGAGCTCCTCGACAGCTTGGAGGAGATCCGCGCAAGCCTGCGCGAGGAGCTGACCATCGGGTCCGGGCAGGTGGCTGACGAGCTCGAAAACCCTGGCCGCCTCTTCGAATGTGGCTGGTCCTGGGGCATCGTCACAGACGCGCCTGAGATCGACCGAGTCAAAAAGACCGGTGCGCAACCGGCAGGCGTCGCGGAGGCCAGGCCCTACCTGTACTTCACCGCGGTCGCCCTCGACGGTATCCAGGACCTCTTTTCCGAACGGACCCGCGTTCTGGGGCTGCTCGACGAGGACCAGCAGTGGCTGGCCCAAGCGTTGCAGCTCCGCTGGAGCTGGGCACAGGAGTTCTGGACCAAGATCGCGACATTTGGCTACGGTCGATGGCCGCTGGAAGACCTGCCCTGGCGCACCTCGGACGGCGCCGAGTCCGAGTACTACACGCTGATGATCTCTTCCATGGTGCTGCAGGGACTGGCCGGGGCGAGAGAGTCGGGCGACCTGGTGGTACGGGTCGGGAGCGTGCTGAGCGAGCTGGCCTCGCGGGGCCGTATCACGCGCCGCCAGGTGGCCGGCGACTACGCCATTCAGCACCACCTGCCTGGCATGCGTCTCAGGCTCATCGGCAGCGAGCGGCTGGGGGAGTCGCGGCTGAACTGGGTGGTGTCGAGCTACTCTGCCCTGTTGCTGAAGCGGGTGATCACGGTCGCCAGCCTGCTGGCCGACACCGTCGAACGGCAGGCGATGATCGACCTCGCCGACAAGATCTGGGACCATCTGCTTGCCCGCCGGCTCAAGCACGCACCCGGCCGCGACCTGTGGGACCAGCCGGCCGACGTCTTCCAGGTCGAGGCCGAGCCGTTCTCTGCCCCGTCGTGGTACCACACCGAGCGCATCATGGAGAGCCTGGTGGTCGCGGCAAACATGGTCACCGCGCAACCGTTGGTGCACCCCCGGCTCGCGGAGATCGCCGGAGGCACCCTGGCAGAGGCCGAACACCTCTTTGACCAAGAGCTGCTCCAGGGCACCAAAGAGGCGGGCTCATCCATGCGGACGAGCTTCCAGACCATGGAGTCGAACCTGCACCGGGCCCGCGACCTGCTTCGCGCGCGGCCCGCCACCGCGCTGATCCTTGCCTCCGACGTGCTGCGCGACCTGGACCGGCTCGCCGCCGCACGGCAGAACCTGACCAGGCTGAGCTGACGATGCTGATCTTCGCTACGTCGGACAAGGGAGGGACCGGGCGTACCGTCACCGGTAGCAACATCATGTACCGCCGGGCGCTGCAGGGCAGCGACGTCTGCTACGTCGACTTCGACTTCGGCTCCCCGACCTCGGGCGGCGTGTTCAGCATCAACAGCCTGGCCCGCGGGACCACCTCGGGCTCGGGGACACACTCGTTCCTGCAGGGCCGCGCGCAGCGCCCGGAGCTATGCAACGTCTGGTCCAGCTCCGACCGGACGAGCCTGCGCAACCGACCCTCCGGATCCGGCCGGCTCGTGCTCGTTCCCGGCGACGCCAGCAGCGGTGAGTTCTCCACCAGTCCTGACATCGAACGTCGCTGCGTCGACCTGTTTCTCCGCCTGGAGGAGGAGTTCGAGTTCATCCTTGTCGATCTGAGCGCCGGCCGTTCCTTTGCGACGGAGATCGTGCTCGGCGCGGCGAACGCGCCTGAGCTCAGCACCGTGCAGTCGCGGTGGCTGGTCTTCCACCGGTGGACCCGGCAGCACATTGTGGCGGCGGAAGGCCTCGTCCGCGGCGCGCGCGGTCTGCTGGAGATCGGCCAGCGCCGCGGCAGCGACCGGGAGTCGCTGATCGACGCGATCCGGTTCGTCCGGACGGCGATCGTCGACCCGAACGCGCCTGACCTGGCCGGGCTGCGCCCCGCACAGCTCGCCTGGCTGCGGGAATGCAACCGGGAGCTCCAGGTGCTCGCGGCGCGCGCCGGTCTCGGCCGCGCGTCGGTGCTCGGCAGCGTCCCGCTGGATCCCGTGCTGCAATGGCGCGAGCAACTGATCACCGACAGCGACGTATGGGCTCGCCAGGTCGCTAACCAGGTGACGCTTGAGGCATTCGAAAACCTCGCCGGAGCGCTCGTCGACAAGCGGGCGTGGGAACGGCTGTGACCCGGGGACGACGATGACCCGGAGAATAAGGTGACGGCGGTCAACGGTGAGTTCCGGGAGAGCACCGCGCAGCCCCGGGTGGAGTCGGTCGGGCTGTCCCACGTCTCGGTCGAGGTCGGCCACCTGTACATGGAGGACATCAAGGCTGGCCCGGCGGCGCTGCGCGCGACCTTCCAAGAGATCGCACCCTGGGTCAGGGTGGCCACCGAGTCGCCCACCACGGTGCGCGGCGGCACCATCCGAGCCAGCACCTGCTTTCTGGTCGACGACTACTTCGCAGCCTTCTCCACCCCCGCCACCGTCGTTCCCGAGGTGCTCGCCGCAGCGGAAGACGCCGGGGTGACGATCGACTATCTCGCCCGGGAGTCGGCCTGCGCCGTGGCCGGTGACAGCAGGCCCGTCGACCTTGCGCTCGGCCGGCTGGTCATCGAGCCGACCCGTGGCACCACCGGCGCCCGCCCGCCAGCGACCCAGTCGGGCTGGCTGTGCAACGGCGAGCGTTCACCCGGCTCGCCCACCGCGGAGGCGATGACCGAGACCAGGCAGTGGCAGCCGCCGGTCCAGGCCGCGGCTCGCCGGCACTCCATCTTCGTCGACGTCGAGCTGTGGAACGATGAGTCCGGGTCTCGGCTGTGGTCGTGCCCGATGCTCGCCGCGGTCTGGCAGCTGCTCCGCCTCGGTCTGCTGCGCGACGACGGCCGCCCGGTCGCCGTGCCGCGGAACTGGACCGGGTCCTGGCCGGACCGCTGGGAGGATCTGGCGCCGGTCACCCGGCTCCAGCCCGCGGCGTACCCCTTTGCCGCGTACACCACCATGTCGATCGTGTCGCCACGGTTCCTGCCGGTCGAGCTGGCGGTACGCACGATCCTGAGCCAGTTGAGCTGCGAGGCAGCGGTCCTGGAGCAGGTCACCGACCGTGCCCGGCAGGACAAGCTCGACCTGCCGGGCGAGATCGTCGACCGGCTGCACTACGTCTTCGTGGGATCCAGCGGCACCGACCCGGCCTGAGCCGCCCGGCCATCCCCGCCGCCTTGTTCGACCCATTTGATCTCGGCGGCCGCAGCCCACAGCCGCTCGAACCTCGCCGCGCGTTCCTCGACCCGCGACTGCGCGATCCCCAGATGAGTGGTGACGATGGCCGGCCTGGCACTCGACGGGAACATGCTCGCCGCCGTCATCTCGTAGGTGATCTTCCTGTCGAAGACGATGAAGTCGAAGATCATGTTGGCGAGATAGTCCGGCATAGTGCTCTCGTCCAGCATACGAACGAGGATTCCCGCCTGTCGCTGCAGTCGCAGTATTCGCCGAAAGTCCGGATCGTCGACGTAGTCCGGCCTGTCGAACACGAAGATACGGCGCACCACCACACCCCGGGCAATCGCCTCGCGCTGCAGATCGAGATACCGGTAGCCGAGATCACTCGTCCAGAGCCCGCCGTCGAACCCGCGACTTCCGGCGTCCACCGTGGTCAGGCTCGTTGCGTCAATTGACGTCTGCGCGGACTTGGCCAGGCCGAGCAGCCACTCTCGGTCCTCACCTTCGTAGGCGATCTCGCCTCCGGTGCTGAGGTCCCGGAGCAGCTTGAAGGTCCGCTCGCTTTCATGCCGGGCGAGATCGCGGGCGAGGCTGGATGCCGTACGGTCGATCACGCTGGAGCTCCGGATGAACTCGGCCAGCTCCTCGGTGCTGAACATGGAGGGCGTGATCAGCTCGAACAGCCGGGTGGCCTCGCCGACCCGGGCGAACCCGTCCTCGATGAGCGTCCGGGCCGCTAGCAGGTTCCTCTGCTGGCTGGCCTCCAGCGAGTCCAGGCGGCTTTCGAAGTCCATCAGGAACTGGGTGAGCAGGACGATCCCACCCACCACGATGGAAAGCAACACGCTGCTCGACGGCGGAACGTTAGCCAACATGGTAACCAGCAGGACGAGCCCGCTGACGGTCACAGTGCTGATGACCTTACGAAGTACGTTGGTGCGTAGTGCCCTGCTCTGCGGTGGTTGCGGTTCGGTCATGCCGGTCGACCCCTTCCCGACCTGTAGTCCTGCGGCGTGAGCGCCTCGATGGCGCCCACGGCCAGTTGGTCGCGTATCCGGGCAACCGTCGCCTGCCACTGCCGGCTGAACCCGGGCTGGCGATCCAGCTCATCCCAGAAGACGGACAGCTCCGCGGCCAGCCGGGCGACCGGCATCCACGCGTGCAGCAGATGGTCCACGGCGGGCCGCAACCGCCGGAGCACCTCCACTGTAGGGCTCTGCCCGATGCGGGCCAGCTCCACGAGACTGCTGAGCGTCGACAGCAGCCAGTCATGCAGCGCAAGGTCGGCGCAGAGCTCGCCGATCTCGCGGGACGACTCCGACACGGCATGCAGCCGGACCGTCCGCAGGCCGTCCTGCCCGAGCGTGAAGACAATCCGCTGCGCGGACCTGTCCGCGACCGGGCTGGCGGCCCACCGCAGCCTGGTCCGCGACACCCGGAACGGCGGTTTCCGGTCCAGCCCCGGCGAACGTTGAACAGTGTTCATGAAGTGTTCGCTGACCCCGCCAAGGTCCAGGGCGGCGGCCGTCCGCACACCGGTGACAAACCCGGCCGCCACATCGTCGGCCCGCACCGCCCCGAGCAGCTCGACGACGCCCGGCCGGGCCAGGTAGTACGACCAGGGGTGCCGGCGACCGTCCTGACCGGGGCGGATGTCGACTCGCGTCGCGGACTGCAGGAGGTTCCCACCGGTGAGGGTGACCTGGCTCGCGAGCGTGCCGATGATGCGCGCCTTGGCACCCGCGGTGGTCGGCGGCTGGCAGTCCACGCCGGTCAGCACCTCGGGCGAGGAGGCATGCGGAATGGGTCGCTCCCAGGTGCGCACCCGCTCACCGGGCAGCAGCGAGAGCAGGTCACCGGCCGGACCCGCAGAGAGAACCTCTGACGTCTGAAGGAGCCCGGTCTGCACCTCTCCGAGGCTCAGCACGCGCGGTCGCGACGTGCAGTGACCGCCACCGTTTCGGGAGCCTCGGTCGGGACAGCGTCCCGGATACTCATCCCGTAGGTCATCACGGCCCCCCTGACGCGTGTAACGGCGGAAGCATTCTTCTTCCAGATATACCAAGGATTATCATACGTGCGCCACAGCCTCAGCGAACCATGGAAAGCGAACGGTCCGACGTCACTAAATACCCCGATGGAGTGAACACCCCACGGCAGGCCACCGGACGGACCAGACCACCAGACACACACGGTGATCGCAGCCACTGTTGGCTTAGTCGGCGGCGGCTCCGGCGTCCTCGGCGGCGACCTGGTCGGCCAGCCGGCGGCGGGCGTCGTCCCAGGTGATGGGGAGCTCACCGGTCGGCACGGTCCAGGTGACGAACGTCGAACGCCGCATGGCCGGCTTGAAGCCGCGCATGATGTCGCCGTGCGGGTTGGTCTTGGCGTACTCGTACAGCGGCCCGCGACCATCCCAGGCGGACAGCGTCCAGAACACGCGTTTGGTCGGCTGCGCGATCAGCGACGCGCCGAGCACACCGGGCGCCCGCCGGACCTGCTTCCACGCGGCCAGCGACTTGAGGAAGAAGCTCGGCACGGTGCGCAGCGACCTCAGCTCCAGCCGCGAGGCCATGACGAAGGCCTTGTCGGCCTTCGGCGGATCTTTCGGGGTGCTCCAGGGCAGCGTGGGCATGGGTCCCTCCTCGGGTGCGCGTGGAACCGGACAAAGATCACCCTACGTGCGCCGGTCCGCACCGCCGGTTCGGCTGGCCGGCACCGGACAACGCATGGCCTCGATGGGACACCCCCACGGGCCGCGTTGACGCAGGCCCAGGTCAACGGCGACCCCAGCCAACGGCGACCCAGGTCAACGGCGACCCAGCGCCTTCATCACCTTCAGCGACCCGGTCAGCAGGCCAACCCAGCGCTCGTCGCTGGTCCACGGCGGGGTGCCGAAGCCCTGCACCCGCTGCGTGGCGACCGTCTGTGCCTCGGTGTACTTGGTGACCCCCTCCGCGCCGTGCCGCCGGCCGAGGCCGGACTCCCCCATGCCACCCATCGGCGCGTCGACCGACCCCCAGGCGGCCCCGTACGCCTCGTTGACGTTGACCGTGCCGGCCCTGATCTGCCCGGCGACCCGCCGGCCACGTACGGCGTCCCTGGTCCAGACACTGGCGTTCAGCCCGTACGGCGTCTGGTTAGCCAGCCGGACGGCGTCCGCCTCGGCGGCGAACGGGTAGACCGAGACGACCGGCCCGAAGGTCTCCTCACCATGGCAGACCATCGTCTCGGTCACGTCGGCCAGCACGGTGGGCTCGTAGAAGTACGGCCCGAGATCCGGCCGCGCCCGTCCGCCGGCCAGCACCCGCGCCCCCTTGGCCACCGCGTCGGCCACGTGCCCGGCCACCGTGTCGAGCTGCTGGGCCGAGGTGAGCGAGCCCATGTCGGCGTCGTACCCGAAGGACGCGGCCAGCCGCATCGCGCGCACCCGGTCGAGGAACCGGGCCATGAGCTCCTCCCGCACCGCCGCGGCGACATAGAGCCGCTCGATCGAGACGCAGAGCTGCCCGGCGGAGGAGAAGCAGGCCCGCACCGCGCCCTCGGCGGCCCGGTCCAGGTCGGCGTCGGCCAGCACCAGCAGCGGGTTCTTGCCGCCGAGCTCCAGCGAGCAGCCCACCAGCCGGGCGGCGCAACGTTGGGCGACCTCCCGGCCGGTCCGGGTGGAGCCGGTGAAGCAGACATAGTCGGCCAGATCAAGGATCGCGCCGCCGATCGCTGGGCCGTCGCCGTACACAACCTGCCACACGCCCTCCGGCAGCCCGGCCTCGTGCAACAGCTCGACACCCCACAGCGCGGTCAGCGAGGTCTGCGCGTCCGGCTTGTGCACCACTGCGTTGCCGGCCAGCAGCGCGGGCAGCGCATCGGACACCCCCAGGGTGAGCGGGTAGTTCCACGGCGAGATGAGGCCGACGACGCCCTTGGGCTGGCGCAGCTCGTAGGCAACGGTCAGCCCCGGGAAGATCCCGGAACGTCGCCGCGGCCGCAGGTGCGTCGGCCCGCGCCGGGCGTAGTACCGCGCGGTGACCGCGACGTCGGCGACCTCCTCGAAGGCGTGCTTGCGGGCCTTTCCAGACTCCCACTGGATCAGGTCAAGGACCTCCGCCTGCCGGTCCAGCACCATGTCGTGCACCGCGAGCAGGATGCTGGCGCGCCGCCGGAGCGGGGTGGCGGCCCAGCCACGCTGGGCCTCGCGGGCCCGCTCGAACGCCGTCGCGACGTCGGCCACGGTGGACACCGGTAGGGTGGCCAGGGTCTGGCCGGTGTACGGCGCGAGGGCGGTGCTGGTCTCGCCGCTGGTGGCGACGACGCGGCGGGCCAGCCGGTCGGTCAGCTCCTTGGGGAACTGCGGGAGGCTCCGGGTCGGCGTGCTGGTCATCGGGCACCTCCGCGTTGGGGGCGAACGCGCCCCATGCTACCGATAGGTAACAAACCAGTCACCCTACGGCGACCAGCCGGCGGCTCGGGCCCGCTCTCCCCACAACTTTCCACGACCAGTCGTCCCGACCCCCCAACTTTCCATAACTTGTCGGGTACGACGCCGGGCCGGGCCTGGGCTCGGGTGTCACCGGCCCTGGCGGGCGACACCCGTTGCATTATTCGAACATATGTTCGAACATGGAGGAGTGACCACACTCCTCGCCGAGCCGCCGATGGCCATGCCGCCGCTGCGGCCCGCCCAGCGGCCGGCGGAGGTGTTGCCGGTCCGGCCGGAGCTGGCCGAGCTGCTGCCGTACGGCGGGCTGCCACGGGGCTCGGCGGTCGCGGTGCCGCCCGGCGGCGGGGGCACGTCGCTGCTGCTGGCGCTGCTGGCCGAGGCGTCCCGGGCAGGTGCGTGGTGCGGGGTGGTGTGCTGGCCCGAGCTGGGCGGGCTGGCCGCGGCCGCACTGGGGGTGGTGCTGCCCCGGGTGGTCGCGGTGCACGAGCCGGGCGAGCAGTGGCCAGCCGTCACCGCAGCGTTGCTGGACGCGGCGGACCTGGTCGTGCTCCGGCCGCCGGGCCGGGTCGATCCGAGCGACGTACGGCGGCTGACCGCGCACGCCCGGGAGCGGCGGGCGGTGCTGCTGGTCGCCGGCGAGTGGCCTGGCGCCGGGCTCCGGCTGTCCACTGTGGACAGCCGCTGGGCCGGGCTGGCCGAGGGTGCGGGCCACCTCACCGGCCGGGAGGTCACCGTGCGGGCCGAGGGCCGGGGCCCGGCGGCCCGGCCGCGCGAGGGTCGGGTCGTCCTCGGCACGGCGGCATGACGGCGACGCCCGGCCTGCAGACGCCCGGCCGGCGGACGGCCGTCGTCTGGTGCCCGGACTGGCCGCTCACCGCGGCGGGGGTGGGCCCGGAGACGGCCGCGATCATCGTGCGCGACGACGTGGTCGCCGCATGCACCGCCGCAGCCCGGGCCGAGGGGGTGCGCGGCGGGCAGAAGCGCCGGGACGCGCAGCGCGCCTACCCGGGCCTGCTGCTGGTCGAGCACGACCCGCGGCGCGACGCCCGCGGGTTCGACCGGGTGGTCGGCGCGGTGGCCGCGGTGGCGCCCCGGCTTGAGGTGGTGCAGCCGGGGCTGCTGGCCTTCCCCGTGCGCGGCGCGGCCCGCTACCACGGCGGCGAGGCCACCCTGGCCGAGCGGGTCGTCGACACCGCCACCACGGCCGGCGGGTGCGGGTGCCGGCTGGGCATCGCGGACGGCCTGTTCGCCGCGACGCTGGCCGCCCGCCGTGGGGTGATCGTGCCACCGGCCGGCACCCCGGCGTTCCTGGCCGGCTGGCCGGTCGGGGTGCTCGGCCGGCCGGAGCTGGCCGGACTGCTGCGCCGGCTCGGCATCCGCACGCTCGGCGAGCTCGCCGCCCTGCCCGGCTCGGACGTGTTGGCCAGGTTCGGGCCGGACGGCGGCGTCGCGCACCGGCTGGCCCGCGGGCTGGACGAGCGGCCGGTGGCACCAGGGCGGCCGCCGCCGGACCTGACCGCGGTCGCCCACCTTGACCCCCCGGTCACCAGCGTGGACGCGGCGGCGTTCGCCGTCCGCCCGCTGGCCGAGCGGCTGCACGACCGGCTGGTGGCGCACGGCCTGGTCTGCACCCGGCTGGCCATCACGGCCGAGACCGACAGCGGCGCGGCCTCGGTCCGGCTGTGGCGGCACGGGTCGTACTCCGCCGCCGCGGTGGCCGACCGGCTGCGCTGGCAGCTCGAGGGCTGGGTGACCGGCGGCGGGCGCGGCCAGGTCACCGTGCTGCGGCTGGTGCCGGACGAGGTGGTCCGGGCCGGCGGCGAGCAGCTCGACCTGTGCGGCGGGGACGGCGGGGACCGCGACGCGGCCGACCGGGTGGCCCGCGCGGTGGCCCGGGTGCAGGGCCTGCTGGGGCCGTACGCGGTGACCGTGCCGGTACCCGGCGGCGGCCGGGATCCGGCCAGCCGGCTGGCCTGGGTGCCGTGGGACGAGGAACGGCGGCCCCGGCACGCTCCAGACCGGCCCTGGCCGAGCGGGATCCCGCCGCCGTACCCGGCCCTGGTGTACGCCGACCCGCTGCCCGCCGGGCTGACCGGCACGTCCGGCACGGTGATCGGGGTGGACGGGCGGGGTGCGCTGTCCGAGCCGCTGTCCTGGCTCACCGTCGGCGCCGAGCCCCCGGTCGGGGTGGCCGGCTGGGGTGGGCCGTGGCCGGCCGACGAGCGGTGGTGGGACCCGGCCCGGCACCGCCGCCGCGCCCGGCTGCAGGTGTCCACTGTGGATGGTCGGGCCTACCTGCTGGCCTGCGCGGGCGGCCGGTGGCGGGTCGAGGCGGAGTACGACTGAGCCTCGGAGGTGGCGCGCGGGATCGGGGCTCTCCGGGGATGGTCGGCTGCGACCCCTGGAGGGCGTTTGCGCTGCGAATGGGTGGGCTGCGTGTGGGCACCGTTTGCTCCGGTGGGGTTGGCTGCCGGGTGAGTTGGCTGGGTTTGGCTGCCGGGTGGTTTTGGCTGCCGTGCCAGTCGACTTCGCCGACCGGCTTGCCACCGGAATCACTGTGGGCACTCGCCGCTTTACTCACCGAAGTTTCTCAAGTTTTTCTTCCGGGCTCGGCTTGGCGGGGCGGTTCTGTCGGTGGCTCCGTTTATCCTTCTCCTATGTCGGAATCAGTCACCTCAGTCGTCGAGCAGATGTCCGCGCTGCTCGACTCGGTTGATGGTTCCGATTTCTCCGCGCTTTCCGACGCCGGTGTTGATGACTTGTTGGTGGCGATTTCCCGGCTGCGCTCGCGGATTACCGGGGCGCTGATCGTTCCGCTGGTCCAACAGTCCGAAGTACGACGGCTTCCCGCCGCGCATGACGCTCCCAACACGCGGGCGTGGCTGGCGGGCTCGCTGAATGTGCTGCCCGCCGAGGCGGGGCGGATGGCTCGGCTCGCCTCCGCGTTGGACGGTGACCTGTCCGAGACCGCCGCCGCCCTGGCAGGCGGGGCGGTCAGCGTCGACCACGCGCGGGTCATCGCCGACGCGATGCGAGCACTGCCGACCGAGACACCGGCCGCAACCCGGGCCGCCGCCGAGCGGAAACTGGTCGAGAGCAGCGGCACCCACAACCCCGGCGCGGTGGCGCTGTTCGGGCGGCGGGTCCTCGACGCGGTCGACCCGGACGGCGCCGCCGAACTCCAGGCCGCCCAAGCCGAACGCGAAGCCGCCGAGGCGTACAAGCGCCGTGAGCTGCGGTTATCCCCCGCCGGGCCGGGACTCACCCGAGTCTCCGGGCTACTCGACGCCGAAGGCGCCGAAACCGTCCGGGTCGCGCTCGACCCGCTCGCCACGCCGTGCCCTGCCGACCCCGAGACCGGCATCCGGGACGACCGCGACTACGGACAACGCATGGCTGACGCCCTCGTCGAGCTCTGCGAACGCGCCCAGCGGATGGGCGACCTGCCCGACAACGGCGGCGAACGCCCCACCCTCGTCGTCACCATGCCCTACGACAAGCTCGTCGCCGCGACCGGCGTGGGAGAGCTCGACGGCGGCGACATCATCCCGCCCAGCCAAGTACGCCGCCTCGCCTGCGACGCCCGCATCATCCCCGCGGTATTGGGCGGGGAAAGCCTCGTCCTCGACCTCGGCCGGGGCAGCCGGCACTACGTCGGCGCCGCCCGACGGGCCATCATCCTCAGAGATCGCGGGTGTATTTTCCCCGGCTGCGATCGGCCGTACCAATGGTGCCACTGCCACCACTGCATCCACTGGGCCGACGGCGGGAAAACAGACCAGAACAACGGCGTGCTGCTGTGTAGCTTTCACCACCACGCCGTACACCATAACGGCTGGGACGTACGAACAGCAGACGACGGGCTACCCGAACTCCTGCCCCCACGAACAATCGACCCCGACCGCAAACCCATCCGGCACCACCGACACCGAAAACGAGCAGCATGAAAAGGAAGAGGGTGACCGCGGAGCTGGGCCGTGGCGTGACCTGGTACGAGCTGCATTGCCACTCCAACTTCAGCTTCCTGGACGGCGCCTCGCACCCGGAGGAGCTGGTCGAGCAGGCCGCCCGGCTCGGCGTCGGGGGCCTGGCGCTGACCGACCACGACGGGTTCTACGGCGTGGTGCGGTTCGCCGAGGCGGCGGCCAACCAGGGGGTGCGCACGCTGTTCGGCGCCGAGCTGTCGCTCGGCCTGTCCGCCCCGCGGCACGGCGTCCCCGACCCGGAGGGGCGGCACCTGCTGGTGCTGGCCCGCGAACCGGCCGGCTACCGCACCCTGTCCCGGGCGATCAGCGCGGGCCAGCGGGACGGCGAGAAGGGCCGGCCGGCGTACGACGTGGAGCGGCTGGCCGCCGCGGCTGGCGGGCGCTGGCTGGTGCTCACCGGCTGCCGCAAGGGGCTGGTGCCCGCCGCGCTGGCCGGCGACGGCCCGGCGGCGGCCGCCCGCGAGCTGGCCAGGCTGGCCGCGCTGTTCGGCCGGGAGAACGTCGCGGTCGAGCTGACCGACCACGGCAACCCCACCGACTCCACCCGCAACGACGCCCTGGCCGGGCTGGCCGAGGCCGCCGGCCTGCCCACCGTAGCCACCAACAACGTGCACTACGCCGTCCCGCGCGGCGCCCGGCTGGCCGCCGCGCTGGCCGCCGTCCGGGCTCGCCGCGGGCTGGACGAGCTGGACGGCTGGCTGCCCGCGGCCGGCGGGGCGTACCTGCGCGACGGCGCCGAGATGACCCGCCGGTTCGCCCGCTACCCGGGCATCGTCGAGCGCACCGTCGGGCTGGGCCGCGACTGCGCCTTCGAGCTGGACCTGCTCCGTCCCGCGCTGCCCCGCTACCCGGTGCCGGCCGGCTACACCGAGCTGAGCTACCTGCGCGAGCTGGCCATGTCCGGCGCCGCGGTCCGCTACGGCGCCCGGCACTCCCGCGCGTACGACCAGATCGAGCACGAGCTGGACGTGATCGGGCGGCAGGGCTTCCCCGGCTACTTCCTCATCGTGTGGGACATCGTCGAGTTCTGCCGGCGTAGCGACATCCTGTGCCAGGGCCGCGGCTCGGCGGCCAACTCGGCGGTCTGCTACGCACTCGGCATCACCGCCGTCGACGCGGTGGAGCACAAGCTGCTGTTCGAGCGGTTCCTGTCCACCGCGCGCACCGAGGCGCCAGACATCGACCTCGACATCGAGTCCGGCCGGCGGGAGGAGGTGATCCAGTACGTCTACCGGACCTACACCCGCGACTGCGCCGCCCAGGTCGCCAACGTGATCACCTACCGGCCCAGGTCCGCGGTCCGGGACATGGCCCGCGCCCTCGGCTACGCCCCCGGCCAGCAGGACGCCTGGTCCCGGCGGGTCGACAACCACGAGCCCCTGGCCAGCACCTCGACCTCGGCGCCGGCAGGCCCGACGGACAGTGCGGTCCCAGCCGCGGTGACCGAGCTGGCCGCCCAGGTGCTGGGCTTCCCGCGGCACCTCGGCCTCCACTCCGGCGGCATGGTGCTGTGCGACCGGCCGGTCGTGGAGGTCTGCCCGGTGGAGTGGGCCCGGATGCCGGGCCGCAGCGTGCTGCAGTGGGACAAGGACGACTGCGCGTACGCCGGGCTGGTCAAGTTCGACCTGCTCGGGCTGGGCATGCTGGCGGCGCTGCGCTACACCTTCGAGCTGGTCGAGGCCCACCACGGCACCCGGTACGAGCTGTGCACCATCCCCAAGGAGGACCCAGCCGTCTACGACATGCTCTGCGCGGCCGACACGGTCGGGGTGTTCCAGGTGGAGAGCCGGGCACAGATGGCCACCCTGCCCCGGCTGCGGCCGCGCACGTTCTACGACCTCGTCGTCGAGGTCGCGATCATCCGGCCCGGCCCGATCCAGGGCGGCTCGGTGCACCCCTACATCCGGCGCCGCAACGGGCAGGAGGAGGTGACCTTCCTGCACCCGCTGCTGCGCGGCGCGCTGGCCAAGACCTACGGCGTGCCGCTGTTCCAGGAGCAGTTGATGCAGATCGCCATCGAGGCGGCCGGGTTCAGCGCGGCGGACGCCGACGCGCTGCGCCGGGCGCTGTCCGCCAAGCGGTCGGTCGAGAAGCTGGCCCAGCTCCGGCCGACGCTGCTGGCCGGCATGGCCGGGCGCGGCATCGGGCCGGACGTGGCCGAGCAGATTTACGCCACGCTCATCGCGTTCGCCGGCTACGGCTTCCCGGAGAGCCACGCGTTCAGCTTCGCCTACCTGGTCTACGCCAGCGCCTGGCTGAAGCTGCGCTACCCCGCAGCGTTCTGCGCGGCCCTGCTGAACGCCCAGCCGATGGGCTTCTACGCACCGCAGTCGCTGGTCGCCGACGCCCGCCGGCACGGCGTCGAGGTCCGCGGCCCGGACGTGAACGCCAGCGCGGCGAAAGCCACCCTGGAGCCGGCCAGCGGGCCGCCGTACCAGCGTGCCGCGTGCCAGCCAGCGGTGCGGCTCGGCCTGTCCTCGATCCGCAACGTCGGGGGGACGGTGGCCGAACGGATCGCGTCCGCCCGCCCGTACGCCGACCTCGCCGACCTGATCACCCGGCACGGGCTCAGCACCGTGGTGGTGGAGTCGCTGGCCACGGCGGGCGCGCTGGAGTGCCTGGGGCTGACCCGCCGGGAGGCGCTGTGGGCGGCCGGCGCGGTCAGCCGGCTGCGCCCTGGCCAGCTCCCGAGTGCCGAGCCGGCCCGCACCCCGGCCGTCGCTCCCCCGCTGCCGGCGATGACCGACGCCGAGCGGCTGGTCGCCGACCTGTGGGCCACCGGGATCTCGCCGGACAGCTTCCCCACCGAGCTCGTCCGGGCCGCGCTGGACGAGCTGGGCGTGGTCCCCGCCGGACGGCTGCGGGAGCGGGAGCACGGCACCCGGGTGCTGGTGGCCGGCGTGGTCACCCACCGGCAGCGGCCGGCCACCGCGGGCGGTACGACGTTCGTCAACCTGGAGGACGAGACCGGTTTCACGAACGTGATCTGCTCGCGCGGCGTCTGGCAGCGCTACCGCCGGGTCGCCCGGGAGTCGGCCGCCCTGGTCGTCCACGGCACACTGGAGTGCAGCGAGGGGGTGGTCAACGTCATCGCGGACCGGATCGAGCGCCTTACCCTGGTGACCGGCGCCCGGTCCCGCGACTTCCGCTGAGCCAGGCCCGCTGCGTACGGTCGGCACAACACCCTCAATGTTCTACTTTCTACCCACGAGGTCGCCCGGATGATCGGCACGTCGACGTACCGCTCGCCGTGGCACACCGACGAGCTGGACCAGCTCCGCGACCTGGTCCGCGCGTTCCTCGCCAAGGAGGCGGTGCCGAACGCCGAACGCTGGGCCAGGCAGCAGCAGGTCGACCGCAACCTCTGGTACCGGGCCGGCGAGCTCGGCCTGCTCTGCGTCTCCATCCCTGAGGAGTACGGCGGAGGCGGCGGCACGTTCGCGCACGAGGCGGTGCTCCTGGAGGAGCAGGCCCGGGCGGTCGAGAGTGCCTGGGGCAACGCCGTGCACAGCGGCATCGTGGCCCACTACCTGCTGGCCTACGGCACCGAGGAGCAGCGCCGGCGCTGGCTGCCCAGGCTGGCCACCGGTGAGCACGTCGGGGCGATCGCGATGACCGAGCCGGGCGCCGGGTCGGACCTGCAGGCCATCACCACCCGGGTCGAGCGGCGGGGCGAGGAGTACGCCGTCACCGGCTCGAAGACCTTCGTCACCAACGGCGCCCAGGCCGACCTGGTCATCGTCGCGGCCAAGACCGACACCAGCCTCGGCGCGCCGGGTGTGTCGCTGGTGGTCGTCGAGACCGCCGGCCTGCCCGGCTTCCGCCGCGGCCGGATCCTGGACAAGATCGGCATGAAGGGTCAGGACACCGCCGAGCTGTTCTTCGACGACGCCCGGGTGCCGGTGGCCAACCTGCTCGGCGCGGAGGGGCAGGGCTTCGTCCAGCTCATGCGGCAGCTTCCCCAGGAACGGCTGATCATCGCGGTCACCGCGGTCGCGGGCGCCGAGCGGGCCATCGAGCTGACCTTGGAGCACGTCAAGGAGCGCACCGCGTTTGGCAAGCCGATCATGAACTTCCAGAACACCCGGTTCACCATGGCCGAGGTCGCGACCAAGGCGGCGGTGACCCGCACGTTCGTCGACTCCTGCATCGAGCGGCATCTGGCCGGCGAGCTCGACGTGGCCACCGCGGCGATGGCGAAGTGGTGGGCCAGCGACGTCGCGTGCGACATCATCGACGAGTGCCTGCAGATGTTCGGCGGCTACGGCTACATGAGCGAGTACCCCATCGCCCGGATGTACGCCGACGCCCGGGTCGCCAAGATCTTCGGTGGCACCAACGAGATCATGAAAGAGCTGATCTCCCGCTTCCTCTGAGCCACCCTTCCCCCATCCCCTATTTCCGACGATCATCGAGCTGTCGGGGTTAACGGAGATCATTTTGCCCCAATAACTCGATGATCGTCGCAAAAGGGAGGCCGCCGTGGGTCCGCTCGCCGGCCTGAAGGTGATCGAGCTCGCCAGCCTGGCGCCAGCGCCGTTCGGCTGCATGGTGCTGTCCGACCTCGGCGCCGAGGTGCTGCGGGTGGACCGGCCGGGTGGCACCGGCCTGGGCAGCCTGCCGCACAGCCCGCTCAACCGGGGTCGCCGTTCGGTCAGTGCCGACCTGGGCCACCCGGCCGCCGCCGGGCTGGTCCTGCGCCTGGTCGAGTCCGCCGACGTGCTGGTCGAAGGCTTCCGGCCGGGGGTGGCGGAACGGCTCGGCGTCGGCCCGGGCGAATGCCTGGCCCGCAACCCGCGTCTCATCTACGCCCGAATGACCGGCTGGGGCCAGGACGGGCCGCTCGCCCAACGGGCTGGCCACGACATCGACTACATCGCGATATCCGGCGCGCTGCACCCGATCGGCCGGCCCGGCCAGCCGCCCACCCCGCCGTTGAACTACGTCGGCGACTTCGGCGGCGGCGGCATGCTGCTGGCGCTGGGCATCCTGGCCGCCCTGGTCGAACGGGGGCGGTCCGGCCAGGGCCAGGTCGTGGACGCCGCGATGGTGGACGGCGCGGCGCTGCTGTCCGCGATGGTGTACGGGCTGCGCGCGGCCGGGATGTGGTCCGACCAGCGCGGCACCAACTTCCTGGACGGCGCGGCGCCGTTCTACGACACCTACACCACCTCCGACGGGCAGTACGTCGCGGTCGGGGCGATCGAGCCGCAGTTCTACGCCGAGCTGCTGGACCGGCTCGGGCTGGCCGACGCGGGCCTGCCGGCGCAGTTCGACACGTCCCGGTGGCCCTGGGTGAAGGCGCGGCTCGCCGCGGTGTTCGCCACCCGGACCCGGGACGAGTGGGCCGCGATGTTCGCCGACTCCGACGCCTGCGTGGCTCCGGTGCTGTCGCCCGCCGAGGCGGCCGGGCACCCGCACAACGCCGTCCGCGGCACGTTCGTCGAGGTCGGCGGGGTCAGCCAGCCGGCGCCGGCGCCGCGGTTCAGCCGTACGCAGGGCGTCGTACAGGGTCCGCCGGCCGAGCCCGGCGAGCACACCGACGCCGCGCTGGCCGACTGGGGCATCCCCGCCGAGGACGTCGCCGCGTTGCACGCCTCCGGTGCCATCACCTAGCCAGGAGCTGTCCGTACCTGGTGTCCGGCGGGATCTTGTGCACGTGACTGGAGCCCGCGATGTACCCCATCCGCTGGAGGCGGTCGGCGGCACGCCGACGGTCCAGCTACGGAGCCTCACCGAGCCGGCCGAGGCCACTCTCGTGGCCAAGCTCGAGCCGGCGGACCCGGGTGGCAGCCTGCCCGACCGGTCCGCGTGGCAGGTCATCCGCCGGGCCGAGGACGAAGGCCGGCTGCGGCCGGGCGCGACCATCATCGGGTCGTCGTCCGGTGGCTTCGGCACCGCGCTGGCGGCGATCGGTGTGTCCCGCGGCTACCAGGTCATCGCCATCGTCGACCCGACGACCGCGCCGGCCGACTGGATGCTGTACGAGGCGTCCGGCGCCGAGGTGATCGTCGTCGACCAGCAGGACGGCTCCGGCTCCTACCACCCAGCCCGGCTCGCGCTGGCCAACCGGCTGCACCGGCAGATCCCCCACTCGTTCCGCGCGGACAAGCAGGTCAGCCCGCAGCACGTCGGTGCACACTTTCGCGGCACCGCCCGTGAGCTGGTCGCGACGGTCGGCGACCGGCTCACGGCGGTGGTCTGCACGGTGCGCACCAGCGGCCAGCTCGGCGGCGTCTCGCGGTACCTGGCCCGGCACGCGCCACAGGTCCGGGTGGTCGGCGTGGACATCGTCGGCTCGACCGTCTCCGACTGGGCGCCGGCCAACCTCGCCGACGTGGCCCGGGTGCATGAGGTCTACCAGGTCAGCGACGAGGTCGCGCACACCGGCTGCCGCGCCCTGGTGCGGCATGAGGGAGTCCTGGCCGGCGTCTCGACCGGCGCCGCGCTGACCGTGGCGCTGCGCCTGGCCATGCAGCGCGGGTCCGACGAGGTCGTCGCGTTGCTGGTCGCCGACCGGGGCGAGCCGTACCTGCGTACCGCCGCCGGCCCGGCCCGGTCGGCCGGGTCCGGGCTGGCGGGGTCTGGGCTGGCGGGGTCCGGGCTGGCGGCAGACACCTCGGTCGAGGGCCTGCGGACCCGGGCAACCTGGCTGGTACCGACATCCGCCGCGCTGGCCCGCGGCCGCCCGCGGTATGCGCCGCAGCCGGCTGCCGGGCGTGGCGCGCCGTCCGTACCTGTCGAGCAGCGGCTAGCCAGCTGACCGCCGCTGCGACCTGCTGCGCCAGCGGCCTACTCGTCCGGGTCGCTGCCCTCGTCGCCGCCGTCCTCGGCCAGGATCGCGTACAGCTTGCGCCGGGCCTCGGCCAGCACCTCGGCGGCCTGCGCCTTCTGCGCCTCGGTGCCGGTCTGGACGAGCTGCTTGAACGCCATGGCGAGCTGCACGATGCTGTCGCGCAGCTTCTGCATGGTGTCCCAGTCGAAGCCCTCGGTGAACTGCTCCCACGGCGCCTGCTGGCCCTTGCCGGCCTGCTCGCGGCCGGCGTCGGTCAGCGTGTAAAGCCGCTTGCCGTCGGACTGCTGGCTGGTGATCAGACCCTCGTCCTCGAGGAGCTGCAGGGTCGGGTAGACCGAGCCCGGGCTCGGCCGCCACATGCCGCCGCTGCGCTCCTCGATCTCCTGGATCATCTCGTAGCCGTGCATCGGGCGCTCGGCAAGCAGGGCGAGGATCGCCACCCGCACGTTGCCGCGGCGGCCCCGGGTCCGGCCGCGCCCGTGCCCCGGCGGGCCGAACGGCGGCAGCCACGACCCGAAGGCGTGGTGGGCGTTCCGGTGGCCCTGCGCGGCGGCCCCGAGCCACTGTGCGTGTCGGGCCCACTCCTGGCGGAGGTCGGCGAAGTGATCACGCATTGCTACATCCTTTCGTCGATCGGTCTACGATATATCGACTATACGTCGGCGACTGTCGTCTTGCCAGGCCCGGCTGGGCACGTGCATAGACTTGACCGGCCAGAGGGCAGCGGGGCCGATGCCCGGTCGGGACGGGTCGGGACGGGACGGGACGGAGGCGGGAGCCGCCGATGAGGTTTGTTCCGTCGCCACGAACCGTGTCAGCCGCGGCGGCCAACGTGACGCACAAGCTGGTGCACGGGCGGCTCGCTGATCTGCGTCCGATGCCGCATGCCTTGATCGACCGCGGCCCGTCGCGGTCGATCTACCACTACGGCCCCCTGGACGGCGAGCAGCACGGGGGCGCCCCCGTGCTGCTGGTCCCGCCGCTGGCCGCGCCGACGCGCTGCTTCGACCTGCGGCGCGGCTGCAGCATGGTGGAGCACCTGGTCGACGGAGGGCGGCCAACGTACGTCGTGGACTACGGCGAGATCTCGTTCGCCGACCGGCATCTCGGCCTGGAGCATTGGGTCGACGACGTCATCCCGCATGCGGTCGAGGCCGTTAGCGCGCACAGCAATGGCCACGAGGTACACGTCGTCGGCTGGTGCCTGGGCGGGATCATGACGCTGCTCGCCGTGGCGGCCGACCACGAGCTACCGATCCGGTCGGTGACCGCGGTCGCCTCGCCGTTCGACGTGGACGCCGTGCCCTTCATCGTTGCGTTCCGGCCGCTGCTGAACGCGGCCGGCGGGTCGATGATCACGCCGCTGTACCGGGCATTCGGTGGTGCCCCGGCCACGCTGGTGCGGTGGGCCTACCAGCTCGCCTCAGTGGACAGGTACCTGACGAAGCCGCTGGTCATCGCGACGAACCTTGCCGACCGGGATTTCCTTGCCCAGATCGAGGCGGTCGACCACTTCACCTCGAAGATGCTGGCCTATCCCGGCCGCACCTTCGGTCAGCTCTACCACCGGTTCCTCCGGGCAAACGACCTAGCCTCGGGCTACCTCGACCTGTCCGGTCGACGGATCGAGATCGCCACGGTGGAGCCACCGGTGCTGGTGGTGGCGGGTGCTGACGACGCGATCGCCCCGGTGAACGCGGTAGCCCACCTGGTCGACCTGCTCACCGGAGCGGCGAGCGTCCGGTTCGAGATCGCGCCGGGCGGGCACCTCGGGGTGCTCACCGGCCGCCGCGCCCGTCGTACCACCTGGAGGCTCGTCGACCAGCACCTCGCTGAGAACGACGCCTGACGGGCGCGACGCATACCGGGTCAGTACACGACCGCCCCCTCCTCAGCTGCCAACGCCTGTCCAGCCGCCTCGCCGGGAGCCTGCGCCCGGGTCTGCAGGGGTATCTCCTTCAGGAACAGCGCCACCACGACGGCCAGCAGCACGAAAGGCAGCCCGACCATGTACATGTCGTGCAGCGCCTGGGTGAAGGCCAGCAGCACCGTGGCCTTGACCTCGGGATCGGGATCTGCTGGATCGCCGTGATGTTGCCGGTGACCTCGCCACCGGGCATGCCAGCGCCACGTGGGCCACCTGCGAACCCGACGGCCAGGTGGTGGGCCAGCCGGTTGGACAGCACCGCGCCGAACACCGCCGTGCCGATCGCACCGCCCATCGAACGGAAGAAGGTGACGGCGCTGGTCGCCGCACCCATGTCACGGAGCTCAATCGAGTTCTGCACCGCCGTCATGATCGTCTGCATGGTGAAGCCGAGGCCGGCCCCGAAGAGGTAGCCGCCGAGGCCGATAAACCAGTACAGCGAGTCAACGCGCAGCTCAGCGAGCATCCAGACCGCAAAGGTCAGCAGCAGCCCGCCGATGATCGGATAAATCTTGTATCGGCCGGTCTTGACGATCAGCCGACCAGAGGTGATCGCGGTGCTGAAGATGCCCAGCACCACCGGCAGTAACGCCAGCCCGGACCTGGTCGGTGAGTAACCCTTGACCGCCTGGAGATAAACCGGCAGGAAGATGATCGCGCCGAACATCGCCATGCCCGCGATGAAGGTGTAGGCGTTGCCGACTGAGAAGACGCTGTTGCGGAACAGCCGCATCGGGATGATCGGCTCGGCGGTCCGACACTCCCACCACACGAACAGCACGGTCAGCCACGCGGCCGCGCCGAGCAGGGTCAGCGCGTAGTGCTCGGTCCAGCCGAAGTCCTGCCTGCGCCAGTCAAGGTAGAGCAGGATCGAGGACACCGCGGCGACGATCAGCGCCGCGCCGAGATAGTCGATGCTGTGCTCGCGGCGCTGCAGCGGCAGCTCCAAGGCCAGCGAGGTCGCAACCAGGGCGGCCAGCCCGATCGGCACGTTGATATAGAAGATCCACCGCCAGCCCGGGCCATCGGTCAGCCAGCCGCCGAGCAGCGGGCCGGCCACGCTGGACAGACCGAACACCGCGCCGAAGTAGCCCTGGTACCGGCCACGCTCGCGGGGTGGGATCACATCGCCGATGACCGCGAAGGCGATCAACATGAGGCCGCCGGCGCCTAGGCCCTGCACTGCCCGGAAGCCGATCAGCTCCCATGTTCTGCGCGGCTCCCGACAGCACCGAGCCGAGCAGGAACATGACGATCGCGGCCTGAAAGATCACTCGCCGCCCGTACAGGTCGGAGATCTTGCCCAGCGGTCGAGGTCAGCAGGTAGGTCGTGACCACCCAGGACAGCTTGCCCAGCCCGCCGAGCTCGCTGACGATCCGGGGAAGTGCGGTGCCCACGATGCTCTGGTCTAGCGCGGCCAGCAGCATGCCGGTCATCAGCCCGCCAAGGACGACCAGGATCTCGCGATGGGACAGGTGCGTGGGAAAGCTGTCGTGTTGGGCCTGCCGGGCGGGCCGTCTGGGTCGGCCCCTGCCGTGGTCTGGCTCATGTCATCCCCGCTTCGGAGTCGGTCCGGCTCAGGTCTTCGGCGAGCTGGGTCAGCAGCGTGACGAGCTGGTGGCGGTCTGGCTCCGACCAGCCTGCCAATGCCGCGGCCACCCGGGCTCGCCGTACTTCGACTGTCGCGCATAGCACGCTACGACCGGCCTCTGACAAAAAGACCTGGGAGGCACGGCGGTCCGCCGGGTCGGGCGTGCGGTCGAGATAGCCAGCCTGCTCAAGGTTGCGCACATGCCGGCTCACCGTCGACGCGTCCAGGTTCAGTCGTCCGGCCAGGTCGGACAGCCGGATCGGGCCGTGGCAGGCGACGGCATGCAGGGCATAGAACGCCCCAGGTTCGATCCTCCGACCGTCCGCGCTGCGTGGCTTCAACCACCGGGCCACGGCCATGAACGCCGTCAAAAGACGATCTTCCGGCGTCTCCTCCAGCCCGGGGAGACCACCCGGCCCCGTCGAGTCGCTGATCTTGACCACTCGGCCACTCTACAACCGATTGCGTGGCGCATGCAAGCTTTTCGGGACGAAGCGTTCGGTGGTCACCGGGCCGGTCAAGTAGCCGGGTACCGGGAGTAGTCCGGGAAGTTGCCGTAGAGCACCTCGCCGGCAGGACCCTCCGTCACGGCCTGCATGAGCAGCTCGCCGCCTACGAACGCACCCTTCCAGGACGCACCCCGACCGCCGAAAGGCTCCTCCCGGTCGCCCCTGGAGCGTGGCTGGTTGATGCCGACCTTGAACGCCTGGACATCCTTGGCAAGCCGACCGGCCAGATCGATGTCGTCGCAGGCCAGGCTGGCCACCAGGGAGCCGTTCGACGCATTCATCCCAGCCAGCAGCTCGGCTTCGGTGTCGACGACCACGACGGTGTCCACCGGACCGAACGGTTCCTCGTGCATCAGCCGGGCCGACCCGGGAGGAGCGAGCAGGCAGACCGGCGCATGGTAGGCGGAGGTGTCCTGGCCGGGCAGGAACCGGCCGCTGTCCAACGAGCCGCGATACAGCGGCACACCACCGCCGCGCAGCGCCTCGACCACCCTGGACTCCAGCTCGGCGACCTTGGCCGCACTGATCAGCGGGCCGAGATCAAGCTCGGGAAGGGCAGTCTCGTCGGCCTCGACAGCGAGCGGATGACCGAACCGAACCTCGCGAACCACGCCGAGGTAGGTCTCCAGGAACCGGTCGACCAGCTTGCGCTGGACGACATACCGGGGGTACGCCGTGCAGCGCTGCTTGCCGTACTCGAACCCCTTCTTCAGGTGTTTGGCCAACACATCCCACTGGCTGAACTCCCAGATACCCCAGGCGTTCAGACCCTCCTGCTCCAGAAAGTGCCGCTTGCCACTGTCCACCAGCCGGGCCGCGACCTTGCCGCCGTTGGTCCGGCCGCCGACAAACGCGAGTGCACCAATCTCGCCGGACCGCACCAACACGTCGGACAGCTCCTGACCACTGCCGGACAGCAGGGTCACCGGAAGGCCGGCCCGCAACATCAGCTCGTGCGCGACCGTCAGGCAGACCGAGCCACCTTGGGACGGGGTCTTGGCGATCACCGCGTTGCCGGCCAGCAGTTGCACGAGCTCGGCGTGCACCAGCACCGACATGGGATAGTTCCAGCTCGCGATGTTGCTGACCGGTCCGGGCAGTGCATGGCGAGCCGTCTCGCCCGAGCCGAGCATGCCGTCGACCTCGTCCAGATACCAGCGCACGCCGTCCAGTGCCCGGTCGACGTCAGCGCATGCCAGCCGCCACGGCTTCCCGATCTCCCAGACCAACAGCATCGCCAGCAGGTCGCGTGCCTCGGTCATGGCGTCGACAGCGGCAGCCACCCGGGCCTTGCGCTCGGCCAGCGGTTGTTCCCGCCACTCGGCGTGCTCGCCGGCCGAGTGACGAACCGCCTCACCGGCCTGAGCGGTGCTGAGCATGAGCTGGGTGGCCAGTGTGGTGCCATCCACCGGAGTGGTCAGATCCCGGTCTCGCCCTACGGCCCGCCAACGGCCGCCGACCAGGTTGCGCAGCCGGTCGCCGTCGAACGCCTCCGGCGTCAGAGCCTGCGCGCTGGACAGGACATCGTGCCAACGGGCCCCGTCGGCGATCCGCAACGTCATGTGGGCACCTCGTCGTCGCTCGTGCGGGTCGGCCCGCGTTCGTCTACGGCCGGAAGTGACCGGTCTTGGGCACTTCCGGAGAACCTCCGGGATAGGGCGCCCTCGGCTGGGGGGTGGGCCGGGGGTGAATCCCATAGTAGATGCCACCTCGAAGTAAGCCTCGTGATGCTCCGCGATTGTTTCAAACCCCACATTTGCCGCCGTAGTGTCCGGAAACGGCGGACGGTCGACACGCCCGCTCCAAACACCGTGCATCGTGTCCGGTCGGCGTACTGGTTGAGACCAGCTCGAACGGGACTACTCGAACAGCTCACCCCGCTCGGCCATGCGCACCAGAGAGTCGGGCGGCGTGAACCGGCTCCCGTACGTGTCGGCCAGCTCCTTTGCCCGTCCGGCGAAGCCGGTCAGCCCTCCGGGGTAGCCGTTCATGTACTGCACCACGCCGCCGGACCAGGCCGGAAACCCGATTCCGAAGATCGAGCCGATGTTCGCGTCGGCGACGGAGGCGAGCACTCCTTCGTCCAAGCATCTCACTGTCTCCAGCGCCTCAACGAAGAGCATCCGCTCCTTCATGTCCTCGAACGGGACGTCGGCGTCGTCCGTAGCGAAGTGCTCAAACAGCCCGGGCCACAGCCGCATGCGCTTTCCATCGACGTCGTACTCGTAGAATCCGCTTCCGCTGGCGCGGCCTTTGCGGGCAAACTCGTCGATCATCCGGTCCACCACCCAGTCCCCCGGATGATCGGCGAACCTACCCCCTACCGCCTCCGCCGCGGCCCGGGTCTCCTCACGGATCTTCCGTGGCAGAGTCAGTGTCAGCTCGTCCATCAACTGCAGCGGCGGCGTGAGGTAGCCAGCTTGCAGGCTGGCCCGCTCGATGGACACCGGGTTGACACCTTCGGCCAGCATCGCCATTGCCTCGTTGAAGAACGTCCCGATGACCCGGCTGGTGAAAAACCCACGGCTGTCGTTTACGACGATCGGGGTCTTCTTGATTTGCAAGGCAACGTCGAACGCCCGTGCGAGGGTTTGGTCAGAGGTGTTCCTACCCCGGATGATCTCCAGCAGCGGCATCTTGTCGACCGGCGAGAAGAAGTGCAGGCCGATGACATTGTGCGGGTTGCGCACGCCCTCGGCGAGCCCGGTGATCGGCAGGGTGGAGGTGTTCGACCCGAGCAGCGCGTCGGGTGCGACCACGCCTTCGATCTCGCTCAGCACGCGATGCTTCAGCTCGACGTCCTCGAACACCGCCTCGATCACCAGGTCGGCTCCCGCACAGTCTGTGGCCGACCCAGTCGGGGTGATCCGGCCAAGAACCTCGTCCCGCTGCTCGGGAGTCAGCCTGCCGCGCGACACTGCCTTGTCGAGCAGCCCCGCGGAGTAGCCCTTCCCCCTCTCCGCGACCTCCATCGAAATGTCCCTCAGTACCACCTCGATGCCGTTACGGGCGCAGACATAGGCGATGCCCGCGCCCATCATTCCGGCGCCGAGCACGGCCACCTTCCGGGCGGCGTACTTTTCGAAGCCGGTGGGCCTGCTGCCGCCTCCCTTGATGTGTTGTAGGTCGAAGAAGAACGTCTTGATCATGTTCTTCGCGACCTGGCCGGTGATCAGCTCGACAAAGTACCGGCTCTCGATGACGAAGGCTGTGTCGATGTCGACCTGTGCACCCTCCACTGCCGCACAGAGGATGTTGTGGGGGGCAGGGTAGCGTGCGCCCTTGAGCTGCTTGCGCAGGTTGGCCGGGAACGCGGGCAGGTTCGCCGCGAACGCGGGCGTGGACGGCGTACCGCCAGGAATCTTGTATCCCTTGACGTCCCAGGGCTGCATCGCCACCGGACTGGCCAGGATCCACTCGCGCGCCCTGTCCAGCAACGCTTCGGGATCACTCGCCAGCTCATGCACAAGGCCGACGTCGAGGGCCTTGGCAGGCTCGAGCCGCTGGCCCCGCAGCAGGACCTTCATCAAGGCGTCCACGATGCCGAGCAGGCGCACCGTGCGGGTCACGCCACCGCCACCAGCCAACAGGCCGAGAGTGACCTCGGGTAGACCGAACTCGATCTTCGGCCCGTCCAGCGCTATACGACGATGGCAGGCGAGGGCGATCTCGAGGCCGCCGCCGAGCGCGGACCCGTTCAGCGCGGCGACCACCGGCCGACCGAGAGTTTCCAGCCGGCGGAGCTGGCGCTTGACCACCGTGATGGTGTCCAGCACGGCCGACGCGTCGTCGGGCGTAACCTGGATCATCTCCTTGAGGTCGCCGCCCACGAAGAACGTCTTCTTCGCCGAGGTGATGATTACTCCGGTGATCGAGCCCTTCTCGGCCTCCAACCGATCGATGACAGCGCCCATGGAACAGACGTACCGCGGGTTCATTGTGTTCGCGGACTGCTCGGGATCGTCGAGGGTGAGCACGACAATGCCGTCTGCTCCCCGCTCCCAGCGGATCACGCCCTGCTCCGTCCCGTCATTCATCAGACTCGCTCCACAATCGTCGCCAGGCCCATGCCGCCGCCGATACACAGCGTGGCCAGCCCGTACCGGACATCGCGACGCTCCAGCTCATCGATCAACGTGCCGAGGATCATGCCGCCCGTGGCGCCGAGTGGATGGCCCATCGCAATGGCGCCGCCGTTGACGTTCACCTTCTCGTGCGGGAGGTCCATGTCCCTCATGTATCGGAGGACCACCGCGGCGAAGGCCTCGTTGATCTCCACCAGGTCGAGATCGTCGATCGACAGCCCGGCTTTGGCCAGCGCCTTGCGACTGGCGGGCGCGGGCCCGGTGAGCATGATGGTCGGGTCGGCGCCGCTGACGGCGGCGGCAACGATCCGGGCACGCGGGGTCAGGCCGAGGTCAACACCAACCTGCTCGCTGCCGATCAGCAGCAGCGAGGCGCCGTCCACAATGCCGGATGAGCTACCCGCGGTATGGACGTGGTCAATCCGCTCAACCCAGTGATACTTCGCCAGCGCCACGGCGTCGAAGCCGCCCAGGTCGCCGACCATCTCGAATGACGCCGGTAGCTGCCCAAGACTCTCCATGGTGGACTCCGGACGCATGTGCTCGTCGCGGTCGAGCACAGTCAGCCCGTTGCGGTCCCTGACCGGGACCACGGACTTGGCGAAGTACCCGTTCGACCAGGCCTTCGCGGCACGCTGCTGGGACTCCACGGAGTAGGCGTCAACATTCTCGCGGGAGAAGCCCTCGATCGTGGCGATCAGATCGGCGCTGATGCCCTGCGGCACAAAGTACGTACCGTAGTTTGTCTCCGGGTCCATCGCCCACGCACCCCCGTCGGACCCCATCTGCACCCGGGACATCGACTCCACCCCGCCTGCCAGCACCATGTCGTCGAACCCAGCCCGGATCTTGGCTGCCGCGGAGTTCACCGCCTCCAGGCCGGAGGCGCAGAACCGGTTGAGCTGCACTCCGGCCACCGTGTCTGGCAAGCCGGCGGCGACTGCGGCGGTCTTGGCGATGACGGATCCTTGGTCGCCGACCGGGCTCACCACACCGAGCACCACGTCGTCGATCCGGTCGGTGTCGAGGCCGGGATGGCGACTGCGCATCTCGTCGATCAAGCCGATCACGAGCGAGATCGGCTTGACACCGTAGAGCGAGCCGCCCTTCTTGCCGCGTCCTCGCGGCGTGCGGATCGCGTCGTACACGAACGCTTCGGCCACCGGACGACCCCCTTCGTCGCTGTGCGAATCTCGATTAACTTTCTAGCCTCTGGCCCTTGCTGTCAAGGGGTAGCTTCCGGCAAGCTGATGCAACGTTCCGTTCACCACAGAGGGCAGGCCATGACAGAGCTGGGCACCCGCCGTCGACCCCGTGATCGCAAGGCGCAGATCGCGGCGACGGCTGGCGACTTGTTCCGCCGGCAGGGCTACCACGGCACTGCGATGAGTGACATCGCCACCGCGGTCGGCATCACCGCGCCGGCCCTGTACCGGCACTACCCGAACAAGCAGGCCATCCTGGCCGACGTCGTGCTGTCCGCTGTGGACGGGCTGGTCAGCACGATCAACGCGGCGCTGGACAGCGCCACAGGGCCAGCCGACCAGCTTCGACGGCTGCTAGATGACCTCGCGGCGCTCGCGGTGGAGCAACGCGACGCCAGTGCGCTGTGGCAACGCGAAGGTCATCACCTGGAGAAGGCTGAGCGGGATGAGCGCAGCAGGGAGCTCACGCAGGCCATCCGACGCTGGATCGCGGTGCTTCGGCGGTCCCGTCCGGAGCTGTCCGGCTCCGATGCGGACCTGCTGTGCTGGTCTGCTCTGTCCGTCTACGGAAGCATTTCAATGCATCATGTCAGCCCGGCCAGGATCCGGCTGGAACGGCTGCTGCCCGATCTCGCTGGCGCCGCGCTGCGCTGCGATGTCGTGTCCCCACCGGTCAGAGTGGTTGTCGACCACCGCGGCTGGCCGACACACCACGTGCCCACGATCCGGCGCGAGCAGCTCCTCGCCTCGGCCGTCAGCTTGTTTCGCGAGCGTGGCTTTCACTCGGTGAGCATGGAGGACATCGGCAACACGGCTGGGATAGCCGGCCCGAGCGTGTACCGGCACTTCGCGGGCAAGGCCGAGCTGCTGGCCGCGGCGATGGACCGGATCGCCGAACGGTTGGCACTGTCGATGCGCCTCTCGTTCGAGCTTGGGCTGCCGCCTCAGCAGACCTTGGAGCACCTGATCCTGTCGTACGTCGAGATTACGATCCAGCACCGGGACGGGATCGCGGTGTACCTGTCCGAAGGGCGAAACTTGCCCGAGCCCAAGGCCACCGACCTGCGACGTATGCAGCACGGTTACTTCGCCGAGTGGTCCCGGCTGGTGGTGTCCTGCCGGGACGGATGGACAGAGAGAGACGCGCGGATCGCGGTGCACGCTGCCGTGTCAGTTGTCGTTGACGCGGTCCGAACACCCCGGTTCAGCAGGCGGCCACGGCTTGCCGCCGAGCTGGCCGGGTTGGCGGGAACCATCGTGCACGGCCGGTAGGTCAACGGCTGGCGATGGTGACGGCGGTCGCTGCGTGCTTTGCTGCGACCATGGCATACCAGGTGCTCGCGGATGTGGTCCTCGTCCTGCACCTGACCTTCGTGGCCTACGTCGCGTTCGGCGGTTTTCTCGCCTGGCGTTGGCCGCGGGCACTGTTGCCGCACCTGGCCGCGGCGGCCTGGGCAGGCCTGGGACTTGCCGTGCCGCTGGCCTGTCCGCTCACGGCCTGGCAGGACTGGCTACGCCGACGGGCCGGTCAGCCCAGCCTAGCCCACGGGTTCATTGACACGTACATAGTGGGACCGGTCGTTCCACCAGCCGCCGAGGTACCAGCGCGGTGGGCGGTGGCCGGGCTGGTCATCACGGCGTGGTTCGGCGCCTCTGGCCGGCGCCTGGCGACACCGCGACACGACCGACACTAGGAGGCTAGCGAGCTGGCCAGCCCTGTCAGCGGGCGAAGAAGTGCCAGCCAGACCAGGCCCAGAAGCCGAGCACGATCGCCCGGCCAACCAGCCGCTGCGACAAGAACCCGAAGACCTCACCGAATGTGGGGATGGTCGAGCCAGGCCGGCGAGCCACCCGATCCAGCACCACTACACATACGACGACCAGCCCAAAGAGCACGATGGAGGCCAGCCGCGTCATCGGCGCAGCAGCTCCCGCCCGGCGGCCAGCCAGAGCAGCACCGCCGCCGCCCGTACCGGCTGCGACTCCAGCACCGGATCCATCAGACCGCTGAGGGTCGGGTGAGTCGGCGTTGAGCCGAACACGAGGCTGTTCACGATCTCCAGCACAGAGAACGTCAGGATCGGCACCAGCCAGGCCAGCCAGCCGATCAGTGACACCCGCCGTGGTGCCGGCTTCCGTGGCGGCGGGGCGAAGATCGCGACTCCGAACAACCCCAGCGAGATCGCCACCACGGCCATCTCCGACGCCGGGGCGAAGCTGTCGAAGCCGCCCACCACCCAGGCGACGAACACAGCGGTCGTCCAACCGACCGCCGGCCATGGGTTGGCCCGGATCCAGGCCAGCACACCCTCAGACATCGCCATGAGATCTACGGTAAGCCGCATGAGGGAACCGGTCGGGTACTCCGGCACGCCGTTGCCCCGAAAGCTTGGCATCAAGCCCAGCTCACGAGTGCTGCTGGTTGACGTGCCGGCCGGGTTCGATCTCGGCCCGCTGCCGGACGGCATCGCCCCCGACTCTGAGCCCAGCGAGCGGGGCGGCAGCACGCCGTATGACGTGATCTTGGCGTTCTGCCCCGACGTGGCAACCCTGCTGGGCCGGTTCGAGGCACTAAGGACCCGTATCCCGGCCGACGGCGCGCTGTGGATCTGCTGGCCGAAGAGGGCCAGCGGGATGCCGACCGACCTGACCGAGAACGTCGTACGAGACGCCGGGCTGGCCGTCGGCCTGGTCGACGTGAAGGTGGCCGCGATGGACGCCGTCTGGTCGGGGCTGAAGTTCGTCTACCGGCTGGCCGACCGGCCCAAGCTCGTGCCGTGACCCCGGCCCGCGGGTCGGCCAGGTGGTTGACAGAGGCCGTGGGAGGATGTCGCGGTGAACCACGGCCCGGCACCGTTCTACGCGGACCTGCACATCCACTCCAAGTACTCCCGGGCCTGCTCCCGTGACTGCGACCTGGAGCACCTTGCCTGGTGGGCCAGGCGCAAGGGCATCACCCTGCTCGGCACCGGTGACTTCACCCACCCGGCGTGGTACCAGCACCTGCGCGACCTGCTGGTCCCGGCCGAGCCCGGGCTGTTCCGGCTGGACCCGGACGTCGACGCCACGATCACCCGCCGGCTGCCGCCCAGCGCTCAGGGCGACGTCCGGTTCATGCTGTCGGTGGAGATCTCGACGATCTACAAGCGGGACGACCGGACCCGCAAGGTGCACCACCTGATCTACCTGCCCGACCTGGACGCGGTAGCCCGCTTCAACACCCGGCTGGGAAAGATCGGCAACCTCGGCTCGGATGGCCGGCCGATCCTCGGGCTGGACTCCCGCGACCTGCTCGAGATCACCCTGGAGGCCAGCCCGGACGGCTACCTCGTCCCGGCCCACGCCTGGACGCCGTGGTTCTCCGTGCTGGGCAGCAAGTCCGGCTTCGACGCCGTGGCGGACTGCTACGGCGACCTGGCCGAACACATCTTCGCCGTCGAGACCGGGCTGTCCTCCGACCCGCCGATGAACTGGCGAGTGTCCACATTGGACAGATACACCCTGGTCAGCAACTCCGACGCGCACTCCCCGCCCATGCTCGGCCGGGAGGCCTCGGCGTTCGAGTGCGCGCTGGACTACTACAGCGTACGCACGGCGCTGCGGACCAGAGACGGGTACGCCGGCTCGGTGGAGTTCTTCCCGGAGGAGGGCAAGTACCACGCCGACGGGCACCGCAAGTGCGACGTCCGGCTCGACCCGGAGCAGACCCGGACGCTAGCCGGCCGCTGCCCCGGCTGCGGCAAGCCGGTCACCGTCGGCGTGCTCACCCGGGTCGCCGAGCTGGCTGACCGGCCGGCCGGCGAACGGCCGGTCGGCGCCACGCCGTACCGCAACCTTGTCCAGCTCCCGGAGATCATCGGCGAGATGCTCGGCGTGGGCCCTAAGAGCAAGTCGGTCGGCCGGACCGTAGACGAGCTGGTCGCCCGGCTCGGACCGGAGCTGGAGATCCTGACCACCGTGCCCGTCGACGAGGTCGAGCGTGCCGGGCCCCCACTGCTCGGCGAGGCGATCAGCCGGCTGCGGCGGGGCGAGGTGATCCGGGAGGCCGGCTATGACGGAGAGTACGGCGTGATCCGGCTGTTCGACCCGGCCGAGCTGCGGACACCTCGGGCGGTGCCCGCGCTGTTCGACCTCGAGCCCGAGGCCGGGTCGGCCGAGCCCCCCACGCCGGTAGCACCAAGCTATCTGGTGACACCAGACCATCTGGTACCCCCAGACCACCTGGTACCACCGGGTCACGCCATGCCCCCGCCGACCGCCACCACCACGGTCGAGCCGGAGCCGATGCTAACCGAGCTGCCGCCCGCGGCCGGGCTGGTGGACCGGCTGGACGCCGAGCAGCGGGCCGCCGCCACGATCACCGACGGGCCGCTGCTGGTGGTGGCTGGGCCGGGAACTGGCAAGACCCGCACCCTCACCCACCGCATCGCGCATCTGGTCACCAGCCAGGGCGTCCCGCCGGAACACTGCCTGGCCATCACGTTCACCCGGCGCGCAGCGGCCGAGCTGGCCGAGCGGCTGGCCGTCCTGGTGCCCAACCAGGCGCGCCTGATCACCGCCACGACGTTTCACGGGCTCGGCGTCCGGTTGCTGCGGGAGAACGCCGAGCGGGTCGGGCTGACGGCGCGGTTCCGGGTGGCCGATGAGGGTGACCGGCTGGCCGTGTTGCAGGATGTCGCCGGCTCCGAACAGGAGGCCCGCCGGCTGCTCGCCCGGCTGTCCGGGCGAGCAGGGCAGCGCCGCGACGGGGGGGTGCCGGACGATCTGGCCGAGGTGCACGCGGCGTACCAGAAGACGCTGCGGGCCTGGGACCTGGTCGACTTCGACGACCTGCTCACCCTGCCGGTGGCCCTGCTGGATGCCGACCCCGGCCTCGTCGCGGGCTGCCGGGCGCGCTGGACCCAGGTCAGCGTCGATGAGTACCAGGACGTCGACGAGACCCAGTACCGGCTGCTGCGGCACCTCGTCCCGCCGGCCGGGAACCTCTGCGCCATCGGTGACCCAGACCAGTCGATCTACTCCTTCCGTGGTGCCAGCGTGGGATTCTTCCTCCGCTTCGCCGCCGACTACCCGACCGCGCGGACCGTCCAGCTCGGCCGCAGCTACCGCTCGACCACGACCATCGTGCGGGCGGCCCTGCAGGCGATCGCGCCGGCCACCCTGGTCCGTGACCGGGCGCTCACGGCGGTGCGGCGGGAGACGGCCCACCCGATTGGCCGGTACACCGCGACGGACGAGCGGGATGAAGCCGGGTTCGTGGCCCGCACGATCGACCAGCTCCTCGGCGGGTCGTCGTTCCACTCGCTGGACTCCGACCGGGTCGACGCGCGGGCCGAGACCGACCGAGGCGGGCTGTCGTTCGCTGACATTGCGGTGCTGTACCGCACCGGCGCGCAGGCGCATGCGGTCGCCGAGGCGCTGACCCGGTCCGGCGTACCGTTCCAGCAGCGCTCGCACGACCGGTTGGCTGACCGCCCGGGCGTCCAGGCCGTCGTCCGCGAGCTGCGGTTCAGCGACAGTGCCACCGATGGCGGCGTCCGCGGCAGCGGCCTGCTGGGCGACCGGATCCGCCGGGCCGCCCGGGCGCTGGCCGACCGGATGCCGCGCGGGTTCGGTCTGGACCAGGCCGACGAGCACGCGACCGAGCTGCACCAGGCCGCCGACCTGCTGGTGCCGCTCGCCGGCCGCACCGCCGGCGACCTGGACCGGTTCCTCGCCGAGCTGGAGCTGGGCGTCGAGGTCGACGCGCTCGATCCGCGGGCGGACAAGGTCTCGCTGCTGACGCTGCACGCCGCCAAGGGGCTGGAGTTCCCGGTCGTGTTCTGTGTCGGCGTCGAGGACGGGCTGCTGCCGCTGCGGCTGCCCGGACAGCCGGCACCGACCGAGGCCGAGCTTGCCGAAGAGCGCCGGCTGTTCTTCGTCGGGATCACCCGGGCGCAGTCCCGGCTGTACCTGTCGGACACCCGGCGGCGGACCCGGTACGGCGCGCAGCGGGCGGCGCAGCCGTCACCGTTCCTCGACGCGCTCGATCCGGCCCTCTTCGACCGCCTGAACGACGACATCCCCCGCAGGCCCAAGCCTGTCCAGCTCCGCCTGCTCTGAAACTGGCGTGCTCAGAAACGGCGCCATCCCACCGCCGCCGTCCGCGTCCTGTCGTAGGAAGGTCACCACAGCTCGGCTGGATCCCGGTGACCTTCGTGCGACACGTCGGGATGGGCAGACTGGGACCATGCCGGATGTCGTGGTGGTGGGGGCCGGGCACAACGGGCTGGTGGCCGCGACCCTGCTGGCCAGGGCTGGCCTCTCCGTCGAGGTGTTCGAGCGGGCCGACGTCGTGGGCGGAGCCTGCCGTACGGAGCATCCGTTCGGCAAGGTGCCGGACCTGGCCGCCTCGACCGGTGCCTACCTGCTTGGCCTGATGCCGCCGGAGCTGCTGCGCCTCCTCGACGTCGACCTGCCGCTGGTCCGCCGCGACCCGCACTACTTTCTGCCCACGCTGGACGGCCGGCATCTGCTGCTCGGCGGCGACGCGGCGGCCAACCGGGCCCGGCTGACCGAGTTCAGCAGCGCCGCCGACGCGCGCGCCGCCGAGGCCATGGCGGCCGAGCTCGCCGCCCTGCGCGACGACCTCGCCCCGGCCTGGCTGGCCGACCCGCTGCCGGTCGAGGAGACCGCCGAACGGTACCTGCGGCCGGCGCTGCGCGAGACCTACGTCGGCATGGTGCGCGGCTCGGCGATGGACTACCTCGGCCGGTTCGACTTCCGGTCCGACCTGCTCGTCGCGATGTACGCCGTGACCGATGGCATGCCGGGCCTGACCGGCTCGCCATGGACGCCGGGGTCCGGCCACAACCTTCTGGTGCACAACATGTGCCGGCTCCCTGGCTCCGGCGGCACCTGGATGATCGTCCGCGGCGGGATGGGCACGGTCACCCGTACCATCGCCGCCGCCGCGGTCCGAGCCGGCGCGGTGCTCCGGCGGTCCACAACCGTCGACCGGATCCTGCTGGCCGACGGCGCCGCCGCCGGGGTGTCCACTGTGGACTCGCGTGGGACAGGCGCCCCGACGGCCGCCCGCGCCGTGCTGGTGGCCACCGACCCGTTCCGGCTGCGCGGGCTGCTCGGCGCCGCACTGCCGGCCGGGCTGGCGTCCGCACTGGACAGTTGGGAACAGCGCTCCGCCGGGCAGACGATGAAGGTCAACCTGGCGCTGGCCGGGCTGCCCCGGTTCGCCGCGTTGCCGGCGGACCGGGGCCAGCACGGCTCGACAGTGCACCTGCTGCCACTCGGCACGGATCGGCGCAGCCCGGATCCCCTGGGCGCGCTCCGGCGGGCCTTCGACGACGCCGCGGCCGGGCGGCTGCCGGACGCGCCTGCGCTGGAGTGGTACCTGCACTCCACCGTGGACGGCTCGTTACGGGACGCGGCCGGCAACCACTCCAGCGCGTTGTTCGTGCAGGGTGTGCCGCACGAGGTGGCCGGGTCAAGCTGGACGGTGGAGCGGCCGGCGTACGTCGAGCGGCTGCTGGACCTGGTCGAGGCGTACGCGCCCGGCACTCGTGACCTGCTGGTCGACGTGTCCGCGCTCGCCCCGCCGGACATCCGCGCGCACTTCGGCATCACCAGCGCGAACATCTTCCACGTCGACAACGCGTTCGCCGGCGCCGACCGGATGCCGTACGTCACCGGCGTGCCCGGCGTGTACGCCGGCTCGGCCGGCTGCCATCCAGCCGGTTCGGTGATCGGCGCGGCAGGGCATAACGCGGCGAACCGGATCCTGGCCGACCTCGGCGTCCCGGCGCCCCACCTGGCGGTACGCGGAGACACCATTTAGCTCCGCCAGCGATACGCCGAAAGGCCGATTCGCACTGCACCAAAGCGCGGTGCCGGCGGGATTGGCCGTCCGGTCTGATGTGTTGGGCCTCAAGGGACCTCGCGTAGCCTGACATGCGCAGGCAGAGATCACGAAAGACAGAGATCACGAAAGACAGGAAGAGGCGACACCACCGTGTCCACGCAAAGCAAGAACCGGGCAGATTTCGGGCCGAACGAGTGGCTTGTCGAGGAGATGTACCAGCAGTACCTCGCCGACCCCTCCAGCGTGGACGCCGCGTGGCATGACTTCTTTGCCGACTACCGCCCCGCTGCGGTGCCCAGCCAGCCGCCGGTCCCGGTAGGAACCATGCCGTTCTTCGAGCCCCCGCCGAGCACCACGGTCCCGACCGTGCCCGAGCCCGTCACCACCCAGCCCACCGCACCGACCGCCACCCCCGCCAAACCCGCCAAGCCCGCCGCGCCCGCACAGCCCACGGCGCCGGTCACCCCGGTACCACACGGCGCCACCACCACCCCACTGCGCGGCGCCGCGGCCCGCGTCGTGGCCAACATGGAGGCCTCGCTCGGCGTACCCACCGCCACCAGCGTCCGCGCCGTCCCGGCCAAGCTGATCTCGGACAACCGGATCGTCATCAACAACCACCTCCGCCGGGCCCGCGGCGGCAAGCTGTCCTTCACCCACATCATCGGCTACGCCGTGGTCAAGGCGCTGGCCGACCATCCCGACCTGAACAGCTACTACACCGAGGTCGACGGCCGGCCCACGCTGGTGCGGCCGGAGCACGTCAACCTCGGCTTGGCCATCGACATGAAGAAGGACGACGGCGGCCGCGCCCTCGTCGTGCCCTCGGTCAAGCAGGCCGAGACGATGGGCTTCCACGGCTTCTGGACGGCGTACGAAGACCTGATCCGGCGCGCCCGGCACGGCAAGCTGACCGCGGACGACTTCGCCGGCACCACCATCAGCCTGACCAACCCGGGCACCATCGGCACCGTCCACTCGATGCCGCGGCTGATGGCCGGGCAGGGCGCGATCATCGGCGTCGGCGCGATGGAGCACCCGGCCGAGTTCCAGGGGATGAGCGAGGAGACCCTGGCCGAGCTGGGCGTCAGCAAGATCATCACCCTGACCTCGACGTACGACCACCGGATCATCCAGGGCGCCCAGTCCGGTGAGTTCCTCCGCCGGGTGCATGAGCTGATGCTCGGCGCCGACGGATTCTACGACGAGATCTTCGAGGCGCTGCGGGTCCCCTACGAGCCGGTGCGCTGGATGCCGGACCAGCGGTTCAGCCACGAGGGCCAGATCGACAAGGCCGCCCGGGTCATCGAGCTGATCAACGCCTACCGGACCAACGGCCACCTGATGGCCGACACCGACCCGCTGGAGTTCGAGCTCCGCCGGCACGACGACCTCGACATCACCAAGCACGGCCTGACCCTGTGGGACCTGGACCGGGAGTTCCCGGTCGGCGGGTTCGCCGGGTTCCGCACCCTGAAGCTGCGCGAGATCCTCGGCGTGCTGCGCGACGCCTACTGCCGCCGGGTTGGCATGGAGTACATGCACATCACCGACCCGGAGGAGCGCACCTGGCTGCAGGCCCGGGTCGAGGGCCAGCAGTTCCACCTCGACCGCGAGGAGCAGAAGCACGTCCTCGGCCGGCTGAACGTCGCCGAGGCGTTCGAGACTTTCCTGCAGACCAAGTACGTCGGCCAGCGCCGGTTCAGCCTGGAGGGCGGCGAGAGCGTCATCCCACTGCTGGACGCGGTGATGCGCAGCGCGATCGCCGTGGGGCTAGACGAGGTGTGCATCGGCATGGCCCACCGGGGGCGGCTGAACGTGCTGACCAACATCGCCGGCAAGAGCTACGCCCAGGTGTTCCGCGAGTTCGAGGGCAACATCGACCCGGCCACCGTGGGCGGCTCCGGTGACGTGAAGTACCACCTGGGCACCCTGGGCACCTTCACCGACCGGCTGACCGGCGGGGAGATCGAGGTGTCGCTGACCTCCAACCCGAGCCACCTGGAGGCGGTCAACCCAGTGCTGGAAGGCATCGTGCGGGCCAAGCAGGACCTGATCGACAAGGGCGAGCAGGGCTTCACCGTCCTGCCCGTGCTGATCCACGGCGACGCGGCGTTCGCCGGGCAAGGTGTGGTGGCCGAGACGCTGAACCTCTCCCAGCTCCGCGGCTACCGCACCGGTGGCACCGTACACGTCGTCATCAACAACCAGGTCGGCTTCACCACCAGCCCGGCGGCGGCCCGCTCCAGCCTATACTGCACCGACGTGGCCCGGATGATCCAGGCGCCGATCTTCCACGTGAACGGCGACGACCCCGAGGCGTGTGTACGGGTGGCCCGGCTGGCTATGGAGTACCGCCAGACCTTCAAGAAGGACGTCGTCGTCGACATGCTGTGCTACCGGCGCCGTGGTCACAACGAGGGCGACGACCCGTCGATGACCCAACCGCTGATGTACGAGATCATCGACGCCAAGCGCAGCGTGCGCAAGCTCTACACCGAGGCGCTGATCGGCCGCGGCGACATCACCATGGCCGAGGCGGAGGAGGCGCTGCGCGACTACCAGGAGCAGTTGGAGAAGGTCTTCCTGGAGACGCGCAACCCGGGTGGCGGCGGCCCGTCCGGCACGCCCCGCGCGGACCAGCCGGAGTTCGAGGAGGTCCCGACCGCCACCACCCTGGAGGTGGTCAAGCGGATCGGCGACGCGCACGTCTCGCTGCCGCCGGAGTTCACCGTGCACCCGCGGCTGCACCGGATCCTGGAGCGCCGTGCGGCGATGGCCACCGACGGCGGCATCGACTGGGGCATGGGCGAGCTGATCGCGGTCGGCTCGCTGCTGCTGCAGGGCGTGCCGGTACGGCTGTCCGGCCAGGACAGCCGGCGCGGCACGTTCGTCAGCCGGCACGCTGTGCTGCACGACAAGGAGACCGGCACTGAGCACACCCCGCTGCGCTACCTGGACCCCCACCAGGCCCGGTTCTGGGTCTACGACTCGCTGCTCTCGGAGTACGCCGCGATGGGCTTCGAGTACGGCTACTCCGTAGCCAACCCGAACGCGCTGGTGCTCTGGGAAGCGCAGTTCGGTGACTTCGCCAACGGCGCGCAGTCGATCATCGATGAGTTCATCTCCTCCGGCGAGGCGAAGTGGGGGCAGCGCTCGGACGTCACGCTGCTGCTGCCGCACGGGTACGAGGGCCAGGGACCCGACCATTCCTCCAGCCGGATCGAGCGCTTCCTGCAGCTCTGCGCGCAGAACAACATGACCGTGGCCAACTGCACCACCCCGGCCAACTACTTCCACCTGCTCCGCCGGCAGGCGCTGGGCACCATTACCCGGCCGCTGGTCGTCTTCACCCCGAAGTCGCTGCTGCGGCACAAGCTCGCGGTCTCGGCAGTGGAGGACTTCGTCTCGGGCACCTTCGCGCCGGTCATCCCCGACGCCCGGACCGGTGGCGGCAGCACCGGTGGCGGCAGCTCGGTACGTCGGGTGCTGCTGTGCACCGGCAAGGTGTACTACGACCTGCTCAGCCACGCCGAGCGGCACCACATCACCGACGTGGCGCTGGTACGGGTGGAGCAGCTGTACCCGATCCCAGCCGAGCAGATCGGACGGGCGCTCACGGCGTACCCGAACGCGACCGAGCACATGTGGGTGCAGGAGGAGCCGTGGAACCAGGGTGCCTGGCCCTTCCTGGCGCTGAACCTGCCGGCCAGGCTGCCCGGCGTGGCGTTGCAGGTACGCGCCCGCAAGGCCGCCGCGGCACCGGCGACCGGATCCAGCACGTGGCACGAGGCCGAGCAGGCGGCGCTGGTCGAGTCGGCGTTCGCCTAGAGCCCACCTGTCGCGAAGATCCAATGAGACACGCGGGCGTGTCGTGCTGGATCATCACGACACATGCGGACCGGGTGGCTAGTGCGGACCGGGGTGGGAGGACACGGTGTACTTCACCGACCGGGGCATCGAGGAGCTGGCCGACCGGCGCGGCGCGGAGACCGTCACGCTGGCCTGGCTGGCCGACCGGCTGCGCGACTTCGTCGACCTGAACCCGGAGCTCGAGACGCCGATCGAGCGGCTGGCCACCTGGCTGGCCCGCGCCGACGACGAGGACTAGCGACGCACTCGCGACCTGCCGCACAAAGGTCACTAGAGTTCACGCCGATCCTGGTGACCTTCCTGCGGCAGGTCGCGGGCCAGGCCATCGTGATCGCCTCCGGGGGCAGGAACAGCGGTGCCGGGCCGGCGCCGGGGCCAGTGACGGCAACGTCACCGCCCAGATCCCCACCTCGTTCAGCCAAGCCGCGTCGCACCAGTACTCCATCTCCGCCACGGCGGGCGCCTTTGGGGCGAGCACCCCGTTCATGCTGACGGGGTAACGGTCCAGTCTACCGGCGGGCTGCGCAGGCGGCGCAGGGCGCCGTACCCGACGCCGAGCAGGAACCCGATGATGTGCACGCCGTAACCGATGGAGGTGTCCCCGGCGGTGAGCGAGCCCTGGGCGTTGATGGCCTGGATGGCGAACCACACCAGCAGCACGAACCACGCCCGCATCCAGATCGGGATCACCACGATCAGGGTCAGCACCCGGGCTCGGGGATAGAGCATCAGGTACGCGCCGAGGATGCCGGAGATCGCCCCGGACGCACCCACCAGCGGGGCCGTCGAGCCCGGCGTGGCAAGGGCGTACCCGCAGGTCGCGATCACCCCGACCGTCAGGTAGAACAGCAGGAACCGGAGCCGACCGAAGCGGTCCTCGACGTTGTTGCCGAAGACCCACAGGAACAGCATGTTGCCGATCAGGTGCAGCCATCCAGCGTGAATGAACAGCCCGGTGAGCGTGCTCAGCACCACGTTCTTGTGGTACGGCGTCGGCACGGCCGCACAGCTCGTCGGGCTGACCGCCGGGCCTGGCGCCTCCGAAAGCTGGTGGCCGTGCGTCAGCTCGGCCGGGATGGTGCCCCAGCGCTGGTAGTACGCGACCTGCTCGCAGAGCAGGTTGCCGGCTGCCGCCCGGGTCAGCGGCGACAGCACCACCGGCGAGGCCAGGAAGACCACGACGTTCACCGCGATCAGCATCCAGGTGACCACCGGGATGTTCCGGGTGGGGTTCTCGTCGTGTAGGGGGATGACCACCTGATCACTCTGCCGGGGGATCCCGCCCGGCGCAGCCCGCCATTCCGGTCATCCAGGCCCGGCCGGGGTAATAACGCGCTCGCAGGCTGTCACCGGATCCGCCGATGAGGTCAGGCGCGGGCCACGCCGCCAGCGCGGGCAGCCTGCCCGACCGCGGCCGACACCGCCCCGGCCACCCGCTCGTCGAACACGCTCGGGATGACGTAGTCCTCGCTCAGGTCGTCGCCGACCACGGTGGCGATCGCGTCGGCGGCGGCCAGCTTCATCTCCTCGGTGATCGAGGTGGCCTGGACGTCGAAGGCGCCGCGGAAGACGCCGGGAAAGGCCAGCACGTTGTTGATCTGGTTCGGGTAGTCACTACGACCGGTGGCCACCACCCGGGCATGCCGCCGGGCCATCTCCGGGTGGATCTCCGGGTTGGGGTTGGCCAGTGCGAAGATGATCGACTGCGGCGCCATCCGGGCCACCGCGTCCTCGGCGACAGTACCCCCGGACACGCCGAGGAACACGTCCGCGCCGCTCAGCGCGTCGGCGAGCGAGCCGGTCAGCTCACCAGCGTTGGTCAGCTCGGCCAGCGCCCGCTTGGTCTCGTTCAGGTCCGCCCGACCGCCGTGGATGACGCCACGCGAGTCGGCCACCACGATGTCGCCGACCCGGGCCTCGACGAGGATCTTCGCGCAGGCGACCCCGGCCGCGCCGGCGCCGGACACCACGACCCGCAGGTCGTCGAGCTTGCGGTCCACCAGCATGGCCGCGTTGCGCAGCGCCGCCAGCACCACGATCGCCGTACCGTGCTGGTCGTCGTGGAAGACCGGGATGTCCAGCCGCGCGCGCAGCCGCCGTTCGATCTCGAAGCAGCGTGGCGCGCTGATGTCCTCCAGGTTGATCCCACCGAACGACGGCGCGAGCCGGACCACCGTCTCGACGATCTCGTCGACGTCGGTGGTGGCCAGCGCGACCGGCACCGCGTTCAGCCCGCCGAACTGCTTGAACAGCACCGCCTTGCCCTCCATCACCGGCAGCGACGCCGTCGGGCCGATATCGCCCAGCCCGAGTACGGCGGTGCCGTCGGTGACCACCGCGACCAGCCGGCTGGCCCAGGTGTAGCGGACGGCGAGCCCCGGGTCGGCCGCGATGGCGGTACACACCTCGGCCACCCCGGGGGTGTAGGCCAGCGACAGGTCCTCCCGGGTACGGATCTCGCGGGTGCTGTGGACTTCGAGCTTGCCGCCTTCATGCGCTGCGAAGACCGGCCGCTCCTGGTCATGCGGGCTCACAAAGTCATGCGGGCTCACAGATGTCGCCTTCCCCTCGGCACGACGAACACGAACGAGCGGTGGCCACCAGGATGACCGCCCGACGCTGGGCGCCACGCCGGTGCCGTGACAGTAGACAGAGCAGGTTGTCGCTGCCGCCCGGACAGAAGATGAGCCGTCGACGGTGGTGACGGCCGCGGGCGCGGGGGATCTCCCGAACAGGCCTGAGTGTGCCACATCCGCTCCGGTCCTCTGGGTGGCACCCGCCGGCTGCTAGCGTCCACGGCCATGAAGGTTCGCGACCTCGCCGTGCCCGGCGCCTGGGAGTTCACGCCGGTCCAACACGGCGATGGGCGCGGGCTGTTCCTGGAGTGGTACAAAGCCGACGTGGTGGTCGACACAGTGGGGCACCCGCTGGCCCTGGCGCAGGCCAACCACAGCGTCTCCCGGCGGGGCACGCTGCGGGGCGTGCACTTCGCCGACGTGCCGCCGAGCCAGGCGAAGTATGTCTACTGCCCCCGCGGCGCCGCCTTGGACGTGGTCGTGGACATCCGGGTTGGCTCGCCGACGTTCGGGCGCTGGGACGCCGTCCGGTTGGACGAGGTGGACCGGCGCGCGGTGTACGTCGCCGAGGGGCTCGGCCATGCCTTCTGCGCACTGGCCGAGGACACCACGCTGGTCTACGTGTGCTCGACCGGCTACAACCCGGCCCGGGAGCACGGCGTGCACCCGCTTGACCCCGCGCTGGACCTGCCCTGGCCGCCCGGGCTGGAACCGGTGCTGTCGGACCGGGACGCCGCGGCGCCCACACTGGCGCAGGCCGCCGAGCAGGGCCTGCTGCCGTCGTACGACACCTGCCTGACCTACTACGCGCAGCTCCGCGGGTGACCTCACGTTGCCCGCACCGCCCGTGTGGTGACCTCTCGGCGTAGTGGTCACCTATGGCTGGGCGGCGACCGCCTTGAGGGCGACGGCGAGCTGGGCCAGGTCATCGGTGGTCAGGTTGGCCCGGCTGGTGATCCGTAGGCAGGCGCGGCCGTCCGGCACCGACGGCGGCCGGAAACAGCCCACCCGGACGCCGTGCTCGGCACACACCTCAGCGCCACGGACCGCCCGATCCGGCCGCCCCAGCAGGACGGGGCAGACCGCGGCGTCCGGTACCACGCTCGCCAGCCCGAGCACCGTCGCCACCCGGGCGATGGCCACGGCGTTCGCCCGGGTGGCCACGGCCAGCTCCGGGACCTCGGCCACCACCCGCAGCGCCGCCAGTGCGGCACCCGCCGCGGCCGGTGCCAGCCCAGTGTCGAAGATGAACGGACGGCCGAAGTTGACCAGGTGCTCGACCACCTCCGGCGCCCCGAGCACCGCCCCACCCTGCGCCCCGAGAGACTTCGACAGGGTCACGGTCAGCACCACATCTGGCTCCCCGGCAAGCCCGGCGGCGTACGCCGCACCCCCCCCCCCCCGCCCCACCACGCCCAGCGCATGCGCCTCATCCAGCACCAGCAGCGCGCCGTGCCGCCGTACCGCCTGGTGCAGCGCGGCGACCGGCGCCAGATCGCCGTCGACGCTGAACACCGTGTCGCTGGCCACCAGCGCCACCGGTTCGGACCGGGTGGCCAGCGCCCGTTCGACCGCGGCCGGGTCCCGGTGCGGCACGACGACCACCCGGGCCCGGGACAGCCGGCAGGCGTCCACGATCGAGGCGTGGTTGGCCGCGTCGGAGACCACCAGCGTGCCCGGCCCGGACAGCGCGCTGACCGCCGCCAGGTTGGCCAGGAAGCCGGACGAGCAGACCAGCCCGGCCGGCATCCCGGTGAACGCCGCCAGCTCCGCCTCCAGCTCGGCGTGCAGGGCGGTCGACCCGGTGACCAGCCGCGACCCGGTCGAGCCGGCGCCCCAGGTCCGGGCAGCCCGCACCGCCCCCTCGACCACGGCCGGGTGCGACGACAGCCCGAGGTAGTCGTTGCCGGCCAGGTCGAGCAGCCCGTCGCCGCCCGGCGGGCGCGGCCGCAGCGTGCGGCGCAGCCCGGCCGCCGCCCGTTCCGCCGAGATCACCCGCAGCCGGGCGAGCGGGTCGGTGGGAACCAGGTTGGGGACGGGGTTGGGAACCAGGTTGGCTGGGAGGGCGTCCACGAACAGGCAGTGTGGCACGCTGGCCACGATGGCCACCCTCTTCGACCTTCTCACCGAGCACACCAGCCTGGCGGCGGAGGATGTCGACCACCTGCAACGGCTGGTCGGTGAGTGGCAGCTACTCTCCGACCTGTCCTTCGCCGACCTGCTGCTCTGGGTGCCGGTCGCCGACGGGTTCCTGTGCACCGCACAGGTTCGCCCCACGACCGCCACCACGGCGTACTCCGACGACCAGGTAGGCCGGGCAGCCACCGAGGTGGAGACCTTCGGGCTGTGCGCCGCGCTGGGCCAGGCCCGGATCTTCCGCGAGTCCGACCCAGACTGGAGCGAGGACGGCGTACCGATCCGGCGCGAGGCCATCCCGATCCGGCGCGGCGGCGGGCCGATCGTGGCGCTGCTCGGCCGCGACACCAACCTGTCCTTCACCCGCAGCCCGTCCAACCTGGAGCTGGCCTACCTGCAGACCGCGGCTGACCTGTGCCAGATGGTGGCCGAGGGCAGCTTCCCGACGGCTGGGCACACCATCGAGCCGCACTCCGGGCCGCGGGTCGGCGACGGGCTGCTCCGGCTCGACAGCGCCGGTCTGGTCGCCTACGCCAGCCCGAACGCGCTGTCCGCGTACCGGCGGCTCGGCGTGACCGGCGACCTGGTCGGGCTGGAGCTGGCGCCGGTGACCCGCGCGCTGGCCTCCGACCCGTTCGACGGCGACGAGATCGAGGACCGGATCCGGGCCGCCCTGGCGGGCGCCGCGCCGCTGCGGATGGAGATGGAGGCACGCGGCGCGACCGTGCTGTTCCGGGCGCTGCCGCTGCGGGCGAAGGGCTCCTCGCCGGGCGCGCTGGTGCTGGTCCGCGAGATGACCGAGATCCGTCGCCGGGACCGGCAGCTCCTGTCCAAGGACGCCACCATCCGGGAGATCCACCATCGGGTGAAGAACAACCTGCAGACCGTCGCCGCGCTGCTGCGGCTGCAGGCCCGCCGGGTCAGCTCCCCCCAGGCCCGCGACGCCTTGCGGGAGTCGGTCCGCCGGGTGAGCTCGATAGCGCTGGTGCACGAGACGCTGTCCACGTCGTACGACGAGCAGGTGGATTTCGACGGCATCGTGGACCGGCTGCTCGGCATGGTGCGCGAGGTGGCCGCCGCGGAGTCGCTCGTCGTGCTGCGCCGGGAGGGCAGTTTCGGCGAGCTGCCCGCTGAGATCGCGACGCCGTTGGTAATGGTGCTGACCGAGCTGATGCAGAACGCCGTCGAGCACGCGTTTGCCGGGCTGGACTCGAGCGAGGTGGATGTGCCGGGGCGGGACCGGCCGCAGGGGACCGTGACGGTACGTGCGGCGCGGTGCGGCAAGTGGCTGGATGTCACTGTCGCCGACGACGGGGTGGGCCTGCCGGCCGGGTTCCGCCTGGCGTCTGGTGACACCCTCGGGCTGCAGATTGTGCGGACGCTGGTCACCAGTGAGCTGCAGGGCACGATCGACGTTCGGCCGCGGCCAGAGCGGGGCACCGAGGCGGTACTTCGGGTGCGGGTGACCCGGCGTACCTGATTTGCCCTCCGAACCGGTCTTTACCGGGCGGCCGAGCCGGGCTACCGTCAGGGACAGCAGCACGCAACCCGGCCGTAGCGGCCGGCCGCGCAAGCCGTCCAGGCGGGAGCGGCAGCGCGTTGCGAGGGCGACCCCTGAGACCTCGTGCCTCAGGGGTCGCGCCTAGCCTGAGCCCCCAGCGGCCCTTGTTCGGCTGGTGCACCGAGCTGGCGGGTGCACCGGAGCTGGCCAGCGGCGGAGACAGCGAGAGGCCCGGCCCCCGTCGGGGCCGGGCCTCCCCGCTACGTGGCTCGGGTCAGACCCGGGCGGCTCGGTGCCGGGCGCCGCGCCGCTTCAGCGCGCGCCGCTCGTCCTCACTCATGCCGCCCCACACACCGGCGTCCTGCCCGCTCTCCAGCGCCCAGCTCAGGCACTCGGAGGTGACCGGACAGCGTCGGCAGACAGCCTTCGCCTCCTCGATCTGCTGCAGGGCCGGACCAGTGTTCCCGATGGGGAAGAACAGCTCCGGGTCCTCGTCGCGGCAGAGGGCGCGGTGGCGCCAGTCCATCGATCTACTCCTCAGAACTTGGGGGTTTATGTGCGCACCGGACGATCTTCCTCGCCCGCTGCGACGCATCGGCTTAGCTTGTGAATCATTTCACGAGATACTCCGTTGTCAAGGCTTTGTCCATGTCTGTGGGATCCCGTGGTTCGCGGAACCGCCTGGTGGGACGATCACGCTCGGACCAGACTCGCACCCTCACACGGCTTTGGCAATGGGCTAAATGGCACAGTTCGGGCTTGAAATCTGCCGGGCTGCCAGGTCTAACGAACTTATGTCAAGGAGGTGACGCAGCGCTGATCACTTTCCACGGGACGTGATCAATTGCGTCAAATGACCACGCGGAGCGCCTTCGGCACGGCGGTGAAGATCACCTGCTCGCGCTCACCGAGGTAGTCGCCGTCCACCTGGAAGCCCAGCGGCCGGTCCGAGCGCAACGTGAACCCGGTTAAGTCGTGAAGCTGGACCAGATGCCGGCCACGCATCATCGAGTTTGCTCGAAGCATCTGCACAATGTGTCGCCATGCCGTTACGGTCCGCATTCGTCGTAGCGAGAACAGATCAAGTCCGGTGTCGAACGACGCCAGCGGGCTTGGCCGCACCGGCCGCTTGTGCAGGTAGGTCCACGGCGTGGTGTTCGACACGATTGCCAGGAACAGCCCGTTGACCGGCCGCTGCCCGGGAATGTGCAGGGTCAGCGCCGGCTGCCGGCGGTCGGTGTGCAGGTAGAACTGCGACACCGCGGCCCGCACGTACCGCAGGTGCGAGATCGGCTGGCCGGCCCGGCGGCGGCGTTCCATCCGGCGCACCACCTCGGCGTCCAGCCCGAGCCCGGCGGAGAAGGTGAACCACCGGGTCCCGGCCCGGCCCAGCCCGATCGACCGGCCGAGGGGGGCACCGCCGGCCGACCGGCGAAGCGTGTCGATGATGTCCGCCGTTGCCTCGACCGGGTCCTGGGACTGGCCCAGCGCCCGGCTGAAGACGTTGGTGGACCCGGCCGGAACGATGGCCAGGGCAGGCGGGGTCGCGGTTGGGTGGTCGGTCAGCAGGCCGTTGACCACCTCGTTGATCGTGCCGTCGCCGCCGAGCGCCACGACCAGGTCGGCGCCGTCGCGCGCCGCCCGCAACGCCAGGGCGACCGCGTGTCCCCGGTAGCTGGTCTCGACCACCTCGAGCTTGAGCTCGGTGGCCAGTGCCCGGGCCAGCACCTCGGGGCCACGTCTTGTGATCGACGTCGCCTTGGGGTTGACCACGAGCACTGCGCGCATGGCCGCAGCCTACCTATCGGTACGCTGACACGGTGCTGTCACCTGACGCCGCGCCGCATCCTGCCGCACCTCGCTCGATACGCCGCGCCGCGCTGGTCACCGCCGTGGAGGGGTTCGGCCTGGTCGGGGCAGGCGGGTTCATCGCGATCGAGACAGCGGTCTCCCGGCCAGCCGACGTGGCCAACGCGCTGGCCGTCGCGATGATCGCGGCCGGCACCGGCGTGCTGCTGGCCTGGCTGGCCCGCGCGCTGGCCCGGTTGCGCGGCTGGGCACGCACGCCGACCGTGGTGTTGCAGGTCCTCTTCCTGACCGTGGGCGTACCGCTGGTGGCCGGCGGCCAGGCGATGTTCGGCCTTCCGGTGCTCGTCCTCGCCGGCACGGTGCTCTACCTGCTCTTCACCCCCGAGTCGCGACTGGCGCTGGGGTGAGCACGGAGCAGTGACATCCCCGCCAACCGGGCGGACGGTGGTCAGATCTCATCGGTCAGCCGTTCGCGGAGCTGGGAGAGGGTGCGGCCGAGCAGCCTGGACACATGCATCTGCGAGATGCCCAGGTCGGCCGCGATCTGGGACTGCGTCATGTTGCCGAAAAAGCGCAGCACCAGGATCCGGCGCTCCCGCTCGGGCAGGCTGTCCAGCAGCGGCTTGAGCGACTCGCGGTACTCCACACCCTCCAACGCCTCGTCCACCTGGCCGAGCGTGTCGATCACCGACAGGCCGTCCTCGTCGTCCGTCGCGTCCAGCGACACCGCGGCGTAGGCGTTCGCCGACTCCAGGCCCTCCAGCACCTCCTCCTCGCCCAGCTTGAGGTGCCTGGCCAGCTCGGCAACCGTCGGCGCCCGGCCGCGGTCCTGGGTGAGCTGGGCGGTGGCCGAGGTCAGGGCGGCCCGCAGCTCCTGCAGCCGGCGTGGCACCCGGACCGTCCAGCCCTTGTCCCGGAAGTGCCGCTTGATCTCGCCCACCACGGTCGGCGTCGCGTACGTCGAGAACTCGACCCCTCGCTCCAGGTCGAACCGGTCGACCGCCTTGATCAGGCCGATGGTGCCGACCTGGACGAGGTCGTCCAGCGGTTCACCGCGGCCGCCGAACCGGCGCGCCAGGTACTCCACGAGCGGCAGGTGCATCTCCACCAGCAGGTCACGGGCCTTGGCGCGCTCGGTGTCACCCGGGGCCAGCTCGGTGAGGCGGGCGAACAGGTCCCTGGCCCGGTCCCGTTCTGGTGACCCGCCGTGGTCCGGCTCGGTCACGACGGTCCGTTACGCCGTTTGAGCATGGTGATGCTCAGCACGCCGTTGTCGGAGATCGCCGCGTCCACCTCGCCGGCCAGAGCGGTCAGCACCGTCCAGGCGAAGGTGTGCCGGCGCGGCAGCCGGTTGGTGCGCGTCGGCGCCGAGACCATCACCGACAGCGCCTGCGGCGACAGCGAGAAGACGCAGTTCAGCTCGGCGCCGTCGGACACGTCGGCGAGCAGCAGGGCGCACGCCTCGTCCACCGCGATCCGCAGGTCCTCGATCTCGTCGAGGGTGAAGTCAAGCCGGGCGGCCAAGCCCGCCGTGGCGGTCCGCAGTACCGACAGATATGCGCTGTCCGCCGGCAGCCGCAGCTCGACCACGTCGTCGGTGCGGTTGATCGGGTCTACCACGCTAGGGGCCTCCTCGCCTGGGTTGGTGAGGGCTTGTTGCCAAGACTGCGCAGCCTATCGGGTTCCGCTGTGCCCGTCCGGTTCAGCCAGGTCGGCCAGGTCGGCTCCGGCCAGTCGGTGGACGGTCCACTCGGCCATCGGCACGGCACCCACCGAACGGTAGAAGCCGAGCGCCGGAGTGTTCCAGTCGAGCACCCACCACTCCAGCCGGCGGTACCCTCGCCGGACACAGATGCGGGCCAGCTCGGCCAGCAACGCCCGGCCCAGCCCGCTGCCCCGGTGCGCCGGCCGCACGTAGAGATCCTCCAGGTAGATGCCGTGGGTGCCAGCCCAGGTGGAGAAGCTCAGGAACCACAGCGCAAACCCGACCGCCTCGCCGTCCGCGTCCGCCGCGACGTGCGCGAACACGGCCGGCGCCGGCCCGAACAGCGCCCGGGCGAGCTGGTCGGTGGTGACCTCGACGTCGGCCAGCGCCCGCTCGTAGTCGGCCAGCTCGCCGATCATGGACACGATCGCCGGTACGTCGGGCGGCCCTGCCGGCCGGATCTCGTACCCGGTCATGGCCGGTCGGGGGGCGTGGGCAGGTTCCACCGGTCGAGCACCGGGTCGCCGTGCTCGGTGCCGAGCACGCACACCGCGGCCGGCAGCAGCGCGAACAGCCGCCCCTCGGCCGGGCCGAGCCCCAGCCAGCGGGCTGCCAGCACCCGCCCGGCGTGCCCGTGCGTCATCAGCACCACCTGGCCCGCCGGCAGCGCTGCCCGGGCCCGGGCCAGCACCCGGTCCACCCGGGCCGCCACCTGCGCCGCGGTCTCGCCGCCGGGCGGGTCGCCGGTCCAGATCGTCCAGCCCGGCCGGGCCTGGCGGATCTCCGGCGTGGTCCGGCCCTCGTACTCGCCGTAGTCCCATTCGACCAGGTCGGGCTCTATGCAGATCTGGTCCAGGCCGGCAAGCTCGGCCGTCCGTTGGGCGCGTTCGAGGGGGCTGGACAGGACCAGGGCAGGGGTCAGGCCAGCCAGCACCGGGGCCAGCTCGCGAGCCTGCCGCTCGCCGTACGGCGTCAGCGGCAGGTCGGTGTGCGAGGTGTGCCGACCGGTCCGGCTCCACTCGGTCTCGCCGTGCCGGACCAGCCACAGCCTCGCCTGCTGGGTCACCCGCCCATCCTGGCCCGGCGGACCATGTCGGTGTACGCGCGGGTGTCCAGGTCGGCCTCGCCGAGGCCAAGCTCGGCGAGCAGCAGCCGGATGGCCGCCAGCGCGGCCGGCACGTCGCCGGCGGCCGGTACCAGCGTCTCGACCTCGACGAACGACTCGGCGAGCTCGGGCACCGACACCACGGTCGCGAGCATGCGGTAGCCGTGCGCGTCGAAGCGGTAGTTGTGGCAGTGCTTGGTGAGCTGGGTCAGCACTACCAGGCCGAGCACCCGGAACACGGTGGACAAGATCGACGGGTCGTCGACCCGGGTCTCGTGCTCCGGTTTCGCGCCGGTGCCGGGGACGGCCGCCTCCTTGTAGGTGAGATGGCAGCGGGTCAGGCCCTGGCGGACGGCCAGCCGGACCCGCAGCTCCCGGTCCGCCGCGGCGAGCGAGCTGTCCGGCGTGTCGTAGTAGGTGTCGGCGTAGGTCGCCGGCTCCGGGGTGACCCGGGCGCCTAATAACGCGAGTATCTGGTCACGGTCCCCCACCCGCGCCTTCAGCTCGGCTTCGATCATGCGGCTTTCCTCTCAGATCACCCGCTCGGCGTCAACCCGCAGCGCGTCGAACTCGCGACGGTAACCGCGGTAGAGGACCCCTCCGGCAGGCGCCGGCACGAGCATGTACTGCGCTCCGGAGTGTCCCTCGCCCTCGCCCTCGGCGTCGAAGACGGAGACCCACAGCGCGGCCTCGGTGGCGACCATTCGCCTGTCCGGATGCAGCAGCACCCGTAGCCGCAGCTCGTCCCGGGTCAGCAGCGCGGACCGCAGCAGCGAGTCGTTCAGGCCGAGCAGGCCGAGCCCGCGCACCGCGAGGACGTCGACCTGGCTGGCCTTGGTAGCTCCCCGACCGGACGAGCATGGGACCGTCTGGTCCGGGTGAACGGGGGGCGGCGGTCAGCGTAGCCGCCGACGTACTGGCTGCCGCGCCCCTGCCCGACCGGGTGCTGATGCTCGCGCGCATCTATCCGGTACGGCGACGGCCCGGTGCTGCCGCTGGCCGATGTGGCGTGGCGGTTGCGGGAGCGGCACGGCGTCGACGATGCACGCGCTCTTTGATGCCCCTTGAGGTTACGCGGGACTGCTAACAAGGGGGGCGTCCCGCGAACCGTCCGGCGGCGCGGGCCGGCAACCAGCCGCCGGTCCGCGCCGCCTAGACGCTCGCGTAGACGTTCCCGGCTCGAAGTCCCCGACGGGCTCGTGACGACGGACGGGGCTCAGGCGACATTCGCCTGTCTGGTCTCCTTGGGTCTTCCCGGTTGCCGCGCCCGATGACGCGTATCGGCGCATCCGGCCCGGCAGGACGCCGTACTGGCAGACCTGTCGGACCGGGTGCGGACCTGGCGATCTTGCTGTTGGTGAACTAGCAGGTCAGGGGCGGTGACGTGACCGTCACGCCTTCTTGGTCTCCCAGAAGATCGTGGCGATCTCCTCGATCTTGTCGAGCAGCTTCTGCCCATCGGCGGGGTCGACCGACCCCTTGGCGCCGCTGGCGCCGGCCAGCTTGGTGGCCTCGTTGAAGAGTTCGTGGAGCTGCGGGTAGGCCTCGAAGTGCGGTGGCTTGAAGTAGTCGGTCCACAGCACCCAGAGGTGGTGCTTGACCAGCTCGGCCCGCTGCTCCTTGATCTGCAGTGCCCGGGCACGGAAGACTGGGTCATCGTTGGCCTGGTACTTCTCCTGGATGGCCTTGACCGACTCGGCCTCGATCTTCGCCTGCGCGGGGTCGTACACACCGCACGGCAGATCGCAGTGTGCGTGGATCTCGGTGCGTGGGCGGAACACGCGGTGCAGCCGCATGTGAACCTCCTGACGACTTTGCGATGATCGCTCTCAGGACGGACCCTACCCTGGGCCGTACCCGCTCCGAGCGGAGGTACCCATGCCACGCTGGCTGGTCGCCTCGGTCGTCGGGCCGTCGATGGTGCCCGCGCTGTACCACGGCGACCGGGTGCTGGCCCGCCGCAGCGCCATGATCCGGCCCGGCGACCTGGTGGTGGGTCGCTTCACCGGCCTGGACAGGCTGGTGGTCAAGCGGGCGGTCCGGCCCGTCGGCGGGGACTGGTACATCGAGTCGGTCAACCCGTACGCCGGGGGCGACAGCGCCGTGTACGGCCCGGCCGAGATCGTCGCCCGGGTGGTGTGCCGGTGCTGGCCGCCCCGCCGCTGGGCCGGGATCCGAAGAGCCAGGATCAGCTAGGCCGAACAACGTGAGGTCACCACAACGCCGACAGGTCACCACACGGGCGGCCCAGGCCACGTCAGGTCACCACAACGCCGACAGGTCACCACACGGTCAGGCGGCCAGGCCGTCGTCCGGCGCGGCGGGTAGGTCGGGGACGGCGTGCGGGCCGATGTCGCCGTCGTATGCCATCCGCACGATGCTGGCGAGCTCCTCGGTGATCGCCCGTAGCGAGACCGGCGACCACAGCAGCCCGCCATGCGTGGCCGACACGTGCCGCAGCCGGGCGGCCGGGTCCAGGCAGCTCCGCCAGTCGACCACCTTGTCGTCGCGGGAGTACAGCGACAGGAACGGCACCTCCGCCGGAAACGGTCCGGCGATGTCACGCCGCAGGTCAGCGCAGCACCGGCCCCAGAGGCAGCCGGGCCGCAGCAGCCCCGGCATGCCGAGGTACCCGGCCAGCCCGAGCACGGTCACCTCGGCCCGCAGCAGCGGATGGACAGCGAGCAGCCGGTTCAGGGGGCTGCCGAGCGTGATCAGGCCGCGCACCACGTCCGGTCGCCGTACGGTGACCGCGCGGGAGAACTGCCCACCCCGGCTGTGCGCGATGATCACCGCCGGCTCGTCGGTGGCATGGACCAGCCGGAGCAGCGCCTGCTCGACCGACCTCGTGGTCGCCTCGCCGCAGCCGATCCCGAGCTTGACCGGGGCGACCAGGCAGCGGCAGTTGTACCGCAGCATCAGATCCTGCAACGGCGACAGCACCCGCGCCGTGCTGCCCATCCCGCCGACCAGCAGCACCGGCAGCCCGCGGGCGTCCAGCGGCGGGTTCTTCCACAGCTCGTGCCGCAGGATCTCCCGACGCTGGGTCAGCGCCTTGGCCTCCTGCCAGAGTGGGGCGTGCAGCGACTCGGCGAGCCGCCGCACCGACCCCGGCCGGTCCGGCTCCGCACCGGGCTCGGCGGGCGTGGGCCTGGGCGCGGCCCCGGGTGCAGGCTCCGACGCCGGGGGTTGCGGTGGGCTCACCTCGGCTCCCCATGTCGCCGGATGTGGGCTGGTATGCATACAGATCCGGCGGACGCCCGCATCCGGTCAGGTAGGTGAGCCCGGCTCAGGCCGCGTCAGCTCCGGGCTGCGCCGGGTCACCAGCCGGGCGGCGGCCAGGTCGGCCCGGGTCGGGTAGGAGTGGTACGTGCCGCCGACCTGCGGCACCGCCCGGCCAATGTGCCAGCCGAGGTCCGCCAGCACCTCGCCCAGCAGGTCGACGCCGGTGCGGTTCACCCCACTGTCGTTGAAGAGCACGCCGCGGCCGGGCGGCGGGACCGAGATCCGCTGCGCCAGGAGCGGCCCGGCGTCGATCTGCCGGTTCTGGATCAGGTGCGCGGTGATGCCGAACGGCGTGCCCGGCTCGATCGCGGAGAACAGCGTGGGGAACAGCCCGCGGCAGCGCGGCAGGTACGCCCGCGTGCACGTTCACCACGGTGTGCTTCGGCGCCGCGATCACCCGCTCGCGCAGGATCTGGTCGAACCAGTAGACGACGATGACGTCGAGGTCCGCCCGCCCCAGCTCGGCGACCACCTCGGGCCGGTTGACCGTCGCGGTGTGGATGTGCCGGATGCCGTACCGCTCGCACAGCTCGGCCACGCCGTACCGGGTCCGCCGGCCGCCGCGCAGCCGGGCCCGCAGCCGGTCGACGGTGAGGTACGCCGGGTACAGCGCGAAGCCGTAGAACAGGTACCGCACGAACCCTGGCCCGTGGCGCCTCAGGTTGCGGGCGGTCTGGCGGAGCAGCCCGCCCCGGCTGCCGCCGTAGATGTCGCTGGTGACGACGACGGCGAGGTCGCCGTGGTGCTGTTCGATGATCTCGGTGACCGCCTCCGCGAGCTGCGCGCACTCGGTGGTGAACAGGGCCAGTCGGGGCATCGTCCTCTCCTACGCAGGGGCTCAGGTCGCGAGGGCTCAGGCGGCCGGGTACGGCCCGCGGACGAGGGACCGGTAGCCGCCGCCGTGCCAGACCAGCGGCTCGCCGGCCGACGCGGCCATGCCGGTCACCGCGCCGAGCACGATCGTGTGGTCGCCGCCGGGGTAGGTCTCCGCGACACCGCAGGTCAGCCAGGCCAGGGCCGCGTCCAGCACCGGCATGCCCTGCCGGATCCGGTACGGCACGGACTCGAACCGGGCCCAGTCCGGCTGCGACCGGGCGAACGACTCCGACAGGCCGGCCTGGCTGTCGCGCAGCACGTTCACGGCGAAGGCGTCGGCCTCCAGCACGTGCATCAGGGTGCGCGAGTCGTTACGCAGGCAGACCAGCAGCAGCAGGGGGTCCAGGGAGACCGAGCAGACGGCGTTCACGGTCATCCCGGACGGGCCGTCCACGCTCATCGTGGTGACCACGGTGACGCCGGTGGGGAGCTGCCGGAACACCCCGCGGAAGATCCGCTGGGCGTCCTGCTCGTCGACCGGCCGCACCTGAGGCCGGCCCAGCGTGACCACCGCGGCACCGGCAACGGCGTCGGCACCGGCAACCGCGTCGACACGGGATCTGGCGTCAACATCGGCGGCCGTGGCGGCGGTGGACGCGCTGCGAGTCGTGGTGGCCATGTCACGCCGCCAGCCGCGATATCGAGCCGGTGGTGTCTAGCCCGACCAGATCAGGCCCGAGCAGCCCACGCAGGATAGTGTCGATGTTCTCCCGCAGGGTGCGCTCGGCGATCGGCTCGATGATCGAGGCCAGCGTCGGCATCCCCAGGTCGAACGTCGCGGCGAACCGCACGGTGACGTCCGAGCCGGCCTGCCGGACCAGCCAGTCACCGGCGAACTGCTCGAAGTCCCCGGTGAGCTGGGCGAACCGGATGCTCCGCCCGACCGGGTCGATCTGGTCCCGCTCGGACCAGCACAGCACGCCGTTGCGGAAGTTCACCGACCATTCCGACTCCACCACCCGGCGCCCGTTGGGTGGGCCGGCGATCGTGGTCACGGTGACCTCGCGGACCGCATCGGTGTGCTCGACGTACCGCTCGAAGTCGCATAGCAGGGCGAAGATGGCGTCGGGGTCGGCGCTGGGGACGAGGAACTCCACGGAGACGGTACGCATGTCAGTCCTTTCTGAGCAGCTACGCGGACATGGGTCTGGTATGGCGGACGGCGATCGCCCGGGCGGCGCCGGCCAGCGCGTCCAGCAGCCAGGTCAGGTCCGCCTCGGTGAGGACAGCCGGCGGGGTGAGCCGGATGACGCGGTGCGCGTTGAGCGAGTGGTTGACCAGCCCGTGCCCGCCGCAGCCCAGGTACGGCGTGCCGGCGTCGTCGTACGCCAGGGCGCCGGGGCTCATGCCGCGACCCGGTTGCTACGCAGGTAGCCCTTGGTCTGGGCCAGGTAGACGACCGAGGCGGCGAAGGCGGCCTCCAGCCCGGCCGGCGTCAGCGGCCGGCCGCCCGGCATGTCGGCGAGGCTGGACGGGAACGGCTCGGCACCGGCGAACAGCGCGGTCATCGCGACCATGTCGTCGAAGCGGCGGCGCACGACCCGCGGCAGCGGGTTGATGAACACCGGGCGGACCAGCCGGTCCACCATCTCCGGCGGGACCAGCCGGGGCCGGACGCTGGCCAGCCCGAGCAGGCTGCCCACGTCGACCAGCAGGTCGACCATCCGGTCCACGGTGAGCGCCGCCGCCCCCGCCGTGACCCAGAGCTCGCCGTAGTCGACCCCGGCCGTGACCAGCCCGGCGATGGCGTCGGCGAGCACGTCCGAGGGCACCATGTCGATCCACGCCTTCGGGTCGAGCGGCAGCAGTGGCAGCGCGTTGCGCAGCACGGCGGAGGCGAGCGAGTGCAGGCCCTGGAAGGCGGCGATCCGGCCGGTCCGGGAGTGCCCGATGACCATGGATGGCCGGATGATGGTGGCCGGCACGCCGGCCTCGCGCACCATCAGCTCCGCGACCCGCTTGGAGGCCAGGTAGTCGGTGGGGTCCGCGGCGGCGTCGCCGACGTCCGCGCGGGTCAGGTCGGTGCGGGTGACGAACGCTGTGCTGAGGTAATGGACGGTGGCGCCGGCGTCCCGCGCGAGCTGGATGATCTGCTGGGTGCCGGCAACGTTCAGGTCGCTGGTCGCGGCCGCGCCGGCGGTGAAGTCGGTCACCGCGGCGGCGTGCACGATGACGTCGACCTGCTCGGCCAGCTCGTCGTACCGGGCCGGGCACAGGCCGAGCGCCGGCTGGGTGAGGTCGCCGCGCACGGACCGGACCCACTCGGGCGCGTCCCGGTGATGGACCAGGGCGATGACCCGGTGGCCGGCCAGCGCGGGCAGCAGCGCACTGCCCACCACCCCCGTCGCCCCGGTGACCAGCACGGTCCTCGTGTGGTCACCACTCGGCGTTGTGGTGACCTGTTGGGGTCTGGAGGGAACGACAGGTGACCACACGGGGGAACCTCCCAGGTCGACTTCGCGGGGAATGTCGGGGGCAGCAGTCAGGCAACGCGCAGTGGCTGGCCGGCGTAGAAGTCGACCAGCGGCTGGGCCATCCGGGCCCGGGACCGCGGATGGAAGCCCAGGGCCGCCGTACAGGCCGCCAGGTAGGCGACCTCCGAGGGAGCCGATGTAGGCCATCCCGTCCAGCGCCTCCACACTGCGCCGGACCGCCCGGCCGATCGCGTCCTGCACGGCAAACCGGCAGACCAGCGCCTCGGCGAACGCCACCTCGCCGGCCAGCCCGAGGGACATGCCGCGGGCGACCCCGCTCGGCGACGTCGGCCCGCCCGGCGCTGAGCACCCGCTCGGCCAGCGCGCTGGCCATGCCCAGGTACGACGCCGCCATCAGCAGCTCGAACCAGAGGAAGCCGGTGGTCTGCAGGCTGTCCAGCGTGTCGCCCGGGCCGGCCTCGGTGCGGACCACCAGGTCCGGCGGCACCTCGACGTCGGTTAGCACGACCTCGTCGCTCTCCGCGCCGGCCAGCACGAAGCTGTTCCAGAACGGCCGCACCTCCACCCCGGGCGTGGCGCGCGGGATCAGCGCGACGGCGAGCTGCTGGCCGTCGCCGTCCGCCCGCGGCACCGACACCGACGCGGTCAGCAGGTCCATCGAGCGGGCCAGGCTGCACGGCTTCTTCCGGCCGGAGAGCACCAGCGTCTCACCATGCGCTACGGCGGTCATGGTGGGCACCAGGATCGCCTGGCCCGGCCCTCGGCGAACCCGCTGGACAGCCGGCTGGTCTCCACCAGGGTGGCGATGGAGTAGTGGTGCATCGTGGTGGCGACCGCGACAGACGGCATCCGGGCACCGACGGCCCGCTGGACCCGGACGGCGCGCAACGGGTCGGCACCCAGCCCGGCATGCTCGGTGGGCACCATGAGGGCCGGGCCACGAGCCGCGGTGAACGCCGCGATGCCCGGCCCGCCGGGTTTCTCCAGCTCCATCAGGTCGGCGTCCGCGAGGGTCTTGTCCAGCCCGGGCAGCAGCTCGTCCAGCACCGCCCGCTCCCTGCCCAGAAACTCCATCGAAATCACCCGCTTCGCATCTGTCCGAATCCGGCTCCTCCCTCACAATGGTGGCCAGATAACCCGGACAGGTCAGCAGCGCGGAGCAGTCCGCTCACGGCCTGTCCCGATCCAGACAATGCAATGGGCATTACCCCGTGGCGACTGGGCTACCTACGGTGACAATGCCCGCGGCAGGAAGACCACATGACACTCGACACCGCATCAGCCGAAGCTTCTGGCTGGGCTTGGCACTGGCCGTGATCGTGGACGCGACGGTGGTCCGCGGGGCATTCAGACCAGGTGAAGCTGGAGCTTCGCGTCGAGGGCGTCGGCGAGCCGGCTGAGGTCGCCCGGGTTGCTGGTGACCACGACGGCGTCGCGCCGGATCGCCGTCACGACGACGATCGCATCCACGACATCAGAGGTCCGGGAGGTCGAGCAGAGCAGGCCGGCCCCCCGGCCGGTCTGCTCGTCATCGGGTTCGACCCGGCAACCGCGCAGGAGCCGGGACAGCTCCGCCTGTGGGCCGCCCCGCCAGGCCTGGGCCAGCACCACAACCGGAACGATCGGCACCACCCCGGCGGCGAGGGCAAGGTCATGGAACGCCCACATCGGCGACCGGCGCCGTTCCGCCGCGACCAGTGCGCCCGCGTCGTAGACGATAGGGCGCATCAACCGGCGGCCCGGTCGTCCTCGATGACGCCGTAGGCGATCAGGGCACGGCGTGCCTCCGCGCGGTCGCGGGCTGGCAGTGCGCCATGCTCCGCCTCGTGCTCGCGCACGGCCTGGCGTCCGTCCTCGATCAGTGCCGCCCGCGCCGCGACCTGCGCGAGCCAGGTAGACACGGACAACCCGGCGGCCCCGGCAGCGGCCCGAATGCTCTCCTCGACCGCCTCCGGCACTGAGATCGACAGCCTCCGTACAGTCATGGCATCACCATAGCAGCGGTAACACCGACGGTAATACGACACCTGATCGGGAAGGCGAGCGCGGTAGCGGCCCGCCGCGCTGGGGCCGCTACCGCGCTCGCCTGAGGGACCGCTACCGCAGCGTGACCCGGTAGCCGCGCAGCCAGGTGTCCAGCTCGACCAGGTAGCTGAGCCAGGCGGTGCTGCACGGGCCGTTCCAGACCCCCGACGGCGCCGGCGCGGCCAGCACCTCGCCCAGCGCCACCGGGTCCAGCATGGGCCGCAACGGCGAGTCGGGGTCGGCCAGGACCTGCCGCAGCCGCAGCCGCAGCGCCGCGTCGTACGCCGGGCTTCGCGCGACCGGGAACGCGCTCTTGCGCCGCCGTACGACCGTCGGCGGCAGCAGGTCGGCGACCGCCCGCCGCAGCAGCCCCTTCTCCATCCCGTCCGCGTTCTTGATCGACCACGGCACGTTCCACAGGTACTGCACCAGCCGGTGGTCGCAAAACGGCACCCGCACCTCCAGGCTGGCCGCCATGCTCATCCGGTCCTTGCGCTCCAGCAGCGCCGGCAGGAACCGGGTCAGGCTGAGGTAGAACGCCTCCCGCAGCCGCCGGTCCCGGCCCTGCTCCCCGGCCAGGTACGGCACCTCCCGCAGCGCCTCCAGATACCGGTCGCGCACATAGTCGCCCAGCTTCAGCCGCCGCATCAGGTCCGGCGCGAAGACGTCGTACCGGCCGTCCCGGCGGCCGTGCGTCCAGGGGAAGCCGGCGGCCGTGTCCAGCGCCGCGTCGTCGTGGAACCACGGGTACCCGCCGAAGACCTCATCCGCCGACTCGCCGGACAGCGCGACCGTGGAGTGCCAGCGGACCTCGCGGAACAGCACGTACAGCGACACGTCCAGGTCGCCCATGCCGGGCAGGTCGCGGGCCGCCATCGTGGTCATCTGCTCGGCCATCAGGTCCGGCGTGTCCAGCATGACCTCGATGTGCCGGGTCCCGACGTGGTCGGCGACCGCCAGCGCGTACGGCGAGTCCAGGGTGGGCCGCAGCTCGTCCGGGACGAACGTCCGCTCGCTGTCGCGGTAGTCCATGGAGAAGGTGGCCAGCTTCTCGTCGGTGTGCCCGGCCAGCGAGCGGGCCGCCAGGGCGGTGACCGCACTGGAGTCCAGCCCGCCGGACAGCAGCGCGCACAGCGGCACGTCGGCCACCACCTGCTGGGCGACGATGTGCTCCAGCAGCTCCCGGACGCGACGAGCGGTGGCGTCCAGCCCGGTGGTGTGCGGCGCGCTCTCCAGCGTCCAGTACGCCGACTCCCGGACGCCGGCCCGGCCAACACACACGACCCGGCCGGGCCGGACCTCCCGCAGCCCGCGGAAGACGCCGTGGCCGGGCGTGCGCAGGGTGGGCGTGACCAGCAGCTCGCACAGCCCCTCGTCATCGACCTCGCGGGCGAACAGCGGGTTGGCCAGCACCGCCTTGGGCTCGGAGCCGAACAGCACCCCGTGGCCGGTGTCGGCGTAGTACAGCGGCTTGACACCCAGCGGGTCGCGGGCCAGCAGCAGCTCCTGGCGGTCCTCGTCCCAGACCGCGAAGGCGAACATTCCGGTAAACCGGCGCAGGCAGCCCGCGCCCCACTCCAGGTAGGCCCGCAGCACCACCTCGGTGTCAGAACGGGTCCGGAACCGGTGTCCGGCCGCGGCCAGCTCGGCGCGCAGCTCACGGAAGTTGTAGACCTCGCCGGAGAAGGTCAGCACCACGCTGCCGGTCGCGCCGCCGCTCGTGCCGGGGTGACCGTCCACCGGCGGGGCCTCAACCATCGGCTGTGCCCCGCCTACCGGGTCGATGACCGCCAGCCTGCGGTGGCCGAGCGCCGCCCGCGTGGACAGCCACACACCGTCGGCGTCCGGCCCCCGGCACTCCATCGTGTCGGTCATCGCCTGGACAAGCCCTGCCCGCTGGGTGAGGTCGGCGTCCCAGTCGACCCAACCGGTGATTCCGCACACCTGGCGTCCCCTTTCGTCGCCCGGACGGCAACGGCCCGCGAGCCGCGGTCGCACGGCACGTCGCAGTCCGCGGGGTCACGGGAGGTGGCGACGCCGAAGGTCGGGCTCCCCATCAGATCCTGGGGAGCCCGGCTTCCAGACAGGCCTACCGCCGACGGGCGCCGGAACGGCGACGTCCCCGGTGCGGCGGAGGGTCCCACTCACACTCGGGGGCGTCGGAAAATGTTGTGGCAAGCTCGCCATAATGGCTTCCGGGCCATTTATTTTTAGGGCCAGCAGGTCCCGTCGGTGCCGAGGTGCCAGCCCAGCGGGCAGGAGTCCGTGTGAATGAGCGTGCTGGCGGAGGCACCTGTCATGGGGACACCGAGGAGGATGGCGGCGACGGCGGCGAGAGCGATGGCGAGGCGCTTGAACATGGTTTACATCCTTTTCGGTCCGGGCTATTTGTGGGGGGGCCGCTGTGTTGGCCGGCAATTACTAGACAACACCGCCCGGGGCACCGTGCATAGGCATAGCGGCTGTCCGGGCGAGGACACACCCTGTCAGCATTGGGACACGAGCCCGGGCGGTCGCCCAACGGTCGACGCGAACCCGGACTTCGAGGGACATCCCAGGCGTCTCGTGGTACCTGAACGCCTCGTTGGTCGGACGTTCGTACTAGCTCAAACCCTTATGGCCACGAGGGAACCTCTGTTAACGCCCTGGATGCCGAGTCACGATCGCGTCAACTGGCCTCCACCCGATCCAGCCGCCCGGACCGCTCCCACGGCCCGCTGGGCTGGCTCACAAGGGACAGTCCGCTCGTGGCCAGCCCAACAGTGCTGACAAGCAGCTTGTCTGGTCGTCATCCTGTAACGACCGGCGCATCTAAAGGAGCATTGTTGTGGTAGTCCAGAACGGCTCCCAGGGCGAACAGCCGGCGGAGCAGCAACAGAGTCAGCCTGAACACAGCCAGCCCGAACATACCCAGCCTGCCCATGCGGAGGAAACGGCGGCGGTCGGTCCGGAGGAGGACGGGTTCGACGACGAGATCGGCCGCAAACATGACGGCGAACATGATGAACATGATGAACATGACGACGACCTCGACGAGGACGACGCGGAGGACGAGGACGAGGACGACGAACCACCGCTGCCCTACTGGCTCTACCCGGACTGACCAGCCAGCCCGGGCCGGGGTAGGGCCGGGCGCGCCGTCACGAAGGGTCCGGCGTCGACGCCGGGCCGACGTCGTCCACCACACCCGCCCGCGTCGCCGCCATGCCGAGCTGGAACCGGGTCTCCACGCCGAGCCGGTTGCACAGCACGGTGAGATAGCGGCGCAGCGTCCGGGTGGAGATACCGAGCCGGCGGGCGATCGCCTCATCGGTCCGCCCATGGGCCAGCTCGGAGAGGATGGACAGCTCGATCTCCTCGAACACCTGCTCGTCGTACTCCGCCGCGGTGACCGGCGTGGCCCGATCCCACAGGTGCTCGAAGACACGGATTAGGAAGTCCAGCACCGGCGGATCCCGCAGCACCACCGCGCCGGTGCCGCGCTCCGGCTTGATGGGCACTAACGCCACCTCGTCGTCCATCAGGATCATCCGGGCCGGGATCACCGGGGCGGTGCGCACCTGCGCGCCCAGACCCTGCAACAGCAGCATGTACTCGACCGCGTCGTGCTGCCGCCGGGCGGTGTGCGGGTAGACCACCCGGAAGCTGACGCCACGGTGGAGCATCTCGGCGTCGAGCTCGTAGCCGGCCCGCAGGTTGGGTGCCGGCGGCATGGTCGGGTGCGCCGCGAACAAGGTGCACTGGACCTGGGTGGTCAGGTCACGCAGCCGCTGCCGCACCTTGTCGCCGTCCAGCAGCACCTCGGTGCTGGAGTAGGCGAACTGCTTGCGCTGCGCGGAGCGGTACAGCGAGCTGAGGTTGGACAGCTCCCGGCGGACCACGTCGCTTTCCAGCATGAGCTGGTGCGCCCGCGCCTGCAGCGGCGCGGCCAGCTCGGCCGCGGCGAGCTCCGGCGAGACGGCCTCGAGCTCGCCCACGTCGGTCAGGCTGCGGCGGAGCAGCCGGCGCTCGATCAGCCGGTTGATCCGCCGGTCGGCGTCGGCCGGCGCCAGGCCGGTGGTCGCCACGCATTCGGCGACCGTGGCGGGCGCCTCCAGGAAGAACTGGTAGACCTCGACGTCGTCGGGCTCCAGCCGGTGTCCAGGAGGCGTGTCGAGAAGCGGCTCAGACCATCCAGGAGTGACCAGCTCGGGCACCTGGTCTGTCATAAGGTTCCTCCGTGCCCGCTCGCAGAACCCCCGCCCAAGGAACAGTGTCAGCTAGCCGGCCGTCGGTGTTTGCCCCATGGTGTTAAGGGTCGGTTAGCTGTACATGACCACCGGGCACGTCTTCGAGCCCGGTGGAGGACGAACCGTACGGAGCTGTGACCTTCGAAGGTAAGCGTAGCGAACAAAGCGCCCATGACGGAGGTCTAGCAATCGGCGCCTACTTCAATGACCCAAAGGGCAGGCAGCGTTACTGCAAATGGCGTACTACACATTCATCGCCCAGCCATCGGCACTTCTCCCACTATATGTCCATTATGGACGGCGGCCGGGTCGAGGCGGACCCGGCGGATGAGCGGCCGGGTGTCCGCGGGCCACCAGTCCGGGCAGTACCCGGCGACGGCGACCTGCGCGCCGGCCATGTCGACCGCATCAGCCCACTCTGCCTCGCCCAGACCGGCGAGTGTCCGCCACAGCGGGGCGGTCCGTTTCGCGCCGATCGCGAACCCGATCCCTTCGGCGTGCGCCGCGCGGGCTAGCTGTCCGGCGAGGTAGCCGGCGCCCGCGCGCGTCCGCACACCTCCGCCGCGTGTGGCCGCCGGGAGCGCGGCCAACGCCCGCCGCGGCAAACGGCGGCGCCCGGGCCGCGGGTCGACATCGCCGGCCAGCAGGTCCGCCGCCAGCACCACGCCCGGGCTCCGGCCAGGTGGCCACGTGCGGCCGCCCGACCCGCGCACCGGCGTAGCCGTGGCCACCCCCTGCTCCACCGCCGCCCACTGCCGCTCGTCGACCCGCCGGGCCAACCCCGGCCGCACTCGTCGAGGCCAACCCCGGCGCTGGCGCCAGCACCTGCCCCGCCGCATCCGCACGCTGCCGGTCCAACCCACCAGGAAGTCCTCACCCACCATCTGCGCCGCCGCGACCCCCACCAACACCTGCCCCGCCGTGAACCCCCGACCTCGGGACTTGACCGGACCCATCGCCGCGTCCAACGCCGCCACCACCCCCAACCGCTCCACCAGCTCCGTCACGCCACCAACCCCGCGTTCGGCGTCAACCCCGGATCCGGCGCCCCCACCCGAACACCCGACCCCGACCACGCCGAACCCGCCCACCCCGTAAGCTTTTCACCCGGTAGGTGCCCTTCCACGCGCGATCCTGTCCTCACAAACACGGATCATCGCAGGCCAGCAGGGCCACCGACCGGCCACACCCCGTGGCACCGCACTACTCGCGGATTCGGGTCAGACTCCGATACGCGCCTGGGCGAGGCCTGTAGGAACGATAAGGCCAGCGGGTCATGCAAACTCAGCGCGGGCCTGCCCGTCGGCTCGCCAACCGGCAAGCGTGCAGTTGATGATCTCGTGTTGAAGGAGCGCTGCACAGCCTCCCGGTCTTGACAGCCTTCCGGTCTTGCCGGAGCAGCGCGGGGCATCGCTGGCGGGCCTTGACAATGTGCTCGGCCTTTTGGGCTGCCGCGCCAGTCGCCTTGTGGTGGCTGGCTAGCCACCGGGACTGCTGTGGGTGTCCGCCGCTTCACTCACCGAGGTTTCTCACGTTTTTTCCGGGTGCTTGGGTTGGCGGGCGGGTTTTGTCGGTGGCTCTGTTTATTCTTCTCCTATGTCGAACGCGGTCGCCCTGGTTGAGCGGGTCTCTGCTCTGCTGGACCTGTGTGGTGGCGTCGACTTCTCTTCGCTTTCCGACGCCGAGGTTGACGAGGTGCTGGTGCGGGGGTTCCGGCAGGTTGGGCGGTTCACCGGCAGCGTGCTGCTGCCGTTGGCGCGGGAGGCCGAGGCCCGGGCCTTGCGTCCGCGCATGACGCGCCGGACATGCGGGCGTGGCTGCGGGGTTCGTTGAACGTGCGGCCCGGTGAGGCGGGGCGGCTGCTCCGGCTCGCCCGTGCGCTGGACGGAGACCTGACCGAGACCGCCGCCGCACTGGCCGGCGGGGCGGTCAGCGTCGAGCACGCCCACGTCATCGCCGACGCCGTCCGGGCGCTGCCGGCGGAGACCCCGGCCGACGTCCGCGCCGCGGCGGAGCGGGAGCTGGTCCGGCACAGCGCCACCGTCGACCCAGGCGCGGTGGCGCTGCTCAGCCGGCGGGTGCTGGACGTGGTGGACCCCGACGGCGCCGCGAAGCTGCAGGCCCGGCAGGCCGAACGCGAGGCCGCAGCAGCCCACGCCCGCCGTGACCTGCGGATCTCCCCGGCCGGGCCCGGGCTGAGGCGGGTCTGCGGGTTCCTGGACACCGAGGGCGCCGAGACGCTGCGGGTCGCGCTGGACCCGCTGGCCGCGCCCCGCCCGGCCGACCCGGAGAACGGCGTGCGGGACGAGCGGACCCACGGGCAGCGGATGGCCGACGCGCTCGTCGAGCTCGCCGAACGCGCCCTGCGGATGGGCGAGCTGCCGGACAACGGCGGCGAGCGCCCCACCCTCATCGTCACCATGCCGTATGACAAGCTCGCCGCGGCCACCGGCGTCGGGACCCTCGACGGCGGTGACATCCTGCCCGCCAGCCAGGTCCGCCGCATCGCCTGCGACGCCCACATCATCCCCGCCGTCCTCGGCGGCGAAAGCCAGGTGCTCGACCTCGGCCGCGGCTCCCGGCACTTTGTCGGCGCCGCCCGCCGGGCGATTATTCTCCGCGACCGCGGCTGCGTCTTCCCCGGCTGCGACCGGCCGTACCAGTGGTGCCACTGCCATCACTGCGTCCACTGGGCCAACGGCGGAAGAACCGACCAGAACAACGGCGTCCTGCTCTGCGGATTCCACCACCGCGCCGTACATCATCATGGCTGGGACGTAAGAACAGCGGCAGACGGGTTCCCCGAGATCCTGCCTCCACCATCAATCGACCCCGAACGAAAGCCTGTCCGTCACCACCGACACCGAAAACGAGCAGCATGACACGGGAGGAGGTCGCCGCCGCGGCACGGGCTCCGGCACGAAAGGCCCGGCTGGGTCTCCGGCCGGGCAGCCACCGGGTACATGTTCGGGCCAACCCTGGGGATCTTGGCTCCCCAACACCACGGCTGAGCTGCGCAAACGTCCTGACGCCTCACGGGATGACCGAATACTTACGCCACCGGAACCACTGTGAGCGCGCACCGCCGCACCCACCGAAATCCTCACGCCCTTGTTCTGGCCCGAATCCGCGGATAGTGCGGTGGCGCGGGGATGTGATCGGCCGTAGGTGCCCTGCTACCTGCGATAATCGTGTTATGAAAACAGGATCGCGCGGATGGAAGGACACCTACCCGGGTGAAGAGCTTACGGGGTCGGCGTGTTCGGCGGTCGGGTGGGGGCAACACCAGCCGCAGGCCAGCTCGCCCGCTACTCGCGGATTCGCATTCGTAATGAAATAACTTATCCGTTTCGTAAGCTCCGCGAGCCCGTGACCCGCGGAAACGCTACTAAGGGAGCGCAAGCTGTTCCATTACGGCCCCCTCGGGTCAGAGCTGGTGCCGTTCCAGGAAGTCGGTAGCCACGTCGCCGCCGCGGAACGCCGGGTGCGCCAGCACCTTCTGGTGGAACGGGATCGTCGTTTTCATCCCCGGCCCGGACACCTCGAACTCGGCCAGCGCGCGCAGCATCCGGTCGATGCAGCTCGCCCGGTCCGGGCCCCACACGATCAGCTTGCCGATCATCGAGTCGTAGTACGGGCTGACCATCGCGCCCGGCACGCAGTGCGTGTCCACCCGCACCCACGGGCCGCCCGGGATCCGGTAGCGGTCCAGCCGGCCCGGCGTGGGGATGAAGCCGCGGGCCGGGTCCTCGGCGTTGATCCGGCACTCGATGGCGTGCCCGCGAACCTCGACGTCCTCCTGCTTGACCGACAGCGGGCCGCCGTAGGCGACCCGGAGCTGCTCGGCGATCAGGTCGACGCTGGTGACCATCTCGGTGACCGGGTGCTCGACCTGGATCCGGGCGTTCATCTCCATGAACCAGAACCTGCCGTCGCCGTCCAGCAGGAACTCCATGGTGCCCGCGCCGCGGTACCCGACCGCACGGGCGCCGGCCAGCGCGTGCTGGCCGACCTGGGCGCGCATCTCGGGCGTGACGCTCGGCGACGGCGACTCCTCGATCAGCTTCTGGTGCCGGCGCTGCACCGAACAGTCCCGCTCGCCGAGGTGTACGGCGCCGTCGAAGTCGTCGCAGACCACCTGCACCTCGATGTGCCGGGCCTTGGCCAGGTACTTCTCGATGTAGACCGCGCTGTTCTTGAAGATGGCCTGGGCGCTGGCCCGGGTGCTCTGGTACGCCGCGCGCAGGTCCTCCGGCTGGTGGACGACGGAGATCCCGCGCCCCCCACCGCCGGCCGCCGCCTTGATGATGACCGGGTAGCCGATCCCGGCCGCGATGGCGGCGGCCTGCTCGACCGTCTCTACCGCCTCGGTGGTGCCCGGCAGCAGCGGCAGGCCGGCGTCGGTCATCAGCCTGCGCGCCATCGACTTGTCGCCGACCGCCTCCATGACGTCCGGCGGCGGGCCGACGAACGTGACGCCGGCCTCGGCGCAGATCTCGGCGAAGTACGGGTCCTCGGACAGGAACCCGTACCCGGGGTGGATGGCCTGCGCGCCGGTCTTCAGGGCGGCACCGATGATGTTGGGCACGTGCAGGTAGCTGCGCGCGGCCGGGCCCGGCCCGATGTGGACGCTCTCGTCGGCGGCCGTGACGAACTCCGAGTCCGCGTCCGGGGTGGAGTAGACGGCGACCGAGGAGATGCCGAGGTCACGGCAGGCCCGGATGACCCGCAGCGCGATCTCGCCCCGGTTGGCGATGAGGACTTTGTCGAACATGCCTACTCCACCGGCTCGAGGTCCATCAGCGGCTGGGCGAACTCGACGATGTCGCCGTTCGCGGCGTGGATCGCGACGACCCGCGCGGTGTGCTCGGCGGTGATGTTGTTGAGCAGCTTCATCGCCTCGATGATGGCCAGCGTCTGGCCGGCCTCGACCACGTCGCCGACCTTGACGAACGGCTCGGCGCCCGGCGAGGCGGACCGGTAGAACGTGCCGACCAGCGGCGCGGTCACCGGCACGCTGTTCGTGGCAGGCACGCTGTTCGCGGTCGCCGTGGTCACCTCGGAGTTGCTAGCAGCCGGCGGGGCTATAGCACCGCCCGGTGCTAGCAAGTCCGTGGGGTATGGCGGGAAGCCCGGCTGCGGGTATCCGGCGGGGTACGGCACCGGGTAGGCGGGCCCGGCCAGCACCGGCGCGGGTGGCGGGGCGCCCTCCCACTCCACGTCGACGGTGAGCGCGCCGGACCGCAGGGTGAGCCTGCGCAGCGTGCCGGGCAGCTCCGCGGCGAGCCGAAGGGCCTGCGACCGGAGCTCCTCCATCGACGTCCCGGGTGCGTCCAGCTCGGGCTCGTCCAGCCCGGGGAACTCAAGCGTCGTCACCGTGCACCTCCCAATCCACCGTGCTCTGCAGTTCCGGGTGACCGAACCGGTCGAAGCGGGCCCGGCGCTCGGCCACGAGCTGCTCGCCGGGCAGGTCCAGCAGCGGCGCCAGCGTGTGCACCACCGCGGTCTTGACGTTCTCCACCGTCGCGTACGGGTCGCTGTGCGCGCCGCCCGGCGGCTCGGGCACCACCGCGTCGATGACGCCCAGCCGGAGCAGGTCCGGCGCGGTCAGCCGCAGCACGTCGGCCGCCTGGGCGGCGTTCGCGGCCGAGCCCCACAGGATCGTGGAGCAGCCCTCCGGGCTGATCACCGAGTAGTAGGCGTTGCGCAGCATCAGCACCCGGTTGCCGACGCCGAGCCCAAGCGCGCCGCCGCTGCCGCCCTCGCCGGTGACCACCGAGACCACCGGCACCCGCACCCGGGACAGCTCCAGGATGCACTCGGCGATGGCCAGCGCCTGGCCGCGCTCCTCCGCGTCGATGCCCGGGAACGCGCCCGGGGTGTCCACGAAGGCCACGATCGGCAGCCCGAACCGCTCGGCCAGCTTCATCAGCCGGAGCGCCTTGCGGTACCCGTCCGGGTTGGGCATGCCGAAGTTGTGCGCGACCAGCTCGGTGGTGTCATGGCCCTTCTGGTGGCCGAGCACGATGACGCTCTGCCCGCCGATCCGGCCGATCCCGCCGACCATCGCCGGGTCGTCGGAGAACGCCCGGTCGCCGTGCAGGCTGACGAAGTCGTCGCAGACGTGCGCCAGGTAGTCGACGGTGGTCGGGCGTCCGATGTTGCGGGCCAGCGCCACGGTCTCCTGAGCCGGCCGGTGGCCCAGCCCGCCCGGGTAGGCCAGCGCGGCCGGGTCGGTCAGCGGCGCAGCGCCCTCGGTGGCGGGCAGGTCCGGCACGGACGGGCCGAAGAGCGTGACCAGCCGGGCGATGGTCTCCCGCTGGCGCTCCCGCGGTACCACCATGTCGATCATGCCGTGCTCGTAGAGGAACTCGGCGGTCTGGAAGCCCGGCGGCAGGTCCTGCCGGATGGTGTTCTTGATGACCGACGGGCCGGCGAAGCCGATCAGGCTGGCCGGCTCGGCGGCGATCACGTCGCCCAGCATCGCGAACGACGCGGTCACCCCGCCGAACGTCGGGTCGGTGTTGAGGTTGATGACCAGCAGGCCGGCCTCGCGCATCGCGGCGATCCACTGCGCGGTCTTGGCCATCTGCATCAGCGACAGGCAGCCTTCCTGCATCCGGGCGCCGCCAGACGCGGCGACCAGCAGCAACGGCAGCCGGCCGGCGATGGCCCGCCGGGCGGCCCGGGCGATCTGCTCGCCCACGACCGAGCCCATGCTGCCACCCATGAAGCCGAAGTCGACCACCGCGACCACCAGTGCCCGGCCCTCGACGCTGATCCGTCCACACAGGACACCCTCGCGCCGCCCAGACCTGCGCTGCGCGTTGGTGAGCCTGGTCGGGTAGGGCTTGGAGTCGACGAAGCCCAGGAGGTCGCGCGGCTCGATGTCGTCAGGGAAGGGCTGGAAGCTGCCCGGGTCGGCGAGCTGCTCGATGCGTTCGGCCGGGCTGAGCCGGAAATGGTGCTGGCACTCCGGGCACACCTTGCGGTTGCGACTCAGCCGCTTACCGTAGAGGAACGCTCCGCATGAGCCGCACCTCACCCACTGCACCTCCTCCGGGTTGGACGGGGTGCCGGGCTGCGCGCTGGGCTGCGCACCGCTCGCGGCGGCTACCTCGGACATGACACCTCCTGGCTTTTCTCGGTCGTCGGGGCGGCTGGCGCAGCTCTGGGCCACGGTCACTCTTGGGCCACCTTCGCTCTGGGCCACCTTCGCTCTGGGCCACCTTCGCTCTGGGCCACCTTCGGTGCCCACCTCGGGCTAGGGGACTACAGCGTGAACGCCAGCGGGCGCTGGGGGCGGACCGCGGTCGCCTTGCCCAGGCCGAACGGCGGCATGTTGCGGTACACCGTGTGGATCCGGCTCGGCACGATCTCGTAGGCCTCGTGATAGATGCCGACCGAGCCGTTGTTGTTCACGTACCGGTTGAACTTCCTCCACTGTGGATGGTGCATATGGTCGTTGTTGCGCGCGTAGGTGAGCAGCTCGCCCATGCTGCGCCAGTACTGCACCACGATGACGGTCCGGCCGAACCAGGTCTGGTGGCTGAGGAACCCGGTGGTCTCCTTGTTCTTGTTAAGCTCAATGAGCATCGGAATCATCGAGTAGAACGCCGGGATCCAGCGGTGTAACAGCCACCATTTGTTCACCCGCATGCCAATCAGGAAGACCACCGTGCCCTCCGTCGGGTCGGCCACCTGCGGCACGGTCTCGACCTTGCTGCCCATTGCTGTGGTCCCTTCTCGGAAGGTCCGTGGGTCAGATGGCCCGCGGGGTCAGAACGGGTAGGCCCGACCGGGCGTGCTGGTGGTCGTCGTGAGCCAACGGGTGAACGCCTCGACGCTGGCCTCGCCGCCGAAACCGGCGCCGTTGCCGGAGGCCGCGGTGCCGCCGAAGGGCACCTGCGGCTCGTGGTTCACGGTCTGGTCGCCGATGTGCACGACCCCGGACCGAAGCTGGTCGGCGATGGCCCGGCCGCGCTCGACCGAGTCGGTGTAGACCCCGGCGGTCAGCCCGTACGCCGTGGCGTTGGCCAGCGCGACAGCCTCCTCGTCGGTGTGGAACACCGTCACGGTGGCCACCGGCCCGAAGGTCTCGGTGGTGAAGATCTCCATGTCCGGCGTGACGTTGGCCAGCACGGTCGGCCGATAGCACAGGGTTGCGCCCTGCTGGGCACCCGCACCGGAGCCACGGTCCCGGCGGCCGCCGGCCACCAGTGTCGCGCCCGCCGCCACCGCCCGGCGCACCGCGGCGTCGATCTTGCCGAGCTGGGCCTCGTTGATCACCGGACCGACCTGCACCTGGTCGCGGTGCGGGTCGCCGGTCCGCAGCCGGTCGGCCCGCCGTCCCAGCGCGGCGACGTACTCCTCGGCGATGTCGGCATGCACCAGGTGCCGGCGGGCCGCCATACAGATCTGGCCGGCGTGCAGGAACGCACCCCAGGACCCGGCTGAGCTGGCCCGCTCCACGTCGACGTCGGGCAGCACGATGAACGGGTTCTGGCCGCCGAGCTCGAGCACGACCTTCTTCAGCGCCCGGCCGGCCCGTGCGCCGACCTCGCGGCCGACCTCGGTGGAGCCGGTGAAGGACACCATGTCCACGGCGTCCACCAGTGCGGTGCCGACCGCGGCGTCGCCGTGGACGACGGCGAAGACATCCTCGGGCACCCCGGCGGCGGCCAGCACCTCGGCGATCACCCTCCCGCCGCACAGCGGGGTGTTCGGGTCCGGCTTGAGGACGACGGCGTTGCCCAGCGCCAACGCGGGCGCCACCGAGCGCAGGGCCAGCAGCAGCGGGAAGTTCCACGGCGTGATCACGCCGACGACGCCGTGCGGCACCCGCCGGGCCAGCACCTCGCGGCCCGGGTCGCGGCTGGGCAGCAGCGTGCCGTGTGCCCGGGTGGCCAGGACGGCGGCCTCCCGCAGCTCGGCCGCCGCGCCGTACAGCTCGACCATTGCCTTCATCGGGATCGAGCCGGACTCGCGCACGATGAGCGCGGTCAGCTCCTCCATCCGGCTGGTCAGGATGGCCGCGGCCTTGGCCAGGACCTCGGCCCGGGCTGGGCCGGGGTAGGCCGCCCAGTCCGGCTGGGCGGCCGCGGCCGCCCGCACCGCCGCGGCCACGCCGTCCACAGTGGACAGTGGTACGGCGCCCAGCGGCTCGCCGGTGGCGACCTCGTAGCTGACCAGCTCACGGGTGGGCGCCGCGGTGCCCTCGGTGGCGGGCACGGTTGCGGTCACGGGGACTCCTCGGGTTCGGTGCTGTCGCGGGTGAGCACGGCGTACGCGGTGATCCGGCCGTGGGCCTCGGTGACTGCCACGTCGACGTGGCCCAAGGTGTGCGCCTCGTGGAACTGCCGGACCGGGCCGCGCGAGGTGACCGTCCAGCCGCCGTCCGGGTGCCGCCCGGCGGCCAGCTCCGCCCACCGCGCGCGCAGCCGGAGCGGCGCGGCCAGCGCCCGCAGCAGCGCCTGCTTGATCGCCCACTCGGTGGCCGCGGCGGTGCCATCGGCGTCGACGATGCGGTCGGTGCCGAGCGCGGCGCCGCCGTTCGGGTCCTGTGCGACGATCGCGCGGAACTTGGCCGGGTCCACCGAGTAGGACCCGACCCGCACGACGGTCGGCCCGGGCTCAAACAAGGCTGGAGGGGTCGAGGCCGGCACGGGTCCGGACGATGTCCACCAGGTTGCCCACGGTCACCAGCTCCGGGATGTGCTCCACCCGGAGCTGGCCGGACCACTCGGCCGGGTCCACCTGTGGCATGACCTGGCGCAGCCGGTCCAGGCCGCGGTCGGTCAGCACCCCCCGCGCGTCGCAGAAGTCCACGTCGGACACCTCACCCTGGAGCAGCTCGGACAGCCAGGAGAGCGGCAGCGTCACCGGGATGCGGCGTTCGATCCGGAAGAAGACGTCCAGCAGGTCAAGGGACTCCAGCCCGAGGTCACCGACCAGCGTCGCGCCAAGGTCGCACTCGTGGTCGGGCCGACCGAGGGTGTCCGCGACCGCGTTCCGCACTACTACGACCGGGTCGTGGTGCGCCATAGCCTCTCCTAGGTCTCCCGGGTTTTCCGCGCTGCCACCCTTGGCGGTGCGAACCCGTCACGCACACGAGAGAGGCCGGTGCGCACGATCCGGACAGCACACGACTCGGGCGGCCGGCTGGTGCCGCGGCACGCCGCCGACCGCGGCCGCTGTCGGCCCACCCCTCGCGTCACACCGCTCGTTTTCGGTGTCGGTGGTGGCGGATCGGTCTCCGCTCCGGGTCTATTGTTGGCGGGGGCCGGAGTTCGGGTAGTCCGTCTTCCGTTGTTCGCACGTCCCAGCCATGATGGTGTACGACGCGGTGGTGAAAGGAGCACAGCAGGACGCCGTTGTTCTGGTCTGTTTTTCCGCCGTTGGCCCAGTGGGGACGTGTACCGGGGGGCTGGCTTATCGGGAGCCCGACAAGTCTCGCCATTCTTCGCTGCGGTGGTCTTGCCCTACTGTGCGGGGGTGGCGGCGAGTACTTCGCGCAGGTCTGCTGCTGCTGGGCGGTCCTGGCGGTCGCGTGGTACAGCCCGGAGCACCATCCGGCCGGTTTCGGTGATCATGCTGCCGCGGTGGGGCGCGGGGAGCTCGCTGAGGAGCATGGCAGCCTGCCGCACACCTTGGTCGATGTCACCTTTTATGACGGTGCAGCGGGCTTGGTGGAGCTGGATGTTGGCAAGATATTGGTAGTCACATCCCAGCTTCGCGACGGTGTCCCGGGCCTGTGCGGTGGCAGCCTCGTCGCCAATGCCGGCGTACACTCCAGCACCCAGTGAAGTGCACCTGGTCTGTCCGCCAGAAAATCGGCCCCTGCCCGGGCAGGTCCGCGCTGGACAGGTCAATGACCGTGTTCAAGGTGCGGCGGGCCTCCTCGTGCCGGTCGAGCAGCGACAGCGCCTTCACTTGGGCAGTGGCGATCTTGGCGCGACCAACGGATGGGCGCGGCCCGGCCATCTGCTGAGCGTGGAGAGTCACATTCAGCACGGTCTGGGGATCGCGCTGGCCGTACACGCCGTAGTTTGGTTCTTTCCCCGGACGAGCACGCGCAGGTCCAGGTCGGCCGAGGCGGCGGCGGCGCGGGCGGTCCGGTACCAGCGGATGGCCGGGCCGTGCTCGCCGAGTCGGGTGAGTGCGTTGGCGTGGAGCATGGCGAGCATGGCGGTGGCGCGGCGCAGCTCGGTCGCCTCCCGGCCCGCCGGGGTCGTCTCCAGTTGGCGCCGTACGGCGGTCAGGTCGACGAGCAGGTCGTCGCGGACCTGGCCGGGCTGGCGGGTGCGCAGCGCGTGGAGGTGGTCGGCGCAGGTGACCTGCCAGTCCTCCGCTGTGCGGCGCTGGTCGCCGGCCAGCGCGAGGTCGAGTGGCTGGCGCACCGGCTCGGCGGACCCCGGCAGGCCGAGCGCTGCGCCGGGACGACGTCGGCCGGCTGGCGGTCGGCGCGCGGGCGGACACCGTAGTACTGGACGCGCCGTCGTACCGCTATCTGGCAGGTCGATGCCGATGATGTCCCACTGGATCTTCACGACAGGCACCGGCCTCGGCCGGGCCTGCGGGCGGCCTCGGCGCCGCCGGCCCGGCCGGGTCAGGCCGCGGTGTTGGGCTGCCGGGTGACCAGCTTCACCGTGGTCACGCAGTCGGCGCAGGGCTGCGGGACGGGGGTGGGCTCGTCGTCGGTCTCGGTGACAAAGGCCTGCAGGGCGCGGCGCAGCCGTTTCAGGCACCGGGTCCGGATCGGGCCGACCGAGCCGACCGGCATGGCCAGGGCGGCACCGATCTCCTCGTACGACGGCGGCGGGTCGGCGAGCACCAGCCGCAGCATGGCCTGGCACTGGGGGGACAGCGTGGCCAGGGCGGCCCGGATGTCCTCCAGCCGCTCGGCCCGGATGACCGCCTGCTCAGGGTTGTCCGTGCCCTTGGCCGGGCGTTCCAGCGTCTCCACGTCGCTGACCAGGACCAGCCGGTTGCCGCGCATGAGGGACTTCAGCGCCTCGCGCTTGGCCACCGTGGCCAGCCAGTCGCCGAGCCGTTCCGGGTCCCGGATCCGGGTGACATTCTGGACCAGCCGGAACCAGGTGAGCTGCCGGACGTCCTCGGCGTCGGCGTTGGACAGCCGGTAGCCCCGGATGACCTCCCAGACGAGCCGGGTGAAACGGTTGATCATCTGCTCCCAGGCGTCCTGGTCCCCCCGCTGGCACGATGCCAGCAAGTCGGCGTTTGTCACTGTGGGCATAGCACACCCCTCTTCGCCATTCATCAGTTCGTCGGCCGGTCGTGTCCGGCGAGTTTGTGTTGCCGGCGTTATCCGGCTGGTAGCTGACGCCGGCTCTCCGGCGAAAACACCGCCGACACTCAGCGAGCGGGCGCCTGGTCGACGTCCGGCACGGATGCCCGCGGAGCGCGGCACGAATGCGATTCGGTGGTGCTCGGCACCCGACGCCGGGTGCCTGACATTTATGCGCGGCCGACCATTGCTGGCTGAGGCTTGGTCGGGCCGCGGAACTTCGCTGGTCTCGATTTGCCCGGGATGGAACGTGTATCTCCATGAAAGCCCGGCGGCCCGGCGGCGGGCAAGGCGACGGCGCTGTCAGGTCACGGCCTGTCCCCACCCGGCCACATGCCGGTGTGGTCACCTCTGCGCCGTGTGGTGACCTCTCGTTGCCTCACGGCCCCAAGAGGTCACCACAACGCCAAGAGGTCACCACACGGGCGCCGGGACCAACGTGAGGTCACCACAACGCCGAGAGGTGACCACACGAGGAGCGGGGGTTAGGGGAGCGGGGGTTAGGGGAGCAGCTCGGCGAGGGCGTCGAAGATGCGCAGCGGGATCCGGCCGGTCTCGTCGTTGATCCGGGACAGCGCGACGCCGGCGGTGATCCCGTCGGCCAGGTGGAAGACCTCCATCTGCCACCGGGCCTGCTCCTCCGGCGGGATGGTGGGGTCCACGAGCTCCAGCGTCCCGTCGTCCTTGCGGCGGGTCCCGAAGGTGTTGAACGGCCGGCTGAGCCCCATGCCGAGCGCCTTGGTGTACGCCTCTTTGGCCACCCAGAGATCGGCGAAGATCCGGCGCCGCAGCTCACCCGGGCACATCCGCACGAAGGCCAGCTCCGGCGGCGCGAGCACCTTCTTGATCAGCCGCACCGCCTCAGGCCGGCAGGGCCGGCGTTCGACGTCGAGCCCGCACCTGCGCCAGCGGGCGACCACGACCGCGATCATGCCGTCGGTGTGAGTGATGTTGAAGTCGAGCCCGTGCGACTCCCCCTCAATCTCCGGCCGGCCGTACTGCCCCTTGCGGAACCGCCAGGCCGACGGCGGCACGTCGACGTACCGCGACAGGGCCACCCGGGACAGCAGCCGGGCGCCGAAGAACCGCACCCGGGCGCCCTCCTGGCGCAGCCGGTCGCGCCGCTGAAGCTCCTCGGCGGCCAGGATCTCGTCCCCGCCGAGCGCCTCGGCGAACCGGGCCACGTCGGCCTCGCGCAGCACCCACACGTCGGCACCGGTGGCCAGCGGGGCCAGCGCGCCGCGCGGGCAGGTGGTGGGAGTGCTCACGGCCACCTCCTCGGGGTCGTCGAACGACAGGCACGCGGGTCGACCCCGGAAGCTGTGCTCAGGCACCTCACGATGTCAGCGGCACCGCCGCCACGGCAGTGCCCGGAGCGCCCCCGGCGTCAACGGCGTCCCCGATGTCCACGGCGTCCCCGATGTCCACGATCTCTACGGCGTCCTGCCCGCCCAGCGGAACCGGGCGCAGCGCGAACAGCCGGTTGTCCCGGTGCAGCGTGAGCAGCGCCTCGGCGACCACGTCGGTCTCGGTCGCGCCGGTGACCCGGATGGTCGGGTGGAGCTGCCGCCACAGCCGTTCCAGGCAGACCAGCAGCACCGCTGGGCTGGCCAGCTCGGGGTTGACCGCGCCGCGCCCGTACACCCAGACGTGCACGCAGCTTGCCGCCGCGAACAGCACGCAGTACTGCTTGGCCAGGTCGAACACCTCGGCCGACGACGGCGCGCCCTTCCCGTACGCCGACCGCACCGCGTCCAGGTCCGCACGCAGCCGGCCCGGCTCGGCGAGGAAGGACTCGACCAGGTCGGCCGCCCGGCCCCACCACTCCCGCTCCGCTCGAGGCCCGCCCTCGGCCAGCGCCCGCAACCCGGCCAGCCCGGCCGGCAGCGCGAGCAGGACGTCGTCCACGCCGCGGCTGAAGAGCTGCTGGTTAGCCGGGGTGTAGGTGCCCATCGGCGCGGCCGGGTCGAACAGCCCGGCGGCCCGCTCGACCGCCTCCGCCACCGGCCCGGGCGGCTGGCCGATCGCGTTGTCCAGCAGCCCGTCGAGCTGGTGCGCGATGTTCTTCAGGTTGACCACGGTGTTGCCGTCGGCGAAGTTCGCCACCAGGGCGTCGCGCATCATCTTCTGGAAGATGCCGTGCCGCGGGTGGCCGCGCAGGTAGTAGCGTGCCCCGAGCACCACGCCGAGCTGGCTGATCGTGCGCTCCAGCATGGTCGGCACGAAGTACTTGACCACGCTGGAGAAGATGCTGGTCTGGCCGGGCGAGACCTGCAGGCTACGGACGGCGCCCATCGCCATCGCGTCGGCGGTCAGCAGCTCGGCGAAGCACTCCGCGAGCTGCCGCCGCGAGTACGGGATCTCGGCCACCGTCGAGTCGAAGATCCGCCGGGTGGTGGCGAAGTCCAGGGTGGTCCGCAGCGCGGTGTCGGTGCAGCCCATCGCCATACAGGTGATCGTGGTACGGGCGAGCTGGCTCGCCTTCAGCGCGATCTCAAGACCCTGACCGACCCGGCCGACCAGCGCCGAGTCGGGCAGGAGGCAGTTGTCCAGCCGGACGCCGCTCATGTCCAGGCCGCGCAGCCCGTGGATCCGCTCGTTCGGGATCTCGGCGTAGCTGCCCGCCCTGGTCCGGCGCTTCTCCAGCGCGAAGATCGAGTACCCGGCCGGGCCGCCCCGCGGGCTGGTCCGGGTGAACAGGCAGACCACGTCGGCCACGGTGGCGTTGCCGATGGTCCACTTCTCGCCGTTGAGCAGCCAGCCGCCGTCGACCTTCTCGGCGGACAGCTCGTTGGCCAGGATGTCGCTGCCGTGCCGGCGCTCGGACAGCCCCCAGGCCATCTTGCCGCCGTTGCGCAGCAGGTCGGCGAAGTACTGCCGCTGCTCGTCGGTGCCGGCCACCCAGACCGGCATGTAGGACAGCGAGGTCAGCATCATCGCGGTGGCCGTGGTGGGGTCGCGGCGGGCCACCAGCCGGATCAGGTTGAACCCGTCCTCGACGTTGACGGCCTTGCCCCCGAACGCCTCCGGGATGACCCACTCGTGCAGGCCCCAGCGCTGCAGCAGGCCGACGAACTCGTGCGGGTACTCCTCCCGCTCGTCCAGGTCGAGGATGCGCCGGTACGGCATCGGGCTGCCCGGGTCGTTGGGGTCGCCCAGGTACCGCTCGAGGTCGGCCAGCACGCCGGCGAGGTCGGTCATGTCCAGTCCTCCGCTGTCCGTACCGAGTCGGGGGCCCAGCTCGGCACGGCGGTCGCTCCGCCAGGTCCAGCCGCCGTACCAGGTCCAGCCGCCGTACCAGATCCGGCCGGCTCAGCCAGCCGGACCGGAAGTGCCGTGAACAACAGCCCCCGGACATCGAGCTCGTCGACCCGCTCCAGCGCGGGCAGCGCGGCGGCGCCGGGCACCCTCCCGGCGGCGCGGGCCACCAGGTAGCCCAGCACCCCACCCAGCCAGCTCGCGTCACCGGGCGGGGCGCCGTACAGCGACCGGTCGGTGTTGAAGTACCAGGCCAGCACGGCGACCGCCGCGGCGTAGCTGAAGCAGAACGTCTCGGCCAGGTCGACCAGGTCGGTGCAGACCTTCAGCGCACGGGCCCGGTCCGCCTGGGCCGCCTTCGCCTCGGCCAGCAGCGCGCGGAGCTGCCCGGCCGCCTGCCGGACCAGCGCCGCCACGTCCGGGGCACCCCGGCCGGCCAGCGTCCTGGCGATCGGCTCGGCCAGCGCGAGCAGGCCGGGTACGACGTCGTCGCGGGGCCGGGCGCCGAGGTCAAGCGCGGCCGGGTCCAGCGGCGGCAGGTCCGCGCCGAACCGGAAGATCACCCGCAGCCGCTCGGACAGCTCCGCGTCCCCCGCCGGGTCGACCGGCGCGATCGTCACCTGCCGGATCCCGGCGTACGCCGGGAGCTGCATCGCGATTGCCCGCAGGTTGCCCACCGGGCTGGTGTCGATGACCTTGACCATCGCGTTGTCCCGTGCCGCTTTGTCGACAATGGCGCCCAGCCCGTCGCGCACCACACCACGGGCGCCGAGGACACCAACGCAGCGGCCGATGGCAGACGCGGTCAGCTCGGTGCCGATCCGCTTGACCACGCTGGAGGCCAGCCCGAACCGCTGCGGGCTGGCGTGCACCGCCCGGCAGGCCACCAGCGCGGTCACGTCGGCGGCCAGCGTCTCGGCGGCGGCCAGGGCGAGCTCGCGGGCCGCGTACGGCGTCCCGAGCAGCGGCACCCCGCCGACCCGCCGGGTCCGGGCGAACCGCAGCGCGGCCCGCAGCGCGGTGTCCACAGTGGACAGAGATCCGGCGGTGCTCAGCAGCCGGACGACCTGCTGCGCCCGCAGGGCACCCTCCAGGCCCTGTCCCACGGCACCCACCACGGCGTCGGCCGGCACCGGCACCCCGGCGAAGGCCAAGTCGGCGAAGTCCATGCCGCGCATCCCGGTCATCGGCACCGGGGCGCCGCGCCGGACGGCGGCCAGCATGCGCCGGTCCAGCAGCACCGCGGTGAACGCGCTCGGGCCGCGGTCGCCGGTCCGCGCCACCACGAGCACGGCGTCCGCGGTGGCACCCCGGCCGACCAGCCACTTCCCGCCGTCCAGCAGGAAGCCGCCGTCCCCGCGCGGCAGCAGCCGGCAGGTGTTGGCCAGCACGTCGGACCCGGCGTGCTCCTCGGACAGCGCGAACGCCACCACCCGGCCGGCCCGGACCCACCGGGCGACCAGTGCGCGCTGCTCCGGCGAGCCGACCGCCAGCACGGTCATCACCGCGGAGACGCTGAACATGGTGGCCGGCATGACGTTCAGGTCGCGCCGGGCCGCCACCCGGACCAGGACGTGGGTGTCCTCCAGCGAGCGCATCGTGCCGCCGTGCTCGGCCGGCAGGTAGCTCACGTGAAACCCGTGGTTGCGCAGCAGCCCGGCGAGGCCCACCGGGTAGCCCTCGGCCCGGTCCCGCGCGACCGCGGCGGCGAAGCCGTACGGGTTGTCCACCGCCCACGGGTCCCCCAGCGCCGCGTCCAGCGCCTCGGCCCCCGCACCAGCCGTGCCCGTACGGGCGGCTCCCCTACCAGCGGCTCCCGTACGGGCGGCTTCCCTACCAGCCATCCCCGTACCGGCGGCCCGGAACAGTGGGGCGGGGGGCGAGAGGTCGCTGGCGGTCATCGCAGCGCCCACTCCTGCGCGCCGGCCGGGACGTCCTCCGGCGCCGGGTGGTACGTCGCACAGGCCGCGGACAGCGCCAGCCCGGCGGCGCGAAGCTGCGCGACCCGGTGATGGAACGCCGCGCCGCGCATCATGTGCCGGGCCACGTCCACGACCTGGCGGTGCTCGGGCACCGCCAGGTAGGTGCCGCGCACCCAGTTGTTGAAGCTGCCCATCGCCGGGCCGCACCAGATCTGGTAGTCCGGGAGCCGGTCCGCCTCGCCGATCTTGGCCCAGCGCGAGGACATGCCCAGGTACCACCGGAAGATCAGCGCCATCTTCCGCTTCGGGTTGTCCGCCGCCCGGGCGATCTGGCTGGCGTCCCGGCGTTCGAAGTACTCGACCGTCTCGGTCCACACCTGGTCCAGCGGCCGCCGGAAGAGCTGGGTCTCGATCCGCGTGCGCACGTCGGCCGGGATAGCGTCGATGCCCTCGTAGTGCCGGTAGATCTCGTAGAGCTGCTTGGCCCGCATCGCGAACAGCGTGCCCCGCTTGAGCACCTGCAGCTCCACGCCCATCTCGAACATGTCCGCCGCCGGGGCCATCTCGCAGTCGGCGATGCCGGCCTGGGCGAGCAGCGCCTTGGCCTGCACCGAGGTGTCGGCCTCCACGCAGGACTGGTTGATCGACCCGGTCACGATGTAGTCAGCGCCGGCCACGAACGCCGCGCAGGCCGACTCGGGCGTGCCGATCCCGCCGGCCACCCCAACCCGGACCTGGGTCGGGTAGCCGTGCTCGCGCATGATCTGGTCACGCAGCCGCAGGATCACCGGCAGCAGCGCGGGCAGCGGCCGCCGGTCGGTGTGCCCGCCGGAGTCCGCCTCCACCGTGATGTCGTCGGCCACCGGCACCAGCCGGGCCAGCTCGGCCTGCTCGGCGGTGATGTCGCCGGCCGCCAGCAGCTTGCCCACCATCGACTCCGGCGCCGGCCGCATGAACCGCTCGGCCACCTCGGGCCGGGAGATCTTGGCGATGACGTGGTTGCCGGCCAGCGCCGCCCCGCCGGCGCCGCGGGACAGCCCGGCCAGCCGGTACCGCACGATGTGCGGCGTCAGGTCCATGTACGCCGAGGCCTCGACGCACCGCACCCCGGCGGAGAGGAACAGCTCCACGCCGGACCGCTCCAGCCGCGCCTCGCTGGGCGCGTGGATGAGGTTGGCCGCGAACGGCAGGCCGGGAATCTCCCGGGCGAACCGCTGCAGCGCCTTCTCGATCCGCTCCGGCAGCAGCCCGGCCGCGCCGAACGAGCCGAGGAAGCCGGCCTTCGCCATCGCGATGACCATCTCCTCGGAGGCGATGCCGTTGGCCATGGCACCGCTCATGTAGGCGTACCGGAGCCCGTAGGTGGCCTGGAACTGAGCCGAGCCGAGCCGCTCGGGCGGCATCGGGGCCGCGGCGGAGACCAGCCCGAAGTCGCCGTAGGACCCGACCTCACCGCCGGTCGCGACACCAAGGCCGCCCGGCCCGCGCACCACGAAGCACGGCTCGTCCAGCCTGACCAGGGCGGCATACACGTCGGCGGGCTCGACGGCGGGCGCGACCGGACCGCTCCAGCGCAGGCGATCGTAGGTAGTCACGGTGCTTGTCCCTTCTCAGCGGGTCCCTGCTCAGCGGTTTCAGCCTCAGGCGTCGAAGCGGACCTCGACGGCGACGTTGCCGAGCTCGTAGATGCGCAGGCCGGGCTTCCACAGGTTGGCGTCGCCGACGACGAGGATCCGGCCGGCCTCCCGGCGGACCTCCTTCAGGTGCACGTCGAAGTCCATGTCGGCGTCCGGGCGCAGGATCTGGCCGCGGTACCGCCAGGACATCTCCACGCCGCTGGCGATGGCGAACCGGGGGTTACGCAGCCCGTCGGCCAGGCCGGCCTCGATGACGTAGAGCTGCATCGCCTGCAGGATCGCTTCCACGCCGAGCGAGCCGGGCATCACCGGGTCGCGGTAGAAGTGGTTGTTGAAGTACCAGTCGCCGGCCGAGATGGGCCGGTAGCCGCGCAGGTAGCCGGCGCCGTGCTTGCCGCCGCCTGGCACGATCTTCACCCACTCGACCAGGTCGAGGTGGTCGCGGCCGAGCTTCAGCGGGTGCCTGCCGGCCTGGGTCGCCTGGGCGGCCCGGAACGCGGCCAGCTCGATCCGCCTGGTGCCAGCCGGCTCGGCCGGCAGCGTCTCCAGCCACGGCGCGACGTACCGGCCGGCGTCCAGGCCCACCTGGGTGGCCAGCGCCTGGCCCACGAAGTACCCGAACAGCGACTCGCCGACGTAGAAGACCTCGCCGTCCGCGGACAGCTCGTAGGAGAAGTTCTGCAGCACCGCGCCCGGCATCGCGTCGGAGGACAGCAGGGTGGAGCGCTGCCGGATCGTCTTGCCGCGCAGGTCCAGCGGCGCGACCACGGTCGCCTTGCCGTCCAGGTTGCGGATGGCGAACTCCTGCTCGGGGAAGTTCAGCGTGGCGCCGAGGTAGTAGCCGAGCAGGATGGCCGCCTGCAGGCTGGACTCCATGTAGACGCAGTTCGGCAGGTACGGGTACCCGGCGTCACCGCCGCTGTCGTCGTAGTACCAGGCGTCGGCGTTCGAGTCGTACTCCGTGACCATCACCGAGCCGCGCTTGAGCCGGCCCCGGGTGCCCTCCAGCCCCTGCACCCGGTCGACGAACAGGAAGTCGCCGTTCGGGATGTACGGCGCCCGCCTGGTGGCATAGATCTCGAACTCCGGGCCCATCGCGGTGGCCAGGTTGCCCTTGGCCGCGTGCGCCATGTGGAACTCGTTGAGCAGCGACACCTCGCCGGAGGGGCCGCGCCGGCCGAGGAACTCCGACACCACGCCGCCCGGGCCGGGGCGGTACGCCGTGCCGGGCTTCTCGCACAGCCGGATGCCGAGATTGCGCACCGAGATGGCCGGCTTGTCGTCGCGGTACACCAGCACGTCGGCGATGATCGTCGGCCGCGGCAGCAGGGTCACCTCGGTGACGTCGACCTCGTAGCGGATCTCGCCGTACTCCGGGGTGATCTGGCCGCGGACCTTGACGTTGGTCTCCAGCTCGGGCACCGGCTGGAAGCGGGCGTCCGGCAGCGACATCTGCAGGCCGAGGGAGAGCGCGTAGGTCTGCAGGAGCTGGACGGCGCCCTCGGCGACCAGCGAGCCGGCCACCACCGGGTCGTCCGGGAAGTGGCAGGTGAAGTACCACTCGCCGGGCACCAGCCGCTTGACCGCGCGGATCTTGCCCAGGCCGTGCGCGCCGCCGGTGCGGTCCAGCTCGGTGATCTCGTCGACCATCAGCAGCTTGCCGCCGGGCAGCCGCAGCGACGGGTTGGCGCCCTGCTGGTCGTACGCCGGGCCGAACACCTCGGCGACCCGGCCCTCGACCAGCCTGTTAAGGTCCACTGTGGACAGTGCGGTCTTGTCGGTGCGGCAGAGCGGCTTGAACGTCTTGCGCGGCCCGGCCGCCCCCTTGCCCAGGTTGCCCTCGATGATGCCGAGCGAGCTCTCCAGCTCGGTCTCGGTGAAGAAGCCGGCGCAGGCGTTCTTGAGCGTGAGGATCAGCTCGCCGTCGGCATAGCAGTCGTAGTGGAAGAAGAACAGCGTGGTCTCGCCGTGCGAGACGAACTGGTCGACCCAGATGTCGTAGCGCAGCGTCTGGCCCTCCTTCGGCAGGTCGCCGTGGAAGGCAAGGGTGGAGTCGAGCAGCCGGTAGGCCCGCTGGCCCTTGTTGGCGAAGTCGATGCCGAGGTAGCTGACCAGCAGCAGGTCACACTGGCCGGCCTCGATCGTCACCGCCGGGCAGACCTGGCCGTCGACGCAGTACCAGGCGCCCTCGGGCACGTCGTACTCGGTCTGGATGAACGACTTCTTGAGCTGGCCGGTCTCGGCCTCCAGCCCGGTGACGCGGGTGACGAAGTGGTACGGCGGGGCGGGCAGCCGGACCCGCTTGGGGTAGCTGTCGATGACCCCGAACTTCTCCCCGAAGACCGCGGCGATGCTGCCGGTGGCGAACTCCAGCAGCTCCTCCTCGTCCCAGATCACGCCCGGCGGCTTGGGCGGCTTGGGCGGCTTCGACACCGCCGGCACCTCGATCACTGCGACCGGCTCGTCCCCCCCAGCGCGGGCGGGTGCCAGCACCGCGCCGCCAGCGACCAGGTTGGCGAGCTGGGCCTGCAGGTCGCGCTGGGCGGCGAGGATCTGCTGGTGCGACTCGGCGAGCTGCTCGCGCAAGCGCTGGAGCAGGGCGTTCGCCCCGCTGCGGGAGGTGTCCGGGATCGGCACCGGCAGCGGCTCGCCGAGGATCGCGGGGGGCAGCGCCGGCGTCGCGGTCATGGTGGCGGAGGCGGTGGCCGTGCGCACGGCCGACGCGGGCACCATGGCGACCGGGTCGCGGTCCAGGGTGATCGCCGGCTGGTGCAGCGGGGAGGGGGTCGCTGGCTGAGTCATCCTGGTGTCCGTTTCCGTGGCGGTAACCAATGCGGGGATAACCAATGTGGGCAGTGGGTGGAGCGGCAGTGGCCTTGCCGCCGGCGATGGCGGGACCGGTGGCATCGGCCTGGCTGGCTGCGGTGGCACGGCCGGCGGTGGCGCTGGCGGGACCGGCGGTAACGGCGGGGCATGCGGGATCGTGGCGACAATGCCGGCCGCACCGGCGGCCACCCGCTCGATCACCGGCCGGCCACCGCAGCACACCGTGAACGGCGGGATCCCCGGCCGCGCCCGGACCACCGGCAGGCTCGGCAGGAACGGCGCCAGGTCCACCGGCGCGCCGTGGCTCACCAGCCGGGCCACCACCCGGGCGATGTTGACGGTCGCCTTGGCGCCGCGCCGGTCGACCGACACGGCCAGGTGCGGCGCGCCGCCCAGGTTCTCCCGCACCCAGCGGGCGCAGGTGCTGGCCGGGCCGACCTCCAGGAAGTACCGGTAGCCGCGCGCGTAGGCGTTGTGCACCAGCCGCGGGAAGTCCACCGTGCCGCACAGCGTCTCGGCGATGTGCTCGGCCACCACGTCAGCGTCCAGGTCGCTGACCTGGCCGTAGTCGTAGCTGCTGAACAGCTCCAGCGCGCCGACGTCGCCGGTGGGGTAGCGGTTCAGGTCGGCCAGGCCGGCCCGCTCGCCGTCCACCACCGCGCAGTGCATGACGTGGTTGGCTGGCGCCCGGGCGCTCGTGGCGTCCAGCGCGGCGACCAGCGCCCTGCACTGCGCCGGGTCACCCGCGATGACGACCTCCCGCGGGGTGTTCACGTGCGTGACGAAGACCCGGTCGTACGCCGGCAGCGCGGCCCGCACCGCCGCGGGGGTGGCCAGCACCACCAGGGTGGACCACACGTCCTTGTCGGCCACGCCGTCGGCCAGGCCCCACCGGGCACGGACCACCCGCTTGGGCCCGCAGAGCTGGTCCCGGAACAGTGGCGTCGCGCTGATCTTCTTGTCGTTGCGTGCCTCGGCCACCCAGCCGCCGGTGGCGAACATCATGCTCGACTCGCCCAGGCTGTAGCCGAACGCGCCGTGCACCGGCACCGCCAGCAGCTCGCGCAGCAGGTCGGTGTAGAGCAGCGCGAAGCTGGTCCCGGTGGCCAGCATCAGCGGGATGTCCTCGACCAGCTCACCCTCGCGCCGCATCAGCTCGCGGCGGTCCGGTGGGGTGACCGACCGCGGGTAGATCGCGGTGCTGCGCAGCACGTCGGCCGGCCGCTCGGTCTGCTCCTCGAACCGCGGCAGCAGCGCCGGGAACGCGCGGAACAGCTCCCGGCCAAGGCCAAGGTAGGAGTTGAAGGCACCGGGGTAGACCAGCGCCACCTTGCCGTCCGGGCCGATCGGCCGGCCGGTGAAGTAGCTGCCGGACGGCGTCTCCCACTCCCCGCCGTTGGCGTGCACGGTGGGCAGGTCCTTGGTGGCCTGGTCGAGCTGGCGGGCCAGCGCGGTCCGGTCGGCGGCCACGAGGACCACGCGCAGCGTGCGGCGTACGGCGTCGTCGGTGCTGTCCCGGACCACCGCCGCGAGCCCGGCGTCAGCGACGCCCGTGCCGGTGTCGAGCCGGCCGCGGAGCCGGCCGACCGCCGCGAGCAGCTCGCCGATCGAGTCGCCGCCGACCGGCACGACCAGCGGACCGCCGGCCCGCTCCCAGTCGGTCGGCGGGCCATCGGCGGAGCCACCGGCAGCGGCACCGGCACCGGCACCGGCAGCGGTCGCGACCTCGCCGCGGATCCGGGCGCCGGTCAGCACGATGTGGACGTGCGCGCCGGCCGTGCCGAGGCCGGACACCGACGCCGCCCGCGGCCGCTCCCGCACGGCCGACAGCCAGGGCTGCGACTCAGCCGGGACGTAGAACGACGAGCCGGCCAGCGCCTGCGCGAACGGCGCGGCCGGGCCCCGCCAGCCCGGCGCGGCCGGCAGGTAGGCATGGTGCAGGCAGAGCGCGGCCCGGATCACGCTGGCCAGCACCGAGCCGGCCTGGGTGTCACCGATCGAGGCGGCCACGCTGGACAGCGCGGTCCGGCACGCGCCGACGCCGGCCCGGGACCAGACCCGGGCCAGCCCGGCCAGCTCGGCCGCGTCCTGCTCGGGGATGCCGCCGCCGTGGGTCTCGACCAGCTCGACGTGGGCCGGGGCCAGCCCGGCGGCGCGCAGCGCGTCCTGGGCGGCGGCGGCGACCGTGCCGGCGTCCGCGGCCGGCGCCACCGACGGGGTGCCGGGGTAGCGGACGGCGACGGCGTCGACCGAGGCGTAGACGGTCCGGCCGGCGGGTACGGCGTCCGGTCGGGTGACGACCACCGCACCGGCACCGTCACCGGCCCGCCAGCCGTCCACCCCGCCGGCTACCATTCCCGGCTGGCCGCTGGGTGCGGCCAGGGTGGCCCGGGCCAGCGCGTTCTCCGGCCCGCCGGCCAGGTCGACCGCGCCGACGAGCACCGCGTCCACCGTCGGGTCCAGCAGCAGCAGCCGGGCGACGTCCAGGGCGTACGCCGCGCCGCCGGAGTCGGCCGACACGGTGAACGACGGCCCGGTGAAGTTCCACCGCGAGGAGATCCGGCTGGCCATGATGTTGCCGATGTAGCTGAGCACCTCGTTCGGCTCGATGCCGTCGTGGACGCCGGTACGGGCGGCCCGGGCCAGCGCGGCGAGCTGGCCGGCGTCTGGCGCCAGGCCCGCCTCGGCGCACCACCCGGCCACCCGCCGGCCCAGGTCGTAGCGCGCGCCGTGGCCGTGCGCGGACGGCTCCATCTCCATCGCCACGACCACCGCCACCCGCTGGCCGGGCCGGGCGCCGGCCGAGCGGGGCGGGTCGAACCCGGCGTCCCGCAGGGCCTCCTCGGCCACCCGCAGCATCAGCAGGTGCTGCTGGTTGAAGTCCTCCAGCTCCTTGGGCGGGATCCGGTACGCCGCGGCGTCCACCTCGAACGACTCGACGTAGCCGCCGTCCACACCGGACAGCCCGGCGGCGGCGAGCGGCCCGGCGGCGTCCGCCTCGAAGCCGCGCCACCGCTGCTCCGGCAGGCCGCGGAAGGCGTGCCGGCCGTCGTACGCTGCCCGCTCGACGGCGTCCCGGGTGGCCAGGCCGCCGTAGTGCGCGCCGACCCCGATGATCGACAGCGACGGCAGCTCCACCGGGCCTGCGGCCACCGGGCCTGCGGCCACCGGGCCTGCGGCCACCGGGCTCGCGCCCGGGCTGGGCAGCGCGCCGTCCGGCGCCACCGGGCCGGTGGCCGGTGGGGCGTCGGCGAGGATCACGTGCGCGTTGGTGCCGCCGAAGCCGAACGCCGAGACACCAGCCCGCTTGCGGCCGGCCGCCGGCCACGGCGTCGCCGTCCGGGCCAGCCGGTCCGGCAGGTCGGTGTCGAGGGCCAGGGGCTGGTCCACGCCGATGGTCGGCGGGATCACGCCGTTCGCGAGGGCGAGCACCACCTTGATCAGGCTGCTCATCCCGGCCACGGTCAGCAGGTGCCCGATGTTGCCCTTCACCGAGCCGTAGCGCGGCAGGTCGGGGCCGAAGAGCTCGGCCACCCCGGACAGCTCGGTCTTGTCCCCCAGCGGCGTGCCGGTGGCGTGGCACTCCAGGTACTGGATCGCCGAGGGGGGCAGCCCGGCCGCCTCGTACGCCGCCCGGTACGCCGCGAGCTGGCCGGTCACGTTCGGCACCAGCACGTGCTTGCCGGCGCCGTCGTTGGTCAGCGCGATCGACTCGACGACCGCGTAGATGCGGTCCCCGGCGGCCTGCGCGTCGGCCAGCCGCTTGACCGCCACCATGCTGGCGCCCTGGCCGGTCACGATGCCCCGGGACCGGCTGTCGAACGGCTGGCTGAACCCGTCCTTCGGGTAGGCCCGCAGGTCGGAGAAGGACAGGTGGATCACGGTCGGGTCCGGCCCGCAGGCGCCGCCGGCCAGCATCACGTCGGCCTGGCCGGTGTCCAGGTAGGCGCAGGCCAGGCGCAGCGCGTACAGCGCCGAGGAGCAGGCCGCGTCCAGGGTGAACTGCGGCCCGGCCAGGCCCAGCGCCGCCGCCACCACCCGGGACGGCAGCCCGCCGACCCACAGGTCGTGCGCCGAACCGCCGCCGGTGCCCCTGGTGCCGCCACTGCCCCTGGTGCCGCCGGTGCCCCTGGTGCCGCCGGTGCCGCCGTCCGCGCCCGGCGCCGCGGGTGGGAGCTCGGCGGCGGCAAGCCCGGTAGCCACCGCCGAGTTCCACACGCCCCCCGCCAGGCGTCCTGACGAGGGAGTCGGGAAGGGGTAGTTGCCGAAGATTACGCCGATCCGGTCACCCCGTGTCGAGCGGATGCCGGCATCGTGCAGCGCCGTCCGCGCTACGTGCAACGACCAGTGGAACACCCGGTCGAGCCCGGCCAGGTACTCGGGCGGGAGCAGGTACCCGGTCGGGTCGAACGCGAGCTCTCCCAGGAAGCCGCCGCGGGTGAAGTACACCCGGTGCGGGTCATCGGGGTCGACCTCCCGGTCCTCCGGCGAGTAGCCGAAAGCCCGGGGGCCGCCCTCCGTACGGGAGTCGACGCCAGCGACGAGGTTCCGCCAGTACTCCTCGGGGGTTGTCGCGCCCGGGAACAGGCACGACATCCCGACGATCGCGTATGCGCCCATCTTCAGGCTCCCTCAGGTTCGCGTCGGTCAGGCGGCGGCGGGCAGGAACTTGGCGTCCAGCTCGGCGTCGATGACCACGGCCACGCCGTCGAACCTGGCGAGCACCCGGCCGTCGGTGGCGCACGCGGTGATGGTGCAGGTCACTCCGGCCGCGTTCGGCGTCGCGTCCTCGACGGCGACGAGGAACTCCGCGCCGTCCGGCAGCGCCTCCCAGTACCGCAGCCGCCCGATCTCCAGCGGCAGGCTGGCGGCACCGCGGAACTTCCGCACCCAGACCAGCGCGGCCTGCGGCAGCAGGTCGGCCAGCACCGAGCTGTGGTAGGTCCCGGAGTACGACCCGTCGGCCACGTCGTGGTCGGGAAGCTGGCAGGCCAGCACCAGCCGGTCCGCCGACTCGGCCACCACCCGCCGGATGCCGCGCAGGGTCGGACCGTGGAAGAGGGTGCCGTCGCCGTACAGGCCGCTGGCGTCGCGGCCGCCGGACAGGGCGGCCAGGTCGGTCCGGGCGGCCGGGCGGCCGGTCGGCTCGCCGACCCGGACCGTCGCTCCGTACGCCGGCCGGGCCTGGCCGTCCGGGCCCACCGTGGACAGCCGGACCGCCGCGGTGCCACCGGTCGTGCTGGTCACGGCCAGCCGCAGCGTGGCCGGCGCCTGGCCGTCGAAGACCACGCCCTTGAAGACCCGGAACGAGTCCACCTGGACCACCGGTGCGCCAGCCACCGTCTCGACCAGGTTCGCCAGCGCGCCAATCGCCATGGTGGCGGGCAGCACCGCCGCACCGCCGATCGCGTGGTCGGCCAGCACGGCCTGGCGGGCCAGGCCGGTCAGCGACCGGTCCACGGTCACCGCCGGCACCGCCGGCGCGGCACTGTCCGGAGTGGACAGCGGTCCGGTCGGGCCAGCCAGGATCACGCCGTCGTGCGCGTGCGCCGCGGTGAACTGCTCGGCGAAGATACCCACCCCGGTGGGCACCGGCACCAGCAGCACGCCGCGCTCCTCGAACATCGCGCGCAGCTCAGCCGTGACCATGCCGCCGTCCCAGGCGCCCCAGTTGACCGAGGTGACCCGGGCGGCTGGCAGGCCGGTCTTCAGCGAGGTCGCGACCCGGTTCAGGGCCTCGTTCGCCATGGCGTAGTCGGCCTGGCCGCGGTTGCCGAAGAAGCCGGCCACCGAGGAGAAGAAGACCAGGTGCCGCAGCGGTACGGCACCTCCCGCTGTGGCGGCCTCCGCTGTGGCGCGCAGCGCCGCCAGCACGTTGGCCAGGCCGGTCAGCTTGGTGGCCAGCACCCGCTCGACGTCCTCGGGCGCCTTGTCCACGATCAGCCGGTCGGCCAGCACGCCCGCACCGTGGATCACTCCGGTGACCTTCCCGGCGTACGGCGCCAGCGCCGCGGCCAGGCCGGCCTGGTCGGAGATGTCGACGGGCAGGTAGGTCGCGGTGGCGCCGGTCGCGGTCAGCCGGGCCAGGTTGGCCACCACCTCGCGCTGTCCGGTCAGGTCGCGGAACACCTTCTCCACACCCCGCGGGGTGGGCTTGTGGCCCTGCGCGACGACGTGCTTGACGATGGCGCCCTTCAGTGCGGCGCCGTCCAGCCCGGACGCCCAGGCCGGCTCCTCGGTGAGCGCGGTCCGGCCGAGCAGCAGCAGGCCGCAGGGCCAGTTGCTGGCCATCGCGTGCAGGCACTCGGCGGTCACGCCGCGCGCCCCGCCGGTCACCACCAGCAGGTCGTCCCGGGTCAGCGCCGGCACGGTGGGCTGGGGTGCCCGCGGCGGCGCGGGCTGGTCGGCCAGCGTGACGGTACGGCGGACGATGCCGCTGGCGTTGACGTCGTACGCGATGTCGCGCAGCGCGGCTGAGGCGTCCGAGAGCTCGGCCAGCAGGAGCCCGCCGACCTGCTGCTCGGGCAGGGCGGGGCCGACGTCCACGGTCCGGCAGAACAGCGCAGGCGCCTCGATGGCGAGGGTCTTGAGCAGCCCGTTCACGCCGCCGAGCAGGGCGCTCGGGCCCTCCACCCCGGCGATGCCGCTGGCGCCGTCGAGCGCGGTCAGGGCGACGTACGCCGACCGGCCGTCGGTGGCCGAGGCGACCAGCGCGGGCTGGACCGCCTTGACCGCGAGCAGCGCGTGGGTGAGCCGGCGGGTGGCGCTGGCCCAGTCCGCGGCGGGTGCCGCGGCAAGCTGGACGGCGAGGTCGAGCCGGACCGCCTCGGCCTTGATCGCCTCGACCGCCCGGGCCAGCTCCTCCCACTCCCAGGTCCGTAGGGCACGTACCGAGTCGGCGCCGCCGGCCGAGCTGACCACCTCGGGCAGCGTGAGCAGGTGCACCCGCCAGCCGCTGCCGCGTAGCGCGGCGGTCACCGGCTTGGCCAGCGGGGAGCCGTCGTCGATGACGAGCGCGCCCGGCTTGGGTGGGTAGGCGCCGAGGAGCACGTCGGGCGCGGGCACCTCGCGGAGCACGGCGTACGCCCGGCCGATCCCAGGCGCGGTCGGATAGGTGATCACCGGCTCCGGCGTGGCGGGGGCGGGCGGCGTGGCGGCGGGTGCGGCCTGCGGGGCGGCCTCGGCGGCGGCGCCGCCGAGGAACGCCACGATGTCACCGAGGGTCCGCAGCTCCGCCATCCGCTCCGGCTCCACCTCACCGGCCTGCGGGAACGCCTCCTGCAAC
>Ga0307470_10000030_pt1 | contig 103621 bp, 90 predicted proteins | sample atmos_gasesAM3C__FD_204565 | JGI IMG/M metagenome (GOLD analysis project Ga0307470, IMG submission 204565) | Hardwood forest soil microbial communities from Morgan-Monroe State Forest, Indiana, United States - atmos_gasesAM3C_05 | ecosystem: Environmental > Terrestrial > Soil > Temperate... | reverse complement strand
CCGTGCTGGATCTCCTCGGCGGAGAGACCGCGCAGCCGGGCGATGGCAACGTCGGCGAGCGCGTTGACGACGTTGTGTTCTCCCGACAGCGTCGTGCGGAAGCGGAACCATTCCCTCCCTTCCCACCATGCTGTGAACGCGGCCCCCTCGGCGGTGAGCTCGGTGTCGGAAGCGAAGATGTCGCAGTCGCGCGATCTGCCGAAGGTGAGCCATCGTCCCCGCGCATCCGCCCGCAGCGAGCGCACGTTGGCGTCATCGCCGTTTGCCACGATCACGTCGCCCGGCGCGACCTGCTGTACGCCTTTGCGGAAGGCATCGATGATTGCGTCGAGATCCGCGTAGATATCCCCGTGGTCGAACTCGATGTTGTTGACGAGAAGGGTGTTCGCCCCGTAGTGCAGAAACTTCGGGCCTTTGTCAAAGAAAGCAGTGTTGTATTCGTCGCCCTCGATGACGAACTCCGGACCATTCCCGAGCTTGAAGTTCTGATTGAAGTTCAGGGGAATACCGCCGACCACCATGCTGGGATCGCGACCGGCGGATTCAAGCAGCCAGGCCATCAGCGAGGTCGTGGTCGTCTTGCCGTGGGTACCGGTGATAACGATGGAGTGCTTCTCCTGGATGAAGAGCTGATAAATGGCCTCGGGCATGGATGTGTACGGCAGGTCGAGCTCCAGCGTGCCGGCGGCCTCCACGTTGGTTGACGCGGCCGCATTGCCGATCACGACGAGGTCGGGGTGGAACGCGATGAGGTGCTCTTTCGTAAACCCCTCGAGAACCGGGATGCCGAGGCGCTCGAGATAGGTGGACATAGGAGGGTAGACATGCTCATCGGAGCCGGCCACCTCGTAACCGCGAGCCTGCAGCATGCCGGCAAGCGAGGCCATGGCCGTACCTCCGATGCCGATGAGGTAGCCCCGTTTTACTGGTGGCAGTTCTTTTACGTGAGCCATAAACGTTGCGGGCTGAGCAGGAAGGCGCCCGGAGAGGGGATTGTAGAATGGCTGGCCGGGGTGGAGGGAATCGTCATCCGCGGTGGGATGTTCGAACCCGGCGGTTCACAGGTACTTTTTCACGCCATACAACACAGGAGGATTTTGTCAATGTCGTCGAAGCGAATTCTCATCGTCATGTTCGCGGTCCTTGTCGCGCTGACCGCCGCCATTTCGTTTGCCGCCGACCCGCCGGCCCAGGCGAAAAAGGCAGAACCCGCCTCGAAAGAGCCGGAGAAAGCACCCCGCCTCACCATCGTCGAGCCGGTCAAGGATTACGGCACGATCCCCAAGGGCGAAAAGCTCGACTGGTCGTTCGCGATCAAGAACACAGGCGACGCCGACCTGCAGATCATCTCGGCCAAGCCCGGCTGCGGATGCACCGTGGCCGACTTTGACAAGGTCATCAAGCCGGGCCAGACGGGCAAAGTCACGGCGCACGTCGACACGACAGCTTTCGCCGGTCCGATCGCGAAGACGATCACCCTCGAGACGAATGACCCGACCACGCAAACTTCGCAGCTCACGATCCACGCGATCGTGAAACCGTACGTGGAGGCTTTTCCGGCCGGTTTCGTCCGCTATAACCTCATCCAGGGCGAATCCGAATCACAGACCGTCACTCTTTACTCCGAAGAGGAAGAGCCGTTCCAGGTCACGAACATCGAGGTACCCAGCGATTCGGTGAAGGCGACGTTCGAGAAGATCGCGAATGATGCCGACAAAGCACCGAACGTCGGCAAGCCAGGTCAGGCTCAGTACAAGGTGAAGATCACGGTCGGCGGTCCCACCGCCAAGGTCGGCGTGCTCTCCGACAAGGTCCACATCATCACGAACTCGCAGCACCAGCCGGACTACTTCATCAGCATCTCCGGCGTGGTTCGTCCCGCCTTCAACATCGATCCTAAGGCGTTGAACTTTGGTGAAGTGACACCGGCCGATCCGGCGGCGACGCGCACGGTGTATCTGCACTCGAACAACCTGAAGACGCCGGAATCGTTCCTGGTCTCCAAGGCGGTGTCGAGCGTTCCGGCCGTGGTGACGAGCTTTAAGCCGGGCGCCAACAAGGGCGAGTTTGAAGTGACCCTTCAGATCGCCAAGGACGCCAAGCCCGGCGACGTCGACGGCACGGTGATGATCTACACGAACGACAAGGTCACTCCGGTCGTGACGGTGCCGATGAAGGCCACGATCAAGGCCGCGACGCCTGCCGCATCCGCGTCGAAGTAACCGCTGAAAACCCGAATTCGATCGAAGGCCGCCCACTCGGGCGGCCTTTTTAGTTGACGATCGAGATTCCGACGCCGTCGCCCGTCGCAAGCACGGTGGTCGTGAGACGCGGGTCTGTAGTGATGCGCCTGTTGAAGTCGCGCAGCGCGTCGGTCGACGGATCATGGACGTCTTCAGCGACCTTCCCGCCCCACAGGAGGTTGTCGCAGACGATCATCGCTCCCCTGGTCAGTTTCGGCAGGAGCTGATCGAGGTACTGCTCGTACTCGGTCTTCACACAGTCGATGAAGACGAAGTCGAATGGGCCGCCGAGGGTCGGAAGCACCTCCAGAGCGGCCCCCTGATGGAACTTCACACCGCAAGCGAGGTTCGCCTCGCTTACGAAGCGTTTGGCCGTAGAGAGGATGTCGCGATCGAGCTCGATCGTCTCGATTACCGCATCCGCCGGGCACTCACGCCCGAGCACGATCACGGAGTAGCCGATATTGGTGCCGACCTCGATCAGGTGCCTCGGTTGTTTGGCCCGCACGAGGATGCGCATGAGCTGTCCAACCTCGGGATCGGCGATCGGATGTCCATGCTCCGCCGCAAACTCTTCCATCCGCGCCAGAAGCGGGTCGCGTGCCGGTAGGAGAGTGCCGAGGTATTCGGCCTGAACGCGCTTGATGACCTGATCGATGCGGGATTTCATGCGGGGGAGCTTAGCGCAAGCGGGAGCGCCTCATCGCGGTCGACGATGACGTTCGGGATACTTCGCGCGCAACTCGCGAATCACCTGATCGCCAGGAATCAGTTCCCCGACGCCAGCATCGATTTCCGAGACGCGCCGTTCAACCTCGTCGAGCCACGCCCTTTCAATCTCAGGCGAGATGTGCGTAACACTCTCAGCAAGCCGATGCGCGAGGTGAATGCGATCTCTTTTGGATAGTTTCATCGCTGCAGCTTCGATGCTTTCGATCATGGCCGTCATGCCTGCGATTTTACCTCGGCGATCTCCAGCAGCTTCTCGGTGTCGACAGTCAGTGCCGGATGGGTGTCTAGGACGGCTAGCGTAAGCGCTGGCGCCAGTAACCGGGTCGACGGCGATGATGGGCGACAGCGATGATAAATACCTCATCGCCATTCAGTGCGTAGACGATCGAGTAGGGAAAGCCTTCTACAGGCCATGTACGGACGCCAAAGCGCGCCGCACGTCCCGACCGCGGATGATCGATGATGAACTCTTGAGCCGAATCGAACGCGGCGATAAACCGGTCACCGTATCCGTCTCGCTGACGCTCGTGGTAGGCAGCGGCTTCGGTAAGCTCAGCGTTAGCCTCGTCGTGCAGCTCGCCGGACATCGTTCACCGCTCGTCTCGCCGAGGCGATCGCTTCGTCAGCCGAAATCAGTTTCGCTGTACCGGCTTCAATTTCGGCGGCGCGCCGCTGGATCTCGGCTGCGTACTCATCGTCCCATTCAACGTCCTCGTCCGACCGGACACTGTCGAGCAATTCTTCCGCAAGGAGCCCTCGCTCCTCCGGACTGAGCGCCATCGCCTCATCTCGCACTTCTTCGAATGTTCGCGACATGGTCAAAGTTTACCGCGCCTCCACCGCCTCGCGCAGCCTCTCCGCCTGGAAATGATTGATGAGCGGATCGAGGAGCACGTCGAGATTACCGTTCATGACGTCCGGGAGGTTGTGGACGGTCAGGCCGATGCGATGGTCGGTGACGCGGTCCTGGGGGAAGTTGTACGTCCTGATCTTCTCCGACCGGTCGCCGCTGCCGATCATGCCCTTGCGCGTCGCGGAAAGCTCGTCCTCGCGCTTCTGGCGCTCGATGTCGTACAGGCGGGCCTTCAGCACCTTGAGCGCCTTCTGCCGGTTCTTGATCTGCGACTTTTCGTCCTGACAGGACACCACCACACCGCTAGGCAGATGCGTCATCCGCACCGCGGAGTACGTCGTGTTGACCGACTGTCCGCCAGGCCCTGACGAACAGAAGGTGTCGATGCGCAGATCCTTCTCGTTGACCTGAATATCGATGTCCTCCACCTCGGGGAGCACGGCGACCGTAATCGCCGAGGTGTGGATGCGGCCCTGCGTCTCCGTCTGCGGAACGCGCTGGACGCGGTGAACACCTGATTCGAACTTAAGCATCGAGTAGACCTTGTTCCCTTCGATGAGCAAGGTGGCGTCCTTGATGCCGTTGACCGAGGAGTAATTCGCGTCCGTCATGTCGACCTTCCACCGCTTCGTCTCGGCGTAGCGGATGTACATGCGCATGATCTCGGCCGCGAACAGCGAGGCTTCGTCGCCGCCTGTGCCGGCGCGGATCTCGACGAAGACGTTCTTGTCGTCGTTCGGATCCTTGGGCTGCAGAAGAAGTTGGATCTCCTTCTCGATCGCGGGCGCCTTCGGCTCCAGCTCGGCGATCTCCATCTCCGCCAGCTCGCGCATATCGTCGTCCGACTTCAGCATCTCGCGCGCGTCGGCGAGGCGTTTCCTGATGTCTTTGAGTTGGCGGTACTTCGCCACGACGTCGTCGATCTCCGACACCGCCTTCATCGTGTCGCGGAAGACGGCCACATCGGTGGCCACGGCCGGATCGGCCATCTTCTGTTGCAGCTCCTCGTAACGCTTTTCGATCTCGTCGAGTTTTTCGTACATGGTGTGTTCCTGCCAAAAACAAAAATGGGAAGGCGCTTCATGCGCCTTCCCACCATCGATATCAGAAGCGTAGCTAAGCGACGGCTGCCTGGGTCTCGTCGATCACGTCGTACATCAGCGCTTCTTTCAGCGCGATGATGGCCACGGCAAGCTGGCTGTCGTCCGGCTCTTTCGTCGTGATCTTCTGCAACAGCATGCCCGGGCGCGTCAGCATCCGGCAGACCGGATTGCCGAGGTGGCGGGCGGAGAAGCGGATGACCTCGTAGGCAAGGCCGGCGATCAACGGGATCAGCACGACGCGTGCGAGGAACTTGGCGGCGAACGGCACGGTCGACGGGACGAGCGAGAAGACCAGGATGGAGATCGCCATCACGAACATCAGGAAGCTGGTGCCGCAGCGCGGATGAAGAGTCGATTTCGTGCGCGCGTTCTCGACGGTGAGGTCCTCATTGGCCTCGAATGTGTACACCGTCTTGTGCTCGGCGCCGTGATACTGGAAGACCCGTTTGATCTCGTCCATGAACGAGATCGAAAGGATGTAGACGAAGAAGAAGACCGCGCGCAGGATGCCGTCGATGGCGTTGTAAGCAAGGTTTCCCATCTTCGGGGCGAAGTAGTGACGGATCAGGTTCGTGATCCCGAGCGGCGCCAGGATGAAGACGCCGATGCCCAGCACCAGCGCCAGCAGCATCGAGGTGGCCACCGCCCAGCTCGACATCTCCTTTTCGCCTTCCTGGTTCTCGGTAGCCACGCTGGCTGAATAGTTCAGCGCGCGGATGCCGAGGATCAGCGACTGGATCAGAACGACCGAGCCGCGGAGAACCGGAAACTTGAGAAACGGATACTTCGTCGTGACGGAGACTAGTTTGTCCTTCCTGATCGCGACTTCGCCGTTCGGCTGGCGCACCGCCACCGAGTAGCCGGTGAGCGAGCGCATCATCACGCCCTCGATCACGGCCTGGCCGCCGATGAGCATGTCCACGTTGCGGTCAGCCGTTGCGGCGGGCATGGCCGAGGTGAGGCCGTTGGTCACGGCGCTGAACGTGCCGGTGATCAGCTTCGCCGCGCCGAGCCACGCCTTCCGGGCTGACATTACTTCGCCGCCGCCTCTTTCGGGCCGGCCTTCTTGGCGTAGCGCTGCTGGAAGCGGTCGATGCGGCCTGCCGTGTCGAGCAGTTTCTGCTTGCCGGTAAAGTACGGATGGCACTTCGAGCAGATCTCGACGCGCAGCTCTTTCTTCGTCGAGCCGGTCATCCACGTTTCGCCGCAGGCGCAGTGCGCCTGAACCTGCTGATATTTCGGGTGAATCTCTGGTTTCATTGGCTTTACCTCGGTGAGGACTCTTTCGGGGTCGCTCTGGAAACGGCGAGTATATCGAAAAAATTCTGAGGGGCCGGCGGGGCTCACTTCGCGCCGAATGTCGCTGCCACCCAGTACATCAGACCGCCCATGAGCGCCGCCATGGGGATCGTCAGAAGCCAGGCCCAGACGATGCGGCCGGCCACGCCCCAGCGCACCGCCGACAGCCTCCGCGTGGCGCCGACGCCGACGATCGCGCCGGTGATGGCGTGGGTCGTCGAGACCGGGATACCGAACGCCGTGGACGTGAAGATGGCGATCGCGGCGCCGGTCTCGGCGGCGAATCCGCTGACCGGCTGCAGCTTGGTGATCTTCGAGCCCATCGTGTGGATGATCCGCCAACCGCCGGCAAGCGTGCCCAGGCTGATCGCCGCGTGCGCGGCCAGGATGACCCAGAACGGGATCTCGAAGACTTTGATGTAGCCGGCTGTAAAAAGAACACCAGCGATGATGCCCATCGTCTTCTGCGCGTCGTTGGTGCCATGGCTGACGCTGAACGCGGCCGCCGAAACGAGCTGCAGACGGCGGAACCACCGGTCGACCTTCTGCGGCGTCACGCGCCGGAAGATCCAGAACGTCGCCGTCATCAGTGCCAGGCCGGCGAGCATGCCGATGATCGGCGAGACCACGATGAAGATCAGCGTCTTCGACCAGCCACTCGGCTCGATGACGCGGAACGACATCGCCCGCGCGCAAGCCGCCCCCGCGTAACCGCCGATGAGCGCATGCGACGAGCTCGTCGGGAGGCCGAGGTACCAGGTGATGAGATCCCAGATGATCGCCCCCATGAGACCGGCGAAAATGACGCCGAAGGTCACGAAGCGGATGTCGATCATCCCTTTGCCGATGGTCCTGGCCACGGCCGTCCCGAAACCGAACGCGGCGACGAAATTGAAGAACGCCGCCCAGATCACGGCCTGACCTGGCGACAGCACGCGCGTGGAAACGATCGTGGCGATCGAGTTCGCGGCATCGTGAAACCCGTTGATGTAGTCGAACACCAACGCGACGGCGATCAGACCGGCGACGATCAGAAAGAGATGGCTCGGCATCAGCTATGTTTCACAACCACGTTTTCGAGGAGGTTGGCCACGTCCTCGCAGCGGTCCGTGGCATCCTCGAGGAGATCCAGAATCTCCTTCCACTTCATCACCACCATCGGATCGCGTTCTTCGTCGAAGAGCTGCCCGACGGCGCGCTGGTGAATCCGGTCAGCCTCGTTCTCGAGCCGGTTGATCTCCACGGCACACTCGAGAACGCCGCTGTGTTTCTCCAGCGACTCCACGGCGCGGCGAACGACGTCGGCCGAGGAAGAGATGACCTTGGCCAGCTCGCGCGCTCCCGGCCGGACGCGGTCGATGCGGTACAGCGGCACCAGGGCGGCGGCGTTGTCGATGGCGTCCATCACGTCGTCGAGCGTTCGGGCCAGCGAATGGATGTCTTCGCGGTCGATCGGCGTCACGAACGTCTTGTTGAGACGCTGGATGATCTCGTGCGTGAGGAAGTCGCACTTGTGCTCGACTTCCTTGATCTCGTGCGCTTTGTCGGCGATGGGCGGATCGGTGGCGAACATCTGTTCGAGCAGGAGGGCGCCGACCTTGAGCTGGTCGGCCATGGCGATGAAGTCGGCGTAAAACGTCTCTTCACGGGGCAGCAGGCTGAAACGCACGATCGGGACCTCCGTCGAAAGCGCGCGGATTGTATCGGAATAGGTCCTAGGGCAACGGCAGCCTGATCGTGAACGTCGCCCCCTGTCCTTCCTCGCTGGTCACGCTGATCGAGCCGTTGTGCGCTTCCACGATCGCTTTGGCGATGTAGAGACCGAGGCCGAGGCCGCCGTAGTACCGGCTGGAAACGTTGCGCGCGCGGTGGAAACGCTCGAATAGCTTCGGGATCTCGTCGCGGGGGATACCGATACCGCCGTCGATGACCGCCGTCAGCATGGAATGGCCGTCGATCTGGGTCACGAGCTCGATATCGGTCCCCTCGGCGGAGTACTTGATCGCGTTCGAGATCAGGTTGTCCACGACCTGCCGCATCCGGTCGGGGTCGACCAGCATCATCGTCTCCGGTACGTCGGCGGAGAAACGGATCGTCCGCGCCGGATTCTGCACGCGGAAGGCAGTGGCTCGGCGGTCGAGGAACTCCCTCCACGAGATCGGCTGCCGGTCGATCTGCAGCCGGTTGGTCTCGATGCGCGAGACGTCGAGCAGTTCCGAGATGAGGCCCATCATCCGGTCGACCTCGCCGAGCACGGCGTTGAGGTACGTCGTCCGCTCCTCGGGCGGGAGATCGGCGATCGTCTGCGCCAGGAGCTGCGTGTAGCCTTTGATCGTCGTCAGCGGTGTGCGCAGCTCGTGCGAGGCCACCGAGAGAAACTCATCCTTCTTCCGGTCGAGCTCCTGCAACGCGGTGATGTCGCGGATTACCAGGACGGCCCCGACGATGCCGTTGCTCTCGATCGGCGCCACGGCGATGGAGAGGTCGAGATCCTTGCCCGTGATGAAGTGACGGGCCATGGCCAGGTAATCGGGCACGGTCAGACCGCGTAGTGCGCGGGCATGGGGCAGATCGTCGACCGGGATCGGCCGGCCATCGGGATAGCGAAGGTTGAGGGGCGCGAATGAACCGTGCTCGACTGCCTCGGTGCGCGACCCGAAGCCGAACATCGTGATGGCCGCTTCGTTGACGGAGACCACCTGCCCGCTGGCGTCATAAACCCACAGACCGTCCGTCATCGAGCTCAGAATCGAGTCCAGGCGTGCCGAGCGCTCGGCCATCGCCTGCGCCAGATCCTCGATCTCGCGGCGGGCGTTGACCTGGTCGGTCACGTCCTGGATCAGGACGGTCAGGCTCTGCGTGATTCCCGAGAACCGTCCACGGACGGCTGAGACGATGCGGTTGATGTACGTCGGCGTCGGCTTCGTATCGGCTCTGAACGCTTCGTCGAAGCGCATCTCCCCCGATTCAGCGACCTGCTTGAGCGGCTTCTCCAGCGAGGGGATGACCTCGTCGACGCGGAGGCCGACCAGGCGCGTATCGAGGGCGATCTTGCCGAGGCGCTCCACGAAGTCCACAAAACGGGCGTTGGCCAGCTCGAAACGAAGCTCGTCGGCGGAGAAGACGGCCACGCCGATCGGCGCTGTCTCGATGACAGCCTCGAATCGGACACGGGCATCGACCTCACGCCTTGCCAGTTCCTCGGCGGCGCGATGCCCTTCCTGCGAGATGCGCGTGAGGCGATGGATGTGGCTGGCCGCGCCGATGCGCTCGGCCACGGCCTGTGCGAATTCGAGATCCTCGGCGTCGAAACTCCGCCGCGAGTCGGAGCGGGCGATGACGAGCGCGCCGATGCGGTCGCCGTACGATTCGATCGGCGTGGCGATGAGGGTCTGTTCGTTCATCGCCGCTACGATCTCGCCCTCGGACGGGTCACGCGTGAAGTCCGCCGCCGCCTTTGCCCCGAACTCGGAGTAGAGCAGAGGCCGCCCGATCTGGAAGACGGTGCCGGGGATGCCTTCGCCGGCGTGGTAGGGAGTGCGCGCGAGGTAGTCGCGGAAGTGCTGCACCTCGCTCGCCACCGGCGCCACCGAGGCCATGCCCACCATGTGCAGCTCGCTCGATGCGCCGTGGTAGAGATAGATCATGGCCGTGCCGCCGACGGCATCGGCGACGCGTCGGGCCGGGTCGTCGAGCTCTTCGAACGACGGCTGCACGGTCACCGCGTCCACGCCGAGGTTCGCCAGGCACTCGGCGCGACGGCGGCGCCACGCTTCGCGCTCCGCGGTCTGCCGCTCGTCGGTGACGTCGCGTGAGAGCACGACCGAGCCGATGACGTGGTTGCGATCGTCGCGAATCGGCGCAGCCTTCAGATTGATGACGCGATCATCGCCGCTGCGGACGTCGTGTACCAGGTAGTCGGACTTGACGGTCTCGCCGCGCACGGCCCGCATCGACGGAAGGTCGTCGGTTTCCAGTGGGCTGCCGTCGATGTAACGGTGCCGGCTCTTGCGCAGCCGTCCCTCGGGATCGGGAGCGAAGAGCGAAACGGGCTCGCGTTGGGCCGCCGCGTTCATCCGCTCGAGCTGGCCGCGGGCGTCGTAGATCGCTGCCGACTCCGGGATCTGGTCGAGGATGGCGTTCACCTTGGCCATCTCGCGCACGGCCCGCTCGTGAAGAAGCGTGTTGTTCAACGCCAGAGTGGCGTAGCGACCGATCTCGGCAAAGAGCGAAGTCTCCTCATCTGTCCACTGCCGCGGCGATGAACATTGATGAAGCCCGAAGGCCCAGGGCTCGTCGTCGCGTGGACGCAGAACCTGCACCATCTCGGAGCGGACTTGAAAGATCGCCGCTTGTTCGCGATCGAGATCCGGATCGCCCTCCATGATCACCACCGGTCCGTTCGCTTCGAGAAGACGGCGGATCAGATTCGTCGAGCCCTTCAGCGACAACGACGAGTGGTCCTCTCCATCGGCCGCGTACGCCGGCGCACTCACCGCGAACCGGACCTTGGCGAACTCGGCCCGCTCGTTGACCGGATGCAACAGCCAGGCGCGGTCGGCGCCGAACTCCTCTCGCGTGATGGTCACGATCCGCCGCAGCACTTCCTTCAGCTCCAGCGTGCCCGTGAACGATTCGAGGATGCTGGAGAGGAATCGATAGCGCTCCTCGGAGGTGAGCGCTGTCACGACGTCGGCTGGAGCCGCCTCGGAGCCCACAATCAGGAACTGATTCGACATGGAAGAATGACCCGCTGAATCGTGACACTGATGCTACCACCAAGATTCCGCCGCTTAGAATGACCGCCTATGCCGAAACGCTCCTTTGACGAGCTCGTCCATCTCATGCACACACTCCGCGGCCCGAATGGATGTCCCTGGGACAGGAAGCAGACTCTTGCAAGCCTGAAACCATTCGTCATCGAAGAGTCGTACGAAGTGATCGATGCCATCGATCGCGATGACCGCGCCGCGCTGGCCGAGGAGCTCGGCGACTTTCTCCTGCAGGCGGTCTTCATCGCCGAGCTGACCAGCGAAGAAGGATCGTTCGACATCTATGACGCCATCACCGCCATCCACGACAAGCTGGTACACCGGCACCCGCATGTCTTCGGCGACGTGCAGGCGAACGATGCCGAAGCGGTTCTGGTCAATTGGGAAAAGCTCAAGAACGAGGAGCGGAAGGCGGAGAACAAAAGCGTGCTGTCCGGAGTGCCACAGTCGCTCCCGGCCCTGCTGCGGGCCGGACGTTTGACGGAGAAAGCGTCGCGCGTCGGCTTCGACTGGCGGCGTACCGAGGATGTCTTTCACAAACTCGACGAAGAGATCGCCGAGCTCCACGAAGCCATCGCCTCGGGTGACGAATCAAAGGTTCACGACGAAGTCGGCGATCTTCTCTTCACCATCGCCAACATCGCCCGTAAGCTGAACGTGAACGCCGAGGAGGCGCTGCAGTCGACCAACCGCAAGTTCACGCGCCGCTTCGGATCGATGGAGAGCCGTGTCCGTGAGAGCGGCCGCAACGTGGACGACCTGACCCTGGAAGAGATGGACGGACTATGGGACGAGGCAAAAGCCGCCGAACGTGGCTGATATTCGCAGCGATCGTCATCGCCTGGATCGCCCACGATCTCCTCGTGCCGCCGCGCTATGCGCTCGATGCCCGCATGGCCCTGGCAGCGATCGACGAATATCGGATTCTTGTCTCTCCTCACCTGCGAGGTGTCGTTGTGTGCCGCTTCACGCCGACATGCTCCTGGTATGGACACGAATCGATCCGTAAGCACGGCCTCCTCGTCGGCGGCACGAAGACGTTCTGGCGCATCGCCAGATGCGGACCGTGGACGAAGCTCGGGACCAGCGATCCACCGTAGAACTGCGGCCACGTCGCCGCGCGGTACTCGTGGTTTTACTCCGTGATGCGTTTCCGTCTCGCACAGACAAGAGTGTCTGTGCCACATCGGCCTCGCTTTCTTGCCGTGTCCCATGAATGCAACAGTGGTCCGTGTGCCCCAGGAGGGTGGTCTGCCATGAGCAGGATCAATGTGGCACAGACACTTTTGTCTGTGCCGGAGCTCGCCGGAGCGCTACGTCTTCGTCCCAAGGCTCGCTCTAACCAGGAGGCCGAGGAACCGGTCGACGCCGCTCACGCGTATGCCTATCAGCCTACGCCAGCGCTCCGGCTGAAACGCTATCATCTTCATCCGATGCGCATCGCTGCCTCTGCTCTGCTTCTGCTGACCGTTGCCTGTACGACCGTCGCTCCCGTGCCGCCCCCACTGCCCGCACCGACGCCCTCCGCACCGAAGGTGTACGGATTCACCATCGAGGAGGAGATGCGCATCCTGCAGGCGGAGGACCGGCGCGAATACGATCCGGCCCTCGTCGACTGGGGCATTCATCATCCGAACGCGTTGCACCGCGCGCGGATGGCGCTGGCGCTCGGACGCATCGGTCCGCACACGTTCGTCGATGCGAACGGCAACGGGGTGCGCGACGAGGGAGAGCGGCAGGCCGGGGTGGCCCAGCTTGTGACGCTGGTCAGCGATCCCGACGCCAACGTCCGCGCCACGGCTGCGTTTGCGCTCGGGCAGATCGGAGATCCGACGTCGGTCGACGCGTTGCTGCAGTTTGCCGGCGACTCGGACGGCAACGTGGCTGGCGAGGCGGTCGAGGCGCTTTCGAAACTGGCCGCGCACGTCCCGCTGGCGCGCTACGCCGCATTCGCGGGAAAGGAGACGCCCGAAGGCATTCGCGCGCGAGCGATCCGATTCCTCTTCCGCTTCAAGACGGACGAGGCGTCGGCGATCGCGGCCGACGCACTGGCCTCGCCGTCGCCGCGCATCCGCGAGGAGGCGACCTACGCGCTGGCGCGACGGCCGTACGCACCGGGACGAGCGCGACTTGAGCTTCTCGGCAACGAACCGAATCCTCAGACGCGCGCCAACGTCATGTCGGCGCTCGGCAGGATCGCCTCGCCGGAATCGTTGACCTTGCTGATCGAGGCCTTGCGCGATCCACACCCGTGGGTGCGAACGAATGCCGTCGTCGCCATCGCCCGTATCGCCGCCAAGGACCGTCACGCCATCGAGCGTCCCCTGATGCCGCAGGATGCGCTGCGCGTGATCGAGCTGCTCGATAACCCCGATCCCGGTTGCCGCGCGTCGTCGATCGATGCCCTCGGCTATTACTCCGTGAACAGCGAACCGGCACGCCTGCGCCTGCTCGAAATTGCCGCGAACGGATCACGCTGGGACCGCGAGCTGGCCGCCGGCGCGATCGCAAAGAACCTCGGCGACGAGAAGCTGCTGCCGGCCGACTTGAGCGGATGGGCCAGGGTGCGCGTGCTCGAAGCGGCGTCCGCGGTCTCCGACGCCGTCCGCGAGCGCTACGCCCGCGACACCGACCCGCTCGTCCGGGCGCAGGCACTGGCCACGATCGCCGACGACCACATCGAATCGAACCTCCCACTGATCAAGGCTGGGCTCGAGGATGCTGACGTCATCGTGCGCGGTTACGCCATCGGCCAGTTTGCAAAGTCGCACGACGCCAACAAGCTCGCCACGCTGCAAGCCGCGGAGAAGCGATCGCGGAGCGACAAGCAGAACGACGCGCGCCTGGCGGCGATCGGCTCGATCGCCGAGATCGACTACCCGGAGCGCGAGAGCGTCCTTCGCGGTCTGCTCTCGGATCGCGATCCGATCGTGCGCCGCATCGCTGCCGACGCCATCGAGCAGAAGCTCAAGAAGCCGCGCCCGCAGTACACGCCCCTGCCGGTGAACCGGGTTGACTACGCCCAGATCGTCGACTGGTCGCGCCAGCCGCACACCGCCACGATTCACATGACGCGCGGCAACATCCAGATCGCTCTCCTGACACAGGATGCGCCGATCACGACCTGGAACTTCGCGCAGCTCGCTCGTGGGAAGTACTTCGACAACAGCTCCTTCATGCGCGTCGTCCCGAATTTCGTCATCCAGGGGGGAGACCCACGCAACGACATGGAAGGCGGTCCCGGCTACGCCATCCGCGACGAGATCAATCTGCAGAAGTACACGCGCGCCGCGGTGGGCATGGCCCTCTCCGGCCCCGACACCGGCGGCTCGCAGTTCTTCATCACCCATTCCGCGCAGCCGCACCTCGACGGCGGCTACACGATCTTCGGCCGCGTCACATCCGGCATGACCGCGGTGGTCGACCAGACCGAGCGAGGGGATCGGGTGGAGACGATTACGGTGGATCAGTGATTAGTGGATTAGTAGATTAGGAGTTGCTGAGTTGCTGGGTTGCTTGCCCTTGGTTACTCCCCAGCGTAGTTCGCATGTACGACTCAGCAACCCAGCAACCCAGCAACCCGCCAACGCCTCCATCCACTAATCTACTAATCTACTAATCCACTATGGTTCCACTCATCGGCCGCCTCTTCCAATTCATCGGGATGATCATCCTCCCGATCGGCCTGCTCACCGGCCTGCTGAAAGACAACCTGACGATGGAGGTGCGGCTCCTCTTCATCGGCGGCGCGATCTTTCTCATCGGGTGGCTGATGGCGAAGAAAACTGCATGAAGCCGGTTGTCGTCCTCACCGCGAAGTATCCAGCCATCGTGCGCGAGATCCTCGCGGGTCTGTGCGACTTCGTCGAACATCCGACCGAGCAGGGGCGCTCCGAGGAGGAGATGATCACGATCCTGAGCGAAGCGGACGCCGCCATCACCCTTCTCAGCGATCCCCTCACCCGCAACGTTCTGGCCGCGAATCCTAGCCTCACGATGATCGCCAACTACGCGGTCGGCTACAACAACGTCGACGTCGATGCCGCGCGCGAGTTCGGCATCACCGTCACCAACACCCCCGGCGTTCTCACCGAGGCCACTGCCGATCTGACCATGGGTCTCATCCTGGCTGTGATGCGGCGCGTCGTCGAAGGCGATCGCGAGGTGCGCACGACCGGGAAGTGCGTCTGGGAGCCGCTGCACATGCTCGGTACCAGCCTGACCGGGAAGCGTCTCGGCATCATCGGCATGGGGCGCATCGGCAGGGCCGTGGCCGAGCGTGCGCGCGCGTTCGGCATGCTGGTCAGCGGCACCCGCCGCGGCGAGCCCATTTACGAGTTGCTGGCAACGAGCGATGTCGTCTCCCTCCACGCTCCGCTCACGAGCGAGAGCCGTCGTCTCATGAATCCCGATTCCCTCTGGGCCATGAAACGCGGCGCGTTCCTGATCAACACGGCGCGCGGCGCGCTCGTCGACGAAACGGCGCTTTGCGCCGCGCTCGACGAGGGTCAGCTCGGCGGTGCCGGTCTCGACGTCTACGAAGACGAGCCGAACGTCAATCCACGTCTGCTGGCCATGCCGAACGTCGTCCTTGCGCCGCACATCGGCTCGGCCACCGAGGAAACACGGTCGGCCATGGCCCGGATCGCGGCCACGGACGTGGCCATGTTCCTGCGCGGACAACGCCCCCTGCACGTGATCGTGTAGTCTCTTACTTATGTCGAGACTCCACCGCGCCGACGCCTTTCTCATCGTCATCGACGTGCAGCAGAAACTGATGCCGGTCATCGACGATCATCAATCCGTCGAGCGTAATATCGACAGGCTCGTGCGCGGCAGCAAGGTGGTCGACATCCCCGCCATCCTCACCGAGCAGTATGTCCAGGGACTCGGTCCGACCGTGCCCGTCATTCGCCGCGCCTTTGAGGAGACTTCCGGCTACGAGCCGATCGAGAAGAATTGCTTTTCCGGCTACGGCTGCCCCGAGTTCGTCATGGCCATGCGCAACCTGCACCGCAAGCAGGCCATCGTCGCTGGGATCGAAGCGCACGTGTGCGTCTACCAGACCGTCGGCGATCTCATCACCAACGGCTACGACGTCACCATCATCGCCGACGCCATTTCCTCCCGCACGCCGGCCAACAAAGACATCGCCATCCGCCGCATGCTCTTCGACGGCGCCAGACTCAGCTCGACGGAGATGGTGCTGTTCGAACTTACTGTGAACTCTGGAACGGACGAGTTCCGCGAGATCTCCAGGCTGGTGAAGTGAAAGCAGAAGGCAGAAAACCAGAAACCAGAAACAAGAAACCAGAAGAGCCAGGTTGCTGCCTTCTGGTTTTTAGTTTCTGGTTTCTGGTTTTCCACGGTTGAGTGTCCCCTTCTTGCATGCACCTCCGGCCGGAGGTATCACTCATGAATGATCTGAAAGGCAAACGCGTAGCAATCCTCGTCACCGACGGATTTGAGCAGATCGAGCTGACCAGTCCGCGGGAGACGCTGGATAAGGCGGGGGCGAAGACCGTTCTCGTTTCGCCCAAGAGCGGCGAGGTGCAGGGCTTCCGGCACTTCGACAAGGCCGATAGGTTCAAAGTCGACCTGCCGCTTGCGAAAGCCGACGCATCGGACTTCGATGCTGTCCTCCTGCCGGGCGGTGTGATCAATGGCGACGCCCTGCGCATCGAGAGTCGTGCAAAGCAATTCGTCCAGGAGATGGACCAGGCCGGCAAACCGATCGCAGTGATCTGCCACGGCGGCTGGCTGCTCATCTCCGCCGGTCTGGTTCAGGGACGCCGCATCACCACCTGGCCGACGCTGCAGGACGACATGCGGAACGCCGGTGCGGATTGGCAGGACCGCGAAGTGATTCGCGACCGCAACCTCATCAGCAGCCGTAAGCCCGATGACCTGCCGGCCTTCAACCGGGAGCTCCTCGGCACGATCGCGGAAGCGAGACCGGCCAAATCGATGAACGCCGGTCAGCGCGACCAGCGCGAAGCGCGTCAATAACGGAAACAGCAGGGCGCGCGCGGCGCGCCCTGCACAGACAAGAGTGTCTGTGCCAGCCACATCGTTCGATGTTTGTTGCACAGACACTCTCATCTGTGCCATGCGGCACCAGCCTGAGCTCGTCTGGCACACCTTTTGAGAATGACTATCGGAAAAAGGACGATAGCCATGCCCTCTCCGGAAGCGCGAGTTCTCATCATCGAAGACGACGACGCCTTGCGGGTCATGCTTTTCACCATCCTCCGTCATCAGCCCCTGGGCGTTGACACAGCCGTCTGTGCGGAGGACGCGCTCGGGAAAACGCGGGTCTGCGACTACGCCCTGATCCTCATCGACATGGGTCTGCCGGACGAGGAAAGCTTCACGTTTCTGACGCGATTTCGAGAAGAACGTCCCGAGCGGACGACATTCATACTGGCGATTCTCGATCCCAATCAATCGCGTGCGGTCGACCCAACACTCGTCAGCGCCGCCGTGAACAAGCCGCTGGAGATCGGTACGCTCGCCAACGTCGTTCGGGAGTGCGCACTCGTCGTACCACCGCCCGATGACCCGCTTCCCTGTCTGCCCGCGGAAAGCGATTTTCATTCTCAATTCGACGACAGCGGCGCGTTTTTTAACTGAGGATAAGCGGTCTCGCGGTTGCGGGGTCGCGGAGTCTCGGGGTCTCTCGGTTGCGGGGTCTCGCAGCTTCCGAGTTGCCAGGTTGCGGAAGAGAACTGGTTAGACAATCGAGCTTGACCGGCAACCCCGCAACACCGCAAACCCCGCTACCCCGAGACTCCGCTACCACGACACTCCGAGACCCCGCTACCGCGCGACCCCATACAATCCCCCCTCCATGCAACCGCGCCGCAAGGGCATCCTTTTCATCGCCGCCGCGGCGCTGCTCTGGTCGACTGCCGGGATCGGCATCAAGTACATGGCCGACTCCTGGCTGACGGTGACGTTTTACCGTTCGCTCTTCGCCGCCGTCGCGCTGATGCTCTTCCTCGGGCGCGGCGTCTGGGGGCGTCGGAAGTGGAAGTCGACCGCGGCGTTCGCCATCGCCGTCGTCAGCTACGCCGCATGCCTGACCACCTTCGTCATCGCCACGAAATGGACCACCGCCGCGAACGCCATCTTTCTCCAGTACGCCGGAGTGGTCTGGGTGCTGCTCTTCTCACCGCTCGTCGTGCGCGAGCCGATGCGGACGCGCGATGTCATTGCCGTGGCCGTGGCCTTTGGCGGAATGGCGCTCTTCTTCGTCGGCCGCTTCGAGGCGCGGGGCATGGCCGGCAACGCCATGGCTCTCGTATCCTCGGTTTTTTTCGCCGCGTTGATCCTCGTGCTGCGCCGCGAACACGATGCTGCCCAGTCGGCAGTGACCTGGGGAAACGTCCTCTGCGCGCTGGCCGTCCTGCCGTTCGTCGGGCATGACCTGGCCATCACGCCGCGATCACTGGCGGTCCTGGCATTCCTCGGCGTGTTCCAGATCGCTCTCGCCTACGTCCTCTTCGTCCACGGTCTCGCCTACGTCACGGCAACGCAGGCATCGCTCACCGGCATGCTGGAGCCCGTGTCGAATCCGATCTGGGTCTTCCTCTTTCTCGGCGAGAAGCCGTCCGCATACGCTATCGGCGGCGCGCTGATCGTGCTCGCCGCAATCACCTGGCACACGCTCGGTGGGGAGCCGGCACTGGACATGCCGGCTCCAGAGTGAGGCGCAGGAGCACAAGACTCCCCACATTCGCCGGTAGCCCGGCGGCGAGGACGCCACCGAGCCAGCCGGCGAGGACGCCAGCGCTCCGTCCGATCGCACCTACGCGATGCCGAACAGCGCTACGGCGAACTGGATGTTCGGATCGTTGGTGATGTTGTCGGTCGTCGATCCGTACACGATCGCGCTGCCGCTTGAGACGTTGATGGAGATCGACTGATTGGGGCCTACGGCCGTCAAACCAAAGAACGACGTCGAAGAGATCCCATTCGCGTCGACCTGCTCGAACCAATTCGGCTGATAGGTCTTGGTCACCGACTTGATGATCAAGCCGTTGGTATCGCGCAGAATCGCCGTCAGGGTCGCTCCCGAAAAGCCGGTTCGCACGCCGATGTTGAACCGCGTCTTTGTGGGATCGACCGGTGTGACCAGAAAGGCCGTGAAGCCGGCGTTGATGACGCGCGGATCAGCGGGATCGATGGTGTCCTCGGTCAGGCCCGAGGTGCCTAACGTCCCCGCGTCGTTGTAGACCCGCGTGATGATCACCGGTTTCGTGGCGCCGGACGCGGTGATGAGGTCGATGCTGCCCAGTCCGGAGCGCCCGAACGAGGCCACGATATCGGGAAAGGTCACCACCTGGTCGGCGGCCACGCTGTACGTGACGGTCGGATCCGACGATGTGCCGCTGGTACTGGCCGGATGGAAGACGAGCTTGCCCGTGAGCGAACCGCTCACTATTGGCGCTCCGTAGAGGAGCTGTAGCGAGGTCTTGAAGTTCGAGCCGTTGCTTCCGGCCGCTGAGCCGACCACGGGAATGAATCCTCGAATCTGCTCCGTGGCCGTGCCCGTGCCGCCGATGGCCAGTGACCCGCTGACGGCTAACCCCGAGGCGAGATCGACACTGCCTGTTACGTCCGAGCCGTACGCGACATAGCCGCCGGTCACGATACCAACGAAAGCCGCCGCGTTCCCGCAGTTTGCGAGACGGGCGACGCCGATCAGATCTCCCTGCAGGACAGGTACCGCCGGCGACATCGCCAGCGTCATGTCGTTGGTCGATGAGGTGAAGGGCCCGCGCTCTGCCGTCATCGTGAAGGTGTTCCCGCTGCGACGGAAGAACTTGATCTTCAGTGCGTTCGTGCAGCCGGCTTGCGACCAGTAGACATGTACAGACGTTACCGATCCGGTCGCACTGGCCGGCTGCGAGAGATCGATATCGGTCCGCACGGACGAGAAGGCTGAATCGCTCGAATTCGGACTGCCGCCGAAGCCGGGGCCGATGGTCAGTGCCTGGGGAAAGAGTGGTGCTGCCATGAGAAGAAGAGGGAACGAAAACCGGACGATGTGCTTGAGCATTAGGGAGCCTCCTCGAACATGATTCCATATTCCGACTAATAGTGCGTGTGACCGAGCTAACGTTTCAACGGGGTGGTCTCGGAGTGCCGGAGTCTCGCGGTCTCGCGGATTCGGGGTCGCCAGCTCGCCGGTTTGCCCGGTCACCTCATCGTGGACTGATGGACCTCGGCGTGCCGTTTCGATCGCTCGCGATCACGTTGCTGCCGGCTCACTGAGGGGCCCCGTCACCTCACCGCGGAGCCCGCTCGCTTCGATGACTGCCGCAAGGATGAATCATCGAGTGCCGGCCGCACGGCGACGGAGTCAAGCACCGATCGGACGACCGGGCAACACCTGCAACCAGATTGCGCGGCCTCCGAGTCACGCCTCGGCCACTCCGTTTCGTGTTGCCGCCAACAAGCCTGGAGTTGGCGTCAACACCTGTCGAGTTGAGGTCAACACCCGCCGAGTTGCCGTCAACAAGTTCGGAGTTGGCGTCAACAAATTTTCTGTTGCCGTCAACATCCTCGGAGTTGACGCTAACAAGCCGGATGTTGCCGTCAACACTTCGTTTGTTGCCGTCAACAAAATCGGAGTTGCCGTCAACAAGTTGGATGTTGCCGCCAACAAAATGGGTGTTGCCGCCAACATATTTTTTGTTGCGGTCAACAAGTTTTTTGTTGGCGTCAACAAAATTTTTGTTGAGCTCAACAAATTCGAACTTGAAAGCACCTGTTTTTGGAATGTGATGGACCGAAAATGGCCGCTTGATGCCACGATCCAGCTCGTTTATTCCAGAGCGCGGACCACGGCAGGACGTGTGCGGAGGGGAGGGAACTGCCACGTATTGCTCGATGGCTCAGCCCCGAGCGAGAAGCGAAGGTGTCCGCGTCGTCATCGGCAATCTCCGCCGAGTAGCATGGCGACGTGAAGTTCGAATGGGATCCTCGGAAGGCTGCGGCGAACGAACGGAAGCATCGAGTGAGCTTCGACGAAGCGATGACGGTCTTCGGGGACTGGGAGTCGATCACCATTCCCGATCCTGACCACTCGGAAGTCGAAGAGCGGTTCCTGGTCATCGGTTTGTCCTCTCGGGGGCGAGTGCTTGTTGTTTCCCACGCCGAACGAGGCGAGAATACGCGCATCATCAGCGTCAGGCGCGCGGATGCACGCGAGCGGCGAAAACATGGCAAGTAAGGCAAAGCAGGACGGCGAGATGCGAAGTCACTACGACTTCTCCGGTGGCGAACGCGGCAAGTACGCGGCGCGCTACGCGGAAGGACCGAACGTGGTCGTCCTCGCTCCCGACGTGGCCGCGATATTTCCCGACTCAGTCGCCGTGAACGAGGCTCTCCGCACATTCGTTCGCATGTCGGCCAGGACGGTTAGAGCCAAAGCTCTGGCGACGAAACGTCGAGGATGATCGAAGGGCCGCCGCCCCCTCACGACACTCGCTGCGTCTCGGCGATGCACGCCCTAACGGTCGTGATGATCTCGTCGACACCGAACGGTTTTCGCAAGGCCGCGAACACGTTGAGGGTGACGGCGTCCGCGATGACGTCGGGAGGTGCGGCGGACATGATGACCACGAACCGCGGTTGCGGACGGCGTATCGGGAGGCGGGCCAGGACGTCGAAGCCGCTCACGCCAGGCATCATCAGATCCAGCATGACCACGTCGTACCGCGCCCGCTCGATCTTCGCCAGCGCATCGCGGCCATCGACGGCCGTATCCACCGCGTAGTTGGCCCGTCTCAGGATGGTGGTGACGAGGCGAAGGATGGACGGATCATTATCAGCGACCAGGATTCGCTTCGGCTCCACGACCTCAGCGTCGCGGAGAGGACGGACCCGCGGAATCGTGAATGAGAAGGTGCTTCCGATGCCGGGCGTGCTCTCGACGCTGATGTGGCCGCCGTGCGCTTCTACCGCCAGCTTGCAGAAAGCCAGGCCGAGGCCGGTGCCAACACGGCGTGAATCGAGCTGACCGAACTTTTCGAAGATCCGCTCGAACGATTCGGGAGGGATGCCCTCACCGGTATCGCGGATGGAGAAACGGAGGCTTTCCCTCTCGTCCTGAGAGACCGTAATCGTCACCGTGCCGCCTCGGGTGAACTTGATGGCATTGCCGACCAGGTTCACCAGCGTGCGGCTCAGCTTGTTCGCATCGCCAAGGAAGAGCGGCAGGTCGGAGGCGATCTCGCTCACGAGCGTGTTCCGGCCATCCCGGGCCAGCGAGGCCACCTGGTCGAGCGCGCCGGCCACGAGCGCGGCCGCGGACAGCTCCTCGTAGTGAAGCTGCGTGGAACCGGCTTCCATCTTCTCCACATCGAGCAGATCGTTGATCATGCCCAGCAGCGTCTTGCCGCCGCCGGCGGCGATGGCGACGATCTCGTGCTGCATCTCGTTCAGCCCGTCGTCCCTTTCCAGCATCTCCACGCCGACGATCACCGCAGTGAGCGGCGTGCGGAGATCGTGAACGATCATGTTCCGCATGTCGTCGCGCAGCTTCTCAAGCTCCTGCAGCCGTTTGTAGTTCGTCTGCAACTGCTCGAAGAGAGCGGTCTCCCGATCGTGGGAGCGCTTCTTTTCCAGGCAAGAGCCGATGCGCGCCTTGAGCAGGGTGGGATTGAAGGGCTTGGGCAGGTAATCGTCCGCGCCCGCCTCGATGCAGCGCACCACCGACTGCAGATCGTTGAGCGCGGAGATCATGATCACGGGGATGTGTTGCAGCCGCTCGTCAGCCTTGATCTTGCCGAGCACCTCGTAACCGTCCATGTCCGGCATCATGATGTCGAGCAACACCAGGTCGAAGGAGACTTCGCGCATCAGGCGCAGAGCATCGTGACCGTTGCTCGCCGTCCTGACGCCGTGTCCCTGCCAAAGCAACCGGCGCGTGAGCACGTCCCGATTGTTGGCATCGTCATCGACGACCAGCAGAAGTCCCGGCGCAGCGTCCTGGTGAATGCCGGCGGCCGGTTCCGGCGGCGTTTCGTCGTTGCCAATCGCGAGAGCACTCTCGCTGACGGAGATGAAGTTCTCTTCGATGAGCGCGAGCAACCGGTGACCCGCGGCCTGGATTTTCTCGATGTCCGTGAGGAAGTCTTCGCGACGCTGCCCTTCCGCTTCCTCGGACAGCATCTCCGAGTAGCCGATGATCTGATTGAGAGGGCTCCGCAGGTCGTGAAGAAGCTGCGGCGAGAGGCCCGTCCTCGGGGAGCCGATCACGACATCGGATTCCGGAAGCAGCTCGGCGCTCACGACACGCTCTCCATGACCGGCGGCGGCAGCAACGTCTCCATCTTGCCGAGCAGGCGCGGCAGATCGATCGGCTTCGTGTCGTATTCGTCGCATCCCGCTTCCAGTGCTTTGTCGCGGTCATTGGCCATGGCGTGCGCTGTCAGGGCGATAACGGGAATGTGCTTGAGGGCCTCATCGGCCTTGATGCGCCGGGTCGCTTCCCAGCCGTCCACGACCGGAAGGCTCATGTCCATCAGGATCAGGTCAGGCCCGTTTGCCCTGGCCACGTCGATGCCCATCGCTCCGTCGACGGCGATCAGGATCTTGTAGCCCTTGCGTTCGAGACGGCGCGACAACATGTCGCGGTTCATCTCGTTGTCTTCGACGATGAGGATCGTGGTCATGCCGCCGGCCTCTCGACCGCGCTCGGCGCAGTCTCAGGACGTTCTCTGGGAACGCGCAGCGCGTTACTGTCGGCGAGCAGATCGCACACCTGTTCGAGGAGGGAGTCGCGCGAAATGCCGTCCTTCCGCAGGATCTTCTCGACGTTCCCGTTCAGCCTCTTGCGATCCTCGTTCGTGAGCTCCTGGGCCGTGACCACCACGATCGGGATCGATCGCCATTCGGGATGGCGCCGCACCTCGGCGGCGAAAGCGAAGCCATCCATCTCCGGCATCATCAGGTCGAGGAAGATCAGCCGCGGACGCTGTTGCTCCATGCTCCGGAGCGCCTCGATGCCGTTCCCTGCTTCGGAGACCACCCATCCTTCCTTCTCCAGCATCGACCGCGTGAGGTCGCGGCTGAGAGGATCGTCGTCGATCACCAGGACGGGACACGGCGGTTGGATGCAGGTGTGCTTTTTCAGGATCTGGGAGAGGCGCCGGCGATTGACCGGCTTGGTGGCGTACTCGGATGCGCCAAGCGTGAAGCCGCGCTCCGGATCATCCACCATCGTCACCATGACCACGGGAATGTTGCACAGCATGGCGTCGCCTTTGAGCGCGGCCAGCACGCCCCAGCCATCCATGTCCGGCATCATCACGTCGAGCGTGATGGCTGCCGGCAACAGTTGCCGCGCCATGCGCAAGCCCTGGGCTCCGCCGCTGGCCGTACACACCGTGAAACCTTCTTTGCGCAGATAGCGCTGCATCAGGTCGCGCTGCATCGGATCGTCGTCGATGACGAGCACGCACGTGCGCACCGAGGGAGCCTGTTCCGTGTCGGCCAGCACGGCGATGTCGGAAGGAGCCGGCAAGGCCTCGCCAGCGTCCGCCATCGGAGCAACCGGTTCGACGAAGGGATCCATGACCGTGGACGGCAGCTTGATCGTGAAGACGCTTCCCTCGCCGGGGACGCTGTGGACGGTGACGTCGCCGCCCATCATCTGGCAGAAGCGTCGCGTCAGGGCCAGGCCGAGGCCTGTTCCGCCGAACTTCCGCGTCGTCGAGGCGTCCGCCTGTGTGAAGGATTGAAAGAGCCTGACGATCTGCTCGGAGCTCAGTCCGATGCCGGTGTCGGATACGCGGAACATGATCCAGTCGATGCCGTCCATGCTCTGCCGTTCGGCCTCGACCCTGATCCCGCCGTCATGGGTGAACTTCGCCGCGTTCGAGACCAGATTGAACAATCCCTGGCGGACCTTGCTCAGGTCAGCCCTCATGAATCCGATGTCGCGCGGGCAGGTGACCTCGAGCGTGTTCCCGTTCTTCGCAACCTCCATCTCGATCGTGGAGGCCACCTCGTCGATGAGATCGCACAGATCGAAGTGCTCGAGGTGCAGCTCCATCTTGCCGGCCTCGATCTTCGACAGGTCGAGAATGTCGTTGATCAGCCCGAGCAGGTGTTTGCCTGCCGTGGAGATCTTCTGGAGATCGTTGCTGAAGTCCTGCAGGCCTCGGTCGACCGCTTCCTCCTGCAGCATTTCGGAGAAGCCCAGGATGGCGTTGAGCGGTGTGCGCAGCTCGTGGCTCATGTTGGCCAGGAACAGGCTCTTGGTGCGATTGGCGGTCTCGGCGGCTTCCTTGGCCGTGGCCACTTCTGCTTCGGCGCGCCGGCGTTCGGTGACGTCTTCCATCGCCAGCACTAGCAGCTCGGCGTGGCTGCCCTGGCGCAGTTTCCGCGCGTTCAGCAGCATGACCCGGCGCCCGATGACGGGGAAGTCGTGCTCGAGCTCGAAGTCGTTGAAGACCGAGCTCGTGGGAACGATGTCCTCGAGCAGCATGCGCAGGTCGGGAATGTCCCACTGCCCGTTGCCGAGCTTGTAGATGAGCCGGTTCTCGGTCTCTTCCGCGGAGACGTGAAAGGTCTGATAGAAGGCGCCGTTGGCCGAGTGGACTCGCAAACTGCTGTCGAGGATCAGGAGCGGCTCGCGCACGGTGTCGACGACGTCCTGCGCATACGTTTCGATCTGCTCGAGCAAGTGCTGCGCGCGCCGTTTCTCCGTGACGTCTTCCATGGCCAGCAGGACGAATTCGGCGTGCAGCTTCCGGGCGTTGAGCAGCATGACCCGGCGGCCGATGTGGGGGAAGTCGTGTTCGAGAACGAAGTCGTTGAAGACGGAGCTTCCGGGCACGATGTCCTCGAGCAGTGTGCGGAGATCGGGGATGTCCCACTGGCCGTTCCCGAGCTGGTAGATGAGCCGGTTCTCGGTCTCCTCGGAGGAGACATGAAAGGTCTGATAGAAGGCGCTGTTTGCCAGCCGCACGCGCAGAGCGGCGTCGAGCACGATCAGCGGCTCGCGGACGGTGTCGAAAACGTCCTGGGCGAAGTTCTGAATGTCCGCGACCAGCGGCTGCACCTTCGTGATCGGATTCTTCGATACGTGAAAGGCCGGCTCGCCGAGCGTTTCATTCATGGATCGCCTCCTGGTTGCTTCAACCGGACGCGATCGCAAGGCGCGGGCAGTCGATGGGAAAGAGAAAGCTGGAACTGCGGTGAAGAGGGTATGCAGTAAACGGGCCGTGTTGAAGGATGAAGGATGAAGGATGAAGTAGCCGTGCTGAGGGAAGCGACAGGTTTGTCATCCTGAGACTGCCGGAGCCGCTGAGCGAGCGTAGCGAGCGAAGAGCGGCGGAGGACGGCGAAGGATCTCCAGTGGCAGAGCATGGGGCAGGAGCGAAACTGTGGTTTTTGTGAGGAAGATCAACGACAAAACCCATCTGCGTTCCACCTGTGGCAGCAATTCCCACCGAGCCTGCTTCTTGCACTAGCCTTATCGCGTGTCCGATTTCAGTCTGATCGAGCCCGCGACTGGGGGAACGCTTGCCTCCGTCCCGCAAGCGACGGCCGCGGATGTTGATCGCGCCGCCCGACATGCCGCGGATGTTTTCTCGGCGTGGCGGGCGGTTAATACGCGTGATCGCGGGCGGATGCTGATGCGGCTCTCGCGGCTCATTCGGGATCATGCCGAGGAGCTGGCGAGGTTGGAGTCGCGCAACGTGGGGAAACCGATTCGCGATTCGCGCGATGAGGTGGCGCTGGCGGCGAACTGTTTCGAGTACTACGCGGGGACGACGGACAAAGTCGGCGGTCAGACCATCCCCGGCGCCGCGCCCGGCGTGCTCATGACGTTCCGCGAGCCGGTGGGCGTCTGCGGGATCATGTCGGACGTCCACCGGATCGGCGGCAGCACGCATGAACGTTCCGGTGTTTGACCCACAGCGCGATATAGCTTTTGAGGGTGCTTAACTTCCGACCGCCTTTCTTCCGTTGTAGCAGCCTCAGATTAATCTACAATAGCGTACCATTTGTACAGCTCGCCGAACACCGACCGTAATCGCCAACGTAGCGACTTCGGCGCGTCAGCCATCGCATGGCTAAGCCGCGTCATGAACCGTCCGGCGCTGTCATCCAGCACGCAGCTCGTTTTCGTCGTCGCGAGGTTCTTGAGCGCAGTATGATAAAAGCCCCACTCTGAGCAGGTCACGTCTACAATTCTCTTCTCCGCGTCTTCGACGCCTCCACCCGCGATGAACGCGCACAGACGCGCGATATCGAGCATATCCTTTTTGACCGGACACACAATCTGCAGCTTTGTCAGAAGGAGATCGCTGACGCTAATGCTATATGGCAACAGGTCGAACCGATTCGCGAGTCTAATCGTGTGATTAAATCGCAGGGGATCGCCGAAGATATCCAATTGACATCTACCAGACCGATCCGTCATAAGCGCATGTTGACGATCTCCCAGTAACAACGAACGTCTTTCCAGCCGCCAGCCGAGGCTACTCAGACATTTCGTCGCCGCAGGGACCATGTTGTGAGGTACAACGATATCAATATCCTTCGGCCGGGCTGAAGCGCCGGTCAATAATTCGATCGCGGTGCCGCCAAATAGCCGCGCAGTCATTTTGCGGTCGCGCAGGGCGTCGACAACTTCACAGCCCAGATGAACGATCTCCTCTACGCCAGCCTGAACTGACACGTTGTGCGCGCCTCAGACAGCGTAATCCACGCAGTCGCAAGTTGGCCGGCGTGAAACATGCTGCCAGCATTTACACATGCTGTGTCGCCTATCCACACAAACCCGCGCGAATCATGACAATGGCCAGACACCAGAAGCCTCGGCTGAAACTCGCGCGCAAATCTCGCGACCTCTTCTGAACCTACTGCCATTCGCTCATGAATTTCGCCGAGAAACCCCCCTCCTCCAATCTCCACCTCCGCGTTATCTAAGCCGCTATTACGCGGCGGCACATGAATCACAGCTATTGTATTCCTCCAATCGTCCACGTCATTGACAAGTTTCTCGAGTCTACGCCACACTTCGTCATCGCTGATTTCCCGGTACGTTTTCCAGGGTGTTGGCGTCGAATAACCAAGCCCCAGGATCGCAAAGCCATCGAGCCGCACAACTCGCTGATCGACGTTTACAACCGCATCATGCGACGTTAATACCGCGTCAACCTCCGGTGGGTCATCGTTTCCGGGTATCACTACCAAAGGCACGTCGACGTTCTTTCGCCAGTGATCGAACCACTCCGTGATTCGCCGAGCTTTAATGTTCGCTAGCAAACGCCCCAGATCGGCACCGGCTGCGTCGTCATCTGCTGAGAGCACTACCGTATAAATACCTATTGAACCCCACTCGCGCCGTCGCGTTGCAAAGTTCGCAGCCGACAACCGTTGTGAGCGGCCCTCCTCCACAATCTCGTATTCATCCGAATCCGTATGCTTGACGACCTTCGCTGACTTGCCTGAGAGATCGCCCGCCAAGATCACAAAGTCGGGGCGATCTCGCTTCGCTAGTATCGCGAGTTTTGAATAGCACGCGTTCGAGCCGTGCAAATCTGACGCTAGCAAAACCCTCGCGCTACGCAAAGTCGTCATCGACACCCTCATCGACGCTGGTGTAAGTGTGCATGAGATCCAAGCCGGCATTCTTGAGCCAGAACATGCGTCGCCATACGAAAACACCGATACCGCTAAATACTAACACTAAGAACAGAAAGATAGTCTTCGTAGGACTGGATACTCCGACGGCCGGGTAGAGAAACGCGGCAATGACCATCCAGCAAAGATAGGCTAAGCTGATGCCCCCAAACCACGACGCGATCGGCACTCCGAGCACCCGGCGTCGCGCTGGTTCTGGAAGACGCTCAAAAAGTGACGGCTTTATGATCGGCAAGAAAGTGAGTGCTGCGATCGGGAGTATCTGCGTAACGACCGCAAAGAAGACGAAGGTTAGCTGAGCATTCAAAGGCCCGCCCGTTACGGCATCAATTAAGCCGATCAGCGCGATGGCGGACACAATAGTCACAGCGCGTCGCGGCGTTGGTGCCGCAGGATCGTCCAGAAACCAGGACGGCAACACATGATCGAGAGCCCACGAATAGATCAAACGGCTACAATAAAATAAATACGTCTGTATAAGATTAATGAGAGTAAAGATCCAGCCAACAGCGACCAAAATGAGCAGGATTGGTTTCGGTTGAAGAATCGCCGCATAGAAAGTTATCCATGGCATCGCACGCACTGGTACGCCCCCTGCGACTCTGGTTACTGCATCGGCATTGTTGAGGAGGTAACCTTCTGCTGCAATCCATTCGCGAGGTACGAGGCGCTCTAACATCACCGCGGCAGTGGTGAATAGGATGCACGACACTATTATTGAAGCGACGCTAGCAAATAGGAGAGAACGCGTGGGTTTCTGAACCTCTTCGGCGAAAAAGGTGGGGATGTGGTACCCATAATAAATCCAGAAGCCCATCAGCAGCCCAGCCAAGGTCATTGTGAGTGCGCTATGATTGACGACCATCCCTGCTGCTCGTGCGAGGGGTATCCGGGCTTCGAAACGTCCTAAGGCATTGCCTTGACCCATGAAATGGTTCCACGCGTTCGTGAAGTCCTGAGGGCCGTGGGCGGTAGCGAGGCTCCACAAGATGATGATCCAAGCTATCATGCCAAGGATAAAGCCAGCGGCAAGTATGTTTTTAACAAGACTATGCGATCGAACGACGGTTAGAGCGGCGATCAGAACGATGAAGCCGCCAATTAGGAAGGTGCCTAGGGAAGCGGAGGCGAAGTCAGCAAGCGTGGAGTAGCGGACGTCGCCCGTGATGATTGTTAATGGCTGAAGGAGCGCGGGAAAGACGCTCTTCGGAACCCACGCGGCGAGGCCGCCTGCGACAATGCCGCTGAAGATTACTAGCGTCCAGCTCATGGCGAAAGCAATAACCGGCGATGACGTGCGACTTGCGAATACGTAATCGGCTCCAACCTTTGGCACCATGCCGCCGATGATCGCGTAGGCGACGCCGTGAAACAGGCACAAAGCTCCCGCGATTAGCAGAACGCCTTTAATGTTGGCGCCGGGCCAGACCGATGCGACCCAGGAAAATGGAATCAGTCCAGAGGAGGACAAACTAATGCAGTGGAGGCCAAAGAAAAACGCAGCCCATTTACTAAAACTTCGGCTAACGCCGGAATGCACGCGCCGTTCGCCGGTCTCGAAGTTTGAGATTGCATCGTTCATACTTTACTCCTCACTAAGGCAAATAACCTGTTGACGCCGAAGAGTGCCGCTAGTGCAACTAAGAGAATTGCGCCGACTTGACGCTCCGACCGGTGTAAGTGAGCCGACCAGAGTTCGCTGTCAAACACGTCGACTTTCTGTCTTTCAATACCAGTGACGGTAGTAACCGCAATGAACGCGGCCGTATGAAATTTAACGACAGTAAAAAGATTGTCGGCATGAAGGTAGGTATGAAATGTCGCGAGAGTGGGAATGGCCTCGGTCGCTCTAACTTGGAGGTTAGGAATTGGCGAGAGAGTGTCGAGGTTGGGCCCGGCGGCGTCGGATGTAAACTTAATATCTGAGCGGGAGAGCGTCCACGCGGCCGTAAAATCGAGTAGTGGCCAGTCCGAGTTGGGATTCGCAAAGGTAGTAATGACAGTCGTCGCACCCGGAACGTCAGTATCAGTTTGACGAGTGTAGATGAGTGCCGGGCCGGGCACTAACCTGCGGCCAACTTCGATCACGCCGAACACGATTGCCAGCGTGTGAACGAGTAGCTCCAAGATCGCAAGGGCAACTTTGACCGTGGGTTGATGCATTCCCTCCCCCATGGGCACCAAGTGACTCGAAATGGCAATCGGGTCGTCCCGAAGGGGCGACGTACGCACATGTGAAGTTGTGGATGCACAGTATCATTACTCGAAACGCCCAGTTTTTCAAGAATTACTTTTGGCCTGACGAGAGAGGCGAGGGCTCAGAGATCGGTCTCAGGAAGAAGCCTCCGTCCTTCGGCGGCGAGCAGCTCGGCTCTCTCCATAGTTCCTCGACCTCTGCGGGTTCCTCGGCGGGTGGATGAAGCACATCCGCGAGCTGTTCGAACCGGAGATCGGAGAAAACGCCCGCCCATTCGCCGCCGACGTATCGAAAGCCTCCGACGCCGAGGGGATGGTCCGGTTCGCCGAGGAACGCTTCGGAAGACTCGATGTCATCTTCAACAACGCCGGCATCTTTCATCCGAACGACGACTCGGTCACCAACACCACCGAGGCGATCTGGGACATGGTGATCAACGTCAACCTCAAAGGCGTCTTCCTCGGGTGCCAGTACGCCATCCCCGCGCTGCTGCGCGCCGGCGGCGGATCGATCATCAACACTGCATCATTCGTGGCCATCATGGGCGCCGCCGCGCCGCAGATCGCCTACACCGCCAGCAAAGGCGGCGTCCTCGCCATGACGCGCGAGATCGCCGTCGAGTTCGCGAGGAAGAACATCCGCGCCAACTCCTTGTGCCCCGGCCCCGTCGAGACGCCGCTCCTGGCCGAGCTGCTGTCCGACCCCGCCCGCCGCAACCGCCGCCTCGTCCACATCCCCATGGGCCGCTTCGGCCGCCCCGAGGAGATGGCCAACGCCGCGCTCTTCCTCGCCAGCGACGAGTCGTCCTTCATCACCGGGACCTCGTTCGTCGTCGATGGCGGGATTACGGGGGCGTACATCACGCCGGAGTAGAGGAACGCAGCGGTGTAAACTCCGCGAGTATGCCATCGGATAATCGAGCCGGCGTTGTCGATGTACGTCAGGCAGACGCAGCCTATCGCGCCTTCCCGTCGTTCGCCGATTGGACACAGGCGACCAGCGTCGATGAACGGCGATGGGAGAGATATGCCGCCTTACTTCAGCAGCGCTCTGAGTTGACACCAGAATTGCTGGCCCGTGCGCGTGACGTGGCAAAGCGTGCGGCGGCAGTCGATACAGGCGCACTCGAGGGCCTTTACGAAGTGGATCGCGGTTTCACCTTCACAGTAGCATTGCAGATGGCGGCGTGGGAATCTCTTCTGGATGCTAAAGGCGCACGCGTTCGCTCCCTCGTCGAAGCGCAAATGGGTGCGTACGACTTCGTCCTCGATTTCGCAACGAGAGCCACTCCTATGGCGGAAGCCTGGATTCGAACGCTTCACCAGGTCATGTGTAAAGGCCAGGAAACGTATACCGTCTATACCGAGATAGGGCTACAAGAGCAGCAGCTACCACTTGGCGCGTACAAAGCTCTCCCCAATCATGTAATGAAAAGCGATGGCATCGTACATTCCTGGGCGCCCGTCGATCTGGTTCCCGCTGAAATGCAACGGCTATGCACTGAACTGCGCCGCCCGGAGTTTGAAGCCGCGCATCCTGTCTGGCAAGCCTCATACGCACATTACGCGTTCGTTTCTGTACATCCGTTCGCTGATGGTAACGGTCGTGTAGCGCGGGCGCTGGCATCGGTGTACACGTATCGTGCGCTCTCTGTTCCGCTGGTTATTCTGGCGGAGCATCGGACTGAGTATCGAACTGCCCTCGAGAAAGCGGATGAACTTGACTATCAGCCGTTTGTCGATTTCACGCTTGACCGCACGCTGGACTCCATTCAGTTGGTGTCGGAGACGCTGAAGGCTGCTGGTGTTCCGGCTCCTATCGAAGCAGCCACGCAGCTCAAGCGCGTGTACGTCACTCAAGGCGGCTACTCGCATGGTGAGGTGGACAGCGCCGCATACAGAATGTTTGACGCATTCACGGCCGAAGTCAGTCGCCAGGCGCAGGGGTTGAACACTCCTGAGCTGAACATTGCGTGTTCCGACATTCCCGCAACCGTTGGCGCATCCACCCCGTCGTACCGGGCACCAATCACAGCCGGACCGCGGGTTGCTTTGGTTAAGTTTTGCACAGCGCCACCGGCTGAGACGGAACTGCTTCGCCACGTGACAGTGGAAGTCCCCATCGACTCTGGCGCTGAAGATGACTTGGTTCTTCGATGTCTTGAAACGGATGATGCTTTCCAAACCAGAATGCCGGAGGCGCACCCGGCTCTCACCGGAACTCTTCAACTTCGGCTAAGTGTGTTCGTGCATGGCTTTCTTGGTCGCGCGATCGCCGAGGTCGCGCGATCTGCGTCGGAGATCATGCGGCAGCAAGGGTATTAGTGCTGCGGCGTGCAGTACTGCACCGTCGGCACATTTTCCACGATCACCCCCTTCGCGCTCGCTCGGATGATGTACTCCGAGGCGCCGTAGCGGTCCGCGCCGGGAGCCCAGTTGTAGGTGTATCCGAGGTGGGTCCAGGGGTAGCCGTTCGGGATCGTGTGGAGATAGAAATTCTCGACGGCCATCCATTGATAGTGAGCGGGGGTGGTCGTCGAGGGGAAAGAGTTGCCGCAGTCCGCGGGGATCGTGGTATCCGGCTGGGCTTTGCACGGGAGCGGTGTGTTGGTGCTGTCGTCAGGGGCGGGGCGGAACAGATCGGTCGCCGCGACCTTGAGAACGAGCACCCGCGGCGCGTCCGCATCGGGTGGTAGGCCGAGCAGTTGACGCAACTGCATGGTCACGTCGCCGCGGAAGCCGCGGCAGATGGTCTGCACTTCGGGGACGCCGGTGACCCACATGCCATATGTGCCGGCGGTCATCGTGTCTCCCACCTTGCCGTCCTTGGATGTGACCATGGCCACGAGCACCTGGCCGTGCTCGTCCGGCGTGAGCGGACGGAGAGGGCGCACGTACCAGCGCTGATAGACCGAGGAGTCGATCACAGCGCGCTCGTAAACATTCCAGAGCGCTTGCGTTTCGCCGGCGAGCGGCTGGTCAGGTTTGACCTCCGCCTGTCGCTGGAACGGCTGCTGCGCTTGCAGGGCGCCCGTCAGGAGGACAAGAGTGAGTGCCGACGCTTGTAAAAAGCGTATCGCCAGCGAGCCCCTTCGGCTCCGCTCAGGGCAGGCGCTGGCGGTCCAGCCGGCGAGGCCGCCGGCGCTACGAGCGTCTGCTCCTTTTGGGATCCGGCTCATTTTGTGGGTTGCTGATACAGGCCGAGGACGTTCCCGGCGGGATCGCGAAAGCGCGCCGTGATCTCGGGCGCGTCGGCGCCGAGCGGCTGAACGATCTCGCCCCCGTTGGCGATGACGGTTTCGACTGTTGCGGCGACGTCGTCAACCATGATGTAGATGAGCAGACCTGGTTGCGACGAGGGCGGCCTGCCGGTGACCCACGTCCCGCTCACTTCGCCGGCCCCGTCGTCGAAGGCGAGACTACCTCGCCCCGCTTCCGGAGCGGCCAGCCGAAGACTTTGGCGTAGAACTCGGACGAACGATCGATATCGACGGCCGGGATCTCGATGTAGCAGATTTTGCCGTTTGTCATCGTAGGGGGCATCACCACTCCCTTATATGTTTCGCGATCGCACAGTAATAGCAGACCACCGTCGTTCCGTCGAGAGGCCCGACATTGGTAGTCTCTCGGAGAAAACCAAGACTGGAGGATCGATGCGGATCACGCGTAGCGCCCTTTTCCTCTCCCTGCTCTTCGCGGCCGTAGCCGCAGCCGAGGAGCCGTCAACTCTGGCCATTCACTCGCGCCACGTTCTCGACGTCCGCAACGGGACGGCAACCGAGGGGTACGTCGTCGTGCGTGGCGATCGGATCGTTTCGATCGACGGCAGCGCGCCGAAAGGAGCGCGGGTGATCGAGCTCGGCGATGCCACGGTGCTGCCGGGCCTCATCGACTGCCACGTCCATCTGGAGGCCGACTGGAATGACTTTTCGGCCACCAGCAACCTGCGGCGCTCCTCTCCCGAGAAGACGCTGATGGGACTGCAGAATGCGCAGACCTATCTGCAGCGCGGCTTCACCACCGTGCGCGACGCCGGCACGACCGATCCCGCGTATGACACGATCGCGTTGCGGAACGCGTTCGCCCGAGGTGCTTTCGCCGGTCCTCGCGTGCTTGCGGCAGGCGTTCCCATCTCCGTCACCGGAGGACACGCTGACCTCAACCCGCTGGCGGCTGACGTTCCCATGGTCAAGTTTTCCAATATCGCCGACACGCCGGACGAGGTTCGCGTGGCCGTGCGCCATGACCTTCGCAACGGTGCCGACTGGATCAAACTGATGGCCACGGGCGGCGTCCTGGACTCATTGAGCGACTACAACGTGCAGGAGCTGAGCGACGAGCAGATGAAGGCGGCCGTCGAGGTCGCGCATCGCGCCGGCCGCAAGGTGATGGCCCATGCGGAAGGGACGGCCGGCATTACCGCCGCGGTCCGCGCCGGCGTCGATTCGATCGAGCACGGCACGATGCTCGACGAAGAAACGGCGCAACTGATGGCCGAGCGGGGAACGTGGCTCGTCCCGACGCTGGAAACGTTCCAGCGCGGTCCTGAGGTCGGTCTGTCGATGGGGCAGGAGCCGATCATGCTCGAAAAGGGGAAAGCCATCCTCCGCTATCAGCAGCCGGCGTTCGAGCGCGCCCTGCGCCACCACGTGAAGATCGCCTTCGGGCTGGATGACGAGCCGAAGTTCACCACCCGCGAGTTCCAGGCGCTGGTCACCGCCGGCCTCACGCCTCTCCAGGCGCTCCAGACGGCCACGACCAACGCCGCGCTGCTCCTCGGCGTCGACGCGGGTTCGCTGGAAGCGGGGAAAGTGGCCGACGTCATTGCCATTGACGGCGATCCGCTGAAAGACGTAAAGGTTCTGGAGAAGGTCGTCTTCGTGATGAAGGGCGGAGTCGTCGTGCGCCAACGGTGACGAGGTATTTCATGCCGGCCATTACCTTACTTCTGATCGCAACCATCGCCTTCGGGGCGGATCGCCTCGGGCAGGCAGACCCTGCTCAGCAATCTCCGCACTTCGACATCCATCAGCAGACATTCCTGATCGACGAGCCGATCCCGATCGTAATCTCTGGATTGCCGCCTGGTCACACGGCGACGGTGAGGCTGCGAGGCGGCCAGTACCTCGGGCAATGGGCGTCCAGCGCGCGATTCACCGTCGGCCCTGATGGTGTTGTGGACCTCGGGCGCATGCCTTCGACAGGTGGTGATTACCATGGTGTCGACGCGATGGGGCTCTTCTGGTCCGCTCGCCACGATCCTGACGCGCGACGCGCCCCTGCCGGCCCGCCGCCGGCGATCGCCCAAAATCCGCCGCCGCAGGCGTGGAAGCTCACTGCCGAGGTGGATGGTTCGGTGGTGGCCGAAACCACGGTGCAGCGACGCGCCGTCGCCGCTGACGTGAACGTGACCATGGTGCGCGAGAATGGGTTGGTCGGCGCGTTCTATCAGCCGCCTGGCGAGGGACGGCATCCCGCGGTCATCGTGCTCACCGGTTCGGGAGGCGGATTACCGCCGGCCACAACGCAGGCAGGCGGTCTGGCATCGCGCGGATACGCCGTGCTGGCGCTGGCCTACTTCGCTGCCGAGGGATTGCCGCCTTCGCTCTCGCGCATTCCGCTCGAATACTTTGGAAAGGCACTCGTCTGGCTGGCCGCGCAGCCTTCGGTGGATCCATCACGGATTGGGGTGCTTGGGATATCGCGGGGCGGCGAGCTGGCTCTCCTGCTTGGTTCGGCGTATCCGCAGATCAGGACCGTCGTGGCCTACGTCCCGAGCAATGTGGTGTGGCCCGGCTGCTGCGACGCGAGAAATGTGCCGTCATGGACGGTAAACGGCCAACCGCTTGCCTTCGTCAGCCGTGCGACTCACGACTTCCTGGCGACCGAGCGGGCCACGATCCGCGTCGAGCGGATCAAGGGTGCCGTGCTCCTGATCTCCGGACGGCAGGATGGGGTTTGGAGCTCGACCGAGATGTCGGAGCAGGTGATGGCCCGGCTCCGGCGCAACCAGTTTCCCTATGCCTACAAACATCTTGCCTATGATGGTGCCGGTCACGGCATCCTCGGCCGGCCATACACATCGACCATGGACATCAACAATGCACGTCACCCGCTGACGGGACAACTCATGCACTTAGGCGGAACGCCCGAGGGGACCGCGCACGCCCGCGAAGACTCCTGGCGGCAGACGCTGGCGTTTCTCGACGAACAGTTGCGGCATGGGCAGCCGTGATGCCGCAAGCTGCGCGATAGTGGTTTCGCGGTTACCCGTTCTCGTGGTTTCGTGACCGGCGAAAGGTCCGAGTCGGCTGCGCGACGCGCTTAAAGTACTGGTGCGTAAAGCGATATCCTCAGGACACAGACTCCCGCAGCGAGGCCGTGTGTCTCGCGACCGACGCGAGGTGTACCTCGTTAATGACTCGGGGTCATTCGCTAATGACTCGGAGTCATTCGTTAGTGACTCAGGGGTCGTTCGCTAATGACCCGGGGGTCATTCGTTAATGACTCGGGAGTCATTCGCGAAGTACTCGGGAGTCATTCGTTAATGACTCGGGTCGTTCGCTAATGACCCGGGGGTCATTCGTTAATGACTCGGAGTCATTCGCGAGGTACCCGGGAGTCATTCGTTAATGACTCGGAGTCATTCGCGAGGTACCCGGGAGTCATTCGTTAATGACTCGGAGTCATTCGCGAAGTACCCGGGGGTCATTCGCAAGGATGCCCGCCCTGGCCGCAGGAACTCAGACCTCGGACATCTTGCGTGGAGGGCTCGTCTTCGCGGATCCCACCCCAGCTACGCCAACGAATCCAGTATCTCTTCGATTGTCGACCGCCTACACGTGTACATCGGCGTATCGCGGAGCGTGTACTTCGACGACTCCGTCTCGCGCAGCTCCTGGACCAGATCGAGGAACTCGGCGGCGGAGTCGGCTTCGAAGGCGACCACGAAATCCTGGTCGTCGAGACCGAACGAATAGGTGGTGTTGATCTTCACGCGCGGGTACTTGTGGCCGATGGCGATGTGCTCGTTCATGATCCGCTGGCGCTCGCTGCCGGGAAGCAGGTACCAGTCGCGGGTCTTGACGAAGGGGTAGACGAAGAGGAAGGGCTTCTTGCCGGGGACGATTCTGAGTCGCCGGCCCTCCTGCCCTTCGTGTACATGCTCGTCGACGTACTGCGAGTGCTTGGTCATCGAGAAATACGAGACCGGGATGTCCAGGTAGCGCCCGAGGATGGACTTGTTGATGTCGGCGGCCATCTGCTGGAACGGATCGAGGTCGTAGCCGATCCGCCAGAACATGAAATCAGTGTTCGGCTTGATACCGACCGTCGAGTAGGGCAGGACCATCATCGGTCCGGTGTGGCGGCGGACGATCTCCGCGAATTCTCGTTTCGCCTCCGCCTTGACCTCGGCGCTCTCGCGCCGCAGGGCGCGGTCGGCTTTGAAGAACATGAAGTTGACGAACTGGCGCTGGACTGGGGCGGCTTCGGTGCGGGCAGGCTGTGCCTGGGGCTCGACGGTCGTGGTCATGATTTCCGGATTCTAGCCCACCACGGAGACACAAAGAGCACGGAGCCTCCGAGTCCTCCGTGCCTCTGTGGTTGAAAATCCTACCGCGCCGCGCGTCCCCGCGCGGGACGAGGCGCGGCGATGAAGACTCGCTCGACGCCCCCGTAGAGAGGCTCGTGCGCGACGCGTGTATAGGCGGCGAGCAAACGGCCGTTGCCCGGAGAGACCAGCGCGGCGCTGCGCTCGTCATCGGGAGTGATGCTGATGGCCAGCGAATCGAGAACTGTGCCGGAAGAACTCAATTGCAGAAGGGAAAGGTCGGCGGGAACGTGCTGGGCCCTGTCGATCGTCGCGTAAGCCAGTGCATAGGAAAGGCCGTCCCATATGAGGTCCTGCACCTGCGCGATCCAAGGCAGCAAGACTGGTTTTTCTGAGTCAGCTCCGGACGCGGATATGGACCGCACCTGCGTCAATGCGTTGTCGGCGGACCAGGCAATGAGGAAGTCATGACCGTCTGACGCGACACGGGACGACATGCCGGAGGCGAAAATGCCCGTCACAATCGGCATGGGCAGCGTATCGAGGGGGGTCAACGCGCCGGAGAAACGGGCTCCCCGAATGGCAGTCGTGTCGAAATAGTTGGCAAAGACTGGTGATGTGAGTCCGGGAAAGACCGTCTCCTCTTCCCAGGTAACCAACCACTCCGCACCGTTCCATGCCAGGGAGGGTTTTGCAACGTAGACGACGCCTGACGTTGCCACTGTGACCGGCATCGAGGCCGGTGCGCCGTTGGCGTCGAGAAAGGCGAGGTCGAGTGCGCCGGTGCAGTCGACCCATGCGGCGACGGTGCTGCTTCCGTTGTTGGCGATGCGCATGTCGCTGCCACAGGTCGTTCTGCGAGCCAGAATGTCTCCCGTAGCCGGATCGATTCGCGCCGTCAGGATCTCGCCGTTGCGCGGCGTCGCTGAGGTCGGATCGTAGCTGGCCGAGGCTGAGAGGAGATAGGACGTGCCATCGAAGGCGATCGAAAGAAACGGCGCCGGCAGGAACGGGTACCTGAGATTGGAGTAGAGAGGAACCGGAGGCAGCGGCAGGGGCTGGATCAACCGCCCAGTGCCGTCGAGAGGAGCTCCATCGAGTGAGACGCGCCCTTCGTAGACCCCCTCGGTCTCCCACCATGCGACGAGGTAGTTGGCTCCATTGCCTGCGATCGCGGGATGCTCTTGTGCGGTGGCGCTGGTCGTGACATTGCGCTTTTCGGCATTGGTCCAGGAGGCCATCGTGACGCGCACAGTACTGTCCGTGTCGCCTCCGAGTATTGCCACGTCGCTCCCGTTCGATGCGGCCGCGATTCCGGCCGGGATACCGTTGGTGGGCCGGCAGCATGGGAGCCCGGGCTGGCCGTTCGGCACTCCGTGCAGATCGAAATGCTGCATCGTGTAGTCCGCGGTGATCAGCAGGAACCCATCGGGAACGGCGACCAGGGTGAAGCTGCCGTTCGGGATGGGTAAATCGACAGGGGTGCCGTTTGTCTGCGCGGTTGGATCGAACGACGCTACCTGTAGGTGTGGTGTGGGGAAGTTGCTGAATACCTCAATACAGTTCGACTCATGACAACTGATCGCCCGATTAAAATAGGCTCCTCCGGCCGTGCCCACTGTCTTTGACGACAGCAGATGGCCGGCGGAATCGAGCCGCTTGGCGATCAGGATTCCGTTGCCGGCCAGGATCGTGAATTCGTCTCTACCGGTGAGGAACACTTCGGTGTAGGCGTAAAAATCGGAAGAGAGCTCGATGACGTTCAGGTCGCGGTCAAGGACGACGTAGCCGTTGCTCGTAGTGACCACGCTGACCTTGCCATTGGAAGCGACCGTGATTGGTAAGAACTGATCCTGACCCTGTGCAATCGACCGGGGAGGAGTGACGATCGTCCCGTCGGATGCAATCCGTTCGGCGGCCACGGAGCCATTCGGGTCTCCCCAGACCACGACGTAGGCATCCCCGTCCCACGCCACGCCGCCCACGTCGGGTGACGTGGCAATGAAGATCCCCAGCGGATCGAGGACGGTGCCGTCGCGATCGATGCGTGAGGCGAAGACGGACGTTCTGTCCCGGTCGTCGGCCCACACGGCCAGGAATCCGTCGCCGTCCGATGCGATGGCGACGGGAAACCCGGTCGCCGGCTGGTAAGAAGGAGTCGAGACCGGCCGCTCCCCGATGATCTGTGAGGCCGCGTTGGCCCGGTACCCCGGAGGCCTACCGTAGGCCAGCGAGGCGATCGGGTGCTCACCCGAGACTTCGGCAAGGGAGGCCGCGGCCATGAACATGAGCGGGATTGCTGCGATGATCATGCGCTTCATGACCTCTCCTCACCTCATCGCCCGCACTGAGCGCCCGCGCGCCGGTGCGCCAAGCGATCGGATGTATGCGCGCCCGACCCCGCCGTACGATGGGTCAGCGGCCGTCCGTGTGTAGACCAGCGTGAGAGCGGAAAGGCCCGTGGCCGCGAGGGCCGACTCGTATCCTTGCGATGCAAGCTGGATCCCTGCGGCAGGCGCATCTGTCGCACGCCACGCGCGTGCCAGCAACAACCCGTGGTTATGCGAGTAGAGAATTGAATACGAGGCGCCATCCCAAACGGCCGCCGTTGGGGAGCCGTCGTCCACACGCGTTCCTTCCGCATCGCCGAGGGCCGTGCCGCCCGCGGTCACGTAACGAAGCCGCATGTTCGAGGGCGTCGCATATGTGAGGTCCGCCCGCGTCCATGCCACAAGAAAGTCGGCGCCGTCTGAGGCCACCACTGGCCCGCCCTGCGAATAAGGCGATTTTGAAAAGCCAGGCGGGATGGGGCCAGTGGCGATGGCGATCGGTTTTGCGTCGAGCGGAGTCATCGCGGCGGTCAGGCGCGCACCGACGAGATTCGCCCCGTAAATTGGGAGAACGTTTACTGAAGATCCGTAGAGGTAAGCATCCGCCCAAACGATGAGCCATTCGCTGCCGTTCCAGGCCGTCGAGGCGCTACCGATGTTTCCCGTAGCGATTTTCAACGGTGCTCCGAGGATGCCGGATGATGGGAGTGCGGCGGCCATGAGATTGCTGCAGTCGGACCACGTGACGAGGGTTGCATTGATGCCGACGCTCAGCGATATCGAACTGAGGCAGTTGCTTTGGGAAACGAGAGACGAGGAACCCAGAGCTGACGCGGGGTCCGGGGAGACGCGTTGGATCAGCATACGGGCGGGCTGGTTATTACCCTGCCAGGCTACCCAGGCGACGACGAAGTCCGTACCGTCGAAGACGATTTGCGGGTGGCTGCCCAGTAGTCCGTCGCCGAGCCTCACCCCTCGGCCGTCGAGCGGCTTTCCATCGATGGAAAGGCGGGAGAGGTAGACGCTGTCGCGCTCCGACCAGACCACGGCGTACTCACTTCCGCTGAAGGCTATGGAAGGTTCGCGCTGTGCGTTTGCGCTCTGCACCGGCACGATCAGATCGCCGGACGGATAGCCGCCGCTGAGACGTTCTGCCATCAGTGGCGGGCTGAAGTCGGAGCCCGTGGTCCAAATGAGGAATGCCTCGCTCTGGCTGCTGGCAATGATGGGTCGCATCGTGAACAATGGACCGGCGACGCTTGGCAGAGTGACGGCCGGCCCCGGCAGCAGTTGTCCCTGCCGATCGACGCGCCACGCCGTTCCCGCATCGGTGTACAGGAGGTAGTTGTCGCCGGTCCACGCCAGGCTGACCGCCTGAGTGGGCATGGAGATGGTCGAGAGCTCATCGGTCGGCACTCCTGCCGCGCTGATGTGCCGCAGTCCATACACGCTCGTCGTGGAAGTCGACGAGCGGGAGTAAGCGATCAGGTAATCGCGTCCGTCGGAGGCGACCGAGTCGTAATAGACGCCGGGAGGTGCAGGGCCGAGAGGTTGAGGCACGTCGACCTGACCGTTGGCGTTAATGTGCTCGGCGTAGGTGATCAATCCGTAGGTGAAGAGAACCATGAAGCCGGAGCCGTTTGACGCGGCGGCGAACGACGTGCCGGCGCCGGTCGACAACGGGCCACTCACGAGGTTGAGATTGCGATCAAGCAACGTGAAGGAGCCTCCCCCGCCGAGCAGCAGGATGCGATCGCCGTTGCTGACCGCTTGTCGCTGCTGGAGAAAGCCTTGTCCGAGCGACCGCGCCGGATCGACGATGACGCCGTCTCGACTCACGCGAGCCCCGAAGACCTGATCAACCAGGAGCGGGTCATCATTCCAGAGGATGGCGAAGGCGTCACCAGCCCAGACGACGTTGAGCCCCTGCCCAATCGATGCAATGGGGGCGATCAGAATGCCGCCCCGATCGACGACCGTGCCGTCGGCCAGCACGCGCGCGGCGTACACCCAGTATTTGCCGTCTCCAGCGGGGCCGCGGCTGCTCTCTATCCAGGCAACGAGATAGTCGGTTCCGTCGGATGCGGCGGCGTACTGTTGCACGTAGGAGGGTGCCGGTCCGAAAACCGGAGGGGCTACCTCATGATCGCCGATGATCTGTGCGAACGCCGGCGCAGCGAGCAGAAAGGAAAGGAAGAGTGTGGCAAGGTTGCGGCGCGTAGCTGGAGTGATCGCGTTCATGGGCTACCTCGCCGCTCGCCCACGCAGTGCGTGCGGAATGCTCACGAACACACGATCGACGTCGCCGTACTCAGGCTCCTCGCCGATTCGCGTGTACGCGATGGCGACGGTACCCAATCCGGTGACGATCAGAGAGGCGTCATGATCCGAACGATCGTTGACAACCGCCAGCGGCGTAAGGCTTTCGATCGGTCCGTGAGCGGCCACGTGGGTGACATTAAGCGTGGCCGTGGAGGGCGCGAAGGACCCCATGGAGTCGGGTGGGTAACGCCTTGCCGAGAACGCGATCTCATATTGCAGACCATCCCAGACGATGCTCCTGGCCTCGCCGGTACCGAGGAGAACGCCGTTGACGGGTCCCAGGATCTGGCCGTCCTGCGAAATCCTTTGCCCGACGACGCGATAGGCATAACCACCCTGTCCCTCATAAAAATAGTCGTAGTCGGAGCGTGTCCAGGTGAGAAGAAAACCGTCGCCGTCGGATGCAACGAGCGGCCGGCTGTCGGCGCGCGTCTCGGAGACTTTGATCGCTATCGGATCGAGCAGCGCAAGTTGCGGCGACAGCCGGGCAGCGTGGATCAGAATGTCGTAGCACGCGGGGGTGCATAGATACGTGTCGGGGGACAGTACTGCGTTCTCCCATGTCAGAAGCCACTCCGATCCGTTCCATGCCGCCGAGATCATGCCGCCGCCCGTCTCTTCTCCAGGGTTGACGACGACCTCTGTGCCGTGCGTCAGATCGCGACCGAGGAGACTGGCGACAACGTTGCTGCCTTCTGACCACGCCAGGAGCGTTCCGTTCGGGGCCGGCGCGAGCGCCAACCCGCCATAACTTTTCTGTGTGATGGCGATGCCGTTCGGATCGAGCAAGGCGCCGGTGCCAGGTGCGAAACGCGCCACTTTGAGCGTGGATTCGTATGGACCCGTCGGATCCTGCCAGCCGATGATGTAGTTCGTTCCGTCGAAGGCAATGCGCGGTTCCGTGAGACTTGTGCCGCCGATTCGGATGCCTCGGCCATCCAACAACTGTCCATCGAGCGTGAGCCGCCCGGCGTACACGCCGTCGGCTTCATTCCAGACGATAGCCGTGTTCGCGCCGCTCGACGCTGCGTCGGGCGTGACCTGGGTCGTTGCGGCAAGAGCGATCACGAACGGCGTCGAGGCCGCAAGCGATGACATATCGATCATCGAACCGTTGAAAACGCCGGTCCCCCATCCCGCGAACGCGCGTGAGCCGTTGGACGCCATGGTGGTTGGCCAACCTATGGCGCCGCTCGCGATTGGGCTGTATCCGCCGGCCGGCTGGCCCGTTCGGCTGAGCCGCCGGATGCCGAGCGTTTTTTGCACGGGATCTGCGTCCATGAACAGGTAGGAGTCTCCCGTGAAGACGAGCCCAGGGAGAACCTGCTGGCCCGGGTAAGAGAGCCCGAAGACCTGCAGGAGCGGAAAGAGCGCGGTCTCGATGATCTCGCCGCCCGGACCGAAGTGTTGAGCGCTGATCTGCCCAGTACCCTCGAAGATGGCCACGTAGCCGTCTCCATCCGATGCAAGACCGAAGACATCTCCCGGTTGGGCGCTGGTGACGACCTGTGTGCTCGAGAGGGGAATGCCGCTCGCGTCGAGCGTGGTCGCGTTGGCGGTCTCGAAGTACGTGTTCCCGAACGTCTGGACAACGAGAAAGCCTCGTCCATTCGATGACGTGAGAGCGGTTTCGTTCGACGTGATGGGGGAAGTGTTGAGCGTCCGGGGGCCATCGACAATGTTGGCGTCGCGGTCGAGGGCGAGGGTCGTCAGATTTCCGTTCGTTGCGGTGTAGGCGATCACGGCGCGACTACCGTTGCTGGCCAAGGCTCCAGGGTTCAAACGCGCATGGTCGGCGAAGACGCGCGGTGCGGAATCGAGCAGTTGCCCGCCGGCGCTGATCCTGATGCCCACCAGCGGCGGCGGCGGTTTCGTGGTGTCGCTGCCGTCCCCTTCGTTCCAGCAGATGAGGTATGAGCCACCGAGATAGACGACGTTGAATTGTGTGGAGCTCGCCGTGAGCGTCGGGATGCGAATTCCGAGAGGGTCTAGGACCTGGCCCGAGGCGCTGACCCGCGTGGCGTAGACCCGCATGTTGAATAGATCGACGATTCGGCCCGAGTCCCGCCACACGACGAGAAAGTCGTGCCCGTCTGATGCCGAGACGGCTCCGGATCTGTACCCCGGCGGCGGACCGTATGCAGGCGACGACACGGGACGTTCGCCTGAGATTGCAGCCACGGCAGCAGCCGCGGTCAGGAGCATGAGCGAGAGTGCCGCAATCGCCGAATGTTTCATGGAACGCTCCCCTACCGCGGCGTGGCCGCTCGTCCCCGCAACGCATGAGGAATGCTCACGAACGCGCGCTCGACGTCGCCGTACTGCGGCTCGGAGCCGAGGCGCGTATATGCCGCGATCGTTTGGGCCGGGCCGGTGACGATCAGCGCTGCGCTGGGGTCGAAGATGTTCGTGACGATTGATTGAGGTGCCAGGCTCTCGATCGAGCCGGTGGCGGCGACATGCGTGACGTGGAGGGTGTACGGCGGAGGGTAGGGCTGAGTGCCGTCGTAGAAGTAGGACGAGAACGCCACATCGTATTGCAGGCCATCCCACACGACGCTCTTTGCGTTGCCGGAATTCAGGGGAACGCCGTTGTCCTGCCCGAGCAACGAACCGTCGGACGAGACCCGCTGTGCCATGACGCGGTACGGCAAAGTGACGTCGTCCTGGTAGCGGGACCAAACGACGAGGAAGCCGTCGCCGTTGGATGCGACGAGCGGCCAGGTGTCATAGAACGTGGTCGAGATGGCGAACGGGCGGTCGAGCGCGGCCATGGATGGCCACAGACGCGACGCGTAGATCCGTCTGTCATAAGTCGGCGGCCCGGCGTCGTTGAGACGGCCGTTGACGAGGTCTTCCCACACGATCAGCCATTCATTGCCGTTCCATGTTGCCGAAACGCTGCCTGTATTCTCCGTCTGCCTTACCGTGACGGCGGTGCCGAGGGTGCCGTCAGGCGCAATCGTGTTGGCGACGATGTGCCCGCAGTCGGACCAGGCCACCAGCGTCGACGGCTGGCCGGGCGCGAGCGCCACACCGCCCACGCATTGCGGCGTGGCCAGGACGACGGGCGAGGGGTCCAACAGCGTGCCGCTGTCGGGCGACAGTCGGGCGAGCTTCACCAGGGATGTGGGCGGGCTCGAAGAGGTAACCTGTTCTGCCCAGAGGATGACGTAGTTCGTTCCGTCATAGACGATGCCCGGCGCCGCGGAGGCCCGGCCACCGATGCGGATGCCCCGTCCGTCGAGCATTTGTCCGTCGAGCGTCATACGCCCCGCATACAGACCGTCGAGCTCACTCCAGATGATGACGTTGTTATGGCCGTTCGTTGCTCCCTGGGGCCCGCTCTGCGCGTTGGCGCTGTCGGCGATCGATACCGTCTTCGAAGCAGCCAGCGATTGCCCGCTGACGACGGTTCCGGAGAGCAACTCTGTGACGTCGGTGAAATTGCACCAGAAGAAACCGGCGTCCGAGCCGTTGGAAGTCAACGTCGACGCCGCGCTGAACTCCTTGTCGCCAGTGACCTCGACGTACGATCCGATGGGTTGCCCGGTGCGGTCCAGGCGGCGGACGCCGAGCGTCCGCTTCACCGCTTCGCCGTCCATAAGCAGGTACGAGCCTCCGGTGAATGCGAAGCCAAAACAGAGCTCGTTCAATGGTATGGGCGACTTCTCCAGCAGGTCTCCGGCGGCACCGATATGTTGCGCTGTGACGGCCGTTCCGCTTTCGATGATGGCGACGTAGGTGTCGCCGTCGGAAGCGAGGTCGAAGACCGCTGGCGAATAGGAGGTCGTGGCTACGTTCGAAGTCGAGCCGGCGACGCCATTCGCGTCGAGCGGCGTTGAATCGATGGTCGTGCCTCGCTGCGAGACCACGAGGAAGCCGCGCCCGTTTGAGGCCACCATCGAGGCAGAGGCGGTGGGGTTGCCGGAGGACACCAGTCTCGGTCCGTCGACGACGTTGGCGTTGCGGTCGAGAACGACCATCCGGCCGCCGGATACGATGACGGTACGGTTGCCGTTGCTGGCCGCGCCGCCGACGTTGACGGTGGCGTTATTGAAAAGCAAGCGAGGCGTTGAATCGAGAAGGACGCCGTCGCGGCTGATTCGAGCTCCGAAGAGCGCACCCTTGGGCGATGTCGATGTGGATTCGGTCCAATAGACAAGGTAGGCGTCGCCGAGGAACACGACATTCACATCGTGGGTCTCTGAGGTGATTGTCGGAATGTGTATGCCGAGGGGGTCGAGAAGGTTGCCGGCGGCGTTCATGCGCGCCGCGTAGAGACGGTGGCTGGGCGCGCGGTTGCGGAATCCGTCGACCCATGCCACCAGAAAGTCACGTCCGTCCGACGCGGCGGCAGTGCCATACCGGGAGCCTGGTGCCGGGCCGTACGCTGGTTCGGAGATGGGCCGCTCGCCGGAGACCTCGGCGAGCGATGCAGCGGCGAGAAAGAGAAGAGAGAGTGCGGTCACGATCGAGTGTTTCATGGGAGGTCTTTTCGGATGGCACGTCCCCGTGCCGGATAGGGTGGGCCTACAAACGCCCGTTCCACCCCGGAGTAGAGCGGCTCCAAAGCGATGCGTGTATATGCGGCGAGGATCGTGCCGTTCCCGGCTGGGACGAGCGACACACTACTGCCGGAGGTGGCGTTGATTGCGAGCGTCTCGAACGGTTGGCCAGTGGTGCGAAGACGCGCCACGGCGAGCTCGCCGAGTTTGCCTTGGAATGCGAGGTTGTAGTTTCTGCCGTCCCAAACGAGATCCTCCACCGTGCCGTTGAAGAGCAGCGTTTCCGTATCGGCGGGAACCCCGCTAGAGAGGAAGCGTCGGATGAAAACGCTTGGCGTCGAACCGTGTCGGGCGCTCCAGGCGACGAGAAAGTCGCGGCCGTCGGAGGCAACGCGGGGCTGCAAGATAAACGAGTTGACCGGCGCGCTAATCGTGATCGGTTGTGTATCGAGCGGTTTCAAGGCGGCCGAAAGGCGCGCAGCGCGCATGACGTGCCAGGGGTCGTTGGGATTCGGTCCCTCGAGATAAGGCTTTTGAAATGCCTCCTCCTCCCAGGCCAGCAACCAGGTGGTGCCGTTCCAGGCGACGGACAAGTACCCCAGAAGCATGTTTGGCGGCGCCGCTGCGACGAAAACTGGCACTGAGTCAACGGTGCCGTTCGGACTCAGAAATGCGGCGAGGAGATTGCCGCTCTCAGTCCAGACGACAATTGGCGTCGAGCCATAGCTGGCGATCCGGACTTCGCCTGCTCCAATCCTAAAGGCGGACATGACCGCCCCCGTGGCGGGGTCGACTCTGACGATGCTCTGGGTTGGGTCGTATGGGAATGCCGGCAGGTAAGGAGGCTGGTCACCATTGAGCGCGACCAGATACGACGCACCGTCGAAGATCACTGATGGCTTGCTGATGTAGGAAGCGAGGAGCGATCCCCGGCCGTCGAGAGGTTGGCCATCGAGCGACAGACGGCCCGCATAGGTGCGGCTCGCATAGGGGCTGTCCTTCTCAGTCCAGACAGTCAGGTAGTTTGAGACGCCCCGCGCGATTGCGATGTCATATTGCGCGTTTGCGCTGAGTGCGACCGTAGCAGGCTGCGTCACGCCCGTGGGAGTAACGATCGTCGCGGTGAGCGACTCCTTTGAAGAGCGCAACAGCGCTACATCGCGTCCGTTCGACGCAATGCGCCCGTTCGAAATAGTGTAAGTAGGGTCAAGGACTCCCGTTCCCGGCAACGCGATGGCTGGGCCGGCCAGATGACGGCTGGGATCGAGTCGCTGCACCAGGGTATCCGACACGAGAACATAACCGTCGTCAGTTGCCGCAAGGCCGTTGTAGCCCATCCCAGCCGGAAAGTCTTCCGCCGGTCCGACGACCAGCGGAAATGGATCGTAGGATGCAACCGCGAAACGATCGCGCTGTAAGTCGCCGAAGGCAGTGATGCATTCGGTTGGGCGGCAGGCGATGGGAGAAGACCAGCCTCGCATAGTCTTCGCGGCAAGCCGGCCGGAAGAGTCGATGCGAGTGGTGCCGCCGGTGCTGGTAATCACAAACTCACCCGATCCCGTGAGATAGACGGCGCCGTTAACGAAGGTATCGGAGTTGATGACGTTCTCATCCCGGTCGAGAACGGCATAGCCGTAGTCGGTGCTCACCACCGTGATGTTGCCGTTTGAAGCGACGGGTCGACTCCATCCCGAGATCGCTGCGTCGCGCAGGATGACGCGTGCCGGCGCGATGATGTGACCATCGGCAGCGAGCTCCACGACGGAGATGTTGTTCGACTCGCTCCAAAAGTTGAGATACCTGTCGCCCGCCCAGATCAGCGCTTCACCGAATACTTCGGGCAGGAAAATGCCGGTGGGATTCTGAACCGTGCCATCGCGAGCGATGTGGGAGGAGTAGAAGCCGCCTCCCTGATTCCAGATCACGAGAAACCCGTCGCCGTCGGAAGCAATCACTCCCCCGACGCTCGCAGGCCCGTATACCGGCGTCGAGACGGGGTGTTCAGCAGCGATCTGGCCGAACACGGCAACGGAGGTCAACAGAAGGGTGATGCTGACTACGAGTCGGTACATTGCATTCGCTCGCGAGAGTCCTGCGTCCGTGGTGCGTTGAACTGTTTTATGGTTTTATAGCATATCGTGCCGCGGATCGCTCATCAATTAACGATGCCGCTGCGGAAAGCAGGAGCGAGAGTGCTTCGATGATCGAGCGCTTCGTGAAATGTGCTTGGTCTGAAAACACACATCCCGGAACTGTGCAAAAGCGCACACCTCGAACGCCGCTCCCAGCCGTAAATCCACACCTCTCCGCAACTTGCAACGGTTCGGTTACGGCAGCTAAAACGGAGGTATCGTGTCAAACCGGATGTGGAAACTGCAAAACAGCTTGGGCAACCTGCACAAACTACGCTGCATTTCATCAGTCTGATTTTGGTTAACTCGAAGTGCAGAAGGCACTTAGCGCATTTCGCCCATGGAGTTGTGCAAAGCGGTCAGAAGCCCGCATTTTTCGCGGCTATTCGACGTTTTTCACAGGGCTTTCCACAGTGTTTTCCGCAGAAGCTGTGTAAAGCCCAAATCGCCCTCGCGGATGAGCCGCGGCTCAGTGCCGGTAAGGTCCACGATCGTCGAAGGTCTTCCCTTAAGCTCACCCTGATCGAGGAGCCCGTCCAGGCCGTTTCGCAGGTCATTTGCGAGCACCTGGGGGCTCGTGACGGGCGGTTCGCCGCTGCGGTTGGCGCTCGTCGAAACGAGCGGGCCGGTGCGGTCCAGGAGCGCGCGCAGCCAGGGGAGATCGGGGATGCGTGCGGCGATCGTCGTCCCGCCGGAGGGGAAAATCGCCGTAAGCGGCGCCGGCCAGATGAGCGAAAGCTCTTCCGGAACCGTGGCCCCCAGGGTGCGAATCTGATCGATGGACGAGGCGATGATGACGAATGGCTTGTCGTTGCCTCGTCCTTTCAACGCCGCGATGCGGGCAACCGCTCGCTCGTCCGTAGCGACGGCGTGCAGGCCGTAGATCGTGTCCGTGGGGATCAGAGCTACGCCACCCGCTCGGAGGACGCCGGCCAGCTCGTCGAGCACGTCATCGGACGGATCGCCGTCGACGCGCCAGCGTTTCATCGTCGGGCCTTTGCCGTCCGCCCGCGCGCTCCGTCGAGCAGCTCGCGCGCGTGGAGCACGGCTGAGGCCGGAATCGACTCGCCGCCGAGCATGCGGGCGACTTCATTGACCCGTTCGTCCTCACGATCGAGACGGCGGATGCGCGCGCGGGTATGTCCGGCGGCATCTTCTTTCCAGACGAAGAAGTGCGTCGCCCCAAAGCTGGCGATCTGGGGAAGGTGGGTTACGCAGATGACCTGATTGCCGCCGGCGAGCTCCTGGAGCTTGCGGCCGACGACCTCGGCGACGCGGCCGCCGATGCCAGCGTCGATCTCGTCGAAGACCAGCGTGGCCGCGGCGGCGTGGTGCGAGGCCTTGAACAGCGCCGCGGCGATGGCGAGCTGGATGCGGGAGAGCTCGCCGCCAGAGGCGATGCGCTGCATCGCTTTCGGCTCCTCGCCGCGGTTGGGGGCGATGAGGATCTCGATGCGGTCGACGCCATGCCCCGCGGCGTGCTCGCGCGCCGGTTCGGCGCTGTCGACGACGACTTTTACGGTCGTCCTTTCCATGGCCAGATCGTTCAACTCGGCCTGGATGGCGCTCTCGAATTTCTTTGCCGCTTTCTTTCGTGCCGACGAGAGGGCCTCGGCGGCGCCGCGCCAGGCGCCGAAGCGCTGCTCTTCGATCCGCTGCAGCTTGTCGACGCTGGTTTCGTAGTCGCTGAGCCGTTCGAATTCGTCCTGAATCGCGCTGAGGTGCGTGAGCACGGCTTCGACGGAGCCACCGTATTTTTTCTTGAGCCGCTCGATGGTGACCAGGCGGTCCTCGATCTCTTCGAGCCTGACCGGATCGTGACGGACGGAATCCGAAAGCCGGGAAAGGCCGCGCGACGTTTCCTGGAGGCGATAGATGGCATCCTCGATCTCGGAGGTGATGGTGGCGATGTCGGCGATCTCGCGAGCGAGCGGCTGAACGAGGTGAAGCGCGCGCGAGAGCTGGGCGAGGGCGGACGTTTCGTCGTCGTCGACCAGTGCAAAGGCGCCGCTGCTGGCCTCGGCGAGCTGCCGTGCGTTGGCCAGCATGCTCCGCTCGCCGCGCAGCGATTCTTCTTCGGCCGGATCGACCTTCGCGGCGGAGATCTCGTCGATCTGGTAGCGAAGGAGGTCGAGCCGCAGCGTGCGGTCCCGTTGCGCGTCGGTCAGCTCGCGCAGTTGACCGGCGGCTTCGCGCCATCCGGCGTGCGCCTCGCTTGTTGCGCCGAGGAGGGCGGCATGGCCGCCGTAGTCATCGAGAAGCTCGCGGTACCCCTGTCCGGCCACCCGGCCGTGCGACTCGTGCTGGCCGTGAATCTCGAGGAAGGCGTCCATGGCCCCGCCGAGCTCGCGAACGGATAGCGGAGAGCCGTTGATGAGAACCCGCCCGCGGCCATTGGCGGCGATCTCCCGTTTGACGATCAGCTCGACGCCGTCATCCATGTCATCGGTATCGATTCCAATCTCTTCGAGCGCGGTTCGTGCGTCCGTGGGGAGATGAAAGACCGCCTCGGCGGTCATCTTGTCCGCTCCCGCGCGAATCATCTCCGTGGAGCTGCGTGCGCCGCGCAGGAACTCGAGAGAGTCGATGAGCAGCGATTTGCCCGCGCCGGTCTCGCCGGTCAGAACGTTCAGGCCCGGCCCCGGCTCGATGGCGAATTCCTCGACGATAGCGAGGTTGCGGACCTTGAGGTAGGTGATCATTTTTTGCTGGCGAGAAGTCTACCCGGTGTGGTTGTCGGTTGTCGGGAGTCGAGAAGCACTGTTCCGACCCCAGTCTCCGACAACCGACAACCGACAACCCGCTGTTACCGCAATCCGTTCTGGAAGAGCTTTACAAGTAGCAAGGGGTTCGTACCGATGTAGAAGTAGTTCGCGCGCGCCTGCAGGTTGCGGCCGTAGCCGACCCAGGCCAGGTCGCGCAGGACCGAGACGCCGCCGGCGATGCCCAACTCCAGGGTATTGCTATCGCTGAAGTCGAGCAGCGCCATCGTGACGCCGAACGATGGTGAAATGGCGTTCCAGGTCGGATGGCCCTGGATTCCGCTGCGCCAGTAATAGCCGAGGGCGGGAACGGTCTGATAGGTGATGTTGCGCTGGATCGTTGACCGCGGTTGAACGAACAAGAGGCCACCGCGGACGCTGTCAGGGAAGATCGCATATCGCTGAATGACAAACGACTGCGAGTCCGTGGCAACCTGCGAGAGCTTTCCGGTCGAGTCGCGGCGGTAGAGCCCGGCCTGCACGACGATGCTGTCGCGCACGTGGACGTCGCCCTGAATCGTGCGGAGGTCGAGCGAGGTGCTGTAGTCCGTGTTCGTATCGAGGTTGCGCGCGGTTTCGGCGATCCGGTCGGCGCTCAGAGCCAGGCGGCTGTCGGCTCCGAGCAGTTGTCCGAGGGTCGTGAGGTTGTCGGCCAGAGTAACGAAGAACGTCTGATCGGCGAGAAAAGCGGAGGCAGCCTGTTTGACGAGCGTTTCGGCTGTTGAGAGCGCGCTATCCGCGGTGTTCTTCACCGCGGTCTCCAGGTCGGAGGCGAGCTTGGTCAGGTCACCGGGCAGAGTCGTTCGGACGTCGTTCAACATCTGGGCCGTCGAGCTCAACGAAGCGGCAAGGTTCAACAAACGGTCCGCATCTGTGGCGCCGGCGAGCGTGAGAGTGGCCGAGTTGAGGTTGCGAACGAGATCACGCGCGGCGGTGGCTGCCTGAAGAACATCAGCAAGATCGGTCCGCGCCGAGGTCTGCGCTTGCTGGATGAGTGAATCCAGCGATGCCTCCAGCACATCCGTTTTCAATGCCGCCCGCAACGAATTCAAGGCCGTCTGCAGGTCTTTCACGCTCTGCTGGAACTGCGTCGTCACCTGGGTGAGACTCTGGCCGACGTCCCGAAAGGCCTGGGCCGCCGTAATCTCGCGCTGTGTGCGGGCGTCGACGACAGGAATGTAGCCCGGAACGGCGGGAGCCGATGCCACCGGATTCTGGTCGTAGTTCGGCAGATGAAGAGCCCGCGCCGCCGCGTCGGGAGGGACGATCGTGGCGGTGATCCCGAGCGCTCCCGACGTAACTGCGTTGTTCGTCAGCGTGGCCGAGAGCTGATTGAGCCGGGCCTCGATCGTATTCGCGGCACTGACGTATGCGGACGCGCTGCCGAACGTCTGTTCCACCGCGGCGTAGGTCTGCGGATCGATCGTTTTCAGCTTCTTCAGGTCCGCGAGTCCGGCTCGCAGTCCGGCACGAGCCTGGGCAAGCTGCTGATCGCTGCCCATGGCCTCGACCAGGCTTTTCTGGGTACCGCCGGGGCTGGCGGCGTTCTGCTTCGTCACCGAGGCGACCGTGTTGAGGAGCGCGGCGTGATACGCGCCGACCTGCTTCAGAAAGCTGGCCAGCACCTGCAGCTCGGTCTCGAGGTCGCTCGGCGTCGTGCTGCCGCCACCGCCGAGTTGCGCGCCGGCATCCGTCAGGAATTGCTGTTTGTCGACGGTGATGCTGAGGGTGTCGTATCGGTCGATCTCAGGCACCGACGTTCGCTGGAAGCCCTTCTGCGCTCCCTGGCTCCACTTGAACTGGACGTCCTGAAGCGGCGGCGATTGAGCAAGGGCGGAGGCGGCAACGATGAGCGATGCGAGCGAGGTCAGAAGTCGAAGTCTCATACGCCCGCCTCGAGGAACATGTCTTCGAGATCGATGCGATCGATATCGCCGTCATCGACCACCGCGCGAACGACTGTTCCGTCGCGCTTCAGTGTGACGATCGTCGGATCGGGCGTTTCGCCGATCTCCTGCCGCAGCGCGGGGCCGATGGCGTCGTCGCTGGTCACCTGGACGGCGCAGCGAGGCGTGGCCCCTCCGAACTCGTCGCGGTCGCTTACCTCGCCTGCCAGTATGGCCAGCTCACTGGCGCGCTGGCTCGACCCGATGATGAGCATGTAAGCCTGATCAGAGCTGAGGACCTGATCGAGAGTCTTGTCGCGTGGAACGATGATGGGAGCGGACATGGGCGCGTCTCCTTCTGCGTAAAGAGTACACAAGAGGCCGTCTCGTTGCCTCTGGAATTACGCTACTGCCTCCCGCAGCCTGTCCGTCGAGATCCCCGGGGACTTCAGGTTCCCGATCAGCGTGAGCGAGAGCGATTCGGGGTCGACGATCGTTCCGGCCACGTAGGCGATGTCGTCGAGTGTCACGGCGTCGATGGCGGCGGTGATCTCGTCGGGGGAGAACTGCCGGCCGAAGTAGTACTCCTGTCTGGCCAGGCCGGACATCCGGCTTACCGTCGATTCGAGCGAGAGGAGGATCGAGCCTTTGAGGTGTAGTTTGGCGGAGCTCAGCTCGTCGGCGGTGGCGCCGCCGCTCTTGATGGTGCGCATCTCGGCCAGCGTCATGTCCAGCACTCGCTTGAGATTCTTCGGCGCACAGGCGGCGTAGATGGCCTCGTAGCCGCCGTTGACGTAACCGTTGTGGTAGGACATGACGGTGTAGACGAGCCCCTCCTTCTCACGGATTTTCTGGAAGAGTCTTGACGACATCCCCCCGCCGAGGATGGCGTTGAAAAGCGCCGCGGCGTAGCGCTCATCGCCCTGCTGCGGAAAACCGCGCGAGCCGAGGCAGAGATGGACCTGTTCGAGCTCCCGCTTCTCGCGCAGGATCACATGTTGTGCCGGTTTCGGTGCGGTCCAGGTTCGCGTCACCGGAGGTTGGGTGTCGCTGGCGAAGGTTTTCTCCAGGAACGGAAGGATCTCCTCGGGGCGCACATTGCCTGACGCGCAGAAGATCATGTTCGACGGATGAAAGGTCTCGTCGTAGTGGGCGAGTATCTGCTGGCGCCCCAGCCGGTTCACGGTCTCCTCGGTGCCCAGGATCGGCCGGCCGAGCGGGTGGTCGGGCCAGAAGGCGGTCACGAAGATCTCGTGAACGAGATCGTCAGGCGTGTCCTCGACCATCTTGATCTCTTCGAGGATGACGCCGCGCTCGACCTCCAGGTCGTCGTCGGTGAAGCGGGGCGAGATGACGATATCGGTCAGCAGCCCGAGTCCGGTCAGCATCTGCTCGTCGAGCACGTGGCAGTAGAACGAGGTGTACTCCTTGCCGGTGAACGCATCGACGTCGCCGCCGAGGATGTCGATCACTTTGGCGATGTCGCTCATCGACCGCGTGGCCGTTCCTTTGAAAACCAGGTGCTCCAGGAAGTGCGAGGCGCCGCTGTGCTCCTCCGACTCGACGGCGGAGCCGCTGCGCAGGTAGTAGCCCAATGCCACGGAGCGGACGTAGGGGAGGGTCTCGATCACGATGGTCAGCCCCGAGGGGAGGACGCACCGATGGACGTTCTTCATGTTTGATGACATTCGAAGCGGGATTGTAGTGGGAGGGCGGCATGGCCGTGCCGGCCTAGTGGAAGACCGTTCCGGCGGCGGCGAGGCGCAACGCTTTTTCCTGATCGTAGTCGACCGTGGTGTAGACCCACGTCTCGTAGGTGTCGGCGCCCATAAAGTTGATGAGCGATTTGCCCTGGATGGGGGGGCGGACACCGATGAAGGGTCCCCCTGCATAGTCCTTGATCGGGATGCCGGGGAGGCCGGGAGGAGCCTGCGGGTTCGTGCCGCTGGTGGATGTCGTGCCATTCGTGGATGACGTGTCGGTGGCGGAGGTGCTCGTCGCCGGAGGAGTGGTTGGTTGTGAAGTGGTCGGTGGCGGGGGCGTGGTCGTGCCGGGCGGATTGTTCTGCCCTGGGAGATTGCGTTGCGGCAGCGCGGCCGCGGCTGATTGCGGGATGACCAGCCAGTCCACTTCGCCGGTGAGCGGGTCGGTGAATTCGCCTTTCACCCCTCGGATCATGCGTGGCTGGCGTGCGTCCTTGAGTTGTTGCGGCGAAGTCGGATACGTGTTGTTCTTAGCCCGGAAATTAGAGATCGCTTTCGCGTACTGCTGCATGATGTAGATGGTCTGGAGCTCGCGCTGGCGCTTCATGACGGTCGACCACATCCGTGGGACGGTATAGGCGACGACGATCATCATGATGGTCATGATCACGATGACGGCTGCCAGCGTGAAGCCGGATTCCGCCGATGTGCGGTTGTGCGGTCGCCGTGTCATCTGAGACCCCCGCGCCCGCATCTCACCAGGTCTTGTACGGAGTGCCATCGAGTCCATTGCCGGGAGCCTGGCTGTGCACATCGTAGATGCCGGGCGCGGCGTTATCGTTCTGCGCGGACGGATCGGTGGGCATGGCCTTCGGGTCGGATGGGTCGGGGGTGTTCTGCACTTCCTCCCAATCGGCCTTGCCGGTCATCGGGTCTTTGGGGATGTTGCGAAGGTAGTGCTCCTGCTGCAGCGCCTGCAGACTCTCGGGGTACTTCTGCTTGTCGGCGTAGTAGTCGTCGATCGACTTGCGCATTTCGAAGAGGTCGTGGTGCAACGCCGCTTCGCGTGCCTTCACCTGCGCCCATTTGACGTTGGACACGGCGACTGCGGCGAGGATGCCGATGATCGTGACGACGACGATCAGCTCGATGAGGGTAAAACCGGATTCCTGTTTGTGGCGCTGTTTCACGGTGGCTCCTGGTGGTCGATCACCATTCGTTGTAATGCGTCTTCCCATCGAGGGCGGGCGCGGTTGACTTCGAATGAACCTCGTAGACGTTGTCTCCATTGGTCGACGAAGTATCGGGGTCGTCGGTGGAGGAGAGGGTGTTCCACTCCGACTTGCCGGTCATCGGATCGATGAGATCCCGTACGCGGAGGAGGCGCACTTTCTGGCCGCTGTTGAGCTCGACCGGCTTGGTCAGCTCTTCCAGATCCTTCGGCCAGCCTGCCTGCTGAATGTTGCCGGGATCCTTGATCGCGGCCGGACTTCCCGCTGGCGCGGTGCGGAGCTCGTGGTAACGATCGATGGCGTCGGTGATCCTCCGCAGACGCTCGTGCAACTCGACCTCCTTCTGCCGGCGGATGCCGAAGTTGGCCAGAGGCAGGGCCACGGTGGCGAGGATTCCGACGATGGCGACGACGGTAATCAGTTCCGCGACCGAGAAACCAAAGCTTCTGTTGTGGCGTCTATTCATCAGTCGACCTTCGCGTGGCCTCCCGACACCGACGCGCTCACGACCGCGCCGCTGTCATTGGTGAGGTTTGGGTTTTCGAGCACGAGGTATGTGTCGCCCGGAGCGCCGCCACGCACGCGCAGCGAGGCGATGTCACCGCCGCCGTTGTAGAACTGCAGGGGCTTGCCGTTGGTGGAGACGATGCGCACGCTACCGTGCTCGCGATCGATGGTCGCCACCGGCGGCGCCGTTGGATCGATGACCAGGGCCGGACCGAAGACGACTTCGCTCACATCGAGCGTTTGGGGGTCGTAGTGGAGCATGATCTGCTGTGAGGTCAAGCCGTCGAGATCCATCCCCACGACGCTCCACATCTTCTCCTCGCCCTGCTTGAACGAAAGGCGCATCGGCTGGGGCGCGATCCGCGGCGAGAGGGCGCTGTTGTCGGTGGTGCTGTTGCCTGCCGCCGACTCCGCGACGACAGTTCCCGTCGATGGCGTCGAAAGCTGGCTCTGAGGCCGAGGCGGCTGGGGTTGCTGCGGGTTTCGATTCGGATTCGCCGGCGGTGTATTCGGCGCAGGGGCGCGGAACGGGTCGTTCGGCGGGGCTCCCGGCGTCACGATTGGGCCAGTTGGAGGAACGCGGTTGCCATCCACTTCGGCGTTACCGGTGCGGAACTGCTGCGTGCTGCGAGGCGTGAACGGATCGGCCGTCGACTGCGACTCGAGGCGCGGTGAAAGGCCGCGGAAGCTCAGGTTGCTCTGCGTGCCCACCCACATCGGGGCCATGTCCTCCTCGGTGATGTCCGGCATGCGGATGATGTGCGGCGTCATCGTAAGCATGAGGTCCGTGCGACGCCGTGAGGAAGCGTTTTGCGTGAACAACCGTCCGAGGATGGGGATGTCGCCAAGGAACGGTGTCCTGGAGTCGGTATTGGTCGTGGTCTCCTGGATGAGGCCCGCCAGGAAGTTCGTCTCGCCGTCTTTGAGGCGGATGGTGGCCTCGATCGTGCGCGTGTTGAACGAGGGCGGGGCGTCGGGCGAGGGGGCGTTGCCGACGTCGGAGACTTCGACCGTCAGCTTGAGCGTCACCTCCTGGTTGTGGTGTACGCGCGGCTCGATGGAGACCTTGATGCCGACGTCCTGATACTGGAACGATGTCGCCGGCAGGCTTCCCAGCGATGAGTTCTGCACGCCGGTGGTGAACGTCGTCACCGGCACGGGGACGCGCTGGCCGATGTGCAGGGTGGCCTTCTCCCCTTCGGAGATGCGCAGCTCGGGATTGGCCAGCGTCCGGGTGTTCCCGAGGCTCTTGGCCAGACTGTAGGACATTGTGGGAATCGTGAAGTTGAGGTTTGAGCTGCGGATGCCCCGAAGCGTATCGAGGTTTCCCGGGAGGGCTTTGACGGTGCCCGTGGTGTCCGTCGCCGTCGGGACGTTTGCGGCCGAAAGCGAGCCCGCGAGGCCGGTGACGAAGGCGCCGATGTTTTGCTCCTTGTCGAGATCGACCTGCAGCAGCTCCACGTCGACGACCACTTCCGCTTTGGCTTTGTCGTTGGCCTCGATGATCTTCTCGGCGATGCGCACCTTGTCGGCGGTGTCGCGGATGGTGATGGCGTTGAGCGCCTTCAGCGGGAAGACGTTCCGCGCCTCGATCATCGTCCGGACGACGTTCGTAACCTGCTCGGCGTCGCCGTTCGACAGGTAGAACGTGCGGATGACCAGATCCTCGTAGTCGCGGCGGGCCTGCGGGTTGTCGGGGACGACGATGATGGTGTGCTCGTCGAGGGCTTTGTAGAAGTGGTTGGCGGCCTGCATGAGGCGCTCGAGCGCCTGCTGTGCGGTGACGTCTTTCAGCTCGATGGCGATGCGGTCGTCCTTCACCGCCTGATCGAAGAGGATGTTGATGCCGAATGCATTGCCGAGGGCTTTGTAGATCTCCTTGACCGGCGTTTCCTTCGGGAAGGAGAGAGAGATCGGCTGATCGGAGCTCGGGCTGAGCTGCGGCGGCTGCGACTTGGTGATGTTGGCCTTCGCCCGGCGCTTGATCTCGTCGATCGAAACGGGCTGGTTGGCCCGGGCCGCGTCCTGAAGGGCGCTGACTGCCTTGCCATACTCGACGGCGGCGAACTGGTTCGTGGGATCGAGCCTGACCACCAGTTCCAGCTCCGTGGCGGCAAGCTCCATCAGGCGGATCTGATCGTTGCCGCGGGCGTTGAGCGCGGAAGCGCGGAGCGTCTTGCCCTTTTCGAAATGCACGCGCGACGCTTCGAGCTTCGCGCGCGTGAGATTGATCTGGTAGAGCGTGTTGCCCGGGTCGACGTCGATCGCCTTCTGGTATTCGACCACGGCCTGATCCCAATCCTTCGACTGCTCGGCCGTCTTCGCTTTGTGGAAGGCGTTATAGCTGGTGCATGAGAGTACCGTCAGCGTTAACGCGAGTGCTGTGATTCCTAGTTTTGTCTGGTTCATTCGTCTCAATCCTGGTGGTCAGATTCTTTGTCTCTGATCACTCTGACGGTGGCTGTGGAAAAAGGTTACTGACCGAGGGGCACCCTCGTCTTTTCATCGGGCGGGAAGCCTACATAACCGATCTCGACCGATTCGATGCCGATGCTGCGCAGCACCCACTTGCCGTCGATGGTCTCGCCCACACGTATGTTGACGATCTCGCCGTTGTTTCCGTTGAACGTGGCGATCGGATTGCTGGCCGGGCCGAAGGTGCCGATGTACTTGTAGCCTGTGAATGCCGGCGGCACGGGTTTCGGCGGAGGTGGCGGGTTCTTCTTGATGTACTCCTGCCATGCCGTGTCGCAGGCGTCGCCGATGCCGTTGCCGTCGCTGTCCTTCTGATCGGGGTTGTAGACATCCGGGCAGTTGTCGCGGAAGTCGGGGATACCGTCGTGATCCCGGTCGGGCGGCGGCGGTGGTGGCTGGACCGGTTTCGGAGGCGGAGGAGGAGGCTTTTCCTTGAAAGCGAAGAGATTCCGCTCGATCTTGTAACTGCCGCTCTGAGCGTCGAGCCATTCGTTGTGAATCACCGGTACGCCGGGCGTGCTCGCGCTCTGCGCGGCCCGGGGGGTGCGTGCGTGCGTGGCCGTCGATGTTGCGGCCGGGGCCGGTAGCGGCTCCGGGTCGCTGTGCGAATTCGACGCGAACGCGTAGATCGCAAAGACGGCGATGAGAATCGCGCCGATCAGAATCCAGGTCTTCCAGTTCATCCAGTCCATCACAACTGTTTACTCGCGGTGTTGGCGTTCGGCCGCACATCGCGGAACAAGGTTTTGAGTCGAATGTTGAGCGTCAGGATTTTGTCGTTGACGGTCGTTCCGCTCGTGGCCAGGCTGATGCCGTCGATGATCACGAACTGATCGGACAGTTCCAGCAGATTGATGAGACGGCGCATCTGTTCGTATGTCCCCTGCACGTTGAATGCGATCTCCAGGGTGGTCGTGCCGATCGATCCTTTGGTCCCGCTGGTTGCGGCCGGAACGTTCTTGGACTCGCCGGTCGTGAACTGATAGCTGGGCGGCTCGAGGTGGCTGGCGGCGGCGAGCTTCTTGACTTCGTCGATCAGGGCTGTCAGCCGTTGGGGAGGCGTCGACCACCGCTCGTTGTAGAGAACCTGAAGATCGGTCTGTACTTTCTTGTATGCGGCGAGCTGCTGTTCGGCGGTGACGCGCGCGTTCCGTGCCTGCTCGAGCTGGGCCTGGGTCTGTTCCTTGTTCGCGTCGAGGTCTTCGAGCCGGTTGACGTACTGCACGCGATAGGTGAAAAAAAAGACCGTGTTCGCGAGCAGCAGCACGCCGAGGACGATCAGGAGGATCCGCTTCTCACGCCAGATCATTCCACCCTCCTGGCGATCGTCGGCCGGTAGTCGACACCGAGCGTGATGTGGTACTCGCCGCCGCCGGTCTGGGCTTCGTTGTGGGTTTCATTGTTGGGAAAGGCGTTTGCGAAGTGCGTGTCGCCGTTGAATCGGTTGATCGTCGCGCTAAGGCCGTCGCCGGTCTTGGCCACGCAGGACATCGAGAGATGGACCAGCCCATCCTTTGCGAACGACGGCGAGACCGATTGCAGCCGGACGTCTTCTGGCAGAACGCGCTCGAGCCGGTCGAGCAGCTCGCTCCAGGAGAAGGCGCGCTCGGCGAGCTGCGTGTTTGCGAATTCCGCCTGCGAGGCCAGGAGCTTGAGGTCGACGCCGCGGAGTCGCTGGGTGAGCGCCTGGCCCCGGGCTTTCTCATTCGCGATCTGTTCTTCGAGCTTGGCGATGTCTCCCCTGGTCGTTTTCGTCTCCGTACGGTAGCGGAGCAACGTGTCGACGTTGTTGAGGGCGAGAAAGGCCGTCAGCAGCGCCATGACCACGACGGCGGCGTAGACCGGCCGGTAATCGCGGAACGGCCGCGAGGCGAGGTTGATATGGATCGGTTTCACCCTGTGAAGACTCCTGTGGCGGCGGTCAGCTCCGCTTCGTATGCGCTGGCATCACCGGGCGCCTGCCCGGCCACGTCGCGCAAGGCGATGCGACGGACCGGAGCCGAGAACTCGCCGGCGATGGCCTCGGTCACCGAGCCGTTGATGCCGTTGCCGGCGACATAGCAGTTCTCGACGGACGTCGTCTGCAGCGTGTCTCGCAGATACGTCGCCGAGATCTTGATCTCCTGTTGGAGCGTTCGGTCCCCGTCGAGATAGCGCGAGCGGATGAAGAGCGGCTGCGTGCCGCGGAAGAGAGCGGTGGTGAAGTCGCGCTCGCGGATGTAGAAGAAGATCCGGTCGCGCGTGGTGACCGCTTCTCGCGCCGTGATGGCGTTCCAGATGTTGAGGCCCACCGGCTCGACCAGGATGACCTCGAGGCCGGCCGCTTCGAAGACCCGCTCGATTGCGGCAATCGTCGCTTCGACCGCGCTCACCGCGAGAATCCGCGGCGGCGTGCGGCTGAGCACCTCGTACGACAGCCGCAGTGCCGAAGGGTCGATGGGCATCGTCCGGCGCAGGCTCCAGCGGATGACCTCGGCCGCTTCCGACGCGCGCTCCGGCAGCGCCTGCAGTTCGATGATGTTGATCCGGAACCAGGCGTCGGGAAGGAGGATCGACACCTTGTCCCACCGCCCTGTTTCGAGCTTCATGCGGCGCAATACGTCGGCCAGCACGGCCTCGTTCTGCAATTGAGGCGTCACCACGCCCGGCGCGAAAACGTCATCGCGCAGCGCGTAGCTCTTCGCCTGCAGGATCTGCATCTCCTTGCGCCCGCGGCCGACGCGGGCGTGGATCAGAGAATCACTGTCGAGTACAACGACGTCGGGTGGGAAGGAACGCGCCATATCACTCCACGAAGGTGACCTTGTTGATTTCTCGCAACGTAGTCTGTCCTGTCATCACTTTCCGGAGCGCTGATTCGCGGAGGAACAGCATTCCTTCTTCTTTCGCGGCTTTCTTGATCTCGGAGGCGGGGCGCCGGTCCAGGATCATGGTTCGAATACGATCGGAGAGGTCGAGAAGTTCCGAAATGGCCGCGCGGCCATGGAAACCTGTGCCGTTGCAGTCGATGCAGCCGGTGCCTTCCTGGAACTTCGTCCCGCGAAACTCTTTGGGGTCGAGGCCCGATTCGGTGATGAATGAGTCGGGATACGACACCTCGTGTCTGCACGAATCGCAGATGCGCCGCACCAGGCGCTGCGCCAGGACGCAGTTGAGCGCCGAGACGAAGTTGTAGAGATCGACCTTCATGTTGAGAAAACGGCCCAGGACGTCGACCACGTTGTTGGCGTGGACCGTGGTGAAGACGAGGTGGCCGGTGAGGGCGGACTGCACGGCGATGGCGGCCGTCTCCTCGTCGCGGATCTCGCCTACCATGATCTTGTCAGGGTCATGACGAAGGATGGCGCGAAGGCCGCGCGCGAAGGTCAGGCCCTTCTTTTCGTTGACCGGGATCTGCGTGATGCCGCGGAGCTGGTACTCGACCGGGTCTTCGATGGTGATGATCTTGTCCTCCGAGGTCTGAATCTCGGAGAGCGCCGCGTAGAGCGTCGTGGTCTTGCCCGAGCCGGTGGGGCCGGTGACGAGGACCATGCCGTATGGCTCTTTGATGAACTTGCGGAACTTCAGGAGCATCTCGTCGTCGAAGCCGAGGACGTCGAGGCGGAGGCTCTTGAAGTCGGAGTTCATCGACTCCTTGTCGAGAATACGGATGACCGAGTCCTCGCCGTGGGCGGTCGGTACGATGGAGACGCGGAAATCGATGGTGCGTCCGGTGATCCGGAGCTTGAAGCGGCCGTCCTGGGGGACGCGCTTCTCGGCGATGTCGAGCTCGGACATGACCTTGATGCGCGAAATGATGGTGCTGTGGTGGCGTTTGTCGATCGGCTCGAGAGCCTCGTAGAGCACGCCGTCGATGCGGTACTTGACGACCACTTCGTTGTCGCGGGTCTCGATGTGAATGTCCGAGGCCCGTCGCTGGATGGCGTTGAAGACGATGGAGTCGACGAGCTTGATGATCGGCGACGACTCCTGCTGCGTGATCGAGTCGATCGTCAGCGTCTCTTCGCCTTCTTCGTCCTCGCCGACGAGCGTCATGCGGAAGCCTTCGGTGGCTTCGTCGAGGACGCGCTGCGTCGATTCCGACTTCTGCAGCTTGTCGCGGATCGCCGCGGGAGAGGCCACTTTGACCTTGAGAGGGGCGCCCAGCAGCAGCTCCAGCTCGTCGAGCTTCAGCACGTCGGTGGGATCGCCGACGACGACGGCAATGTGGCCGTTCTCGCGCTTCTCCGGAAGGAACTGATAGCGGATCATCAGCTCGAGCGGAACGTCGCGGAAGAGCTGGTGATCGACCTGAAAGTGCTCGAGGTTCACGTAATCGAAACCGTATTGCTCGGCAAGCCGCTGCGCACGGGCGGCCTCACCGGTCGGATCGGCGTTTTTGTAGAGGAGCGTGCGTGGATCGGCGGCCATGAATGGTCTCTTATTGTGCGACGTTGCTGAGCTGGAACAGAGGGAGATAGAACGCGTACAGCAGGACGGCGATCACGGCGCCCATGAATACGAGAATCATCGGTTCGATGGCCGACACCATGCGCGTAAGTCTTGACTCGATTTCCTCGTCGTAGAACTCGCTCACATTTCCGAGCATTTCCGTCAGCGCTCCGGTCGATTCGCCCACCTTGATCATTTCCACCGCCAGGTCGCTCATGGCGCCGGTGTTTTCCAGCGAGCGCCAGAGCGGCTCTCCCTCGCGCACGTTCTGCACGATGCCGAAGATCTTCGAAGCCACTGAAGAATTGGTCACCGATTGGGAGGCGATCTCGATGGATGGAACCATCGGCGTTCCGCCCGACAGGAGCGTGCCGAGCGATTGCGTGAACTGCATGATGGCAAAGCGGTGCAGGATGCCGCCGGAGAGCGGGATTCGCAGCTTGAACCGGTCCCACGCGATGCGGCCGCTGGTGCTGATCCAGCGCCGGAAGAGAATGAAGCCGCCAATCGCGACGATGCCGATGATGGGCAGGTTCGTATTCAGCGTATTCGAGACGCCGATCATGAATGTCGTGAACCAGGGCAACTCCGCACCGAAGCCCTGATAAAACTCGGCAAACTTCGGGATGACCCTGGTGAGCATGATGAAGACCATGCCGATCGACAGAATCACCAGGACGGTCGGGTAGATGAGCGCGCCGATGACCCGCTTCCGCAGATTGACGATGATCTTCTGATAGCGGAGAAAGCGGCGAAGCACGCCTTCCAGATCCCCCGAACGTTCGCCCGCGCGCAGCGAGGTCGAGTAGATCGGCGGAAAGGCGTCGCCGTACGAGGCGAAGGCGTCGGAGAGCGCGATGCCCGAGGTCAGTTTCTCGCGGACATCGACGAGCACTTCCTTGAAGCGCAGGTTCTTCTGCCGCTCCAGCATGATGTCGAACGATTGCAGGATGGGCAGGCCGGCTTTGACCAGCGCCAGGAGCTCCTGGTTGAAGAGCAGGAATCGCTCGGTGGAGATGATTTTCCTGCCTCGGGGCAGGAAGTCCCGCAACTTGATGGTTCCCCGCTTGGCCTCGAAAACGTGCATCCCCTGCTGCCGCAGATCGTCTTCGGCCGCGCGGATGCTGAGAGCCTGCACATGGCGCTCAGTGATGGTTCCATCCGGGGTGCCGACTCTGACGATGAATTCAGGCATGGTTTTCGTGTCCTGCCTATTTGACGCCCGGTGCCGTGAAAAGGTTTCCGGGGTGCGTTCCGTTGGGTGTTGCCGCTGGTGCGTTGAGCTCAGGCATGATCTCCGGTCCTGCTTCTTTGACGCCGGGAGCCGCGAAAAGGTTTCCAGGGTGCGTTCCGCTGGGTGGCGCGGTTGGTGCGTTGAGCTGAGGCATGATCTCCCGTCCTGCTTCTTTGACGCCGGGGGCCGAGAAAAGGTTTCCGGGGTACGTTCCGCTGGGTGAAGCGGCTGGTGCGATGAGCTCGGGCATGGATTCGCGTCCTGTCTCTTTGACGGCGGGGGCCGTGAAAAGGTTCCAGGGCGAGCGAGGGATGCTGGTTCCGTTGGGTGACGCGACTCGTGCGATGAGCTCGGGCATGGTTTCGTGGCCTGCCTCTATTGACGGCCGAGGCCGTGAAAAGGTTCCGAGGGCTGGCAGGGTGCTTACAACGGGGTGGGGAGGGGGCGGATTCCGCGATTTCGCTGTCCTGTCTCAGGTTAGCGTACTGGTTTGTGTGACCAGCGTCACGCCGCCGGAGGCGGATGGCCCTCTATTTGAATGCCTCGTCCGCCACGTGTATCCCCCCCTGCGACGCCGTAGCGACCTGCCCCCCGATCTTGCCGAAGATCCGATCCGTGTGCTGATCGTCGAGGATGACGAGAACTTCTGCATCTGGCTGGCGGCGATCGCCCGGAGGCTCGGCCTGAACGTGACCACCACGGCCGATGGTGTGGAGGCGCTCGAAAAGCTGCACGCGGGCGAATACGACCTGCTCGTCTCCGACTTCAGGATGCCGAGGAAGGATGGGCTGGAACTGATCGCCGACGTGCGAGCCGAGCCTTCCACCAGGGATCTGTACGCGGTGATGCTGACCGCCCACGACGAGCTCTCGGTGAAGCTGACGGCACTCACGCTCGGATATGACGACTTTCTGGCGAAAGGGTGTACCGAGGTGGAGGTGGCGGCCAAGGTCTCGGCGGCCCGGCGGCTTCTGGTGCGGCAGCGCGCTCTCGACGCGGACGCCCAGGAGTGGCGCGACATCGCCAACCACGATGAACTGACCGGCGTGGCCACGCGCCGCTTTTTCTTCGAGCAGGCCGAGCGCCATCTCGCGGACAGAATGAACATCGGCATCGTCCTTTTCGACGTCGACGACTTCAAGGTCATCAACGACGCGTTCGGGCACCTCATGGGCGACCGGGTGCTGAAAGGGATCGGCGCTCTCTTCCTCCGCAGCACCCGAAGCGACGACATCATCGCGCGCTACGGGGGCGACGAGTTCGTTCTGCTCGTCCTCAATCTCACTCCCGAGGAGATCCGCGCCGTCGCCGAGCGTCTGGCCGCCGAGCTGGCGCAGCTTCGCTGGAGTGCCGGAGATTCCCCTCTGCGCATCGTCACCACGATCGGGATCGCCAGCTCGGTGCTCCATCCGGGAGCGAAACTGGAGGATCTGCTTGAAATCGCTGACCGCGACCTCTACGCGAGGAAGGCGGCGAGAGGTCGGGTGACGGCGTAGGCTTCGCGGTTGTCGGTTGTCGGTCCCAAAATCAAACATCCACCACAATCCCTCGCTCGATGTAAATCGGCCGGATGTGCTCCGCCAGCATCGGCCGCTTCCAGCCGAGCCAGAGCGCCCCCGCCAGGCAAGCCAGCGCGCCGTAGAAGATCGTCATCTCCGATCCGATGTGCGCGGCGGCCATTCCCGCCAGCAGGCTGCCGATCGGTTGCGTCCCCATGATGGCCACGCTGTAGAACGCCATCACCCGCCCGCGCAGCCGCTCGTCGACCACCGTCTGCAGGATCGTGTTCGACGCCGCCGCCTGCAGCATCAACCCCGCGCCGACGACGGGAAGGATGAGCATCGACAGCCACAGCGCCCGCGAAAACGAGAACGCCATCAGCCCGAGACTCAGCCCGAGCGACGCCGCCACGATCACCTTCCCCAGCCCGACAACGGTGTGGCGCGACGCCAGATACAGCGTCCCCGCCAAAGCACCGATGCCGGAGGCGGTCATCAGGATGCCCAGCGTGTGCGGCCCGCCGTGCAGCACCTTCGAGGCGATCACCGGCATCAGCGTCGCGTACGGCATCCCCGCCAATCCAACCAGCGCCACGCTCAGCAGCAGCGCCCGCACCGGCGCGAAGCCTGCCACGTACTTCCAGCCCGTGCGCAGCTCTTCGAGCATGTGCGTGTCGATGACGCCGGCCTTCTTCGCCGGCGTTAACGTCATCAGAAGGAGCGAGATGATGACCGCCACGTACGAGATGGCGTCCACTCCGAAACACCATCCCTCGCCCACCGTGGCGATGAGGATGCCGCCGATGGACGGCCCGATGATTCGCGATGCGTTGATCATGGATGAGTTGAGGGCGATGGCGTTCGGCAGATCCTCGCGGTCTTCCACCATCTCCACCACGAAGGCCTGCCGCGCCGGCGTGTCGAACGAGTTGATCACCCCCTGCACGAGCTGCAGCACGATGACCTCGGCCACCGTGATCACGTTCATCAGCGCCAGCACCGCCAGCGCCGCCGACTGCAGCGCCGAGAGCACCTGCGTGATGACCAGGATGCGATGCCTGTCCCACCGGTCCACCAGCACGCCCGCGAACGGCGACAGGATCAGCAGCGGAATCGAGCCGCAAAACCCCACCACGCCCAGGAGCAGCTCCGACCCGGTCAGCCGATAGACCAGCCAGCTTGTAGCGATGCGCGTGATCCAGGTGCCGATGAGCGAGATCGATTGCCCGCCGAAGAAGAGCCGGTAGTTGCGATGCCGGAGCGCGCGCGTGATGTGGTTCAAGCCGGTCCCGTCCACGCAATTGATGTTCCCACACCGCTCGACTAGAATCGCCGTCCCGCGGGAAATTTTGACGCGCCCGACGCGTTAGTTCCCGTACCTTGTCGTAGCTTTCGGCAACATGGGGCTGTAGCTCAATTGGGAGAGCGCCTGAATGGCATTCAGGAGGTCGACGGTTCGATCCCGTTCAGCTCCACCAGGATTCCCCCCTCAATCTAAACGACTTAGACCTACCCGCTACTGGTCCATACACTGCGGTGGGTTCTGGCGCGGCTAGCGGCGCGGCTAGTTCCGCCGCGCGCCGTCGCTCGGGAACCGTTTCGTCGCGTTCCACCACCGACGCCAATCGTCGAGACATCCTCGCGTCGGAGGCATTACATGATCGAAGAGCGAATGATCTCCCGCGTCGATCTGGCCAAGCGGCTCGGCGTGAAACCGGCGACGATCGCAAAGTGGGAGAGAGGGTGGTTCCCGAAGCCTCTCCAGCGCGTGAGCGACCGGTTGATTCTGTACGCGGTGGACGCCGTCGAACGCGCGCGCGTAAGGCGCCGTCAACCGAAAGCGCGCAAAACGCGTCGTCGCGCTACCCGCCCGGTAACTGGGCGATCTGCCCGATACTCAGGATTGCCGGCTCCCGCAAAGACGCGTCTGAGCCTGAGGCACGCGATGTCGGGAACGGTCTCGGATGCGCACCGGTCGCAGTCCGCTTCGTTATCAGGTGACGTTAATTCGCGACGCAGGCTCCCCTCGGTAAAGTGAGTCTCAACCAGATGTAGGCCCCTTGTCCATTCGGACTACAAAAAAGCACACTAGGACCAACCACAAAACCGGTTGAGTAACCATCAGCACCAAGTGATAGCTTGTCCGGCAATGACAGTAGTGAATCGCGAGAAGCATGACCGAGGTGATCAAAGCAACGGTGAGCCCAGTCGCTCTAAGCACGTTCACATCAGGACTGATTTTGTGAAACAGCAGCCACGCGGAGAGGAAGATCGCTGCGATCGCGATGTTGGTAACGAGATAGTCCGGCCACGCCTGACGTAGAAATGTAGGATCTATAAAGCCGAGGTAGCAGGCAGCGATGAAGGACGCGATCGATTGGATGACGTCGAAGGCGATATCTCTTCCACTGGGCCGGGTGGGATTCACTATAGCGGTTCCTGCGGCGTCAGGAGCTTCGTTGGTTAATTTATTGCTGAGTGCAGCGACGAAAAAGTACGCGACGAGCCACAGCAAATAGCCATATCGAAACGCGGTGTCCTGACTAGGCAGGCGCAATGCTGATCGGCCGCCAGCGTTGTGAAGATCGGTGGTCAACTTTCGTGCGAACGCGAAAAAGAACGTACCGAGCATGCCGGAAACCCAAAGGTCCTGAAGGGCTGCGCGGAAACGCAGGCGCCTCCCCGCGTCGATGTGCGGAAGGTCCTCATGGATAATTCGCCAGCAACTTTTGCGCACCCGTTCGCCGAGATTTTTTCGCACGTTGTTGAGTTTAGCGCTTGTCGCGCAATCCTTACCGGGTTCGGCTGGCGTGGTGGGTTTTCAAACCGCGAGGGCGATCTCAAACAGGAAAACGGAACCACCGCCCTCGTTGCTCTCGACCCACATCCGGCCACCATGGCCTTCGACGATCTTTCGGCAGATAGCGAGTCCGAGGCCGGTGCTGGACTCGCCGCCCGTCGAACGTGCCGAGGCCACCGAGAACGGCCGGAAGAGCAGATCCCTGTCAGCCGGTGATATGCCCGGCCCCCTGTCCGCAACCGCGAGGCGCACTGCCGGGGCGCTCGCGACGACCGTGACGTCAACGGTACTGTGCATCGGAGAGAACTTGATCGCATTCGTGATCAGGTTCGTCATGACCTGACCGATCTTGCCGCGGTCAGCGAGGACCGTGGCGCTGCCGTTTCTCTCAAAATGGATCTCGATATTTTTCCGGGTGGCGAGCTCCCGCTGCATGGCGACCCATTCCTCCACTGCGCTCCCGAGCTCGACCCGTTCCAGCCGCAGCCGCAGCTCGCCGGATTCGATCGCGGATACGTCGAGAAAGTCGTCGACGATCGCCTTCATGGACCTTGTCGCCTTCGCGATCTGCTCGAGGAGCTTCTGATCGGCCTCGGTCACGCTTCCGCGGCGCATGAGCGCCTCGGTCAGCGACAGCACGCCGAAGAGCGGGTTGCGCAGGTCGTGCGCCGCCATACCAAGGAAGCGGTTCTTCTCCGCGTTCAAACGTTCGAGCTCTTCTTTCTCCAACCGTATCTGCTCATCGGCAACGCGCAGGCGGTCGGCCATTTCGTGGAACCCTCGATCGAGGCGGCCGATCTCATCCTGTCTCGCGAGCGCCGGGAGGCGCATCTCGCCTGCACCCAGGCGAGTCATGTTCTCGAGGATGTGATGAATGCGGCGGCCGACGTTCCGCGTCAGAAACCATACGACGACCGGCATGATCACGAGGTTCCCCGTGAGCAGCACGATAATGACGATCCGTGCGGTCGTTTCGGCGCGACGAAGTTGGGCCTGCTGCTCGCGTTGTACCGCAACCTCCTCGTCGTGAAACGCCGCCAGTTCCGCGCGGAAACGGTCCATCGCCAGCTGGCCTGCTTTGAGTCGCGCCAGAGCTTCGGTTCGGCGGCCCGCGCGCACGAGATCGTTGTCTTCTCGCAAATCCCCGAGGACGAGGTTCGCGGAGCGCTCGAGGTCCTTCACCTGGTGTTGATCGGGAATGGTGCTGGTAACAACGTCGTACTCGGCCCGCGTCACGGTTTCTAGATGACGGAGCTTGGCTGGCAGGGCCAGGAGGGCATTGTCATACGCATCAAAGAACGCCGGGTACCCCGTGGCAGCGTAACTGCGGGTGGCTGCTTCGGCATTGGTCGTCAAGTCGAGCACCTGAGTCGTGGCGAGGATTGCCTCGGTGGAACGGCTCTGCCAGAGGCGGTACCGCGCCGAACGTCGGTCTGCGTCGATCAGCGCGACAAGAAAGACCAACTCGAGGAGCAGAGGTACAGCGAGAATGACGATGATCTTCCGTGAGAGGGACACCTTGCTGGCCATCTTCCACGAATTGCGCCAAGTCCGCGAAGGTTGGTTCGCGGTGCCATCAATGCATTACACTCCGAGAGTGATCCCGAATGAATGGGACTCGTGATGAAACTGACACGCCGACTGGAAACGCGGACACGCCGACCTTCATCCGTGCGCGCTGACAACCTCTACGTTGGGGGTGGCGCAAACGGAACTTCGGCCGTATCGGGCAAGTCGGCATACGTTCGGATGTACGCCACCAACTCTGTGGAGGCGCGTTCCCCCTCAACCGCTTCGCAGAGATATGCGTAGGCGGTCGCCGCATGCACCGAGGTTTCGAGCACGGTGAAAAGCCCAGCGAGATGACGAGCGAGCGGGATCGCATCTTCCCATTCACGACGGCCGACGTGGATTTCCAGAATATCGAGTAAGGCTCCGCCCGCCTCTGCCCGCATTCCGAGCGTCTCAAACGCGCTTGCGACAGCACGCAGGTCGTGAATCGACTCGTCCGCGCGCCCTTGGCGCAGAAGCATGTGCGCGAGCGTCCACTGCACTCGCGTCTTCTCGGACGGCTTCCCGAGCTCTTCGTACAACCGCATCGCGCGCTCCGCGTGTGCGCGAGCGATTCCCGGTCGATCTAGGCGCATCTCGCACTCAGCGCGGTCAGCTAAGAGGCGCGCCGTCGTCTCGGCGTCATCGAGACTCCAGAAATACGATGTCAGGTCCTCGTATATCCGGAGGGCAGCCTCCACCTGGCCCATCTCGTACAGGATTCCCGCCTCAAGCAGCCTTGCTTGTTGGGCGCGCGGAAGCTCACCGAAACGCATCAGTTCTGCACCCGCGGCGCGGACGAGCGGCAGCGCCTCCGCGTACCGCGTCATATAGAAGAGGACTGTCGCGCGCGCCCAATCTACCAGCGCGCGATCAGCGCCCGTGATCGGAACATCGTTTAGAAAACGCTCCGCTTCGTCGAGCGACTCCAAGGCCTCCGGGTAGCGGCTCAGCATCCGGAGGGCATTCGCGCGCTCCTTTGCGAGTGTCGCGCGCTGCTCGGCCATCGTTGTGACGTCGGAGAGAGAGTTCGCGATCGTGACCCCGACCCCAAGGAGATTCAGGGCGCGTTCGGCACGGCGGTCATATTCGTCGCGCGCTTCACGGATGAGCCGCCGAATGAACCCCTCGGTCCGTAGCCCAGGCCTCCCCGCGAGATAGTCCGCCCATGTTTCGATGGGGCAATCCTCAAGGGTTGCGAAGGTGTACTCAGCTGCTACGTCCTCTACGACGATCCGTCGGGCGACATTCTGCGCATCGGCGATCTGCGCGGCAAACAGCCTTGTCGTTTTTCGGCGGGCGTACTCATGCACGTCCTTGTCAAAAAAAAGACCCATGAATGAGCGCCACTCGCGCATACCAGCGCCGCAGATATCGCACCTATCGATATGGATAGCTGCGGCATCCACATCCACGACGTCACGGGCCTCCTCGATGAACGCGAGCAGTTCCCAGCTCTCGTAGTGGCCATCGATCACGGCTGCGCCTTTCTCACCGCGATGCGGGTGAGGACGAGCCGGGCGGCACACACGCACCGATACACCATCTTTCGGGCGTACTGAATTGTCGTCGCGAAGTGGTTTGCGATCTCCTCCGATGAGTATTCCTCGTAGAAGCGCAGGTGCAGAACCTCGCGGCAGCGCTGTGGCAGACGGCGCAGCACCATGCTCACGTCGACGCGCTTCGCTACATCCTCGGCCTCGCACGCACCTTCTTCTTCGAGTGGAAGTGCGCCGGCGTCCCTGCCGTGGGCGCGCCAGTACAGACGGCAGTGGTTGCACATCGCGCCGACAAGCCAAGCCCGCTCGTCGTACACCTTTTTCCCCGCTTTGATGAAGGCCACGAAAACCTCGTGGATAAGCCCGCGCACGTCCTCGTCCGGGATGCGGAACTTCTGCACCGCCACGTACTCGAGCACTCGGTAGTGCTCGTGATACGCCGCCGCCACCTGCGCGTCCACCACATCGAGGGGCGAGCTATCTGTCGGTTCGAACATACGGAGGCGCAACCGCAGCGGCCGATGTGGCGCCGGAACTGCCGGAAGTATAGCGAACAGCCCTTCCGAACCGCTGCGCGGACGATTTTCCGGGTCATACATTTGCGCCATCGGTAATCCCTATGTCGAGCGAGGGCCGGCCCTCTCCATCAACCATCGCTGCCGCAGGTATCGCGGCGGGAGGAGGAGGGTCTGTCCATGCTGGATCTCTTGTTTGACTTGCTGCTCGAAAGCCGCATTTCCGTTCCGCATCCATAAAGCGCACCTGCGTCACCCACCCGACGAGGGGCCTGTTGGCCGCTCGCTCCTCGTCGCGCTTCTCTTCTTCGGCGGCGGCACGAACGACTCCTCTCGTCCGTCCTCTGCGCGATCGATAAAGATCTTCACTGATCTGACATCGTCAACCGTCAGGTGATGCGCGGCAGCCGCCTCCTGAAGGTAGGCCACCGCCATCCGGGCCTCCCGCGTTGCGCCAGCGCGTTCGAAGAGCTGAGGAAGCGAATTACAGATTTGAGCCGCCGCTCCTGGCCGACGCGGCGGGATAAGCAAGGCTTCCGTCACATCGAGCATCACCATGCCCCCATCGGTGAGGAGGCCGCGTTTCTCGAAGGCCGTTCGCAGTTGAAACAGCGCCTCCAAGCCGGCCTTGCGGTCCTCAAAAAGCGCCTCGATACGCGCAAGCGCCCATCGCGTTCGAAGTACCTCCACGTCGCAGCGGATACGTTCAAAGGCGTGGAGCGCTTTTTCGAGCCACGTTTTCGCCGACTCGATACGGTTCTGCTCTACGTCGCAGAGGCCGAGGTTCAGCCAAGTGACCGGCAGCGCGTGGCGCTCCCTGCCGACGCTCAAAGCGGATACCGCCGCGAGCCAGAGCGAGCGCGCTCCCTCGAAATCGCTCCGTTCGAAAAGCACCCCCGCCTGCACCATCCGAACCTTCGCGATACGAAGCGGATCGTCGACGGCGGCGAAGATGTTCACCGCACAGGCGAGGTAGTGCTCCGCTCCGGCGAGATCTCCCATCTTCATGAGAATCGTGCCGCGCGCGAGCCAAGCGCGGCCAAGCTCCTTCGTGCAGTACGGTTCTCCCTCGAACCGCCGTTCAGCCTCTTCAAGCGGACCCAATGATTCCCGGGTCAAGCCGAGTTGTCTGAGCGCGTTCGCGAGCTCAAGCCAGGCTCTCCCCACGAGCGCGAGCCGGTATTCGCGGCGGATGGTGGTCAGACGCTCCGCCAGTTCGGTGGCCACATGAAAGAGCGCACGGGCATGCCGCGGGTCTTCGTCGATGATGCGGCGGCCCTCGAAGAGCAGCGCGCGTACGGCGGCGTCGGAGCGTGCGCGCTTCTCCAAGAATGGAAGCCACTCATCGGTAGGCATCTTCGGCAGCGCCCCAAGGAGATCAGATGCCGCGTCGCGCTCGCGTTTCCACTCGCCGATATCTGCCGTGAGGCGTTGTCGGCCTTGCCGCCGCCACGGTCCGGATTCCTCGACCGAAAGCTCGATGACATCTTCCGGCTGTACGTCTTCAAGCGAGAGCTGCCGGAGTGCCGACACGACCGCCGCGATCATGTCGCGGCGGGGTTGGAGCTCGCCTTTGCGCATCCGGAGCAGATGCTGTCGGCTGATACCTGATTCCGCGATCAGGTCTCCGACCGAGATGCCCCGCGACACCCTGAAGATCTCGAGGCGGGTCAGCACAACAGCCCTCGTGTGGTCACCGGCATCCGTCAACTCGCGAGCTGCATCTCCCGCTGCGGCATCGGATGGTGCGCGAACCACTCATCGATCGATCGGTAGCCCGCGATGAAGTCGGCGAGGCCGAGCGGCCCAACGCAATCGCACATCAGGCGGTAGTCGATCAAGAGCCACGCATCAGTCGTCGCGAAAGAGTGCGCAGATCCAGTTTCGTCGTTGCTGGGCATCACTTCTAAGGAGTGCATCGACAGAAAGAAGTCCTACCCCTCGGACCGAATGACGCAGAAATGTGTCTGAAGTGTTCAGGCGGAGCGAGGTGACGCATATCTGCACCATCGTTGACTGACCCGATATGGCGTGGTCTCCTGCTGCCGTTCGTAAACACGTCCGTAAGTATCTTAACCCCTAAGGGGTGGTGCGCCCCTTCGTTGTCGAAGAGAGCCAGAGGATGATCCCCACCCGTCCCACACGATTTCAGAGACGAGAAGACAGCGCGGCTCCGACCAGCACTACTCGCCGGCGTCCCGTCCAAGCGACGGACGGCATGCGGAGAGTCCCGAATGCGATCGTCACCACAGTCGGCTCGAAAGAGCCTGCGCGTCTGTGTTTGAACGCGCTTTCGCTTATCGTTCACCAAGTAGTCGAGGGTTTCATGGACTCGCTGCAATCCACCGGTGAAGGTGTGCTGCCGATCGTGCTCATGCTTCAACCCCATCTCTCCACCCGTGGCATCGCGGAGAGCGACGCCGAGTTCGCCCGCCGCGGGCGTCGTCAGAGTGCCGCGGAAAAACGGTTCTTCAGAACAATAGAGGCAGCGCTTCGCGACGCCATGGGAACCATTCTTGGTCGCGCGGCGCATGCCGCAATTCATGGTGGTGCTGCACCCCACAAGAAGAGAGCGGGCAAGGACGAAACTGTTATGGCGGCTGGCGGCCGAACCTCGCCTCGAAAGGCACAACTGCAGCTACCTCGTGCCCCTTGCCGAAACGCGGAATGATGGACCGGACAATCTCTCTCTGCATCCCGCCGCCAGCCGCCACCCTTGTGCGCTTTCACAGCCTCGAAGATCGGAGCCGATCCCCGGACGTCGGGATAAGTCATGGGAACTAAGTTCGACAGCCCCTTTGATCGCTGGATGCGGGCAAATGACATCCGCCCGCTGAGACTTGCGAAGAGAGCGAATGTCAGCAGACCGACCATTCTGCGCGTGCGAAAGGGCAGTCTCGGCAGCGTAGGAACGAGGGCCAAGCTCATCGCGGCGTGTTCGGCGCTCATGGGGCGACGAGTCACCGAATCAGAACTCTTTTGGATTGGAAGCCCATGACTACGAGGGTGGAGAAACTGTCGGTTGCGTCACTCAATCATTAGGTGCGGGCGCGACGAACGCGTCCGACGCCTGCACGAGGTTGGCAAAACCAGTTTCGATCCTGCGGTCCCAAGCATCTGATCAACGCTGACATGGAGATTGGCGATGCGTCATTCACTGAAGATCACGCTCCTTCTGACGTCCTGCCTTTTCGTCTCACCGCTCATCGCGGGGGATACGCGAGCAATCGGCAGTGTTTCGCTGAAACGCGAGACGTTCGATCCGAAAGCCGGCGAGGCAGTCGAACTGGCCGTCATGTTCCGGAAGGCGGGTCGAGCGTCAGTTCAAGTCGTCGACCGCGACGGTTTCGTTGTGCGCACGATTGCTACGACGCGGCCCGTTCAGGGGAACTGCTCCTTTGCCTGGGACGGACGGGATACCAGCGGCCGTGTAGTGGCGGACGAAGCCTATTCGTTCCGCATCGAATGGGCGGATGCGAAGACCCGCGAGCTGTGGTTCCCCGCCGATCGCCCGTCAAATCCGGTATCCATCCCGCCACGCTATTTTGATCGTCGAAGCGGTACGCTGGCCTACACCCTCCCGCGCGCATCTCGGGTGCACATCCAGGCAGGGACCGCCGTCTTCGATGCACAAGGCAAGGCAATCGACGGCCCGGTCATGAAGACTATCGTCAATCGGGAGCCGCGCTCCGGCGGCATGGTCGCGGAGCACTGGAACGGCTTCGACGACCGCGCCGGTGTCTTCATCGCCGACCTCGAGGGGTTTGCCATTGTCATCGCCGCCGCTCCGCTCGCGGACGGTACTGTGATTGCGTACGGGTATCACGACCGAACCTTCGTCGCGGAGGCGGCGAAGCGTCGGGGCGCCTCGGTCTTTACGCACCGGCGCGACTCCTCGGAACATCACGGCGGCCTCACGACCCTCGACGATGTCTCACCATCCCTGCGGATCGACCCGCTCAACGCCAGCTGGTCAGCGGCGGAGCACCTATGGGTTGTTCAAGGCGATGTCGCGCGACTCCGCCTTTCGCTAAGCGGACCAACCGCCGCCGCATTCGCGCGACAGCCGTCGCGCCTCTACCGATTTATCAACGGGCGCCAGGTCGGAGAAACGGTACCCGTTCAAAAGATCGTCGAGGTTCCGCTGCGGAACGACCAGTCGGTGCAGCGAGTCTCTATCAACTGGCGGAGCGAATGGGGGCCTCTCGCCACCGACACGATCCGGGCCCGGCGCACCGAGGTTGTCACCGTGACATCGCGAGGTGCCCGGTGAACCACGTACGGATCGTGACGTTTCTCTCTCTTTTTCTGCTCGTCTCATCCGCGGCGTTCGCCGACTCGATCACCTCGGTGAGTCCCTCGTCCTACTACGTCTATGACGTTGAGGAGTTCGTGACGCTCCAGGGTGTGAACCTCATCGGCAACATCACCACGCAGTGTGCCATCTCGGGTCCCGCGGGCTCCTTCACGCGGGATTGGAGCGGCGGCTTCCATGATTCAACCACCGGCGCTGACACGGTCTACCTCGCGATTCCCGATCAGGTGCTCATGGTCACGGGCCATTACTCCATCACCGTCATTGCGACCGATAACGCGGGCGTGCGCACGATCGGACCCGGTTCCTTCGACGTGCTCGCGCGCCCCGGTCAGCAGGCACCGCTCCTTGCGCTGCCCGAGTCGGTCTTCGCCGAAGCTACTGGTCCCTCGGGCGCGAACGTCACCTTTGTCGTCAGCGGCTACAGCTTCGTCGATCCGGCGCCGACGATCACCTGCGACCATGCCTCGGGAGCGCTCTTCCCGCTCGATGTGACGACGGTGAACTGCACCGCGACGGACAGCTCCGGCTCCACCTCGGGGAGCTTTGAGGTTTACGTCACGGACACCGGCCCGCCGGTCGTCCATGTGCCCGCGGACATCGTAAGCAGCACGCAGGTCGTGACCTTCACCGCGACGGCGACCGATGCGATCGACGGCAGTATCGCCGTGACCTGTTCGCCCGCGTCAGGCGACACCTTTCCAACCGGGGTGACGACGGTTCTTTGCTCGGCCACGGACGCGCATGCCAACTCCGCCTTCGGATCGTTCCATGTCACGGTGACGCTCCCGAGCTTCACGGTCAGCCAAAGTGCCTACCAATTGAACGCTGCCGCGAGCGACACCGTGACCTACACCTCGGTTGTTCCCTATGCGCTCACCGAAACGATCACAATCCGATCCGTGCAAACCGGCACGGTAGTCCGCACGCTCGTGAATCAACAGCGCTCGCCTGCCACGTACACGGACATCTGGAACGGAACGAACGACGCCGGTGCCGTGGTACCGGATGGGGCCTACCAGTACGTCGCAACCGCCGTCTCCGGATCCGGCACGGTCACCTGGGACCAGAGCACGCAGTACGTTGGCGGCGCGACGCAGCTGCCGTACGGGAAGTGCCGTAACGGCGCGGGCGCTCTCGTTGCCTGCAATGACTCCTCGATCACCTTCGATCCGTTCACGAACACACCGCTGCGCATCAACTACTGCGTCGGCGGCGGCGATCCGCCCTCGTGCACCGGCTCGACGCCGGCCATCGTCGTCGTCAAAGTCGGTACCAGTCCAGAGGCCGACACCTCCTGCAATCCGACCGACTGCATCGTGAATGACTACCAGTCCGCGGGCATCCACGAAATCGCTTGGTATGGCCGCACTACCTCATCGGTCTATGTGCCCTCAGCGCCCTACTTGGCGGTGATTCGTCGCGACGACAACTGGCCGAAGAACGCGGTGCTCGTCTTCGGCACGAACCCTGCGATTTCGAATCTCGCGATCTCATCAGCGATCTTCAACCCCGCTTCCGCGACCTCGATCGCGACCGGCCTCGATGTGTCCTTCGATGTGACCACGTTCCAGTCGCGAAGCGTCACCATCGCCTGTCAGTTCCGCAATACGACCTCCGGATCAGTCCTGCGGACCATTACCTTAGCCGCGCAGCCAGCAGGCCACCTCACGGTGCACTGGAACGGACGGGCCGACAACGGTGACTGGGTCGCGCCGGACGTCTACGAAATCATTTTGACCACCACCGACTCCGCCGGCAGCGCCGTCTCCGTGCGACCGCTGATCATCGTCCGATACTAGAGGAGCGACGAATGTCATCGAGAACCTTTCTCACTGCCACCTGCTTGGTAATCGTCGCGTCATTCCTCGGCGTTCAAGCCGAGGCACAGACGTTCTGCCTCACGCCGACCGCGGTACCACAACCGCCGCCGCCGCCAAGTCCGCCGCCGATCTGCCAACCGAAAGAGTGCGACAAGTGCGCGAAATCGCCCTGCTATGTTGCCACCGGCATCTATGCGCGTGATGCCGTTGACCTTGCGATACCGACCGCCGGTACCTTCAGTCTGGTGGCGTCCCGCCTTTACGACAGCAGCCGCGTCACTGACGGCCCCCTCGGTCTCGGATGGTCCTCCGGCCTGACGCCCCGACTCTATTACGCAACCTATCTGTTTGCCGCTCCGAGCACGTACTCACACGAGGCCGATATCGAAATGCCGGATGGGGTTTTGTACCGGTTCACCGTCAACGGCTCAGCGTTTTCGCCTCCGGCTGGGCGGTACGACAAGTTGGTGCGGAACGGCGATTTGACGTATTCGTTGACTCTTCAGCACACCCGCAGCGTCTACAGTTTCGCTGCCGACGGCTCTCTCTCGTCGCTCACCGATGATTTCGGCAACGTCATCACGTGGACGTACGACTCCGCGGGCCGCGTGCAACAGGTCGCCGACAGCGCCGGCTCCGGGCGATACATCAACCTCACCTGGGGAGCAGATGGCCGAGTGAGCACGCTGACCGACAACAGCGGGCGCCAAGTAAAGTACTACTACGACGCGAGCGACGGTACACTTACCGGTGTGGCCGATCCAACGGTGTCCGGGAATGCCTCGCTCCGGTCGACAAACTACGCGTACGGGGCGGGACGTTTCGGGAAGGTGCTCACGCAGATTTCCGACCGCTGGAACCGCGTTATCAGCGTGCTTGAATGGTACAACGATGGCAAACTGAAGAGCTATACCGATGGCGCGTACGACGACGGGGCCCCAGCGACCTCTGCCGGCGAGAAATACACCTATGCGTATAACCCAGCGATGGCTACGACCACGAAGTCGAACTCGCTTGGCACGACCTCGTATGCATATGACGATACCGGCCTTGTCAATCCGTGGAACTACGTGAACGGCCAATCGACGACCGTCACAAGTCCTACCGGCCAATCGCAATTCCAATACGATACTCTCGGTCGTGTCACAACGGTTACTAAGGCGAGCCCCGAGCCCTCCACGTCCGGCACTGGCACCGCCGTTTGGTGGTACACCTATGACACCACGTGGCCGGACCAGGTCGCTACCATCACCCCTAAGGATCTCTCGGGAAATCTGAAGACGAACTGGGCCGGGTGGCAGTACGACTACAACTCTGCCAGTGTCGCGGCACCGGGAGCGCTCTATCATGTCTGGCGAGTACGATCCGACAATGTCACCAAGGACCTGTTCGCGTCGTACCAATACACCGCGCATGGCCGGCTTGCCATCCGGACGGATGACAACGGTATCGTTGCGGTTTACGGCTACAACGCCGCCGGCGATCTGATCTCGATCACTACCTCCGGCGCACCGAGCGTCATTACTTTCACGTACGATGCTCTGGGGCGGCCACTCTCCGTCACCGATCCGAACGGTCACACGACGACGCGAACGTATGACTCACTGGATCGAACCCTATCAGCCACGCTTCCAAAGCCAAGTGCAGCCTCTCCCTACGATACGGTGGTGACCTACTCATACGACAACTACGACTCATCCACCGGACTCACCTTTACAAACACGACCGACGCTAACGGACAAGTCACCAAAGTTGGGTACGACGCACTCGGACACGTGGCGCAAACGATCGACGCCGCTGGGAACGTCAACCAGTTCATCTATCAACATGATCTTCTCCAGAAGATTCGTGACGCGAACGGCAACGAAACCAGCTATAACTACAGCCCCGTGCGAGAGCTCACGGCCGTCACGTACCCTGACGGCGGGGTGGAATCCTATAACGCGAGTGGAGGAGTGCTATTCGGGCGCACGGACGCCCTCGGCAGAACACTTCAATACACTTACGATGGGCTGGGGCGTGTCGCGTCGGCTCTCTACGTCGGCCTCTATAATAATTACGGCGCCCAACTCGGCCAATTCTATCGATACGACGGCCAGAGGCTGATCGAACTCGACGACAATCAGCCCGGGTCGTCAGTGACCGTTCACACCTACAGTTATGACAGTTCCTGGCGATTGGTGACCGATGCTATCGCGGCGGGTGACAGCAAAACCTACACCTACGTTGGGACCGGCTCCCTCCTCAGCTCGTACACAATCCAGCCGCCATCCGGCTCGCCGCAAAGCGTCTCCTACGGTCATGGTCCGAATGGGCAAGTGACCAGCAAGACATGGAGCTGGCTTTCTGGCGGACAGTTCACGTTCGAATACACGCCGACTGGCCAGTACAGCCGTATGACTTTCCCGAATGGCCAACAACGACGTTACACCTATGACAATCAGGATCGTCTGACGAATATCAACAATACCTCTCCTGGTGGAGATACGATCGCTTCCTTCGACTACGCCTACGATTACAACTGGCAGACGGGCGACTACTCGATGCGCGGACAGCGTACGAGCGTGTTCGGCACCGCGCCGAACGCCGCGAATATCGTCAGCGGCCTCACGAAGTATTCGTATGACGCACGTTATCAGCTCGTTCGGGCGGACTACCCCAACAATACGTTCGACGCTTGGACGTATGACGCGATCGGGAACCGACTCAGCCGACGGGTTGCGGGTCCGGGCTATACGCTGCCCTATACCTATTACACGAATGCCACCGGCGGCAATACGCAGCGCCTGCGGAACGACAGTTCTTATGACTTTTCGTACGATGCGGTCGGGAACACGAGCGGCGCATCGTCGCAATTCTCGTCCTACGTTTATACGTGGGATCATGCTGGGCGTCTGACATCGTACGGTGGGACGACGTACGCCTACGACACCTTCGGCAGAACGTCAGCGACGGCGGGCGGCAGCACCACGCGGTACATCGGCATGGATGGCCACACCATCGGCGAGCGGAACTCCGCCGCGGGCGTCGCGACCGACTATGTTTTTGGTCCCGGGGTAGATGAGCCCCTCGCCAAACGCGCCGCGAACGGCAGTGTTACATACTTTGGCGTGGACGGCCTTGGTTCCATCGTAGTCGCGACAGATTCCATCGGGTCGATTCTGAGTTCAACTGGCTATTCGCCGTGGGGAGAGACGCTTACCGCCCCGACGGAACTGTTCGGCTACACGGGTCGCGAAATTGGAGGTCCATCCTGGTACTACCGAGCGCGCCATTACGACGCGGCGCACGGCCGTTTCCTTAGCGAAGACCCCGTTTTCAGAAAATTTCACGTTTATGCCTATGCGCTGAACGATCCGCTCTCGAATACCGATCCCACAGGACTGTATAGTACGCGTAACTGCAATACACCGCCGTTCAGCCAGAGTGCGGTTAATGGTCAATTGACCGTGCTCTGTAAACAGCAGCTGCCGAGCGCTCGATGCCAGCGTGCGATGCGGAACGCCAGCCGTCAGGCCACGGGCGATCCCGATGCTTTACCATCATGCATGCAAGGGCTGTGCAGCGGAAATGCCATCGTTACCTGCGATGCGACCTGCCCAGCATGCGGTAAGAACTCGATAGCCGAAGGCATCGTTTTGGGTGGTGGGAACTCAGGGTGCCCGGGGTCACCTCCCAACAAAGATAACAATTATCAAGGCGGCCCAAACGGTGGTCCTGTGGGCGCCGGCGAGACCATTTTCCACGAAAGTGTCCACACTTGCTTCACGGGAGCTGAGCCGGATATGCCAGGAATGTCAGCGGCATATTTTCGGTACCTCGAGAAGGAGTGCTACGGTTGGCGTGATCCCAACGCGCCACGGTTAGGTGCGCCTTAGTGCGGAGAACAGCAATGTCGGTCCGGAGAACAGCCAGCGGCGGCGCAATAGTTTTGCTGCTTACATTCGCGGCGATCAAGCAAGGATACGCCTGTCAATGCGGGGTACGCCTTCCCCCAACGGAGTCTCTGCAGAAGTCCGTGGTCGTGTTCGCAGGCACTGCGTACGAAACCCGTGCCGTTCGATTCGAATCGGTGGGCGCTGACCGCGCGAGCATTGTACTCAAAGAGGTTCATTTTACGGCGACCCGAACATGGCGCGGTGAGGTGGGGAGCAATGTAGTTCTGCTAATGGGCAGCTCCGACTGTGATTATCCGTTTGAGCTGGGTCGCGCCTATCTGGTCTACGCGGATGTAGTCGATTCCGCGACCGGATATTTGACCGCAAGCATCTGTGGGCCGACCAAGCGGCTGGAACTAGCTGGCGAGGACCTGCGTCTCCTCCCTGCCTCCCGCCAGCTCGCTAAGCCTCGGTTCCGGGCGGAGTCGACGGATAATCGTCTGCCGCTCAGGGCATTGTTAGGCGCTGCAATTGCGGGTGCCGTGGCAGCGGCGTTGCTGTTGCAGGGGTTGCGATGGTTACGAGACAACCGTGGTAATAGCTAGCGTGGCGAAAGGGAAACCCGGAGATGCATGCCACCAACGACACTGGACGCGGTCTGGGTCAAAACGCGGCTCATGCAGCCTCCGGGCTAGAGCATTGTAATGTAGTTGTTGTCGAGAAAACCATCAGTTGTGCGCGATAAAACCATCGCGCGGATGGGACTGCACTGCGTGCAACGTTTAGTGCTTGGTTGCTTTCAAGAAACCAACGTCGGTTTCGCGGCCGTGGCGAGGAGTTCGGAATCGGCATGCGCTATTCGCAGGGTTGACGTCGTCGCGCGAAGGCAGTCCCATAAGAAAACCCCGACCAGAAATGGTCGGGGTGAATGATCGGTCAGGCCTTGCCGGCCTCAGGGACTCTCCGTGTGGTCCTCTCCTTTCTAGCGTTGGCAAGCGGGGAAATACCCGGTTGTCATATGGAAGCCAATCGAAATCGCTTGCAGCCGTCTCCTTCGTGGCAGCGTCCTTTCGAGTGAGCCTTCTTGCCATGCCTGCACTCGCAGACCGGTTCGGGAACGAAGGCGGAGCATGCGCAGGAGAGGCATGCGCCTTGTGGCGTGGACTTCGTGCACCAGTGCTCGCGTTTTGAATGGGTGCAGGCGCAGATTACGACGACATGAGAAAGCATGGCCGCCGCCTTTCAGTGTTCGGAGGGCAGCATGAGCACGCCACCCTCGACGTAGAGATGCACGTAGGCGATCGGGAAGTTTGTCGTCTCGATGACCTCGCGGAACGCTACGTCATCGCTGTCGCGCGAGCAGGCGAGGATCGCGCTGCCGCGCTTGACGAAGAGCTCCCACAGCTGGAACTCCCGAAGCCACGCATCCTTGAGCGCTCTGACCTGCAGGATTGCGATGAGATCGATGAGCCAGTAGCAGCGAGCGCGCTCCGCGAGGAAGCCCACGCCTTCGGTGTAGCGGAAGCCCGGGAGCCAATGGGGATAGAACTCGGTGGAAACGGTGAACTGGTTCAGTTCCGCGTAGAACGCGTTCGCCTCGGTGACGCACGTTTCTTCGTTGCTCATGACACCAGAGCGGGAACCGCAGATGTCAAAGCGCCGCCGAACTGCGGCATGCCGGCGAGAAACGGCGCGGACAGGTCGTTTGACGGTACCGTCGATCTGATGGCTTTCGCTGAGATTCTCCTCGGTGTCCAACGTTCTTCTTCGTTGGCAAGTGATGTCGATATGCAGTTGACTGCTTGGATCCAGCAGTTGTGGGCTCAGCGTCAGCAGTTGACTGCACGGGCCCAGCAGTTGACTGCTTAGTGTCAGCAGTTGACTGCACGGGTCCAGCAGTTGACTGCTTAGTGTCAGCAGTTGACTGCATGGGTCCAGCAGTTGAGTGCTTAACGTCAGCAGTTCACTGCATGGGTCCAGCAGTTGAGTGCTCACCGTCAGCAGTTGACTGCTCGAGACCAGTAGTCGATCTGGCCCGCATCAGGCCCGCGTCGGCGCTCGCGTAGCAGGACGGCCACGCCGGTCCCGCTCATCGAGGATGGAGGAGGCTGTGACCTTTTTCTCGCTGCAACGTCTAGTAGATATGCAGGACAAGTTGGATTTTGCGGAACGTGGGGACGTGGCGCGCGCGCGAGATGTCCGTCGGCGCTCGCGTAGCACGACGCGCACGCCGGTAGCCGTTCGTCGAGGATGGAGGTGGCTGTGACCTTTTTCTCGCTGCAACGTCTAGTAGATATGCAGGACAAGTTGGATTTGCGGAACGTGGGGGACGTGGCGCGTCGCGCGCGCGAGGTCTGCGTCGGCGCTCGCGTAGCAGGACGGCCACGCCGGTCCCGCTCATCGAGGATGGAGGAGGCTGTGACCTTTTTCTCGCTGCAACGTCTAGTAGATATGCAGGACAAGTTGGATTTTGCGGAACGTGGGGACGTGGCGCGTCGCGCGCGAGGCCGGCGTCAGCGTTTGCGTAGCGCGTCGAGCACGCCGGTCCCGCTCATCGAGGATGGAGGGAGCTGTGACCTTTTTCTCGCTGCAACGTCTAGTAGGTATGCAGAACAAATCGGATCTGCGGAACGTGGGGACGTGGCGCGTCGCGCGCGAGGCCGGCGTCAGCGTTTGCGTAGCGCGTCGAGCACGCCGGTCCCGCTCATCGAGGATGGAGGGGGCTGTGACCTTTTTCTCGCTGCAACGTCTAGTAGGTATGCAGAACAAGTCGGATCTGCGGAACGTGGGGGGGGACGAGGCGCGTCGGGCGCGAGGTCCGCGTCGGCGCTCGCGTAGCACGTCGCTCACACCGGTGGCGCTCGTCGAGGAAGGAGGGGGCTGTGACCTTTTTCTCGCTGCAACGTCTAAGTAGGTATGCAGGACAAGTCGGATTTGTATGGAACAGGTAACACGCTTGCCGTGATGCGATGTTCGGAGCGAGGAACTGGCGAATCGGCGTCAGCTCGCTCCGGGGCGCGCAACGGCCAAACAAGAGAGAGGAGGAGCCTACGAAAAAAACCGGGAGATACCCATGACCCAACACAAGGAGATACCCATGACCATGCACCAGGAGATAGCGATGAGAACGAAAAGGAGACAACTATGACGACAACCACTCCGACCCCCACCCCGGCGGCGCCATCAGCCGCGGACATCGTGACCGCAATCCGCGCAACGGAATTGGCCCCGGCCGATCGCGTGGAAATCCTGAGGGCTCTGCGGGAGACGACGCCGGACATCGTGCCGCCTGACCCTCTGCAGAAGACGCGCATCCGCTCCGCCGCGGGTCTGTCCCGCGACTTCGTTGATGCCGCGATCAGCGGGCTCAGTGCCTCGGACGTCTGGCAGCAGTCGGCAGCGACGACAGGCGCTGAGATCGGGACCCATCGCGATTTCGAAGAGCAGCGTCCTGTGTTCAATGAGCTGCAGACCTTCACCGATATCCTTCACAACAGTCTGAGTTACCACCACTGGCAGGCCACGGCAAAGTCGCGCGCCGCATACCGGGCCGGCAAGGCCCTCGGCGGTGACGAAGGTCTCGTCCTCCAGCCGCACATCCAGATCATGGCCGCAGCCCTTCCGAAGAGAAGCCGCAAGACGAAGAAGCCCTCGGCCAAGACCCCGCCCGCGCAGACGCCCGCGGTAGCGACGAAGCCCTCGACCCCGTGATCCATCGGTAGTCCATTCCCCGGCAAGCGGAGTGGCGGCCTCGATGAGGCCGCCACTCGCACAATGGAAGGCTTGCTTCACTGACCCGCGGTCGGCGCTATCTGCTGGCTGAAAGCGCGCGTCTCGCTCAGCGCCGCGTCGAGAGCGGTCTGCACTCTGGCGCCGTCGCTGGTGGCACTCTGGACGACGGTCGTGCCACGCACCTTGGTCTGCGTGGCATCGGTGAGGTCGTTTCCAATCACGGAGCGGATGTCGTGCAGGTCCTTCAGCAGGGTGTCGGTGGCGGTCGAAGCGGCCGCGTAGGAGGTGCGGAGCCGCTCGTATTGTTCCCGGACGACCTGGCGGCGCTGGTCCGCGATGGCCTGCAGCTCAGGGCTGGAGACCTTGGCAGTCTCTTTCTTCCAGCTCGTGAAGTAGTCCGCGGTCTGGTTCCGCAACTGGTCGTTGCTGTTGTGGATCGATGTCGCCGACTTGTCGAGCGCCAGCAGGTCCCTGGCGTACGCGTCGTAGGCTGCCCGCAATGACTGCGGCGAGGCGGACATGAGATTGTTGAGCGACGCCAGCGTGGTGTCCACGCGGGCGCGGGCCACGGTTACCTGCTCCTGCATCGTGGAGAGGGTCTCCGACGTGTGGACGGCGCGGTCGGGTGCCGCGGTGGAACAGGCCAGGGCGAAAAGAAGTACAGGGATAACCGCTGAAAGTCGGCGCATGAAGGTTCCCTGTGCAAGAGCCGGTCCCGATCGTCCACGATGTCAATTCCTGTGACGAGGGATCGGGTCGGTCTGTCCCTGGAACCGATCCTCCGCGCCAGCTCCGTAGGCAAGAATGTCAGGCTTGGAGAGCAGCAAGAGGCTCGATCCTGTTCAGCGCGCCTTCGAAGAAGGACGAGGCAACCGGCTCGCCCGCGATCCGAGCGTTGTAGCGGTTGCCGCTGACGTTCAGGATCACCGCGCGAACGAACGTCGCCCCCTTGGCGATCGGGTTCCGAAGCTCGTTCACGTGAACAAATGCGATCCAATCGCCGCGCTCGGACGGGATTCGGATGATCCGTTCGTCGGAGAATGGGCCTGGCGTTACCTCACAGGGAATCCATACGAGACGTCCGGCTTCCAATCCCATCCAAGAACCTCCGTTTGCGCCTGACAAATCGTCGCATGTCGGTTCGTTGACGACCGGCACCTGCCGGAAGCGCACGACTGCTGCTCTCAAGCATGTCTATGGTCTTCTGATGTTTGTACTCTGTTAGTTCTACATCCGGTAGAGCAAAAAACAGCTCACCACGGAGACACAGCGCGGGCTTCGCCCTCAACCCAACGCGATTGGACGCCAGCACTGGCCCGGATGCGCGCGAAGGCGCGCTCACAATCCAGCCCCGCGCTCGGCGTAGCGCGAGCGCGGGGTACGAGGATGTCGCCAATTTCCCGGCCGCGGAGGCGGCCGGGACAAGACCGCCCAATTTGTACCAGAAGCGCGATACGCCTGCTCCTCCTGTGGCGGCCGCCTCCGCGGCCGCACTTCTACGACCACCGATAACCCCGCGCTCGCGCTGCGCCGAGCGCGGGGCTGAATTGTGTGACGCGCCTCCGCGCGCGCAACCGTCCTCCATCGGTTGCCTACGGACGGCTTCTCGACGTCGGGGAGGAATCTTCGCGTCGTGCGCAGAAACTACTGATCAGTAGTACAGAGAGTACAGAGAGGTCTCCGTGTCCTCAGTGCCTCTGTGGTGATTGATTTTGGTCCGTATCGTCACTGAGACGAGCCAGCTCCCTCCTCAGCGCCCACGAATCCGCCAGGAGTCTCAAGACCGCCCTCGGCATCGTTCGCAGTGGAAGCCCGCGCGATGTTCGCCCTCGGCGGTAGGAGACGGGGACCTCGAGATAGCGAAGGCCGCGCTTCAGGGCTCGTACGGCGATCTCGGTGGAAATGAAACCGCGGAAGTGCAGGGGGGCGGTTAGCACTTCGTTGACGACGCGGCGGTTGTAGAGGCGCATGCCGCTGTCGGTGTCGTAGCCGCTGACATCGAAGAAGTGCCGCACGAAGAGATTGAGGGCGGAGGTCAGCCACGACCGGTAACCCGGATCGCTTCGATCTGTCCGTAGGCCGGCGATCAGATCGGCGTCGTCGCGGCGGGCATACAGTTTCCAGAAGTCCGCGGGGTCGTGCTTTCCGCCGCCGTCGCAGAGGAAGATGAAATCGCCGTTGGCGGCGGCGACGGCATTCCGAACGGCCGTGGCGTAGCCGAGGCGCTCGGCGGCGCCGACGATCTTCAGATTGTATTTCTCCTGGACGGATTCGATACGCGCTCTCGTTCCATCGGAGCTGCCGTCCTCGGCGATGATGAGCTCACGCTCCGGCAGACGACTGATCACGGCGTCGTGCAGCGCGGCGATCTCCTGCAGAATCGTGCCGGCCTCGTTGTGCGCCAGAAGAATGACCGAGATCAGCGTCACGATGGGAACCTGGTTCCTGCCGAATAGACCTGCACGGTTCTGTCGCGCGTGTCCGACGTTCCATAGACCTCGGAAGGCTTCCAGACGTGATCGCAGTCGAGAACGATGACGACGAACCGACCGATCAAGCTGCGCGAGGCCGGCGTAACAGGCAGCCGGTAGTCATGAACGCCATCCTCGGTAATGTCGATGACGCCGAGGGGCGCGGCGACACCGGTCTCTTCATCGACGAGGGTGACATGCACCGGGATGGAGGTCCAGGCCGGATGCGTCCGTCGCAGATCGGAGAGCGGCGCGGCGAGGCGGAGCTCGAGGTCGGATGTGGCCAGCATCGTGGTCATGTTGCCCCGTCTGGGCAGCCACCGATATGGTTTTTCCCAGTCGCGCAAGCCGGAGACCCAGTCATCGAATGACCCCTTGCTGAAGTCGATGATCGTGGGGATGTGCTCATTGACCAGCCGGCCATCGACGACGTGCAGGAACGGAACGGGCTCGCCAATCTCGCGGGCCCAGGCGTCGAGCAGAGGATTGAGACGGCGTTCGTCGACGTGAGTGCTCCCGAGGCGTAACCGTTTGCCGTCGGAGAGGACGTTCGTCAGCACGGACGTGGCGATGTGATCGTACATTCCGGGGAACAGGATGGTGTTGTCCGGGATCTCGATCGGGCCCGCCTTGTCGAGGCGGTGTACGAGTTGCTCGAGCGTGGCGTAACGATGGCCGTTCACGACGTAGATGCCAACCGGGATCAGCCGCAGCATGGCTCGACGGTGGAGCGCGATTTCGCTTGCACCGGCCGTGACGAGGGCAAGCGCGAAGGCGATGCGCGCGCCGCGCGGCCAGTCAGCGAATGAGATCGAGGCGGCGATGGCGCCGGAGAGGAGCGCGATCGGGATGAGCAATGGGAAGAAGTAGCGGTCCGTGTCGTAGATCTCGAGGTACGTCACCTGAAAGCGGATCAGGCCGATGAGAACGAGAACGCCAAACGGCGGGATCAGCGAGAGGGCGGCTACGCGCGCAAGCGGTGGCACGCCGCGTCGCCAGAGCGCGGCCAGCAGCGCGAAGACGACGGCGCCGATGGTGATTCCGAGGGTGCTGCCGAGCAGGGCCGTCGATCGATGCGGATCGGCGGCGACGATCGGGACACCGGGCAAGAAGAAGCGGAAGGGGGCGACGAGTACGAGAAAGATTGCGCGCGGCAGTCCGAGAACGAGATCGCTTTCGATGTGGACGGTGGTGAGACCCATGCCTCCGAGCACGACGGAGAGGATGGCGGCGATGCAGAAGAAGGAGAACGCACCGATCGAACCGCGGGCGCCTTCGCGGCGTCGTTCGATCTCGTCGATGATCGCCGGCAGAAGTGCCATCGGCGCGTACGATCTCCAGGTCAGAAGCGCGGCGATGACGGCGATCCCGGCGATGATCCGCCGCGCGTGCAGATGCTCGCGCCAGGCCAGGAGCGCGGATGCGCCGGTGAGCGCGGCGAACAGCAGCAGCACTGCCGCGCCCGAGGGAAACCAGACGCCCATCGACGAAAAGCCGCATGAAGCGACGTAGACGATGGCCGCGGCGATGCCGGCTCGGGCTTTGCCGCTGTAGCGCCATGCCAGCAAGGCGACGAAGACCGCCGACGCCGCGTGTACGAGCGCGGTCATCACCCGCCAGACCACGGCCTTGAGTCCGAAGAGCTTCAGGTAGGCGAGAAAGAGGATGCGGAACGCCGGAACGACGTGCTCATCGTGCGGAAGCAGGAGCGCGGAGGTGAGGGAGAGCTTGCCGGCCAGAACGTTGGCGGAGACGTTGATGTATTCAGTGTCGTCGAAGCCCCAGGAGTAACGGAAGGTGGGGAAGTAGAGGGCGAGCGAGAGCGCTGCCGCGAGGAGGATCAGCGCGAGCACGGACATTGCCGGGGTGGGGGGCGGGGGCTCGGAGTGCGTCATTGGGATTCGGTAGGTTACCGCGGAGGAGCGCCGGCGAGGACGCCAGCGCTCCGGTCCTTTGTCAACGGGAACGATGCGCTAGAATTACATCCGTGAACTCCCCCCGCATCGGCAAACCTCGGCGTGCATCGGTGGCGGCGTTTTCGCTGTCGCGGAAGTTGCCGAGGCTGTCGCTGCCGGCGTCCGCTGCCGCGGTCACGCCGGCGCGGCCGCGGCCGGTGATCGGCAAGCCGGGGCGCTCGCTCTTTAGCGGGGTTCCGGCAGGGAAGCCGCCGCAGCGTGATCCGGTTAGCGTGGCTCGAAATGGACGGAAGTGACGAGCAGGCGCAGCATCCCGCGATTCGCGGTCTGAAGACCGTCTGCCTCTGCAACAACATCAAGTACAGAACGATCGAGCGCGCCATCCGCCGCGGGGCATGTACGATCAGCCAGATCGCCGCGTGTACCAGCGCCACCACCGGACATTGCGGCGGGAGTTGCACGCCCGAGGTTCAGGAAATGCTGGCTGAGCACGGGCCGCGCACGGTGCTTGCGCAGCCGCCTCCGAAACCGGCGGCGTCGCCTGACGCCTGGTGGATTCGCAAGAAATGATGCCTGTGGTCACGGGCGGCCATAGCCTGCCGGTGTTTCCGCCGGCGGGGATGGCCATCGCCGCGCTGACGGTGATGCTCTGGCTGATCTGGAGCGATACAGTCCGGGCGGGACGCACGCCGGCTTTGCTCTACGCGGTGCGGGTGGCCCTGTTCATCATCGTGGCCGGGATCCTGGTTCTGAACCGCATCCGCTACCCGTTCCTCTTCTCGACGACGGCGACGGTGCTAGTGGTCATCGTGGCGGTCGTCGGCGCGGGAGGGGCGGCGTACTTCGCCCGCCAGCTGGTCCGGCGGAAGTGAAGAGGGTTCAGTGGAGATCGACTGGCGTAGGTGAAGGTAGTCGCCGGATCTTAGAGAGAGATCGCAGGCCCGTCGACTCGTCCGGTCCATCATTCCGCTCGGCAAGGTGGCCAACCCCCACCGAACCCTGAAGAGCACTATACGTCATTCCGTCCGTAAACGCAACCTTACTGATTTATGACGCGGATAGGTTGCCATGGGGGTGGCCGGAGCGCTGGCGTCCTCGCCGGCTGGCTCGGCGGCGTCCCGCCGCCGAGCTTACGCGAATGTCTGGAGTCTTGCCGGGCGGCGGCGGGACCCTTCGGCTCCGCTCAGGGCAGGTTCTGCCGAGCCCGGCCGGCGGGACGCCAGCGCTCCAGCTGGCGAGGACGCCAGCGCTCCGGCCATATACTCCCTCCCAACATGAAACCCTCCCTGGTCACCCTCTTCCAGGCTCTCAGCGACCCGACACGGTTGCGGCTGCTGAACCTGATGGCGGCGGGGGAGGTCTGCGTCTGCTATTTCGTGGAGATCCTGGATGAGACGCAGCCGAAGATCTCGCGGCACCTGGCGTATCTGCGGCGGGCTGGGCTGGTGACGGCGCGGCGCGAGGGCAAGTGGATGCACTACGGGATGGTGACGCCGCCGGATGCGGGGCAGGCGGAGGTGCTGAAGACGGTGCTCGGCGTGGTCGCGGACAACCCGAGGATGCAGCGCGACCGTCTGGCGCTCGAGCGCGTCTGCTGCGCTGCCCGGTTGCCGCCGTCGCTGCAGAACGCGCCCAGGCCGGAGTTGACGAGGGCCCGGACGAGCTGATGCTGTCGGCGATCCTCATCGCCATCGCCGCGTTCTTCGCCGGTGCGGTGTCGGCGGTGGCGGGCTTTGGCATCGGCAGCATCCTCACGCCTTTGCTCGGGCTGACCATCGGCGTCAAGCTGGCCGTGGCCGCCGCGGCCATCCCGCACTTCATCGGCAACGCCCTCCGCCTCTGGACGCTGCGCGACCGCATCGACAAGCAGGTCCTCAAGACGTTCGGATTGATGAGCGGGGCCGGCGCGCTGACGGGAGCGCTGCTGCACGCGGCGGCGGCGACGCAGGCGCTGAAGGTCGTCTTCGCGATCGTCCTCATCGTCGTCGGCGCTTTCGGAGTCCTGGGCTGGAGCGATCACCTGCGCTTCGGCCGCCGAGGAGCCTGGCTGGCCGGCGGCATTTCGGGCCTGCTCGGCGGACTGGTCGGCAATCAGGGCGGTATCCGCGCGGCGGCGATGCTGGCGCTCGACGTTCGCAAGGAGGTCTTCGTGGCCACAGCCGTCGCCATCGCTCTCATCGTCGATGGTGCGCGCCTCCCCGTCTACGCGTTCAGCACCGGCCGGCAGTTGCTGACGGTCTGGCCGATGATCGCCGGAGCCAGCGTGGCCGTCATCCTCGGCACGTTTCTCGGCAAGAGGCTGCTCGGCCGCGTACCGGAGAACGTCTTTCGCCGCCTCGTGGCGGCGCTGCTGATCGCGCTCGGGGTTGCGATGCTGGTGTCGCGGTGAAGTTGAGGGTTGCTGAGTTTCTAGGTTGCTTAGTTGCCAGGTAGTGCCTGCACGGCCCAGGGTTTTTGGCCAAGGGTAACCATCGCGTGACGGCTGTCATCAACTAAGCCGATGCATCGTCTATATCATCATTAACTATGCGTGCCGGACTTGATGGTCGTCAGCTTGCCAGGGTGCCGGCGATTAAGCTCCGAGGCAGCGAGGACGCGCCAACCGGAAACGCAGCGTCGCGTTGCCGTGCAACCAAGCAACTCAGCAACCAAGCAACCCAGCAACCGGCAAGAGCACTCTTGCTCGCGGCGCTCCTGATCGCTGCCGGCGCGCACGCGGCGACATTCATCGTCCCCTCGGATCGCGTGCTCGTCACGGCCTCGAAAGCGATCGTCGTGGCGACGGCCGGGGAGTCGCATGGCCGATGGGCGCCGGGCGGCTGGATCGAGACGGTGACGGAGCTGCACGTGGATGAGGCGATCAAAGGGCCGATTGCCGCCGGCGACACGATTCATGTCACGGAGCTCGGCGGCGTGGTCGGAGAGATCGGGTACGCCGTCGCCGGCAGCCCGCGGTACGCGCTCGGGCAGCAGGTGCTGTTGTTTCTGGAGACGAACGACCGCGGGGAGTGGGTGGCGAAGAACATGGCTGTCGGCAAGTTCGACCGCGCTGAGGATCTGCGGGGACGACGAGTGCTCGTCCGCGATGCCGAGGAGATCGCGGGATGGGAAGTCGACGGCGCGTTGCATCGGGAGCCGGTGCGGCTCGAAGAGCCTTTCCTCAGCTTCGTGCGGGCGACTGCGCAGGGGAGCGATGCGGGCGAGGATTACGTCGTCAGTGATCCGCAGCCGCTGCGACAGACGGTCACCGCGGAAGCCACCGCGACCGCGGCGGTGCCGAGCAGTTATCTCCTCCAGTCCGGCGGCGTCGGTATCCGTTGGGCAAGCTTCCCGACGCCAGTCGTCTTTCTCAGCCACGGCACGCAGCCCGGGGCGCTGAACGGCGGGCTGACAGCACTTCAGCGCGGCCTGGCTGCATGGACCAACGATCCAGGCTCGAACATCGTCTACAGCTACGGCGGGACGACGGCCATCGCTATGACCGGTTTCAACGGCGGCAGCCCCGACGGCGTCAACACCATCCAGTTCAACGACCCGGCCAATGAGATCCCCGGATCGTTCTCGCCGACCAACGGCGCCACGCTTGCCATCGGTGGGGCATGGTTCGGCACGGCCACGCACTCAGCCAACGGCGAGCAGTACCTCACGATCACCGAAGCCGATCTGGTGGTGCAGGATGGGATAACCGGCCCGGGACTGACCGGCAACGGCTTCGACCACGTCCTCACGCACGAGCTCGGGCACACGCTCGGGCTCCGGCATTCCGACCAGAATTCCGCGGGCGGCGCCTGCGCACCGCCGCTGGACTGCTCGACTACCGCCATCATGGATTCTGGTGTCGACTTCGACAACGATCCCTTCGGCTCGAGTCTGCAGGCGTGGGACATGGCCGCTGTCGACGCGGTCTACGGCTCCGGCGTCCCGGCGTGTGTGCCGCCGAGGATCACCTCGGTGCCGCTGACGATGAGCGTCGATACCACCGCGGTCACGTTCTCCGTGACCGCGACCGGCGACGGGCCGCTGCAGTATCAGTGGTACAGCGGAATGTCGGGCAACACGAGCGCGCCCATCAGCGGCGCGACCACGACCACGCTGACTGTGAAGCCGCCTGTGACGAGCGCTTACTGGGTGCGCATCACGAACGGGTGCGATCCGCCGGCCGACAGCGGGACCGTGTATGCGATCGTCAACAACTGTCCGCCGGTGACGATCGGGTCGCAATCCGACGACGCCACGATTCTCGAAGGGAGGTCGTCGACGCTCTCCGTGGCAGCGAGCGGCGGAACGGTGTCCTATCAGTGGTACGCCGGGACGAGCGGTCTGACGGCGTCGCCGATCTCCGGCGCCACGGGCGCCAGCCTGACGGTGACGCCCTCGGCGACGTCGAGCTACTGGCTGCGGGCGTCGAACACATGCGGGTCGTCGGCGGACAGCAACACGATCACGATCACGGTGCTGCCGTGTAACGCGCCGAAGATCGTGGTGCAGCCTTCGGGCGGCGACATCGTGTCCGGCAACGGAGCCTCGCTCTTCGCCGCCGTTACCGGCACGCAGCCGATCGCATTCCAGTGGTACGAAGGGACGTTCCCCGACACGTCCAAACCGGCGAACGGAGGAACCTCGGCGACGCTGGCGATTCCGTCGCTGGTGTCGCCGGTTTCGTACTGGCTGCACGTTTCGAGCGAGTGCGGTGCCGCCGACAGCACCACGGCCCGCCTGACGATCGTATCGACCTGTTCGACCCCGTCGATCGCGTCACAGCCGCAGGACCAGAGCGTGAGCGCGGGATCGAACGCCATCGTTTCCGTCGGCGCGACAGGACCATCGCTGAGCTACCAGTGGTACCAGGGCGCCCACTTCGATTTCACCCACCCGCTCGGCGGGAACGCGCCCTCGGTCTACACACCTGCCATCACCGGCCCGACGCAGTTCTGGGTGCGGATCACAAGCCCATGCGGAAGCGTGGACAGCACGGTTGCGACAGTGTCGGTATCGACCGTGGCGAGGAGGAGGGCGGTGGGGCGGTAGTTTGCGGTTGCGGGGTCTCGCGGTTGCTGGGTTTCTGGGTTGCTAAGTTGCTGAGTCCAGGTCTTCGGAATTCAGTGTCCCAGGGATGAACCCATACAGTGGCGGTGTGCTTCCGGCCTGAAGGACTCACGCGGAGGCGCGGAGGAGATGACAAGGAACTTCTTTCTCCGCGCACTCCGCGCCTCCGCGTGAGTTCAAAGTCGTTCTCCCGCAACTGGAAACGAACTTCCGGGAAAGCGGTACTAATGTAAACGTACTGTCGTTCAGCAACCCAGCAACCCAGCAACCCGCAACCGCGAGACCGCGCAACCTCGAGACCCCGAGACCGCGTCGCAACCCCGAGATACACTCCGCCCTCCATGTCACTCCTGCTGTACCTCATCGCGGCATTGCTGCTGCTGTGGATCTCGCATCGGTTTCTGATGCCGCTGTCGCGGGCGGCGGCGATCGTTCTGTTGCTGCTGCCGATGTGTGTCACGGGGCGGGCGTTGCTGACGGGCGGTGTCTTTGGGCCGGTGGACATGCCGTACTTCACCGAGCCGCTGCGCGACATGCGCGTGCCGCTCGGCGTGGACAAGGTCCACAACGGCACGCTCTCGGATGTCCATGCGCAGATGATCCCGTGGCGGAAGGCGGTGCAGTTCGCGCTCGCGCACGGGCAATGGCCGCTCTGGAATCCGTTCATCCTCTCCGGCACGCAGCTCGCGGCGGCGGCGCAGCCGGCCGCGTATTCGCCGTTCACGCTGATAGCCTGCCTGCTGCCAGTGGCGCAGAGCATCACCTTCTCGGCCGCTCTCACGTTTTTTCTTGCGGGCCTCGGCGCATTTCTTTTCGCGCGCGCGCTCGGCTGCCGCGAGTCGGTGGCGCTCAGTGCCGCGGCCGGATGGATGTATGCCGGAGCGATGGCTTACTTCGTTCTCTGGTCGCTCGGCAGCTCGTGGGCGCTCTTTCCACTCGTCCTCTTCGCCACGCGTCGCTGCGTCCACGCGCCCGGTGTGCGCGTGACGTCGATCCTGGCCACGGTTCTGACGCTGCTCCTGCTGGCGGGGCATCCGGAGACGGCCTTTCATATCGTGTTCTGCGGCGCGCTCTACGGCGGCATCGAGTTGATCGTGGTGCGGCGTGATGTCCGGCGTGTGCTCGGGAGCGCGGCGGCGGCCGGCGCGATCGCCCTGCTCCTCTCGGCGATCTACCTCCTGCCGATGTTCGAAGCGGCGCCGCAGACGATGGAGCAGCAGTTTCGCACGGGCGGTTATCTGGAGAAGCCTCGTGGAGAATCCGCCGGCGAGAGCGGCGCGCGCATCCTTACCGATCTCTTCCCCCACCTGAGCGGCCGCTGGTGGACGCGCAAGGTTCCCCACTGGCTGCCTCCGGAGACCGCGGCGGTGGGCAGCATCATCGTGGCCCTGGCCGCGTACGCGCTCTTCCGCGTGCGCCGCCGCGAGGTGACGTTCTTCGGCGTTCTGGCGCTTTTCGGGATCCTCTGCCGCGCGGCCTGGGCTCCGCTTGCGGCGCTGCTGCAGAAGCTGCCGCTGTTCGATATCGCGCTCAATGAGCGCTTCTCCTTCGCCGCCGCGCTCGCGCTGGTCATCCTCGGTGCCTTAGGTCTGGAGGAGGCGCTCCAACGAAGCGATCGCGCGCTCGCATGGACCCTGGTGACGGCAACGTTTCTATTCGCCGGCGGCGCCTTTGCTATCGACAAGCTGCAGGTGATGGAAGACAAGCTCCCCATGTGGGGCGTCTACACGCTCTTCGGGGAGTTGGTGTGTCTGGGTGTGGCGGCGATTGTCGCGGTCGCGGGGTTTCGGGGTCGCGGTTTCGGGGTCGCGGGGTCGCGGGGTCACGCGGTTTCGCGGTTTCAAAGTTCCTGGGTTGCTAAGTTGCTGAGTAACGGCAACCCAAGAACCCAGCAACCCAGCAACCTTGAAACCCAGCAACTCGGCACCCCCGAGACTCCGCCACCGCGAGACCCCGCAACCGCAACCCCGCAACCGCGCTACCTCGCGACCGCGACCGCGATCCTCATCCTCATCACCACGCAACGCTGGCTGGCCGGGTACGACATCTATCCGACGCTTCCGGCGTACGCGGCCTATCCGCCCATTCCGATCCTGCGCTCGCTGCCGCGCGGGAGCGGGGATGTGTTCCGCATCGTCGGGCGCGCGCATGCGCTCGTTCCCGGCACGAGCGCGCTCTACGAGCTCGAGGATGTCCGCGGATATGAAGCCATGACGTTCTCGCGCTACGTGGCCACCTACGACGCCTGGTGTATCCACCAGCCGATCTGGTTCAACCGCGTCGACGATCTGACGCGTCCGTTTCTCTCGATGCTGAACGTCCGCTACGCCATTGCCTCGGACACGTTAACGCCGCCCGACGGCTGGCGCCGCGTGGCCACGCAGCGCGGCGCCGAGCTGCTGGAGAACACGCGTGTTCTTCCCCGCGCGTTCATGCCGGCCCACGTCGTCTTCGGTACAACGTTCGACGACACCATCAAGGCCATGACGAAGTTGGCCGACTTCCACGAGCGAGCCTGGATCGAGGCACCGCTGCCGGCGGGGGAGCGGGCGAATGAGGGCGGTACCGTGGCCGGCGTGCGGCGGGAGTCCGGCGACCTCATCGTCGAGGCAGTCACGGCCGCCGGTTCCTGGGTCGTCATCACCGAGCCGGCATGGCAGGGCTGGCGGGTCTACATCGACGACCGGCGCGTCGAGCATTTCTTCGCCAATACCTCATTCATCGGCGTCTACGTCCCGCCCGGAGGGCATCGCATCCGCCTGACCTACCTGCCGGAGAGCTTCGTCCGCGGCCGGGCCATCTCGCTTTCCACACTCGTCCTCCTCCTCGGCGGTGGCATCGCGGCGCGTGTCCGCCGCCGGCGTGTAACGCACGGGTAATCGGCACACAAAATGATTCTGGGGTGGGGCGAAAAACGTAGGTCGGACTCTCAATCCGACCGGAGCTTGCGCGCCTCTCAACTACAGGCGTTTATCAAATACCGGCGGGATCGGGGTCGGCGGCAACAACCCAACAACTAACCGCTCCGACCCCCGACTCCCGACAAGCGACTCCCGCCAACACTCACATCGTATCCAACTGCTTCTTCATCGACGCGATCAGCGGTTCGCTGCGCTGTTCGGTCGGCAGCGACTCAGCGAAGTGGATCGCTTCTTCGATCGTCTTGCGTGCCGCTTCCTTGTCGCCCTTGGCCAGGTACACGGCGGCGCGGTTGCGATAGATGCCCACCTTGCGCGGGCCGTAGGCCAGTTTCAGGGCACGGTCGGACGCGGCTAACGCATCGTCGTAGCGGCCGGCGGCCCGGTATGCGGAGATGAGCCGCGCCGGAGGGTTGTAGTCCTTCGGCAGATCGCGTTCCGACTGCTCGAGCATGGCGATGGCCTTCTCCGGCTGCTTCAGGCCGAGGTAGACCTCGAGGCGATGCGAATCGAAGACGGCGCGTTGATCGGGAGTCTTCGCTTTGGCTGCTTCGCCTTCCAGGAAGGCAGCCCACTGCTCGCGCAGTTTGTGCGCGGAAGCTTCGTCTTTGGCATGGTCGCGCGCGTCGGCGAGCGACTCATAGATGCTGGAGCGGTCGTCGGCGGACATGGCGATCTTGTCGGCCGCGGCGAGCGTCTCGCGTGTTGCCTTCTCCAGCCCGGCGGTGAGCTCGGAGCGATTCCACGACTTGGCGTCGAGATCGGTGGCACACGACAGACCGGTGCTGGCGACATTGACGGCCGATGACGTTCCCCGCACGCGCGGGTAGAGGGCGAACGCGCGTTCCGCGCATCCCTGGACATCGTGGCTCTGTACCAGCGCGAGGACCAGCGACTCGGAGGCACGGCCGAGGCTCGGCCAGTTCTTCGGCGCCTCGGCGATGGCTTCGTCAAAGGCTTTGGCCGCCTCGGCCTGCTTCCCTTGCCCGGCCAGCGCATCCGCGCGAACCAGTGTGGTATCTGCCTTCGAATGGGAACCTCGCGCTGCGCGCTCTCCGTCATCGAGCAGCTTGCGGATCTGCGGGACAGTGCCGCCGCCGGCGTACCGGAAGACGACCTTGTCCTTGGGATCGAGGATGAGCAGCGTCGGCCAGACGCTGATCGGATGCGCTTTCAGGAAAGCGGTGTTCGTTGGGTTTTCCGTGTCGACCGAAAGCCAGACGAACCGTCCGGCGTACCGCTCGAGGGACTTGTCCGTGAAGACAAAGGCCCTCATCGAGCGGCAGGTGTGTCACCACGGCGCCCACGCCTCGACGAAGACCGGCAGGTCCGCGGCTTTGGCATGGGCGATCGCTTTCGCGTAATCGTTCTCGATCCACGGCAGCACCTCTTTGGCTTGCGCCGCCGAGGCGATGAGTAGGAGTGATGCGATGAGGAGGCGTTTCATGGTTGCAGTTTATCCTTAGGCTTAGCAGTGGTTACAGTCTATCCTGAGGCCGGCGAAGCGCGGCCGAAGGATCTCTGGTGAATTCGCGCAAAGGTAGCCTATTTACCAGCCAGCGCGGCGCCACCGGAGATCCTTCGCTATCGCTCAGGATAGACTGGCAAGCCTAGCGCAGGCTGGCACGCACCTTATCCCGATACTCCCTCGCCTTCGCCAACACCGCAGGCACATCCACCGTCAGCACCTTCCGGTTGCGCATGAGCACCTTGCCGTCGCAGATGGTCGTGACGACGGAGCTGCCGGAAGCGGCGTAGACGATGGCCGACTCGACGGCGTAGACCGGCTGTGATTTCGGCTGCTGCAGATCGATGACGATGACGTCGGCGCGCTTGCCGGGTTCGAGCGTGCCGATGCGATCCTCCATGCCCAGGACGCGCGCGCCGCCGAGGGTGGCCATATCGAGGACGTCGCGGGCGCTGAGCGCTTTCGGATCGCCGCGAGTGACCTTCTGCAGCCGCGCAGCGCTGGCCGCCTCTTCGACCATGTCGAGATTGTTGTTCGAGCCGGCCGGACCGTCTGTGCCGAGGCCGACCGCGACGCCGGCATGGCGCATGTCGACCACCGGCGCCACGCCCGAGGCCAGCATCATGTTGCTCTCGGGGCAGTGCGCCACACCGACTCGCTTCGCGGCAAACGTCTTGATGTCGTCCGGCGTCAGCCAGACCCCGTGCGCGGCAATGACGTCGTGGCCGAGAAAGCCGATCGAGTCGAGATAGGCGGCGGAGGAGAGGCCGGCGGTGTTGTCCTTGATCTGCGTTCCTTCGTTCTTCGTCTCGGCCACGTGGATGAGGATCGGCGCGTGCAGCTCTGTAGCCAGGGCGCGGACCTGCTCGAGGTGCGCGCGCGAGACGGTGTACGGCGCGTGCGGCGCGAGCGCCGGGGTGATGAGACGGTCGCCTTGCCAACGTTTGACGAAGTCGCGGACGTAGGCGATGGCGGCTTCCCAGGTCTTGTTGTCGGCCACCGGGAAGTCGATCATCGTTTCGCCGACGACGGCTCGCAACCCGGCATTCCTGGCCTCGGCTGCGATATCGCTCTCGAAGTAGTACATGTCCGTGAACGTCGTCGTGCCCGACTCGATCATCTCCGCTGCGGCGAGCCGCGTTCCCCAGCGCACGAAGTCGCGGTCGACGTTCTTCGCCTCGGCCGGGAAAATGAAGTGCTGCAGCCAGTCCATCAGATCGCGGTCATCGGCGATGCCGCGGAAGAGCGTCATCGGCACATGCGTGTGCGCGTTGACGAAGCCGGGAAGGATGGCCATGCCGCGTGCGTGGATCGTCTCGCGCGCATCGAACCGTTTGGCGATGTCCGCCGACTTGCCGACAGCGACGATGTCGCCCTTGTCGATAGCGACCGCGCCGTTGTCGATGTTCGGACCAGCCATGGTGATGACCGTCCCGCCGGTAACGACGATGTCTACTCGCCGTTGAGCGGCATGCGCCGTCAGGGCGAAGAGAGCGAGCAGGAGCGGGAGGAATCGGCGTCGCAGCATGGTGGGGAACCTTAACGGAATCGCATGGCGCGTACAATTCGGCGAATGAAAGCGCTGCTGCGCCAACGTGCGACCTACGACGATCTGGTCAAAGTGCCGGAGAACATGGTCGCCGAGCTGATCGACGGTGACCTGTACGCCTGGCCGCGGCCGGCAGGGCCGCACGCGCGTTTCTCCTCCGCGCTGGGTATGGACATCGGCACACCATACGATCGTGGCCGCGGTGGCCCCGGCGGCTGGTGGATCATCTTCGAGCCGGAGCTGCACCTCGGTGAACAAGTTGTCGTGCCCGATCTTGCAGGGTGGCGCCGCGAGCGAATGCCTCAGATTCCGAAGGATCATCGCTTTGTCGTTAGCCCCGACTGGGTTTGCGAAGTGCTCTCGCCGTCTTCGCTGCGCATCGATCGCGGCAAGAAAATGCGGATCTACGCCGAGTATGAAGTGACGTGGATGTGGCTCGTCGATCCAATCGGCCGCATGCTCGAAGTGCTGACGCTCGACGGCGGCAACTGGAAGTACGTCGCCACGTTCACCGGTGGCGATGTGGTGCGCGCGGAGCCGTTTCCGGAAGCGGAGATCGACCTCGCTTCAATCTGGGGTCCGGACGAGGAGTAGTTTTTTGTCATCCTGAGTCGCCGGAGCCGCTGAGCGAGCGCAGCGAGCGAGAAGCGGCGGAGGACGGCGAAGGATCTCGAACCACGCGGGATGGGGCAGGAG
>Ga0307470_10000029_pt1 | contig 106632 bp, 91 predicted proteins | sample atmos_gasesAM3C__FD_204565 | JGI IMG/M metagenome (GOLD analysis project Ga0307470, IMG submission 204565) | Hardwood forest soil microbial communities from Morgan-Monroe State Forest, Indiana, United States - atmos_gasesAM3C_05 | ecosystem: Environmental > Terrestrial > Soil > Temperate... | reverse complement strand
AAATCGCGCGAAACACCCAGCCGTGTCCGTGGTAATCGGCGAACTGGGTATGCTTCAGTTTCGGATTTAGCTCGGAAACTTTGTCGAGAAATTCTTTGTCGCCCCAGAGTCCCTTCGCCGCGGCTGCTTCGGGATTGCTCTGCGTTTCGATGACCAGCTCGTCGTCCGTCGGATTGCGCTGCTCCTTCGGATACATGAATTCGCCGTCCGTTTCCTGGTCCCACCAGGTGTAACCGAGATACGGGTTCACAAAGAGATTGCCCTGGTGCATGTGGCAGTTCATGCATTGGCTCGACGGAATCGAGCGGGTGAACTGATGGATCACCGGATGGCCGCGCTCCGTTCGCGGAATTGTCTTGTCCGCCGTGAAGGTCACCCCCTGATGACCGTACTTGCTCCAATAACCGGAATTCGTCGGCGAGCGATCATTGGCGTAAACAACGTGGCAGGCCGAGCACCCGCTCGAACGATAATCGCCCGGATGATCGTTCGAGCCGAGAAATTGAAGCAGCGGATCGTGCAGCCGCGTTTTTTGAATGCCGAGGAAAACCGGATCCGTGCGATTGAGCGTGCCGAGCCCGCGCTCCGATAATCGCCGTAACGGTTTGCCGTTCGGTTCTTCCGTGGTCGGAATGCCGAGCTGCAATTGTTTTTCGCCGCCCTTCTCGAAGATGCGCAGGATGTTTCCCGGATTACTCAGATTGAATCGCGGCACCGGATCGAGAAACGGCAGGATGCCGTGGATCTTTGTGTCTTCAGGTGTGACCGGCGTGTAGTTGATGAGGCGAAGCGGCGCGCCGTCGGCGGCGTAGGCCTGGCCGAAGCGATAGTTCTTAAACCAATACCCGCTATTATTATAGAGCGCGGCACCCCAGAGCATCGGGCCCGTGTTCATCATGCTGTGATCGACCCGGTTGATGATGTCGTCATGGCAAAGACCGCACGTCTGCTTCGCGACGCGCAAATCGCCGGGGTTCATGAACCGGATGAATTCCGGCGACTCGTGGTTGAGCCAGACGTTCGAGTTGGGCGGGTTGGCCGACGTTTTCCAAAATTCCTTGTGCCGCGGCGGGACATGCGCCTGCTCTATCGTTACGCCACGCCCCGGATTCCCACCGTGACAATCGGTGCAACCGAGCACGACATGCGACGCCTTGTGCATCGGTTCGACGCCTGCGTGGCACTGGATGCACCCGGAACTTTTTGCATCCGCCGCGGCCTGTGATTGGTCAATCCAGTTTGGCCTCGGGCGAGAAGTTGGTGCGGTGACGGAATAGTTCGGCAGCAGAGAAGTGGGCGGACCATAGCCGGTTTGTTCCTGGCCTAACGCCGCGCCGACTACAAAGAGAAAGGGAAGAAGAAAACGTCCAACGTCCAACGTCCAACGTCCAACGTTCAACTGGGGAAGGCGGCGTGGTGTGCTCATCGCTTGTGCTTTTCCGCAGTGCGAATGCTGGCGGCGAAGATTTTGATGAGCGCTTCTGTTTCAGCGATGAGGGGATCGACTTTTGCCCGGCTTAGCAGCGGAATACGATGAACGAGACGCAACCAACGCCGCGCTTCGCGAATTTCTTTCAGACAGATTCCAAGCTTATGAATAAAATCTTTCCGTGATTCCGCGCCTTGAAGCTCGCCATGATTGGCCAGTGGCGAAGTGCCACAACGAAGAAGTTGATCCGCCACGTGTCGTCCTGCCCGCGTCGCAGGCAACGCCTCGACCAACCGAATGATTCGAACCGCGTATTCAAGTAACCGCTCTTCAAGGTCAAACCGTCCTTCGCCGGAACCCGTCGCACCAACCTCTCTTCGTTCGACGTTGGACGTTGGAGGTTGAACGTTGGGCGTTCTGCCTTTTGATCGCTCGCCGTACTCCGCGCCCGGCTCCTCCCTAACGCTGCCATTTCTCTTCTTCATCAGTACGTCAGCGTCAGCGTTAAAATTCCGCTGTAGAGAAAATCATCCACCTTCCCCGGACTCGGTCCCGGATAACCGAAGACTGGGTTTGTGTTCGCGCGGTAAATGTCTTTGTAGCCTTGGCCCGGAATCAAAAAGCCGACGCCGGCGGTGATGATAATGTTGTTCGTCAGTAACGGCCGGTATTGAATTCCCAGGCTGCAATCGAGCCCGATCGCGTTGCTCGTGTGGTTCGTCATCAACACTTGCTGGATCGTTTCTGTATCCGCCATCCAGATGTAGTTCACGTTCAGGAATGCTTTCAGTTTCGGCGTGATGTCGGCGTCGTTCCCATAGCCGACGATGATTGTGCCGGGATTCACGAAGTTGGATTGCCCTTCGCTTTTGCTCGTCCGCAAATCGATCACGAGACTGTCGCGCTGTTTAAAGTTCACCGACGTGCCGCCGAGATTGAATCCTTGGTGCACGAAGAAGCTGAACGGTCCGCCGACGAAAAACGGTTTGTCGAAGATCGTATCGAACCCGGTGGCGTGCGAGTTCCGCGGATTGTCATCGCCGCTCGCGTAGAAGCCCGAGAGCTTGAAGCGCAGCCAATCCTTGTCGATCGACAATTCCAGCGCCGCCATCTGCGCATTGATCGAGACCCGCTGCTGCGCGATTCCATTGAACCCGTCTTCGCCGAGCACTTCGTAAAGCGCGTGCGTGATGTTCAGCCGGCCAATGTGCCCGTCGCCGGTCCAGCCCAGGTAATACGCCTGCACATAATGATCGCGCACTGCGCCGATCGGCGCCGGTCGCGTGATGAAATCGTTCTGGTCGTAGTGGCGCGACGCCTCGTCGAAATTCGCGTGGAAGCTCAGCTGCGCGGTGTAGCCTTTCGCGAGAAAATCCTGGCGATACGCGTTCAGGATGATGACCCGCTGATCGCGCGCGTCGAACTTGTTGAGATCGGAATAGGTATCCTTCTCGCGCATGTCGAACGCCATGACGTTGTATTGCCAGCGGTTGTTGTCGTAGTTGCCGAAGAGCCGGAGCCCGAGGTTCGAATCGTTGAAAATGAAACCGCGGAAATCGCTCACGAACGGTTGAATGCCGAAGCGCGACGAGAGGAAATCGTAATTGTTGGTGAGATCGCGGATGTGGATTTCGCCGAACGCTTCCTGGAGCGAATACCACTGCTTTTCGCGCGTCGTGTAACGCGTTCCTGCGAGATCAGGCGACAATCGAGTCAATCCCGGACCGAGTCCTGAAGTCGGGTCGCCGGGATTCGGGAAAGTCAGGACCGGTTGTGGCGCCGTGAAACCCGGCCCTCGCGGATCGGGATCGAGCGCGTTGTTTTCCTTCACGCGAATGTAGTTTTCATTCGCAACGAACAAGAGTCGCAGCGCCCAGACGACCGGTTTGAACGCGGTTTCGCCTTTGAACAGATCGACGCCGATTGAAAAATCGTTCGAGAAAAAAAGCTGATCGCTTCGCCCGAAAAATTCCGAGCTGTTCGGTCGCGCCGTGCTCACGCCACTGGGGATCGGCAGCTTGCGCGCTTCAAATTGAAGAAAATCGTTCAGCGTCAGGTTGAGAAAAATGTCCTGACCGATAATGGGCGCGTCGCCTTTGAGCTGGCTTTGCAGATACGGATGCCAAAAGCGGAGCCGGCCGGTTTGATACGGCGTCTCCGCGGTCGCGGGATCGGCGTAACGCTGCCAGCGACCGAACCCGATAAACCAACGGTTCGGGACCGGCTCCGACGCGGGCAAGAGACCGCGACCGCTTTCCGAGTCCGGGTACTCTTCGTAATCGAGCTTGTGCCGATACGGTTCCATTTCGCGCACGCCACGGCGCGGCAGGCCTAACGAACGAGGCGCTGGCCCTGTGTATTCCGGCGGCTGCGGCAGAATGGGCGGAAACAAATCCGGCGGCTCGATCGGTTCCAGGAGATTGCCGCCGCCTGGATCAGGATTGAATTGCGACGGCGGCAGCGGCGGATCGAGGACGTCTTCCTGGCCGAAGAGATAGCGTCGGCTTGGCTTGAGTCGCGATCGAACGCGGTAACCATTGATCTCGACATTCGTATCGCCGGGTTCGCGAACGATCTCGACCGTCGCGTCCTTGCTATCGCCCAGGTCGATCTGGATCACATTTTTCTTTCGCGTTCGAAAACGGGCAACCGAAACGTCTTTGCTGTCGCCAAGATCAATCTTTACCCGGCCGGCTTCGCGCGGATGCGGTGCGCCGTTCACTTCGACTTGCGCGCCTTCGCTGGCCGCAGAGTCGTCGCCTTCCAAAGGCAATTGGGCGCCCGCCAACAACAATACAGCCACGCGCAGGAGGACGCGTCTCCTCCGCGCTCCACTCCATGGCCGACCCGTGAGCATAGGGAGGCGAAGAATGCCGGAAAGGCCTTGGCATTGGCAAGCTTAAGGGCCGCACGGAAAAAGGCGCGGTCTTGCGAGCAGGAAGGGGAATCGAGGTTCAGGGGATTTTCGTGGCGGAAGCTCCGCGATTTTAGTATGAAACCGGGCCCCGTGAGATTTCGCGCCGCACTGCCACTTGCCGCCGCTTTGCTGCTGTCGCCGGCCATCGCGCGGGCGCAGCTCACGGCCATCGACGTTCAGACGATCGTCAACCAGGCGACTACGCGCGCCATTCAGATTTCGCCGAACAGCGTCATCGCTGTGACCGATCGGGAAGGGGACGTGCTCGCGGTCTGGAGCGTGAACGGAACGCCGCCAAGCGCGCTCGACATCTCGAGCTGCGTCTCGAAAGCCGGGACGGCCTCTTATCTCAGCAGCAATCAGAACGCGTTCACGTCGCGGACGGCCGGGTTCATTATCCAGCAGCATTTTCCGCCGGGCGTGCGCAACACCGCTCCCGGCCCGCTCGTCGGCGTCGGCCTTTCGAATCTTTTCACGTCCGACATCAACAAGTTCCGAGCGCCGGGCAGCGTCATCACTTTTAGTTCGACGCCTGGCCTGACGATCGTGCCGGTTTTCGGAACATCGCTCGACGGTTCGCCCGGCGGCGTTCCGCTTTACAAAAACGGAATTCTCGTCGGCGGCATCGGGGTTACCGGCGACGGCAGACCTGGCCCGGTGGTTTTTCGTTCGCAGAATCCGTTCACCTTCATTCCCGATTACGACGTGGATGAAGAAGTCGCGCTCGCCGGACAAACCGGATTTCGCCCCTCCGGCTCGATCACGGCGGACAATGTTTACATCAACGGCATCGCGTTGCCTTACGTCTTGTCACCCACACCAACGGTGGGCGGCACGCTTCAAGGCGCGGCTGGTCCCGGCTTTCCCGTCATGGCCGCGCCCGCGCCGTTCCCATATCCGATCGCGACCTTCGGCGGCGTGCAGGGCGAAATCCGCCAGCCGATCATCAGCGATCCCATTCCAGGAACGATTAACGGCCAGCCGCGTCTGACCGCGGCCGAAGTTGCGAGCATCATCAATTTCGCCGCCGATCGCGCCCGGACGACGCGCGCCGGCATTCGTTTACCGATCGGCGTGCCGATGCAGGTTTTCATCACCGTTTCCAATAACCCGAACAATCCCGCGGTGAACCCGACCTGCCTCGGCGCGTTTCGCACCGGCGAGGCAACGCTCTTCAGTTGGGACGTCGCCGTGCAGAAAGGCCGCACCGCCGTTGGCTTCTCGAACAACTCGCTCGCGCTGTCCACCCGTACCATCGGTTTTCTCGCGCAAACAAAATATCCGCCGGGCCTCGACGTGCAGGACCCCGGCCCGTACTTCGGATTGCAGGAGCAATTCTCTGGATTCAATCGCGCCGCGCTTCCGAATTTCGTCCTCGACTCTTCCGGCCTCGACGCGCGTTTCCCGAACGGAATCACGATTTTTCCCGGCGGCTTCCCGCTCTATCGCAACGGGCAATTGATCGGTGCGATTGGTATCAGCGGCGACGGCGTCGACCAGGACGACATTGTCGGCGCGTCCGGCACCCATGACTTTCTCGCGCCGTTTCCCATTCGCGCAGACCAGTTCGCCTATCTCGGCGCGCGCCTGCCCTACGCGAAATTTCCCCGCGACCCCGACGGCACCGATGGCAGCGTCGAATATCCGCCGTTCACCGTCGTCGCCGAAAAACTGGCAAATATTTCCACGCGGGTTGCGGCCGGCGCCGGCGACCACCGTCTGATCGGCGGCTTCATCATTTCGGGCACCGCGTCGAAAAAAGTGATCGTGCGAGCGATGGGACCGTCACTGAACAATTTCGGCGTTACTTCAGCGCTGGCCGATCCGACTTTGGAATTGCATGACTCGACCGGCGCGGTCATCGCAACGAATGACAATTGGGCCGACACTCAGGCGCTGGAAGTGAACGCCAGCGGGATCGCGCCGCCTAACGAGTTGGAATCCGCGATTGTCCGGACCCTGCCGCCCGGCGCTTACACCGCCATCGTCGATGGCAAGGACGGCGGCACCGGCACGGCGCTCGTGGAAGTTTACGATCTCACTCCGGGTTCCGATTCCACGCTCGCGAACATCAGCACGCGCGGCGCGGTCGGTCCACAAAGCGACGTTATGATCGGCGGCTTCATCATCAGCGGAACCTCCGGAGTCACTCGCGTTCTTGTCCGCACCGTCGGCCCGTCTCTTGTGTCCGCGGGTGTTACCGACGCGATGCCCGATCCGATGCTGGACCTGCGCGATGGAAACGGCACCCTCATCGCGTCGAACGATAATTGGCGCGAAGGTCCCGAGCTGGAAATCGAGGAATCGAATCTCGCGCCCACGAACGATCTCGAGTCCGCCATCATCACCACGCTCCCTTCCGGTCCGTACACCGCCATCATTCACGAGCGCAATGGCCAACCCGGCGTGGGCCTCTTCGAAGTTTATAATTTGCAGAATCCATAATCCGCGACGCATGATCGGCCCATGCAAACGTGGAAAACTTCAATCGGACGGACGGCGGCCATTCTGTCGGCATCGGCGTCGTTAGGCTTCGGCCAACCCGCACGCGCCGAAAATCCGACGCCAAAACCAAATCCCGAATCGTCGCGGCATATCGTGCTGCCCACTCGAAAGGACACTTTGCCCTACAGCGACGCCGTGCGCGTTGGCGACACGCTTTATTTGGCGGGCCGGATAGGCATCGATCCGGAAACCGGCAAACCGCCGCCGGAGCTCGAAAAGGAAATCCGCTTTCTGCTCGACGGAATGAAGACGACTCTTGCCGCCGCCAACATGACGATGGACGACCTGGTCTCCGTCCAGGTCTTTTGTCCTGACCTCTCGCTCTACGAAAAGTTCAACGAGATTTATCGCACCTATTTCATCAAAGATTTTCCGGCCCGCGCCTTTATCGGGTCCGGCCCGCTGTTACGCGGTGGCCGATTTGAAGCAATCGGCATCGCGATTCGGCGCTAAAAGCTACGGTTTCCCCTGCGAGCTCATGATGAAGGGTCCGGCGAGGCGGACGGCGGCGAGAAGGCCTTTTTCTTTGCGCAATTTTACGAGCCAATCGCGCTGGGCGTCAGCCAATGCTTGCGGAGCGTTGTTCGTGCGCAGCGCCGCGTCGTAAAAATCGAGCATGATCTGGACGGTGGTTTGATCGCTAATCGGCCACAAGGTCATCAACAGGTTTTGCGCGCCGGCCTGGACGAAACCGCGGCGCAATCCCATGACGCCTTCGCCGGCCCGCGCTTCGCCCGAGCCGGTGTCGCACGCGGAGAGAACGACCAGCCACGTTCCATCGAGTTTCAAAGCGCCCACTTCTTCGGCAGTGAGGATCCCGTCGTTTTGCGCGGGCGAAACTTCGCCGCGGCTCCACGCGTCCAGGGTGGTCTGCGCGCCCGCCAACGCCAGGCCGCTCCGGTGCATCGGATTGGTGATTCGCAATTTCACCGTCTCACTCGCCGCCCGCGTGCTGGCGGGCGCACTTGGCGAAGCAGCCTCGGGAAGGAAAAAGCCGTGTGTCGCCAGATGAAGAATTCTTGGCGAGTTCGTCCCGCGCAGATGTTCCTCGGTCGCCTCCGCGCCGAGAAAAGTTTTGATGGAACGACCGCCGCTGCGTTTTTCCAGCGCCTTCGCTTCGCTTTCGGTGCCGGGCAACGGCTGCAAAGAGAGCCCGCGCAAATCGCGCATCTCGAGGTCCCGCAACGCTGGGTCCGCCGTACTCGGCGCGCGCGCCTGAGCGGTCGTGCCGAAATCCGGATTGGCATAGACGACGGTCGCGGCATCGGTCGAGGACTTGTTCGTTTTGAGCAAATCGCGACCGGTCGCCACGTAGCGGATCGAATATTTTTCGCCGAGGAACTGGTCGTTAGGCCGAAGCAGCGTTGCGAACGAGACGAAACTGAGCTGGCCATCCGGCGAAATGATGACGCTGGAAGTCTTCGCCGGCAGGACCGCTTCGATCGGCGCCCAGACTTGCTCGCATAGGGTGCGGATACTTTGCCGCAGCGCGGCCTCGTCGGTCTCTCCGCGAGTGGATCGTTGATAAATCCGGACCTTGTTCTCAATTTCCTCCGCTTTACCCAGCGACACCCATTTCGTTTCGCCCGCTGGCGCAATGACAATCGCGCCATAGCGCATCTCGTCTTCTTTTCCTCCCGTGTAATGCGGATAGCGCAGGAGCTCGACCAGGGCGGAATCTTTCGGCAACACACTTTGCACTTGCGCGACGGTGACACTCAACGCGCGCCGGCTGCGGCCGGCTCCCGTGATTGCGCGGGCCAGCATCCCTTCCAGTTCTTCCACGTCACCGGATAATTTTTCGCGGCTGGTCTTCGCGGTTTCCGCCGCCTTCGGGTCCGCCGGAATTTGAAGTGTGAGCTGAGTCAGTTGCTCTTTCGCGGCGCGGATTTTCTGGACCAGTTCCCGGTTCTTTGGGTCGGTGCTGGCTTCGCCGATGACCTGGTCTTCGAGCAGCGAATCGAGAACGACTCCTTTCTGCCGCAAGACCGTTCGCGCGAGATTGTCGGCGCTCCCAAGAGTCGCGAAGAGACGATACGGCGACGTGTATTTTTGGAACGCGAGCCGTTGCCGCTCGGACGTGAAGGAGAGGACTTCAGCAAGATTGTGTTCTTGCACCTCGTTGAAACGCGCGGCGAATTTCAACGCTTCCGCCGGCTTCCCTTGCTTGATCTTGAGGAACGCCAGGTTCTCGAAGGTCGAGGCGATCGGCGGGTAAAATTTTCCGAGATACTGTTCCTCGATTTGGAGGGCGCGCTGAAAAAATGGTTCGGCTTTCTCCAAGTCTCCGCGATCGCGCAGGACGACGCCGACGTTACTCAGGCTCTCGGCAGTTTTCGGGTGGTGCGGACCAAACCCCGCTTCGCGCAACTTCAAAGCGCGGCGCGCGTAAGTCTCGGCCTTGTCGTAATCGCCGAGGTCCCAGTAAACGACTCCCAGATTGCTCGCGACGAACGCGAGATCGATGGAATCCGGGCCGAGCGTTCTCTCTTTCGTCTTGAGAGCGCGCTCAAAAAGCGGCACCGCTTTTTCATATTGATGCGACATCTCGTAGAGCAGCGCCAGGTTGTTCACGGCGCTCAAAGTTTCCTCGTGGTCGGGCCCGAAATTCTTCTCGAAGATTCTAATGGCTCGTTGAAAGAGCGGTTCGGCTTTTGCGAAATCGGCCACAATAAGAAAAATCCCGGCCAGATCGTTTAAGCTACGGGCCGCGTCCGGGGAGTCGGGGCCGACACCTTCCTCACGGACTCGCAGCGCGCGTTGATAAAATGCCTCGGCCGCCACCGTGTCGCCTTTGTCCTGAAGCAAGCCGGCCAGATTATTGAGACTGACCGCGAGGTTCGGATCTTTCGGTCCGAGCATTCGCTCACGTGATTCGAGCGCGCGACGGAAACATTTTTCCGCGAGCGGGAACTCGCCTTTAGTCCGGTAAACGAACCCGAGATTATTTAGGCTCGAGGTCGTGTAGAAATGGTCCGGCCCGAGCGCCTTTTCCGAAATGGCCAGGCAGCGCGCGAACATTTTGATCGCGTTGTCGTAGTCGGCCTGGGCGAAATACAACAGGCCGCGATTGTTGACCGATTCACCGGTGTCAGGATGGTCGGGTCCCAGTTCTCTTTCGCGAATGGCCAGGGCGCGCTCGGAAAACTCAATCCCTTTCTTGGTGTTGCCGCCCTCATTATAGAGTTCCGATAAGAGACTCACGGCGCGGGATGTTTCCACATCCGAAGGACCGCGCGTTTTCTCGTAAATTTTCAATGCCCGCTCCGCCAGCGGCAGCGAGCTCTTGAGATCGCCTTGTTCGTCCTTCAGCCGTGCGAGTTGGCGCAGCGCTTCCCCAGTCTCGAACGCTTCGGCGCCGAGTTTCTTTTCGTAAATTTCCAAGGCCCGGCGGAAAAGCGGTTCGACTTTCGGATAATCGTTATCGCCTTCATAATTCGAGCCGAGATCCGCGGCGGCGCGCGCCGTCATCGGATCGTCGGGACCAAATTTCTTTTCGCAGGCGGCGAGCGCGCGCTCGCAAAGGTGCCGGCCTTTTCCCGAAATATCCATCTGGACATACATGCTGGAGAGATCGTGAACGGCATCGAGATTCTCCACGCTGTCGGGTCCGAATGTTTCGGCGAGTTTCTGCCGTTCCTCCGCCGTCGTGACCGCCTGCTGATAGCGGCCGGCCTTTTTCAATTTGTCGAACTCCTCTTTGAGGGTGGCGATCTTTGCCTGATGGGCTAGCGCGGCACGTGCCGTTGGCGTTGCGATCAGAAAGAAAAACGACAGCAGGATCCCGCCGGCCGTGATTTCGCTCCGCGCCAGGATTGGCTTGAGGCTCACTGCGATGCGTTATGGCCAGCGCGGCCGCGATCCACAAGACAAATTCGGTCAAGCGCCGGCTCGGTTGCAGCGCTGCGCGTTAATTCTACACTCACCTGCGCGTGTGTGAACGCAGACGCGTTCCTCAACAATGGCCGACGAAAAACCACACGCGCCGCAGCCCTCGTACGAAGCCGCGCGCGCGGAACGATCGACCACCGCGGAAGGTACTCTCGAGCCACGTTCGCAGAAGCACGATCCGTATGCCGCGTTTCGTTACAGCGGCTTCTCCTTTTACACGAGCGGCAATCTGGTTTCCGTGATCGGCCGGTTGATGTTCATCGTCGCGGTCGAGTGGGAAATGTATGCGCGCACCCACTCGGCCACGGCGCTCGGGCTGGTTGGATTGGTAATTGCGTTGCCGGTCGTGTTGCTGTCATTGCCCGCGGGTCACATCGCCGATCGGTTTCCGCGCAAGCGAATCGTTCTCGTTACCCAGGCGCTGAGCGCGATCTGCTCGCTCGCGCTCGCTTTTGTTTCCTGGAACCACCTGAACATTCCGAGCTGGGGAATTCTGCGCGGCGGAAATCGTTTTCTGTTTTCCGTCGCGACTGTCTTCGAACGCCACACCTATTTTCACTTCGACGATCTCTCGATCCCGCTGATCTATTTGATCCTGCTCATCTCGGCGACCGGGCGGACGTTCGGCTGGGCGGCGCGCAGCTCTTATTTTCCGCAGCTCGTTCCGCGCGACGTGTTCGCCAACGCCGTCACCTGGAACAGCAGCGTCTTTCAAATCGGTTCCGTCATCGGGCCCGCGCTCGGCGGATTGCTCATTGTTCGCGCCGGATTTCCGTTTATCTACGCGCTCGACGCCGCCTGCGCGTTTTCGTTTTTCCTGCTCGTGCTGCCGATTCGGAGCAGCGATCGCGGCAGCAGCAGCGAGCGCAACGCCTGGCGGAGCTTGAAGGAAGGCATCCGGTTCATCCTTCACAAGCAGGTCGTGCTCGCGACGATCACGCTCGACATGTTTGCTGTGTTTCTCGGCGGCGCGACCGCGCTCCTTCCGATTTTCGCCGACCAGATTTTGCACTGCGGTCCGATCGGGCTTGGCTGGATGCGGGCCGCGCCGGGAATCGGCGCGTTTATCATGGCGCTGCTCATCGCGTATCTGCCGCCGATGAATAACGCGGGGAAGGCGCTGCTCTGGTGCGTCTCGGGTTTCGGACTGGCGACGATCGTCTTCGGGTTGTCGCGTTATTTGTGGTTGTCGCTCGCGATGCTTTTCCTGACCGGCGTGTTCGACAGCGTGAGCGTCGTCATTCGTCACACGCTGTTGCAGCTCGTGACGCCCGACTCGATGCGTGGCCGCATTTCCGCCGTGAACAATATTTTTATCGGAACGTCGAACGAGCTCGGCGCGCTTGAATCGGGACTAACTGCCGCGCTATTCGGTCCGGTCCTTTCCGTCGTCGGTGGCGGGATCGGGACCATTCTGGTCGTGCTCGGTGTTTGTTGGAAATGGCCCGAGACGCTGAAGATCGGCGCGCTCGACAAAAATTTGCGCTAGGTTCGCGCTCGTGAAAGTCGCTGCCGCTCAAATCGCCTGCGTCCTCGGCGACGTCGACGCGAACGTGCGCAAGATGCGCGATTTTTCCGCGCGCGCGAAAAGTGAAGGCGTGAAGCTTATCGTTTTTCCCGAAGCATCCGATACCGGCTATTCGATGCCGGTCATTCGCGATCACGCCAAGCCATGGACGGAAGGCGCGGTGCCGGCGCTGCAAGAAATGGCGAAGGAATTCGCGATCACGATCGTGGCCGGCGTGTCGGAGCGCGACGCCGACGCTGTCTACAACTCGCAAGTGTTCATCGATCCGCGCGGCGAACTCGTCGCGAGCTATCGCAAGACCCATCTTTTTGTGCTCCCGCCGAATGACGAAAGCAGTTGTTACACGCCGGGCGGCAAGTTTGTCAGCGTGCCGGCGGCCGGTTTCAACTTCGGATTGAGCATCTGTTACGATTTGCGTTTTCCCGAAGTCGCCCGCGCTCTCGCGCTCGAGCACAATGCTGACGTCCTACTTGTCTCATCGGCCTGGCCGCTGCCGCGCGTCGCGCATTTGCGCGCTCTCGCCATCGCCCGCGCGATCGAGAACCAGAGTTATCTCGTGCTGGCGAATCGCACCGGAATCGACGCGGGCGTCACCTGTTGCGGGGCGTCAGCGATCATCGATCCATCCGGCGTGGTCCTCGCGTCCGCTTCCGGTGATCGCGAAGAGTTACTGACGGCCGCTATTTCCGCCGAAGCGATCACTGAGGTGCGGAACAAGATTCCGGTCTTCGCGCATCGGCGAGCGGACTTGTACCGTTAAAACGCCGCGTGGAACCCGATCCTCGCGTAGGGCGCACCGCCATCCTGGTGGTAGCGAACCTGGGTGCGATGGAAATCGAAATTCCGGTACGGAATATATCCGCCCTCGAACGCCAGCTTGATCGCGGTGGATAATTTCCATTCCAACCCGCCGCCGACTCGCAATTCTTCGTAGCTGATCGAGGCGTGATTCAACGAAGTGTCGCCACGCAAAGTGCCGAAGTTTTTTTCCACCCGATAGTTGCTCAGCCGCGCATCCGCTCCGACGAAAAAGACGAGATCGCTGTTCGGCGCGTATTCGAGCCGTGGCGTGGGCGCGACCGCGTTCAGCGTCCACTCCGGAGCAAATTTCCAACGAACGCCGCCGCCGGGCAGGACTGGCGTTTGCCGCCACGCATCGAAGCCGATGCCGAAGACGAACTGAAGACTCGAGCTGTAAATGTAAGTGCCGCCGATAATGAACGGCACGTTGAACGTATCCCGGCCGAAGTCGTCGAAGTCGGTGCCGTAGAAGCCGGGTTGCACTTCGATCCGAATCAGGAAGGAATCCGACAACTCCGTATCGAGGCCGATGATCAGGTTGGTGGAATGGAGATTGTCCGGGATGGCTGCGTTTCCGCCGAAGCTAAAGGAGTAATGTTCGGTTTGAAGCCCGATACGCAAGATTCCGATTTTCGTCATCGGCGTCAGGACGAACCGAATCATTCCCTGGGTCTCGTGGAAATCGCGAATGACCATGTCGCCGCGTTCGCCGCGCTCGACGCTGCCGTCGCCCACGTAGGTCCCTTCCGCGTCAAACTCGAAGGGGAAGGACGATTGCGATTCCACCAGTGCCACGTCTTTCGATTCCTTGTTCGAAGTCGAATACGTTTCGACCTGGACGGCGAACGCTTTGCCGGTGGCAAAAACCAGGCAGAACGCGACCAGGCTGGCGATGATTCTCATTGGGCTACGGAAAACGGTGGGCGGCTAGACTGCCTACCGAACCGGCCCCGTGTCACGCCGAAATAACGAGCTGGCCTTCGAAATATCACGCATCAGGGCGGATTCCGAGGCGACCCGTTCGATCCCATGGAGCGACGCGACCTCGGCCGACGAGATGAAATCGCCGCGCCAAACCAGCGTGGCCGGGCGTCCGCCCACGTCGACCGGCCACATTTGATACAACGTGAGCCCGGCGTAATAACCGCCGCTCGCGTAGAACAGAGCGTCGGCGGCCTGGTAGGTTCCGTTTGCGCCTGAGCGCCGATAGGAAGCGCCAAGCGTAACCACGCCCATTTCATCTGCCGTCAGCAATTCCCAAAATAATTCGCCGCGACCGCCGAGAATGCCCGAGAATTGCCGGCCGATTTTGTCGTTCGCGCTCAATAACGCGTTGAGTTCTTCGGAGGGCCGCACGTTCTGGCTGGTGTGGCTGTAAGACGGTTGATTTGATTTTCCGGCTCGCGCCCGCGCGCTCAGGACGTCAGCCCAGGCCGCCGCGACTGGCGCCGGCATCGCTCCGCCCGTGGCTCCGCTCACGGCAGCGAACCGCTTTTCTTCTTCTTTGCTGATCTGAAGATCGGGCGAAAGCTTTTGGGTCGCGCTGACGAGCGCGCGCACCGGCCCATTATCCGGCGCGCTCGACAACCGGGAGAAATTCGCCGCGCTCGGCGAACCGGGAAGATCGGAATGAATCATGACCTTCAACTCGGAATGCCGGGCCGGGTTCCATTGCCGGAGTGATTCGCTCACCCGCGCCGGCACACCGGCCACGACGAAACAGCTTTGCGCGGAAATGAAATGCCCGCTCATCGAAGGACCGTGCGCGGTTTTCGGTTCGCCCTTCGCCAGCTCGGCGACATTGATATTGTTGAAGACCGAGAAGCTGGCCATTTCCGCGGCGGGATCGGCGGCGGCCGCGGTTGAAATTGCGAACACGATCAGACAAAGAAATGAGAGCAGGCGCATGGGTTTTTGGACGGCGGCGAGGCGCAATGCTTCACCAGTTTTGTTTTCCATTTGAAGAAGCTGTCCCATAGTGCTGCGGTTGCAACCACTGTAGAGGCAATCGCATCTGCATTTATCCGATGAGCGAACCGGCCATTCTTCTCGAGCGCCTCAGCAAATCGTACGGCGACACCGACGCCGTCTGCGATCTGTCGCTCACGATCGCGCCGGGAACGATCTTCGGTTTTCTCGGCGCAAACGGCGCCGGCAAGACGACGACGATCCGGATGCTCTGTGGCCTCGTGCATCCGACCAGTGGCCGCGCCGAAATTGCGGGAATGGACGTCTGGCGGGAACGGCATCAGGCGCGCACCCAATTTGGCTACGTCGCGCAGCGTTTCAGTCTCTACCGCGATTTGACGGTCGAGGAAAACATCCGGTTCTTCGCCGGCGCGAGTCGCGTCCCACGGAACGAAATCCCGGAACGCGAGGAACGATTGTTGAAGTTGACGGATCTCGAACGAAAACGGCACGCGATGGCCGGCGAACTTTCCGGCGGGATGCGCCAGATGCTGGCGATGTCCTGCGCGCTCGTGCACGATCCGCCGCTCCTCTTTCTGGACGAGCCCACCTCCGGCCTCGACCCGGTTCATCGCCAACAGATCTGGGATTTGCTCTACGATCTGAGCCATCGAGGGATCACGATCTTCGTCACGACGCATTACATGGATGAAGCGGAGCGCTGTACCGAAGTGGGTTTTATCGAGGAAGGCCGGCTCCTGGCGAAAGCGCCGCCGCGCGGTTTGAAGGAAAGTTTTCAGGCGAAGCTGCTCGAGATCGACGTGGAGCCAGTCATGCCGGCGCTCGTCCGGTTACGCGAAGTGCCGGGAATTCTCGGCGTCTCTTTGCGCAGTGGCAGCCTGCGTCTCTACGCGGTCGATGCCGAAAAGCTGGTGAACGACTGGCAGCGCGATTGGCCGTTCGCCGATTTGAATTGGCGCGGCCACCGTTGGGTCGAGCCGGACATGGAAGACGTTTTCACCGCTTACTCGCAAGGCTACGACGCGTTGCTCAAATCCACATGAACCGGCGATCCATCAGCGCCATTTTGAGCGTGGCTTACAAGGAGTTTCTCCACATCTATCGCGACCGGCGCGTCCTCGTCCTGCTGCTGATTTTGCCGCCGGTTTTCACGCTCGTTTTCGGGCACGCCTTTGAAGCCGGTGAGATGACAAACGTGCCGGCGCTTCTCATCAATCGCGATCAAACCGAGCGCGCTCTCCGTTTCATGGAGCAGGTCCTTTCGAACAAAACATTCGCGTGGCAAACGCAGCCGCCGTCCGTCACCGATGAATCGGACCTGCTCGGCCACGGCGTCCAGGCCGCGCTCATCATTCCGCGAGGATGGAGCGACAGCATCGCGACCGGCGCGCCGAAGCCGCTCGAGCTTTATCTCGATGGCAGCGACACGAACACGGCCGAACAGCTCGAAGGCAGCGTCCAGAAAACGCTCGGCGATTTTCAACTCAGCGAGCGCCAGGTGATGATCGATGCCTTGCCCGAAAACGTTTTCGATCTCGCGAAAAAACTTCCGGTCGAAGTGCGAAAACAATTCACCTCCATGATGGAGCCATGGACGACCGAGCACAAAATTCTCTACAACCCGAAGACCCGCTTCATCGATTACGTCGTGCCCGGCGTGATCGGGTTGATCTTGCAGCTCATCACCGTGACGCTCATGGCGTCCACGCTCGCGCGCGAGCGAGAAGCCGGCACCCTGTTTCAGTTAATGGTCACGGCGTTGCGCCGGCGCGAGATCGTTCTCGGCAAAGTGCTGCCGTATCTCGCCATCTCGATTGTCTTGATCCTCGTTATCATTTTGCTGAGCGCCTGGCATTTCCAGGTCCAGTTCAACGACTGGGGCGCGCTCGCCGTGATCTGTTTTCTGTTTCTGCTCTGCTCGTTAGGCCTGGGCTTGTTGATCTCGGCGATTTCGCGCACCCAAACGCAGGCGATCCAGTTCTCGGTTTTTTTCTTATTGCCGGTCTTTGTTCTTTCCGGCGCGTTCGCTCCGCTCGAGCAATTGCCACAGCCGATCCGCTACATTTCGGAATTATTTCCGCTGACTCACTTCTGCCGCGCGTTTCGGTTGGTGAATCTCTACCGCGCTGGAATTGAATTTTACGCCGCGGATCTGATCACGCTCTTTGCCGGCGTTATCGTGACCTTTGTCGGCGCGGTGTTGTTGCTGAGGCGGATCGAACAGTAAGAAACTAGAACTTCGTTTTGAACTCCAGCCGCAGGTACGGCGCGCCGTCGGCTTTGTAGCGGATGTCGGCGCGATGAAAATCGAACTCGCGCCGGATCGCATACCCGGCGCCGAGATCGAACGACATGTTGTTGCCCGGTGAATAAATAACGTCGGCGCCGACGCGGTACTCTGAATAATCCACCTGCGCGCCGTTCAACTTTGCCGGCACGATCGTGTTGTTGCGGTTCGTCCGAAAAGAGCCGCCGGTTAATTCGCCGCCGGCCCAGAAATCCCACTTGTCGTTAGGCGAATAAATCACGCGCGGTTCCGGCAGCATTCCGACGACTTTCCATTGGTCGTTCGGCATCCAGATCAAGCCAGCGAGCGGGATCACTGGGAAACGCCCGCGGAGAAAGGCGGCGTTTGCGCCGACAAACATGTACAAATGGTCGTCCTGCAGGACGAAGATCCGTCCCAAGGTGATGGGCACGTCGAACGCGGCGCTGTCGAAATTATCCTGGGTGTAGATGCCGGGCTTGATCTGGATGAAGGCGCCCACATCGTCGTTGTGCATGTAATCGATGCCGATAAGGACAGCGACGCTTTGAAGATGATCGGGCACCGGCGCGCCGGTCGTGCCGAAATCGAACCGCTCGTATTCGATGCCCAGATGGAGATAGAGATGACCGCTCAGGAGAAATCGGTGGCCGTAACCGAATGAATTCTGGATCGCGGACTGCTCGCCGAAACTGCCGCTGCGACGGAGGTCGCTTTCAAAAACGTAACTGGATTCCAACTCGATGATGTCGAGTGAAACAGCCGTATCTTTGGCGTTGTCTATCCTGCGAACAACGGCCTCCTGAGCCCGGCCCCAACCGGCCAGCCAGAAAAATGCGAAGGCAGCGCAAAGCTGGAGGCTGGTGGAGCGTCTCATTCGCCGAGGATCGTAACTGAATCGGACGCCAGCACAAAACGGATTTGTCTCGCGCGCCGAAATACTGTTCAAAGACCGGATGAAGAAGGCCATCGACCATCTTGCCAGGAGCGATCCGCGCTTCGCTGCCCTAATCGCGCGCTCGCGACGTTTCAACGTCGCCGCGAACGAACTCGTTAGGCCGTTCGACGCGCTGGCGGAATCGATCGCCTATCAACAACTCAACGGGAAAGCGGCGGCCACGATCTGGGGCCGGGTCCGCGCGCTCTACGGCAAACGAAAATGGCTCGATCCGGCGGAGGTGTTGAAGACGCCGGATGAAAGACTGCGCGCGGCCGGCCTTTCGCGCAGCAAGGTCGCCGCCTTAAAAGATCTCGCGGCAAAAACGCTCGACGGAACTGTTCCGGCCCGGCGCGAGCTGGGGAAAATGAGCGATGAGGAAATCATTGAGCGGCTCACGAAAGTGCGCGGGATCGGCCGGTGGACGGTCGAGATGCTTTTGCTCTTCGACCTGGGCCGGCTCGACGTCTGGCCGGTCGCCGATTACGGCGTGCAAAAAGGTTTCGCGAAAACTTTTGGCCGCAGAAAACTGCCGACCCCGAAACAGTTTCAAAAGATCGGCGAAAAATGGCGGCCGTACCGTTCCGTGGCCGCATGGTATTTCTGGCGCGCGCTGGATGCGCCGGACAAGGAAATAAAAAGCCGGTTCGACTAGTTGTAGCCGCTTCGCTGCGCGAAGCGTGATAGCGAAACGTCGCTCACGCTGGCGCCGCCCGCAGGGCGGCGGCTACAGAAGATTGACTTAACCTCGCTCGCTTCATACAACCAACGCCATGATTCATGTGGCGCGGGATGGAGCGAAACTCGGTGAATTTACTCTCGAACAAATCCAGGCCGGGATGACCAGCGGCCAATTCCGCCCGACCGATCTCGGCTGGCAAACCGGCATGGCCGATTGGCGGCCATTGAGCGAGTTCGTGGGAGCCGCCGCCGTTCCTCCGGCTGCAGGTTCGCCGCCTACCGTGCCAGTGGTTGCCGCCGGAGTTACCGCTGCTCCGGCCGGCGCAGGTTTGCCATGGGAACACCGCGCCCAGCTCGGCTTCGTTAAAGCGTGGTTCGATACCGTCAGCCTCCTCATAACCAAACCGAGTGACGCATTCACCATGATGCGCCCCGAAGGCGGCCTGATGGATCCGCTTCTCTTCGGCCTGATTGGCGGAACGATCGGCGCAATTGTCTCGATGCTTTTCCAATTCGGCCTGGAATCGATGACCGGATCGCGTAACTCGGTCGCCAGTATGTTCGGCATCGGAGTGTTCGTTGTGGTGCTGGTTATTTCTCCGCTCCTGCTGGCGTGCGGCCTTTTTGTCTGGAGCGGAATTCTGCATCTTTGCCTGATGATGTTCGGCGGCGCGAACCGGCCGTTCGAAACGACCTTTCGCGTCGTCTGCTTTTCCAGCGGAGCAGCCCAATTGTTTGCCGTGATTCCATTTTGCGGCAGCTACGTCGGCGGCATTTACGCCATTGTCCTGGAATGCATCGGCTTTATGCGCGCCCAGCAAACTACGGTGGGGAAAGCCCTCCTCTCAATTATCTTACCGATCGTTGTTTGCTGCGGCGCGCTCGCCGCGATTTTTGCGCTCATTATCAGCTCGTTCCATTGGCCGGCGCATTGAGAGTTCGAATGGCGGTAAGTTAATTTCCAATGCGTGTCGCGCGGCGCCGGATGCCTGCCGCCGGTTTTGATCACGAGCTGGTGTGGCTGGCAGTTTCCATTGCGGCGCTCATTGGCGGCGCGGTTTGGTTGGGTCTTCATTTGCCGACGCTTCGTTGTCCGTTTCTCGCCGTGACGGGTTATCCGTGTCTGACCTGCGGCGCGACGCGATGCGCGATCGCGCTTCTCCACGGAAATTTTTCGGTGGCGTGGCATTGGAATCCGTTGGCTCTGGTCGCGCTCTGCGGCGTCGCGCTTTTCGATATCTACGCGGCGATCGTCCTGCTTACCGGCGCGCCGCGACTGCGCCTGATCGATTGGTCGCGCGCCGAAAAGAACGCCGTCCGCATCGCCGTCGTTGCGCTGATCGCGGTCAATTGGATTTACCTTTTGAGCCATCGCGCCCAGTTCTAACGGCTTGCTCGGCTGGGCCTTCGTCTTTACGGTCGCGCGATGCGGATTTTGGTTACGGGCGGCGCGGGTTTCATCGGCTCACACCTCGTCGAAAAATTGCTCGCGGCCGGCCACGACGTTTCGGTTCTCGACGATTTCAACGACTTCTACGATCCGCAGATCAAACAGGCCAACGTCGCGGCCGTCGCCGGTGAGGTCCCGATTCATCAGATCGATTTGCGCGATGCCGCAGCGGTGAACCTGCTGTTTCATCGGGAAAAATTCGACGCGATCGCGCATCTAGCGGCGCGCGCCGGCGTCCGGCCATCGATCAGCCAGCCGCAGCTGTATTACGACACGAACGTGAGCGGGACGCTTCACTTGCTGGAGGCGGCGCGGCGGACCGGCATCGAGCGTTTCATTTTCGCTTCCAGCTCGTCGGTCTACGGGATTTGCAAGACGGTTCCGTTTTCCGAAGACGAACATCTCACCCAGACAATCAGTCCGTACGCCGCCACGAAAGTGGCCGGCGAATTTCTTTGTTCGACCTACTCGCATCTTTACCGGATGCGGATTGTGGCGCTGCGGTTCTTCACCGTTTACGGGGCGCGCCAACGACCCGATCTCGCGATCCATCAGTTCACCCGCAAGATCAACGCGGGCCAGCCGATCGATCAGTTCGGCGACGGCACGACGCGGCGCGATTACACTTACATCGACGACATCATCCAGGGCGTGATGGCCGCGTTCGAATACAACGGCCCGCTCTACGATCTCTTTAACCTCGGCGAGAGCGAGACGATTCGGCTGAAGGATTTGATCACCGCGATTGAGAAGACGTTGAGGAAGAAAGCGAAGATCAATCAGTTGCCGGAACAACCGGGCGATGTGCCGCTGACCTGCGCGGATATTTCGAAGGCGAGAAAACTTCTTGGTTACAATCCGACCACGCCGTTGAGCGTGGGATTGCCGAAGTTCGTGGAATGGTTTCTGAGTTGTAGCCGGGATCGCTGATCCCGGCTACGAGTGTCCCATTTAATGATGTCATCCTTCGACTCCGCTACGCTTCGCTCAGGATGACAGGAACGGCAGGCGTCGGCCGGGATCATCGATCCCGGCTACAACAGCTTCTTGCATTCGGGCTTGTACCAGCCATAATTCCCGCAGATGTCGGGAATGTTCTTCGTTAACCCGGGCGTTCGCGTTTCACGACGAAACAATGTTTCTCAAAGCCGAGTCCTGTCGGTCTTGTTTCGTCGGTTGACTGGTGCGGACCGCCGTTGCTTGCGAATGGGTTCCCGACTCTACGAGGCGGAGTTTCCTTTGGCGCGGCTGATTGTTTACCGGTTTCTGCTCCTGTTGCGGAGCGGCGATTCGGGTTCGTCGCCCTCGGACCGTGCCCCGAAAAAAATCGGGGCGCTCCGCACATTAAACAACTGGGTAAAACCTGAGGATCAATATGGCATCTTATCAAAATGGGAGAAACGGCCGGCGTTCGCGCGGCGGCTCCCGCAGACGGGGCGGAGATCGCTCCCGCCACCAGAACGCGCCCTCGCGCGCTCCGGTAAAAAAATCGCTGCTCCAGCGAATCATGGACCTTTTCACCGGCGGCGGAAAACCGGCGGCGAGACCGGCGCCGACACCGCAGGCGCGCGGGAATGGTTCGCAGCCGAGCGCGCGGCCTTCACGTAAACCGGAAGCGGTCGAAGTGACGACGCCCCGGCTTTACGTCGGGAACTTGTCCTTCGACGCGACCGAGAGCGATCTGTTCGAGCTCTTCAACGGCGTCGGCGCGGTCCAGAACGCCGAGGTCGTCACCTATCGCCACAACCAGCGTTCGAAGGGTTTTGCCTTCGTTCAAATGCTGACGGTGGACGAAGCGAAGCGGGCTGTGGAGGAATTGCACGACAAGGAATTCCTCGGCCGCAAGCTGGTGGTGAGCGGCGCGAAATCGAGCGAGCATCATTCGGCGAACTAACGAACGAGTTCTTGAATTACGAAACCGGGAGACGCGGTCATGGCCGCTCTCCCGGTTTTTGTTTTTAACGCGAAATGAAACGCGCGTTCTTCATCGTCGGTCCGACGGCGACTGGAAAATCGGAGATTGCCGCTGAAGTGGCGCAGCGAACGGGCGCGGAAATTATCAGCGCGGACGCATTTCAAATTTATCGTGGACTCGATCTGCTGACCGCGAAGCCAGACCGCGCGACATTGGCGAAAGCGCGGCATCATTTGATCGGCCTGGTGCCGCTCGGCGAGAACATGGACGTCGAAAAATTTCGCGCCGCGGCGGACGCGATCATTGGTCGCGGTAAACCAATCGTCGTTGTTGGCGGCACCGGACTTTATGTCAAAGCGCTTACTCACGGCGTGGCGAAACTGCCGGGCGCGAATAAGGCGTTGCGCGAAAAGCTGGAACGCACCACGAGCGCAGAATTACTGCGAAGCTTGCGTGCGCTGGACCCGATCGGCGCTGAGAAAATCGACGCGCAAAATCGCCGGCGACTCGTGCGTGCGGTTGAAGTTTGTCTTCTGACCGGCAGGCCGTTTTCCGAGCAGCGAACAGAATGGAGCGAAGTCGCTCCGGCGAATGGCGTTCTTCTCGAGCGCGACCGTGCCGAGCTTTATGGGCGCATTAACCAACGCGTCGAACAAATGTTCGCGGCCGGGGTTGTCAAAGAGGTGCGCGCAGTGAAAGAGATCGGACCGACCGCCGAGAAGACGCTCGGTCTTCGAGAGATTCGTGCTTTGATCGCCGGCGAGATTTCGGAGGCGGAATGCATCGCCAGGATCCAGCAGGCGACGCGGCGCTACGCCAAAAGGCAGTTGACCTGGTTCCGGCGCCAAACTAATTTTCCCTCGCTGAACCTTTCCGCGCACGATCCTGCTGAAGCCGTCGAGCTCATCTCGCAAAGTGCGTCGCGCGTTTTCGCTGCGAATGATCGAAGTTAGCTCGAAGAAAAAACAGGAGCGCGCGCTCCTCATCGGTCTCGAGCAGGAAGGCGTCTCGAAATGGGACCTGCGCGACTCGATGGAAGAACTGGCCGAGCTGGCAAATTCCGCCGGCGCCGAAGTCGTGGACACGGTCACTCAAAAACTCCAGAAGCCGACAGCGCCGTATTACATCGGCAAAGGCAAAGCGGAGCTCATCAAGGAATCGTTCAAGGACCAGCACGTCACCTCCGTTATTTTCGACGACGAACTTTCGCCGGCTCAGGGACGGAATTTGGAAGAACTGCTTTCGCGAAAAGTGCTCGATCGCACCCAGCTCATTCTCGACATCTTCGCGCAGCGCGCGCGAAGTCGGGAAGGTCGATTGCAGATTGAGCTCGCGCAATTGCAATATCTGCTGCCGCGTCTCACCCGCATGTGGACCCACTTGTCGCGTCAGACCGGTGGCATTGGAACGCGCGGACCCGGTGAAACGCAATTGGAAGTGGATCGCCGGCGGGTCCAGGAACGGATCGCGAGACTCGAGCGGGAATTGGAAGGCGTGCGCAAAGTTCGGTCGGTCCAGCGCCAGGGCCGCAAACGGCATCAGTGGCCGGTCGCAGCCGTCGTCGGTTACACCAACGCCGGCAAATCCACCTTGCTAAATTTGCTGACCGGCGCCGACGTTGTCGCTGAAAACAAACTGTTCGCGACGCTCGATCCGACCACGCGCAGCCTGACGTTGCCAAATCGCCAGCGCGTTTTGCTCACTGACACCGTCGGATTTTTGCGCAAACTCCCGCACACGCTGATCGAATCATTCAAGGCGACGCTCGAAGAGGTGAGCGAAGCCGATCTCCTGATCCACGTCGTCGACCTCAGCCATCCGCGGGTCGATGAGCACATCGAAGCGGTCGATACCGTCGTCAAAGAATTGGGCGCATTCGGCAAACAGACGCTGATGGTTTTCAACAAGATCGACCTGCTCGTGAACGATGAGGCGATTGCTGTTTACACGAAAAAATTTCCCGGCAGCGTCGCGATTTCCGCACGGAAAGGGATCGGCGTTTCGGGTCTGGTGCAGGCGTTGCAGAATGAGCTCGGCGCGTGGCGGCTCCGCTCACATTTTCGCGTGCCGTTGAGCGAGAGCGCGCTCATCGCAGAGATTCATCGCGTCGGGCACGTGCTCGAATTGCGCTACGAAGGCGAGTTCGCCGTGATCGTTGCGCACACGCCGCCGCAATTGCAGCAAAGGCTCGCGGCCTTCGCGATCTGACAAATCCCTCTCTTCGCGATGAAGTACGTGCGCAAACTCGTCGTCGCGATCATCGGCGGCACTGTCATCTTGATTGGAGTGGCACTCATTGTCCTGCCGGGCCCGGCCTTTATCGTGATTCCGATCGGCTTCGCAATTCTGGCAACTGAATTCGCGTGGGCACGTCGCGCCCTCAATCGCGCGAAAGCAATGGTTAGCAGGAAGAAGGAGGCGTGATGACGGCTCGCGAGCGAGTGCAGAAATTGGTGAAGGCGCTGCCGAAGGTTTATCCGAATGCGCATTGCGAGCTCGATTTCCGAAATCCGCTGGAACTTTTGGTGGCGACGATTCTCTCCGCCCAGTGCACTGACAAGCGCGTGAACGCCGTCACCCCCGCGTTGTTCGCCAAGTTCCGGACGGCGGCGGATTACGCGAAAGCCACGCCGGCGGCGCTGGAAAAGATGATTCGTTCCACGGGATTTTTCCGGAGCAAGACGAAGAGCATTCGCGGAGCGGCCGGCGCCATCGTCGCCGAGCACGGCGGTCGCGTGCCCGATACGATGGAGAAATTGCACGGATTGCCGGGCGTCGGCCGCAAGACGGCCAACGTCGTTCTCGGCAACGCTTTTCATAAAGACGAAGGGATCGTCGTCGACACCCACGTGATCCGGCTCTCGCATCGATTCAGAATCACGCGCCAGACCGATCCGGAAAAAATCGAACAGGATTTGATGAAGCTCGTGCCGAAGGAGCAGTGGACGAACTGGAGCCACTGGTTGATCTGGCACGGCCGGCGCCGCTGTTTCGCGCGCAAACCCGATTGCCGCCGCTGCGAGATTTTCGATCTCTGCCCGAGTGGCAAGGTTTTTATCCGCACCAGCGAAGCCCTGCCGTTGCCGAACGAAAAAGAGAAGCCGGCCTAACGAGTTTTCCCCTGCGCCGTCTCCTTCAATTCCTGTACTTCTTCTTTCGCGCCCTCGGCTTTCTTCCGGAGCTTTTCAAATTCTGATTCGAGCGTCTTGAGTTCGTCGTCGGACAATTTTTCCAAATCAACCAGCTTGTTTCGCGCAGGACCCAGCGCGCGGATGAGCTCGTCCAGTTTCAAATGGACCGCTTTGGCGTCGCGGTTCTGGGTATTCTGAATCAAGAAGACCATCAGGAAGGTGACGATGGTGGTGCCGGTGTTGATGATGAGCTGCCAGGTATCGGAATAATGAAAGGTCGGCCCGGTCGCGGCCCAGACCACGATGATGACGATCGCCAAAACGAAGGCCCACGCGCTGCCCAGAATGTTCGACGTCTTGCGCGCGAAGACCCCGAATGCATCTCGGATCCGGCAAAACAGGTCGCGATCTTCTCCGTTTTGATTCCCGTTCTTTCTGCGGCCGTTAGCCTTGTGGTTCGCCATTGCACCTTAACTTCGCTTGCGCCGGGCGAACTGCGCGCATAGGAATTTCGAGCTTTGCACCTGAACTTCGACGATGCCTGGTCCGATCTGCCGCGCGATCTGCCGGTAATCGACGCCCGCGAATGGGGTCCGCGCCTGCGTTTCTCCGCGCCGTCGCGCCTGATCGAGGAGTTCTTCCGCGAGATCGCTCCGCGCCTGGCGCCGTTTGTTGTTTATGGTTCCGGTGATTTCCACCACCTGAGTGGACTTTGGATTCGGCGGCTCACCGAACCGTTCGTGCTCATTTCTTTCGATAATCATCCGGATTGGGACGTGCGTCCGCCGCGCTGGGGTTGTGGCGGCTGGATCAATCGCGCCCTCGAGCTGCCGCGCGTCGAAAAAGTCAGCGTCTGGGGTTGCGGGAATTTCGAGTGCTGGTGGCCACGGAACTTGTTCGGCAATCGTCGCGCCGAACGAAGTGGCGAATTGGAGATCCATCCGTGGGCGGACCAGCGGCCGGCATCGGATCAGAATCGGCGCGGCGCGATTCTGCGCTCGAACTGGCAGGCGAAGTTCATCCAGTTCGCGCAGGCCCTGGAGGGTTCGAACCTTTACGTCACCATCGATCTCGATTGCCTCCGTGCGGAAGACGCGGTGACGAATTGGGAGAGCGGCCGTTTCGCGGTCGACGACGTGGCGTGGGCTTTGGCCCAACTGCGGACTCACGCGAAGATCGTTGCCGGTGATATCTGTGGCGCGTTTTCTCCGCCGAAGTATTCGCGCGCGAAACAACGTTTCATCGCGACCATGGATCATCCGAAATTACCGGCCGTCGATATCGAAGCCGCTCGGAAAATCAATCGCCGCACGTTCGACGTCCTGTGGCCGGCATTAAGTCATTGAAACCAGCACCACGCCGAAACTAATCAGGAGCGAGCCAATCATGAGCTGAAGCGAGAGCTTTTCCCGGAGCGTGATTCCGGCCGTCAGCGTGATGATGATGACGCCGAGACCTTGGAACGGGTAAATGAAACTCAGGTCGTAGCGTTGCAGCAAACCCAGCACGAGAAAGAACTGCGTCGTCATCAGGACAATTCCGATCGCGAAAGGAATCGCCACCGCTCGCGAACGAAAACCGGTTTCGTTGTTTGACGAAGCCATCGCGTGTTTCAGAAAAATCTGGCCGGCGGTGTGCGCAACGAGCGCGACCAAAACGATGACGAGCGCGACAACTGTCATAATTCTTCCTCCAACCGCGCCACCGGTTTCGCGACGATGGCCAGGCCTAACGAGACCAGCGCAATGCCGATCCAGCGCAGCGTGACGATGTTCTCACCGAGGATCAGCCAGCTTCCCAGCGGAACGAGGACGTGGACTGATTGCGAAACAGGAAACGCGACCGAGAGCGGGAGATAACGGAGCACGTAAAGCCAGGTAATGAGGCTAACAATGACGAAGACGATCGCGATCCAGACGTAGATCGAGCCGAGCCCGGTGAGCCCGGTCCAGGACCAGCTCGAATTCGGGTTCGCTGTCTCCGCGGCGCCGCGTTTTAACAGCAGTTCGTAGATCGCCACGCAGATCACGCTGATCGCGAGGTGCAGCCATGGGTTCCGTAATCCGGTTGGCCTGGTTTCAGTCTCCATGGAGTTCATTCGCGTTTCGGAAACGTTGCAACACCGGATCGTGCCGTGTCGGTTCGAGAAGTTTCACGATCGGGCGAAAGATTTTGTTCAGGACAGGATTGGTATGCCGGACGTAGAGATCGAGCGGATAAAGGTCGCAACCAAGATGTAGTTTCGGCTGATAATTCAGCGGGCTGCTCCGATAACGCTTCAGGCCCGCGGCGATCGACCAGCTCAGGATGTCGCGCAGGGTGTGAAAATAGAGATGAAGATCGAGCGCCACGCGATAATCGAGGCCGAGATAGTCGTCGTAGATCGTGCCGTCATGCACGAGCGCGATGCTGAAGGCAATCGCCTTTCCGTTTTGCCGCCAGATAAAAAAACGGACGCGATCCGGCATTCGTTGGCCGAGCTCGCAAAGATATTCCTTGGTGAGCCGCTCGAACTTCATCGGAGAGCGTTCGTGGACCTGGAGGTAAAAGGGATAAACTTCGTCGACGTAAGGTGTGAGATCGGTGACGACCTCAACGCTGATTGGATCCGCGCTGGCGATCCTGCGAAATTTTCGCCGCAAATCTTTCCGCGTGGAAGCGCCGAGCGTTGAGACATAATGATCGAAATCGCGATAGGCGAGCGCGAGCTCAGTCATCGGCATGCTCGGGACGCGAGTGTATTCGTTGGCCGGGAATTTCCACAGAACGTCGCGATACGTCGCGGGAAAATCTTTGAAGACGACCAGGGACGCTTTCGATTGGCGTCCGTAAATTTCCAAGACCTGATAGAGAGCGTTTGCGACCCATTCTTCGTCCCCCGGCGCGCAGACGGAGAGATGGCCTTCACCGGCCGCGTTCCCAACCATTAGAATCCGCATCGTCAGGAAGCGCGGAAAACGCTGCCGAATTTTATCCACCGCTTGGCGCAACGCAGGAATTCCTTCCACGAGATTTTGCTGCACGAAAAAAACCGGTTGAATGCCGCGCACCACGCCGGCGCGATCTTCGAGCACAAGATAGTGATGCTCGAAATTATTCCCGAGCGTGTCCGCTACGATCTCGTAGAAACGGTGGTCCTTCGATTTGCCTGCGAAGGCGCGTGTCCACGCATCGTAGGTTCCCAAGTCCTCCCGCGCCGCGACATGTGCGGTTCCATTCGCGAAAGGAATTGTTTTGGACATCGGCATCGCGGCAAAAACGAACCGGCTGGCTATGCGGTTTCGTTCGCCTTCTCGATTCGGAGCACTCCGCTTCGAATGTGGAGATCGCGTTGCGGATTCGGAATCTCGATTCCAGCTTCGCGCAGTTTTTCTTCGATCGCGAAATTGAGATCGCTCCTGAAGCGGCTGGGGCGATGGCTCATCTCGCTGCTCCACACGACCAGCTCGAAATTGATCGAGCTTGCGCCGAACTCTTTCAGAAAAACGCTCGGCGCGGGATTGTCGAGGACGTGCGGATTACTTCGCCCGGCGGCGACGAGCGCGTCGCTCACTTTTTTGACGTCGCTGCCATAGGCGACGCCGACGGGAATCCGAAAGCGCACCCGCGGATCGCCGTAGGTCCAGTTCGTTACCGGCGAATCGATGAACTTCGTGTTCGGCACGATCATCGCGATATTGTCGTTGGTTACAATCACCGTGCTGCGGGCGTGGATTTGTTGCACCTGTCCGACCACGCCGGCCACCTCTACGCGATCGCCGATCGTGATCGGCCGCTCGGCGAGAATCACGAGTCCGCTGATGAAATTACTGGCGATGTTCTGGAGCCCGAATCCCACGCCCACGCCGACCGCTCCCGCGAAAACCGTCAGGGCGGCGAGGTGGATCCCGGTGTTTTCCAGGACGATGAAAATCCCGATGACGAGAACGAATTTGCTGACGATCTGCGCGATGGCGTATTGAAGGGAACGGTCCAGCCCGCTCCTAACGAGGAACCGATTAAAGAGGACACGTTTCGTGCGCGAGGAAAACCAGAAGACCGCGATTAGAAGCACGATGAGCAAGAAGATTTGAACGAGGCTCAGCGAAAATCCGGGAATCGGAGTGGTCCAGAGAAGGGGAATGCCGGCGGCGTTGATCGCGCTGACCGTGAAGAAGACAATCGTCGAAACGCTCAGGATCGTGGTTACGATCGCAGTGAAATTCGTGTCCAGTCTGAAGCGGGCGAGGAAGCGCCGGACGACGTCGCTTTGCAGGGCGGCGCCAAGGAGCAATCCGGCGGCGAAAAGCGCGGCGAACGCCATCAATCCGAGGAAGGAAACGTAATGTCCTCCGATGTAGAAAAGCGGCCGCTCGAATAGGGCGAAGTTCACCGGTTCAGTCTGGGCGTTTGCGCCCTCTGCGCAACTCGGAACCAAAAACAAAAAGGCACGGCTCGCGGCCGTGCCTTTCGAAATTGATGCCAGTTGCGGCTACTGCTTGGACTGCTTCTCTTCGATGTATTTAATGACGTCACCGACGGTCTGCAGTTTCTCTGCATCTTCGTCCGGGACTTCGACAGAAAATTCCTCTTCGAAAGCCATCACCAGCTCGACGATGTCGAGCGAATCGGCGCCCAGGTCTTCGATGAACGACGCGGTCGGAGTGACCTGCTCCGGGTTAACGCCGAGCTGCTCGACGATGATCTCTTTCACCTTCTCTTCGATTGGTTTGTCCGACATAAACTTTCTCCTGTTGGCGTTATTTGAGGGGACGGATTCTTAACATTCCCGGCAAGCATCGCAACTAAATGAATTAGCGCCCTTGTCAATCAATTTCAGGGCAACAAATCGCAGACGCAGTTTACTTCCCTCGGGCTTGGCGTAAGGAGAATCAATGCCGTCACCGACGCCAACCGAGGACCTGCTCGACCTGCGGATGCTGCCTGCCTGGGCCAATGAGCCCGCGCGTCCCAACGACTACGCCGATTTCGAAGGCGAAGACGCCGAGCAGCCGGGGCGCCGTCACGATCGGCCGCGGAATCGCGACCGTGACCGCGAACGACGCGGTCCACGCAAGCCCGATGGCCGCAAAGACCGTCCGAATCAGGACCGCCGGTCGCCGCGGCCGCACGATGCGCGACGCGATCACGGCCAGCCGCGCGAGCGCCGCCCGGAGATCCCAGTGGAGCCGCTCGCGGTCACGGTTCGTTTTCTTCCGCATCAAAAGGCCTTCGAGAATGTCATCGCGCAGATCAAATCCGCGCCGATTGCGTATTCCGTTTTTGCGCTGGCCCGATTGTTTCTGGAGAAACCGGAACGCTACGATGTTCGCCTCACCATGCCGGAGGGCGCGCAGCCTGCCACGCCGGAGCCTCGCGGAGGTGGACTTTTTCAGCTCGGCGAAAATGGACCGGTCGCTGCCGATCAGCGCATCCTGGAAAACTCGGCCTTTGCCAGTTCGCGCGACGATTTCTACACCGTCGAAGTCACGCAGACGGATCCGTTGAAAGGTAATTTCTCGAATGTCGCTCGCTGCCGGTTAAGCGGGACTTTGCTTGGGCCGACGAACCACCACGCTTATCAGCCGCAGTTGCGCAATCTTTACGAAACGCGTTTCAGCCGGCGCATGAGTTTTGCCGATTACCAGCGCCAGATCGATATCGTGAGCGATCCCGCCGTGGTCGAACAGTGGAAAGAACAGGCGCGCAGCGTCACGACCTATCACGTCAAGAATGCCGAGCCTCCCGTTTCATTTTCGAATGCCGCGGACGCGGAACGGCATTTCCGCCAGAATTATCTGCCGGGATTGCTCCGCGAGGTGAACGAATTGACCATCGGCGGCGTGCTCAGCCGGCGTTTGCCCGATCGACGTCTCGGCCGCGCCATCGAAAACGCCTGGGCCCAGGAAACGCGGTCGCCCTCGAAGATGATGCAGGAACTCGCGGCCGGTTTGCGTGCGGCCGGCTTGAATATTTTCCGGCATCGGCGCGGGATGCTTTTTGTTTCGCCGGTCCGCGGGAAAATTTTCGGGCACGAGCGCGCGGGAGTTTCCGCTTCTATAAATTCAATCCTCGAAAAAGTCGCGGCGACGCCGGGCATCAATCGCAAGCTGCTCGCCGAACAACTCGCCACCCCGGATGCCGATGCCGCCACAGCCGAGCGCGCGAAAATGACTCTCGCGACCGATCTGCATTGGCTGATCCACGAAGGTTACGTCATTGAATTCAACGACGCCTCGCTAGATTTGCCGCGAGCCAAAGCGCCCCCGCCGGCGGCGGAAGAAAAAGCGAAGGAGGCAGTTCAAGCCGAAGAAGCAGCGCTGCCTGTCGAACAAAGCGAAACGGAGTCGAAGGGAGCGGTAGAAAACTCGAACCTCGAGCCGATCGCAGCCGAAAACGCGACGGACTAAGCCGAAATCAGTCCGGCCTTCTTCAGAGTCGCGTAAGCGCCGTTCTTATTCAGCGTCTTCATGCCGCGCGCTGTCACGCGGATCCGGACGAACTTTTTCAGTTCGGGCACCCAGACGCGGCGCTCATGCAGGTTCGGGCTGAACGTGCGCGGTACGTTCTTGGTGACGTGACGGCCCACGCCGCCTTTTTTCTTCGCCATCCCGCGCCGATGAATCACACTTCCGCGCGTGACTTTTGATCCTGTAATGCTGCAAACTCTTGCCATAACTGTCCTCGAAAGGTGCGTAAGCTGGCGTCGGTGCCCCAGCCGGTCAAGCGATTCTTCAACTCGCGATTAATGCCGGAGTTGACTCGCTAAGGCCTTCGGAGTTGAACGTTCGCAGCGCACGAGGGTCAAACAAACTTCACGTCATCTTTTTTTAAATGAGCCGGACCAATAACAAATTGCAGATCGGAATTATCGGCGCCGGTGCCATCGTGCGCGACCGGCATTTGCCGGGCCTGAAAAAACATTCGGAAGTGGAAATCGTGGCCGTCTCGAATTCCACCTACGAGAGCGCGGAAAAATTCTGCCAGGAAAATGCGCCCCACGCCACGCCGATGGCCAACTGGGCCGATCTCCTCGCGGTTCCCGATGTCGATATCGTCTGGATCGGGACGCCGCCTTATATGCATTCGGCCGTGACCGTTTCCGCGCTCGAAGCCGGCAAACACGTTTTCTGTCAAGCCCGCATGGCGAACGATCTCGCGGAAGCGAAGGAAATGCTGGCCGCTTCAAAACGATTTCCCGAGCTGGTCACGATGCTTTGTCCGCCGCCCTTCGGGCTCCGCGGCGACCTGCTCGTGAAAAAATTGCTCGCGGAAAATTATCTGGGACGCGCCCACCACATCCGGCTGCAATGTTTCACCGGCGCCTATTTGAATGCCGACGCGCCGGCGCATTGGCGGCAGCGGATCGAGATCAGCGGGCTCAACATTCTCGCCCTCGGCATTTATGTGGAAGTGCTCCAGCGCTGGTTCGGCGATATCACCGGCGTTTTCGCGCGCGGCAAAATTCTCCATGCCATTCGCCAGGGATACGAGGTCATCATTCCTGATTTGCTGACCGTGCTTTGCCGTTTCGAAAACGGCGCGGAAGGCGTCCTCGAATTCAGCGGGATCGACGCGCTCGCTTCCGGCGACCGACTCGAAGTTTACGGCGACAGCGGGACGATGACTTACGATTTTGGGTCCGATATCATCAACGCCGGCCGCGCCGGCGATCGCGCGCTGCACGAGATGGAGATCACGCCGGAGCTGGAGGGCGGCTGGCACGTCGAAGACGATTTTATCGCGGCGGTGAAATCGAAAGGTCGCATCAAGCCGCAACCCGATTTCGAAGTGGGCGTCGGCTACATGCGTGTCGTCCAGGCCGTGGCCGATTCCCGCTCTCGCAACGAGTGGGTCGACATCAAGACCTAATCGCGCGAACAACGGAGCCGCAGCAGGTTGACCGCGCCGAGATAAATCTCGCGGCGGCCGAGCTCTCATTGTTGCTTTCGGTGTCGCAAATGAATTTCCTTGATGGCCGTTGTGCGATGAGTCATCGGCACGTCATTACGCTGATAAGTCAGTTCGAGGTTCCCGCCGCAAAAAAGATGGTCCGGCTTGATCGATGACGACCGCCCGAATGTGCAACCCATGATCCGGACGCGACCGTTTGGCCGTCCCGGTTGCCGGCAAGTCAGGTCGGCCTCACGGGCTTTCACAATTTTCAAAACGTATTCGCTGTTCTTGGTCACGACCTTGAGAAGGTCACCCGGCTCGAGGAGAGACAAGTCGAGTTCGTCTCCCACCTTGCCCTTTTTCGATTTAACGAAGCGAATCCAATCCTCCATGCCGTGCCCACTTTGCCTGAAAGCTCCCGATCCAGAAAGGCTGATGGAAACTGGCGAGTGACGCCGGGCGCGCTTGGCCCCACATTGGGATGTGCATCAGCGGGCCCAGACTTCGGTTGATTGGAACAAGGTGCGGGAAGATTTCCCAATCCTCGATCAGAATGTGCACGGGCATCCGCTGGTTTATTTCGATAACGCGGCGACAACCCAGAAGCCGCGCGCGGTCGTCGAAGCCTTGCGGCATTACTACGAACACGACAACGCCAATGTGCATCGCGGGCTGCACGAATTGAGTTCGCGCGCGACGGAAGCCTACGAAGGAGCGCGCGCGAGAGTGGCGCAATACCTCTGCGCGGCGAGCGCGGATGAGATCGTTTTCACGCGCGGCACGACGGAGAGTATCAATCTCGTCGCGCAGGCATGGGGCGGAAGGTTCTTGCGAACGGGCGATGTCGTTCTGCTCACCGGGATGGAGCACCACAGCAATCTGGTGCCGTGGCAAATTTTGGCGGAACGAACCGGGGCGCGTCTTCGCTTCGTTCCAGTCCGCGACGATGGCACGCTCGCGCTCGACGAACTTGAGCAACTGCTCACGGATGAAGTAAAGCTGTTCGCGTTCACCCATGTGTCTAACTCGTTAGGCACGATCAATCCCGTCGCAGAGCTGTGCGCGAAAGCGCGCGCCGTCGGCGCCGTAACCCTGATCGATGCTGCTCAGAGCGGCGGGCACATGCCGGTTAATGTTCAGGAAATCGGTTGCGATTTTCTCGCGTTCTCCGGCCACAAAATGTGTGGGCCCACCGGAAGCGGCGCACTCTACGGTCGCACTGAGATTCTCGACACCGTGCCGCCCTGGCACGGCGGAGGCGAAATGATCGTGAGCGTTACCCTCGAAAAAAGTTCGTTCAAAAAAGCCCCGCACCGTTTCGAAGCCGGCACGCCGAACATCGCCGGCGCGATTGGTCTCGCTGCCGCGATCGATTACCTGGAAGGCATCGGCCGCTCCGCTATCGCCGAGCACGATGCGCAACTGACCAACTACGCCTTGGAACGTTTCACTGAGTTGCCGGGCATGCGCGTCCTCGGTCCGCCGGGCGAGCGCGGCGCTATCCTCGGTTTTGTCATGGAAGGAGTGCATCCGCACGACCTCACGACGTTCGCCGACCAACGGGGGCTCGCCTTGCGTGGCGGGCATCATTGCAACCAGCCACTCATGCGCCGGTTCGGCCTCCCGGGAACGACTCGCGCCAGCTTCTATTTCTACAACACTACCGAGGAGATCGATCGCATGATTGATATTCTGCGCGACGCCGCCCGCTTCTTCGCATGAACACCGAACTCGAAGAGCTGTATCAGGAAGTCATCCTGGATCATTCCCGGCGCCCTCGAAATTTCGGAACGCTTCCGAATGCCGACGTCCTCGTCCACGGCGACAACCCCGCCTGCGGCGACGAAATCCATCTCGGCGTCCACTTTAGTCCCGACGGAAAGTTGCAGGAAATAAAATTCAACGGTCAGGGCTGCGCCATCAGCCAGGCCTCCGCGTCCATGATGACGATGAAGTTAAAAGGCAAAACTAGGACGGAAGCGACTGAACTGGTGCGAATGTTCAAAGAATTGGTAACCGATTCCGCCAGTTCGTTCCCGCCCGTGTCGCACCGACCTGTCACGCCGGAGCCCAGCGAAGGCGGAAGCCGTGCCGCCGCCTCGAAACAACTCGGCGATCTCCAACTGCTCCAGGGTGTTCGCAAGTTTCCGCAACGCGTCAAATGCGCCATGCTCGCCTGGAGAGCAATTGAGCAAGCGTTGTCAGAAACTTCAGGCGAATTAACGGTTACCACCGAGGCCGACGTCTGATCAGCTTTTCAGCGTCGCGCCTGTCGGCGGGTGTCCTCGTTTGGGGCATAGCTTCTAGAAATGAGGCATTATCAATGATTTTTGCAGCTCTACGAAAACCATCGATACAGTATGCGAGCACATGAATGTGCACGAGTCTTGTGAAGAAGATCCCCTCAAAAACGACGATCGTGATCGCTCCAACTTCGTCCGGGAGTTAGTGCAACGTCGCAATGAGCCGGCCCGGGTGCCCGCGGGGCACCTAGCCCCACCTCCCAGACGCATAGTGCAGTTTTGGGATGATCTTCGCCGATTGCCCCAGGATGTTAGGGAGTGCATGGACTCGTGGGGAAAAGTGGAACGCTCCGGATTCGAGCTTCAAGTCTTCGACGAGAACTCTGCAAGGGAATTTATCCGGATCCACTTGGGTTCGAGATATGAGAAAGCCTTTGACAAGTGCTATCACCCTTCAATGAAGTCAGACTACTTCCGTTACTCCTACATCTTCGTGGAAGGAGGATTCTATGTTGACGCTGACGATGTCTATCACGGGGCGACAATCGACCACCTCTTTACAGATGGGCGATTGAAGCTTCAGCCTTTCTGCTACGACATTGCGACTGCTCAGATGGTTCCGCCCTCGGTTTTCGGAAATCCGGGGGCAAACCAAATAAGTTGGATTTTCTACTTCAACACTACGCCTTTGATCGCGGGTCGCAATCATCCCGTTATAGAGCGTGCACTGTTGAACGCTACGACGTCCTTAGAACAAGAATCGAAAGACAGGTTGCCCGAAGTCCAAGCAACGACTGGCCCCGGCAACCTCACCAGATCCGTATTCGAAGTTGTTGCTGATGAAATTTGCCCGGAGGAGGCGCTGCTCGTTGTCTACGATTGGGAGAAAACTTCCACCAGCAAGTGGCCACTCAGTTATAGGCGTGATAAGAGAAACTGGAGGCTTTCTAATCAGCAGGTGTTTCGCGCCTGACGGGGTGCGGAGGAGCTATGAACTTGGCGCGTCCTCCACTATCAGCTGTCAGTCAAGTTTTTCGATTCTGGCTGACTCTTCGGAGGTTCCTGCCGAGGCGGAAGTGTCGAACATTCCGTGTTCAAGACGCGGAGAAGGGACCCGGAATTGAGAAGGTCTATGTCATTAACCTCGATCGTGAACCGGGCCGCTGGTCCAAGATGGAGCAAGAGCTCAGGCACATATTGGACTCGTCGGGAGCTGACCTCTTGAGCCTAACAGAGAGGTATGTTGCCGTCGATGCTAACGCATTCTCGCAGGAGCCACCCAAGGACGCCGACATAGATCAGTTTTATACGCTTGGAGATCAGCTTTTTGTAGAACCCCAACCGTTAGTTCTTCCCACGCGGCTCGAACTAAGTACTCCGATTCGAATGAGTAGAGCTGAGATTGCAGTCGCTCGATCGCACATCAACGTTTGGAGGAAGGTTGCGGCGAGTAATCATGCGTATGTAATTATACTTGAGGACGACGTATGGTTTCATTCCGGTTTCACACGATATCTGGACCAGGCTTGGGACGAAGTCGTGACGGAATGTGATAAGGGGCGAAGATTTGACGTTCTTTATTTGTCGTATCGCGAAGTGAAGCACGGTGCGCCAAAAACCTTTCTGTCAAGTAACGTATTTCGCCCAGTGCGCGGGCTCTGGCATCTCTCCGGATATGTTCTTTCCCGCGAGGGTGCTGAGAAACTCCTTCGACTACTTCCTTGTCGCGGCCCCATTGACCTCTGGATAAATCACCAGTTCGAAGTGCTGGAGGTACGCGCGACTAGACTGCCACTTATTAGCCAACGATTCGACGCTAAATCCGCCAATTCATATTCAATACTTCCCACTCTCACTACAATTGGCGCGATCACTAGTGAAGGAGCATCTCTATTTAACATCCGCCCAACTGAGCAACCAGTGTTTGCATTTGGGCCTGAAGGCTCCGGCCACTCCTCGCTTGCAATGGCTTTGTCTATGCTCGGATACAGATGCTGCAGTGATCTACAGACATTACCAGCTCCTGAATTAGAACGGCTTCTTGAGGGAAACGGCGATCGGGTTTTTGACGCATACGTAAACATCGGATCTTTGTACGTAAACGTCAGGAAACTCCGAAGTCGCTACCCGAAAGCAAAGTTTATTCTTACCGCAGCCAAGGGCATCATTGCAGATGAGAGTTTCCTAAGTATTGAGGACGCCCTCAATGCAGTCGACGTCGCTGTGCTTCATTCAGAGGAACCCAATAGATGGCAAGTCATTTGCGAACACCTCAGATGTGCGCCACCCAGTTGCTCCTTCCCTACGCTGAAGGACCTTGGTCAAAGACCAATTCTCGACGGAACCATTGAAACTGACCAAGACTCAAAGTGCAAAAGGCCTAGGCGCGATAAGTCGCCATGGATCGTTGAACCCCGTAAGTGGTGGCAAGGCATTCGCTCCGTCCCGAAAGAGGATGAGCAGACGGGCACCGGAACGTTCGTTAGAATCAATGACTGTTTGGAATGTCTCGACGAGGGACGCTGGCTTCTAAGAAGCGACACTTTCACGGACAATTTGGCGTTATTTCGCCCCTCCAACGTCGAGTTCGGTTGTGGAATCGGGGCTGCGCTTTCTGTCGGAAGAGAGCCCCTAGGTGTTCGAGACTATACCGCCGCTTCGTTATGCAGTCGGGACCAATATTTGTTCGGAAAATTCGAGACGATCATCCAAGCGTCAAATGTGCCCGGGGTGGTCACCGGATTCTTCCTCCAGCGTAACTCACCACGACAGGAAATAGATATCGAGATCGCGGGGAATCGACCAGACCGCCTGTTGATCAATGTCTTCTACAACCCAGGTGGGGAAGGAGCAAATTTCGACTATGGCTATAGAGGTGCTCCAAGCTATATTGAACTCGGGTTTGACGCATCCAAAGCAAGCCACCGCTTCGCAATTGAGTGGAGCCCGTGCGAGATCCGCTGGTTGGTTGACGATCATGTAGTCCATAGGCGCACGATCTGGAATCCGACACCAATCCCGCACCTTCCAATGGCGCTCCATGTCAACAGTTGGTTATCTCGTTCTACCCAACTTGCCGGGCGAATCAACAACCGACGGCTCCCAGCAACCACAATAGTCGGATCGATCGTTCTAGAGGCGAATTCCGTTATCTCCTCGCCCGGATCTGATGATCTACGCCGGTCAAATTAGGCTGGGTTGTTTTTACTCGAGTCAGCTAGCACAATGAATATTCTATCATACAATCCGGGCCACGATGGCGCATTCGCTTATCTTGAGGACGGACATTTAGTAGCCTCGGTTGAGGCTGAGAAAAACTCGCATTATCGACACTCACCAGTGTTCGTTCCGGATGTGTTCAGCGTTCTCGGTGAACTCAATGAAGTTCCCGACGTGCTTTGTAGAGGTGGCTGGTGGCCTAGCGACACGTATCTGTCTGAGCGGCACCTTCTTGCTGGATACCATGGCGTCCGTAAGAGCGACATTGTAGTTGGTCAAAAACGACTATTGGGCAAGACGGTTGAATACTTCTCATCTTCCCACGAACGTTCCCATCTTCTCTGTGCTTTTGGCATGTCGAATCTGCCCAAGGGCACTCCTTGCTATGCGTTGCTTTGGGAAGGAGTGATCGGCTCATTCTACAAAATCGATTCCGAGTTGAATGTGACAAAACTCGCCGATGTGATGCCCGAACCTGGACATCGTTACGCCCTACTCTACGGTTTGGCGGACCCGACCTTTGATAAGAGTGTTGCAGAATTCTCCCGATTTTCTGACGCGGGAAAACTCATGGCTTTGGCTTCATTTTCGAAGCGAAGCAGGCCTTCGGATGAAGAGGAGAAAATAATTGCGTTTCTAATGCAGGATTGCCTGCACCTCAAGCCGAGGGAGTGTGAGGTCTTAAGGTATTGCCGACACTACAATATAGGGCTCGATGACCCGGAGTTTCGTAACTTCGCAGCTATTTTCAGCAACAGAATATTCGATCGTTTTTATCAATTTGCCAAGTCGCACATGAAGAGAGGCATGCCGTTGCTGATCACTGGGGGGTGCGGGCTAAATTGTGACTGGAACACGAAGTGGAGGGAAACCAGTCTCTTTTCCGAGGTATTCGTGCCGCCTGTTGCCAACGATTCAGGCACGGCGATCGGCACGGCGATTGACGCGCAGTTCCATTTTACAGGGAACGCTAAGATAGATTGGAATGTCTACTCTGGCCTTGAGTTTATAGCCAATGACGAATTCGATGCATCTTTATTTGATGAGCACGAAACGAGCTACGCAGTGGTTGCCGATATGCTGGCTAGCAACCTGATTATCGGATGGGTAAATGGAAAATACGAAATCGGGCCGCGCGCGCTGGGAAACCGTTCGATTCTTGCTTCGCCATTCCAGAATAGCACAAGGGTGCGGTTGAATGAAATTAAGCAACGCGAACAGTTTCGTCCGATTGCGCCCGTTTGCCTCGAAGAAGATGCTGTAAGATGGTTTAGCTGCAGTCACGCGAGCCCATTTATGCTTTACACGCAGCTTGTTGCTACGGATGCGCTAGCTGCGGTGACACATGTCAACGGGACGGCGCGCATTCAAACGGTGTCCTCTGTGACTAACAGCCATTTGCACGAGCTGCTTAGTGCATTCAAAGCACGTACCGGCTACGGTGTCTTGTGTAATACCTCCTTGAATTTCAAAGGAAGAGGATTCATAAACAACATAGCCGATCTCTCGGCCTATACGATAGAGCGAAATTTGGATGGCTTTGTTATTCAAGGCAGAAGCTATATGTTGAAGTCGTCGAAGAACTATCAAGCGTATTTGAAATCATCAAATTCTGGCATTAGCCGGTTGGAGAGTAGCGGATAGGCTTTCGAAAGTTTGAGACACAGAACGAATTGTAAGATTCGCCGTCGAGCGAAGATTTCAAAAATGGAGTTTTAGGACGCCACGAACCTCTTCAAAATATCTGAATCGCGCGAGGAAACGGGCGGGGAACAATTTCCTGCCCGTCCATTCTCCGCCCCTCGAACTGAAGCTCAGTTCACCCGTTTCTGGGCGGGGTCACTCCAGCCGCCGACGTCGCCGCCGGTGCCGATCTTGCGGACTCGGCCCCAGATCACGTTGCCGGGGGTGAACCCGCTCAGGTCGGCCCGGCCGCCGCTGAAGGAGCCACGGTAGGTCCGGTTCGAGTTCGATGTTTGAGTCCGGCATAACGATACGACATCAGGAACAGGAACGGCGAATGATGGGAAGATGAGATACGTGATTCACGTATATCATTTTTTGCGGCCATCAGATTTGGTTCGAATTAACGGCAGGGTGGGGCGTCGGGTGTCTTGCCTGAATAGGCCGGCTTTAACTGTTTGAAGTCGATTGTTCGTGTGCGAGCGCGACCTGCTTCCGGCCTAGCCACAGACTAAGAACGCACCAGCCTGCTACAACTGGCACCGCGACGAAGCTAATGCGGGATAGGTCGAAGCCCAGAGCGTGGAGGCCGCCATAGGACCAGGCGCCTATCTGGTCGCCAGTCCGATAGCCGAGAGTATCGGTGACGCTTTTGACCTTATATTTGTCTTCGCGCTTAAGGACGGTGAACAGGATTTCGCGCGAAGGACGCATGAGCGCGTAGGCAGCTACTCGCCGGGCAACTTGAAAGACGGCGAGTAACGCGAGGCTGGTCGCCAGGCCCATGGCGCCGAAACCAATCAAACTGATAGCCGGCAGCGCGAACAAAGTGAAACCGACTCCGAACCATTTGAGGAGACGACCAGTCAGGAAGATTTGAATGAGGACGGTGATGGAGTTTACCCAGATGTCGAGGTGCGCGAGAAAGATGGTGCGCGTGGCGCTGTCGGCTAGGGCAGAGCGAGTAAGGTCCGACTGTTGGAAGTAGGCCCAGGTAGAAGTAGTCGTATACAGCAACATCGAGCCGGCTAACCCGAGAAGGTAAGGGGAGTGAAAGATGTGAGTAAGACCGGACCAGATCGATCCGCCAATGGGTTCTTCCCCACCGGTTTTCGCAGGCTTATTTTGGTCGGTGAAGTTATTAGGAAAAAACCGCACCAAGGCGGTGGCGATCCCAAAGATGACGGCGGAAATCGCCAGCAGGTTAGCTGGGCCGATATTCTGGATGTAGCGCGCGGTGATGAAAGGCCCCAACACGCCACCAAGCGATCCGCCAACAGCTATGAAACCGTAAAGCCGTTTGCCTTGTTCGACTGTGAACAGGTCGGTCATGAACGCCCAGAAGATCGCGGTGTTAAACAGATTGAAAACGCTGACCCAGACGTAGAGGGCGCGGCCGATCCAGACTTGTTGCTCCGGCGAACCGGTCCGCATCAGGACAAAGAAAAGGGCGAGATTGAAAATGAAAAAGCCGTAGGCGAGGGGAATGAATTTCCGACGCGACATGCGCGCGACGATGGCAGCGAAAAGCGCGTTGGCGATTACCATCGCTACGAGGGTAGCGGTAAACATCCAGGGCAAGGTCTCGAGGCGATTGCCGGCGGCGATGCTGTCCCGGATCGGCCGCATGATGTAGTAGCCGGTCAGGATGAGAAAATGAAAAACAAACCCGAGCCACAGGGCGCGGATCTCCTCGGCCTTAACTTCGACTATGCGCGACTGAAAGGCAGACAGGAAGCGTTTCAATTAATCAACCGTAAGCACCACTTTCCCGCGGGCATGACCTTGCTCGAGATAGCTAATGGCAGCCGGCAGTTCGCTCAACTTATAGGTACGGTCAATAACTGCTTTTACTTTTCCGGTCTCCATTAGGTTTGCCAGTACGGTTAGGTCCGTGGCATTCGCATTCGCCATCATCATACCTAGCTGCTGCTTTACAAAGGGCTTTAGGAACAAGGCGTGAATCAGCCGCCCAAACGGCCCCACCCACCGGTTGTCGTTAGGTCCGCCGCCACCGATCATGACATATTTGCCTTGTGGAGTAAGCACGGCGCGGCATTCCGCGAGGGTATGGTTCGGCACGTTATCCAGAATCACATCGTAATGTTCGCCGCTCTTGGCAAAGTCTTCCTTGGTATAGTCGATAACGTGGTCGGCCCCTAGAGATTTGACGAGCTCTACGTTTTTCCCGCTGCACACGCCGGTAACTTCGGCGCCCATCGACTTGGCAATCTGCACCGCGAAAGTACCGACGCCGCCGGACGCCCCGTTGATCAAAACCTTCTGTCCGGTCTGGACCTGTCCCTTGTCGCGCAGCGCTTGCAAGGCAGTGATCGCTGCGATATTGACCGACGCTGCTTGTTCGTGGCTTATGTTGGCCGGCTTCAGCGCAATAGCCTTATCCGCACGGACACAGATGTATTGCGAAAAGGCGCCAGTCTTCCCGCCGAACACCTCATCGCCCGGCTTAAATTTGGTTATGTTCCTGCCGACCGCTTCAACGGTGCCGGCGTAATCCACCCCAAGACGCGTATCCTTCGGCTTGCGCAGCCCAACTCCCAACCCTCGCATGATGTAAGGTGTGCCCTCGATGAAATGCCAGTCGTATGGATTAATTGAAACCGCATGGACTCTCACCAGCAACTGGTCGTCCGTCGGGACGGGCTTTTGAATGTCGACGTATCTGACATTGCTGAGCCCATAGTCACAGTAGACCATAGCTTTCATGCTATCCCCTTGGACCGCGGAGAGACGGCTGCAATCGTTGCTCGAGGTCCAGTAGGCAGACTCGAACCAGATGACTCCGACGACCAGGAGAATGAGAAAGGTCCACTTGAAGATGCGTTTTATTTTCATGTTGGCGTTGTTTGATTTGGTTTATGGCTGGTAAATCGTCAGGCAGTCGCGGGCATCGGAAGCGCCGTTGCTCCAGGTTGAGGCTTTGCGCCCCAAATCAAAAGCCAAAAGAACGTTAGTTCACCGGCTCCAAGAATCATGGCGAGGTCGGCAAAGCCGTGCGCGGAGGCGGGGAGAAAAAGAGAGACGCAGGAGCTGATAACGTAGCCGCAGCCGGCAACGATGGTAGCGATGCCGACAAAGCGAGGAATAAAGCCGGATCGCATCACCGCGATGCCAAAGGGAAAGAGCCAGAGGCCCCAGAAGACTTGGGCCAGGAGAAGGCCTTGGTTGTGTAGACGGAAGAAAAACAAGACGAGGGCATCGAGCTGCGCCTTATCAAAGACGGCGGTGAGGAAGGTGGGGCCGCGGGCGAGAGTCAAGGCCGCAAGATCGTTCAATACGTTTAGATACGAGATAGGACTCGAGAGAAGGAAAAGGACTAACATAACCATCGCATGCTTTTGGCTAACAGCCTTGAACAGGCGGTAGAAAGCCAATAGGGCGAAAATTCCAATGGTTGCCGACAAGAGCTCGACGGCCATACCGAGCCGAAGAAGCGCTTCAGAGTGTCGGACGTTGTTGGCTGTCGCCACAGCATCTCCGCTCACGATGAGCACGCTCGGAACATACAGTAGCGCGAAAGGAGCGGGGAGACCGTTGAGTAAATATAAGAGAGCCGCGAACCTTGATTGTTTCTTGAGTGAGTCTAGCTGGTCCATGGTGGTCATTCAATCTTGACTACTATCTTGCCGCGGGCGTGGCCCTCCTCCAGATAAACGAGAGCTTCCGCCGTTTTACTCATCGGATACTCGCGGTCGATAACAGGCTTTAGCTTGCCCTCCTGCATTAGATCGCGCAGCACGCCCAGGTCTGCCTTGAGGACCTTTGCGATGAACATTTTGAACTTTTGGTCGATGAACGGCGATACGAAAAAGGATTTTAGATTGCCAGCCAGGCGCGACCACTGGCCTTCATGCTTTCCGGCGCTGCCCATTCCAGCCAGGACACAGACGCCGTTCGGAGCGAGCACGCGCCGGCGTTCGGCGATAGTATGGTTCCCTACGTTGTCGAAGATCATGTCGTAACGCTGATCGCCGACGGTAAAGTCTTCTTTGGTGTAGTCGACGACATGGTCGGCGCCGCTTGCTCGGGCCTGTTCCAGGTTCCTAGTGCTACAGACGGCGGTTACCTCTGCACCAAAGGCCTTCGCGATCTGCACCGCGAAGGTCCCTACTCCCCCGGAGGCGCCGTTGACCAGAACCTTTTGTCCGGGCTGGATGTTTCCCTGGTTGCGAAGGCCTTGCAGCGCGGTAAGTCCGGCCACCGCGACAGAGCCAGCCTGCTCGAAGGTGACGTTATTCGGCTTAATCACCAGTGTTCGTTCCGGAGCACAGACATACTCCGCGATCGCTCCATTCGCCGCGCCGAAAACTTCATCGCCTGGTTTGAATTGGGTGACATTTTTCCCAACCGCCTCCACCGTGCCAGCGCAATCGATCCCGAAACGTGAGTTTTTAGGCTTCCGCATTCCGGTGAGAGGGCGCATTACGAAGGAGCCGCGGAGTAAGTGCCCATCGGCCGCATTAAGAGACGCGGCGCGAACTTTAATCAAGACCTGATCATCGGTCGGGATCGGCTTCTCAACTGTCCGCAGCGTCACGGAACCGTATTCGCACTTACGAATAGCTTTCATAGGATTAGTGGGCGCGCCGGTTTGTGATTCGCAATCATTTGTAGAAGTCCAGTAGGCAACGAAGAGATAGGCTCCACCTACCAGCACCACGACTGACATGACGATACCTGTCCATTTAAGAATCCGCTTAAGGAGCTTCATTCGATCGTGATCGCGATCTTCCCCTGGACATGGCCGGTCTCGAGGTAGTTGTAGGCCGCGGCGGTTTCAGTGAGCGGGTAAGTCTTCGTGAGAGCGGGCAACACCTTCCCGCTCTCGGTTAAATCGCGGAGAACGCCAAGGTCTTTCTTGTTAATGTCGACGCCGAACAGGACGAACTTCTCGCTTCCGAATTTCGAGCGCAGCGAAGCCGTGAGTTCGCCCGCCAGATTCGAAAAAGTATCCTTGTGCATTCCTGAGCCGCCGATACCGGCCAGGACACAAATGCCGCCGGGCTTGAGAATGCGGCGTCGTTCCCCAAAAGAGCGATTATTGACCAGGTCGTAGATTACGTCGTAACGCTCTTCGCCTTTGGTGAAGTCCTCTTTCGTGTAATCGATTACATGATCGGCGCCGATCGATCGGACCAGAGCCAGGTTTTTCGTGCTGCAAACGCCGGTTACTTCCGCGCCGAAAGCCTTGGCGATCTGGACGGCAAAGGTCCCGACACCGCCCGAGGCACCATTGATCAGAACCTTTTGTCCTGCTCTCACCCGCGCCGTATCGCGCAGGCCCTGCAAGGATACCAACGCGGTAGGGATCGAGGCGGCTTGCTCGAAGTTAGTGTTAGCCGGCTTCAGAACGATTGCTCCAGTCTGCTTAACGCAGATATATTCGGCCAGAGCGCCTGCTCTTACTCCGAAGACTTCATCGCCTGGCTTGAACTCTGTTACATTCGTGCCAACCGTTTCGACTGTCCCGGCGAAATCAGACCCCGGGATGGTATTTTTCGGTTTACGAAGTCCAAAGAGGAGTCTGCCGGGGACACTGCCTCCGAGCATGCCACCGTCGAAGAATCGGAGAGAAACCGCCCGAACGCGCACGAGAACCTGATTGTCGTTTGGAACCGGCTTTTCGACTTGCTCGAGTTTCAGAACAGTATCCGGCGCACCGTATTCGCAGTAGCGAATAGCTTTCATGGGATGAACCGGGGCGCCGGTCTTGAGGTCGCAATCATTCGTGGACAGCCAGTAAGCGACGAAAATCCAAAGGGCCAGGCCAGTAACCAGACTTAACGAACCCCACTTAAGGACACGCCTGATTTTCATCGGGCAACGGGAGCGGGATCACTCGGCGGCGGAGCTTTCAGTCCCTTGAACAGAATCCAAAGACTCAAGACCAATTCAAAGATCGCCATGGCCGAATCGAACCAATACGGATCGACTGGTTTGGCGAAGCCTGGGAAAACAAGATAAACGAAGGCGCACAGAACGCACCAGGCGGACGAGATGAGGCCGAAGCCAGCCAGCCATCGCGGGATATAGTTCGACTTCCACCACAGGTAGCTGCACACAGTCGAAGCGAGGGAGAAGAACGGCAGGCCGACGTAGTAGTCGTCGAAGGTGGCGGCGATCGAAAGCCGGGAGAGGACCTGCAGCCGATCCGGTTCAAAGATTTGCAGATAGTCAGTCGGACCGAGGAGACGAAGCGCGCCCAATAGCTGGAGCGTCGTCAACAGCCATAACATGGCGAAGACCAGACGGAAGAAAGCCCCTGCGAGAGCCAGGGTGTGGTTTACCGGCCTAAGAACAACATAAAGCGCCGAGAGAAGGACAACGACGTTCACGCTGTAAAGCAGGAAGCAAGTTATCGCGACACGGAAGGCCTGCTCGTGAGCCAGAATGTTGCGAGCTGTCTCGGCGGCCTTGCCGGGCACGATAAGAGAACTTAACAGGCCGTAATTGGCAAATACGACTATCGCCATCGCAAGCAGGCTGGCGATGGCTGCGACCTTGGCCGCTCTTTGTTGCTCGGTGGTTACAGCAAGTAGGGACGAGCTCATAGGTTTATTCTGCGCGCAGAGCCTCGATAGGACTAATGCGCGCCGCGCGTCGCGCTGGAAGCCAGGAGGCGATCAGAGCGATCACCAGGAGAAGAAGAGCTGGCAGAACCATTACCAACGGATTGCTGAAGTGCATGCCTGGATTAGTCGCCGTGAGGAGGCGTGTTAGACCGAGCGCGCCCAGGAAACCGAGAATTAGTCCAATAGCGGCCAGTTTCGCGCCGGAGATCAGGACAAGGCTACTAATGTCCCTGGAGCACGCCCCAAGCGCGAAACGAATGGCAAACTCACCGGTGCGTTGAGTCATGGTTCGGGCGATAACGCCGTAGATGCCAAGCGAGGCCAACGCTACGCCAAGGACTGCGAACGATGTAAGCATGTCGCGGAGTATGGCAGTCTGCGAGTTGGCGCGCTCGATCGTTACGTCCGCGGCCTGAAGCTGGCGAACAGGCAAATCCGGATCGAGCTGAGTCATGTTGTTGCGGATCGGCACCACGAGCGAAGAAGGCGCCGCTGCCGTTGTCCGGACCGCAATTTCGTTGTAGGGACGCGGATCCTGAGACATGGGCTGGTAGAGCTGGAGCGTGACAGGCCCTGGATCAGGCACTACGGATTTCACGTCCGCGGCGATACCAACGATTTCTCCCCACTGAGGATTGTCTGTCCCCGTTTGGGCAAGGCGGTGGCCGATCGGATTATCGTTTCCGAATAGTGCCGTCGCTGTCGTTTGGCTGATAATAAAGACCTTGGTAGAGGTGAGAGTGTCCTGTTCCGTGAAGGTACGGCCGGCGATTATACGAGTCTGATAAGTGTCGAAGTAGGAGGCAGTGATACTATTGACCATGGCGGCCGGCTCCTGGCCGGGCTGAGGAAGGTCACGACCTTCAACGATGTATTTGCGGACGTCGCCCCAACTAAAGAATGGCGTGAAGGACGAGATGCTGACGGAAGCTACTCCAGGCAGAGCCTGAAGGCGTTCCAGCGTCAAGCGATGGAAGGTGTTAATTTTGTCGGGATCACCGTAGCTGGCTGTCGGAAGAACGACTGTTCCGGTAACAAGGCGTGAGGACTCCCATCCGCCGCGGGAATTACTCAGTTCGTTGAAAGCGCGAATGTAGAGCGCGGCGCCAGCGAGTAACACCATGGCCAGCGCGAATTGCGCGATGATGAGAGCGTGACGGAAACGTTGATGACCGCGGCCGCCCGTCATGCCACGCGCACCGCTTTTGAGGGTGTCGTTCACGTTAAGCCGCAAGGCGAAAAGCGCCGGGGCCAGGCCAAACGCGACCGCAGTTATCGCGGAAGCTATAAAGGCCCATGCGAAGACATGCCAGTCGAAGGAGAAGGTAAAACGCTCGCCGTTGTCTGAAAGAGTTCGCGACGAGATCCAGTCGGCGCCCCAGCGCGCAACGAGGATCGAGCAAACACCGCCGGCAAGCGCAACGAGCAACGATTCGTTGATTAACGGTCGCAGCAATTGGACGCGGGAAGCGCCGAGAGCGCCGCGGACGGCGAATTCGCGCGCGCGTGCCATCGTTCGCGCGAGAAGAAGATTCGCGAGATTCGAGCAGGCAATAAGAAGCACCAAAGCGGAAAGGCCGATGAGCAGACCAAGAAGAGCGAGGGCATTCTTGGGGAACGCAGTGCCGTTCAAAGCGACTGGGTGCCACACCGCGCCCGCGTTCACTTCTGGAAAGTCCTTCGCCAGACGAGCGCCGAAATTAACGATGAAACCGGTTGCGTCCGCCTCCGACAACCCATCATGCCGGCGGCCTAGCAGGCGAAGAAAAGTAGTCCGTCGGTCCGATGATTTCTGTTGGTCAAGCGCCAGAGGGCGGAAGAAATCGAACGCCCCCAAGTGACGCCATTCATTAAACCAGCCGGGGAGAACGCCAACGACTTCGTGTGGTTGCCCGTCGATGCGGATCATCCGGCCTATAATGTCACGAGCCGACCCGAAGCGTTGCTGCCAACAGCGCTGACTCAGGATGACGACGTGGTCGTTTCCCGCGACATCTTCTCTAGGAAGGAAATTGCGGCCGAGTTGCGGCTGCACGCCGAGGACTGAAAGAAGATTGGCGGTAATGCGGAGCGCGCGGACTACCTCGGCGGGCTGGCCAGGTTCCGACAGGCTCGTATCGCCCAGGGCATAAGCGCCGATGTCACCATAGGACTGCATCTCGCGTTGCAGATCGAGAAAGTCCGCCGCCGAGACGCGGCCTTGTGGGTTTTGTGGAGTAACCCGATCCAGCCGCTGGAGCTGTTCGCTCTTAGGATACGGAAGCGGCTTGAGGAGAACGGTATTAACGATGCTAAACATCGCCGTGTTAGCGCCGATGCCGAGGCCGAGTGTGATGATTGCAAGTAAACTGAACCCGGGACTGCGGAGCAGCGAGCGAAAGGCGAAACGCAGATTGGAGGACATATAGGTTGGGTTGTGGGTTCGGCGTTAGTCGGTTACTTCACCGCGCGATAGTCACTGTAGGTAGCTACCGTGTGGGCCCCGCCCTCTTGTCCCATGCCTGACCCGCTCATGTCGGCGGTGTTCTCAGCCAGAAGAGGTTTACCGTCAGGTCCCATTCGATAGTGAGTAGTCGACTCGTAACGTTCCAGCTTCATGACGAGCTTGAGGCGCGTGGGCCGGACCGCCAGATGGACTTGCTCGACGAACGGCGTGCCATTGGCCTCGGTGACAGTCACATCAGCGCTGGTATTCGATGACACGTCAGAGTCCATGACGATCGCTGCGTCTTTCGGAAGGGAATTGAAATGGAACACCGTGCGGCCGCGGGAATCGCTGGTAACGCTTGAGGCACTGCCAAAATATTTGGCCAGGCGGTAGTAGCCGGGCACCCGCCGCTTTGGAGACTCCTTTTGGTAACGACTTAGCACGTCTGCCGCCGGCGGAGCTCCGTCGACGGAGACCAGCGTCCACCGCGCGTCGGCGGTTTTGGTGGGATCGAACTTTTCGACGTTCACGTGGTGCTCGGTCTTGCCGTTGGATGTTTGGTCGCTCTTGACGGTTCGCGTAAAAGCATAGTCATCGGGTCCCATACTTTGCGCCTGTGCCAGGATGTGTTGCTTTAGTTCATCGGGCTTGGTCTCGGCCACGGCTATGGAGACACCAGCGATCACGACGAGGCCCGCCTTTGCGGCGGTGATAACGTTACTAAGTAGCTTCTTGTTCATATGGTAGTGGGATTAGACAGGTCCACGGGAGCGACGGAATCGAACAGCGACTGCGAGGCAGGCGACGGCGAACAACAGCCCGAGCCAGAGACCCGGAGTGGTAAGGTATCGGCCCGGAGTCAATTGCGAGAGCGAATCAAGAACAGGTGTGCCCTTGGGGCCAAGCCTGAGGGCGAAGGCTTCGGAGGCCCAGCTTGCGAATCGGTACCTAATCATCGAGTAAAAGTATTGGGTGCCGAATCCGATCTTCTCGAAGAAAGCGATCGCGATGACGGGAAGGATCGCCCAAAGGAAGGCGGCCCGTTTGACCCACGACGAAACGAAAAGCATCCAGCTATAGGTAGGAGCATGCCAGAGGGACACGGCGACCAAGGCGTAAGCCAGGATCAGCGAATTCTGGAACAGGTTCGTATGCGCGAGGGTCGTGGCCGGACTAACACCATGGAGAACCAGGACAACGCTGGTGATAAGGAAGATCGCGAACTGAGTAACTAGAATGATCGCGAAGCTAATCACCGGGAGGATGACAAGCGGGATGGTTATCTTGGACAGCACAGTGGTGAGATCGGAAACCGGCAATGATTTCCAAAAGAGGATGCTGCGATCGCGGCGTTCGCCGTAGAGCGCGTCTAGACAATAGAACACGCCGACGATAAAGGCGGTAAACATGATCATCATTGCCGCGATGTCATAGGGCATTTCAATGGCGGTCCGTTGCTGGGCCGGATCGTTGAGGAGGAGGACGGCGCGACGCCGTTCAGGCAGGCCGACCGTGGTGCACATAAAACCGAACACGATGACCGCAGCGACGATGAGTGGTGCGACATAAAGGGAACGGTTTTCCCATAGCTCGCGTCGTACCGACCAATAGAAGGGGCGGATCTTTGCCGTAGCACCGGAAGCGCTCACTGCATCTGTTGTGGCTAAGGTATTGTTCACCGTTTGGCCTCCGATTGCTTGCTCATGACCGCGACAAAAACATCGGCAATGCTCGGCCGGCGGGTTTCGCCGAGCGCGGCGATCTCATTGCGATCGACATTTTCGAACAGGAAAACGCTGCGTCCGAACACAGGCCGCTCGTGGATCGGTTTCAGCGCGCGGGCAGCATCGAGCGCCTCCGGGTTCACCATTGCTTCGACGTAACGCAACTCGAAATTCTCCATGGTGGACTCGAGCACGATGCGCCCTTGGTCGATGAACATGAGATCGGTGATGACGTCCTGGATCTCTTCAACCTGGTGCGTCGTTACTACGATGGTGCGGGTGGCGTCGAAGTAATCGTTGAGCAGAGAATCGTAGAATTGTTTCCGATAAAGAATGTCCAGGCCAAGCGTCGGCTCATCGAGGATGAGGAGCTTCGCGTCGATCGCCATAACGAGCGCGAGATGAAGCTGCGCCACCATGCCTTTCGATAGCTCGCGGACTTTGCTCGAGCGTTTAATCGTCGTCCCGGCCAGGAAGTTTACCGACTTCGCGCGGTCGAAGCGCGGATGGACGCCTGCCATGTAATCGAGCATGTCGGCGACGCGCATCCAGCGCGGCAAAACCGCCACGTCTGCGATGAAACAAACCTCGCGCATCAACTCTTCCCGCGCCGTCCACGGCTCGCGGCCGAGGACCTTCAGCTGGCCTTCGTAAGGAGTGAGCCCGAGGATGGCATTGAGAGCGGTGGTTTTGCCGGCGCCGTTCGGACCGATCAAACCGAGGATGCGACCTTCCTCGATCCGCAAGTCGATTCCGTCCAGCGCCGGCGTCGTCTGGTAAACTTTGCGAAGTCCGTGTGCTTCGATGCAAGTCATGGCTAACGCGCCTCCTTCGCTTTTTTTCGGGTGGCAGCGTCGAGTTCTTTTTCGGTGATGCCGAGGCGCTCAATGGTCTCGGCGATTCGCGGCCATTCTTCTTTCAGAAACTTCTGGCGCTCGCCTTTGAGCAGGAGTTCGCGCGCGCCCGGTTTCACGAACATGCCGAGGCCGCGCTTCATCTCGACGAGGTTCTCATCGACGAGATGTTGATAGGCCTTGAGGACGGTGAGCGGATTCACCCGGAATTCGGCCGCGACATTGCGGACCGACGGGAGCGGATCACCTTCCTTGAGGACGCCGTCGAGAATCATATGGACGCCGCGGTCGCGGAGCTGGCGATAGATGGGTTGGTTGTCGTTCCATTCACGGCTCATTACCGGTTTCACCGAATCCTTTCCCGAGAGGTTCGGGCCGCGGTGTTTGATCGATGCCTCTCATATAGTGTTATACATAACTACAACACCATTTCAGAAGGGCAAGACTTTTTTTATCTTTTTTTTGGACCGCCAAATCGGGCTCCGTTCCGACGCCGAGATCGGCGCAAACGAGGGTAACAATCGCGTTACCTATGCCCAGTGGAAACGCCGTTGCGGCGGTGTTCCAATTGGCTGCATGAAACAATGGATGGTTAAATCAATTCAGGTCTGCGCGCTTTTGATCGCCCTGGCGGTTCCGAGTTTCGCAGAGGAAAGCAAGCGCGGGTTTTACGAGGGAAATTTAGCCGGCGGCGGCCGCGTCATTTTCTTCGTCCAAGGCAACCACGCGCTTTCAACCTACGTCTTCGATGTGGCTGGCCATCAGGCCTCGTTTGGAGGCGCAACTGTCGCGGACAACGGAACATTCACCGTGACACTGACGCCGAGCGGCACGATCACTGGAACCGTAACTCCGGCGTCGGTCACCGCGACGGTTCTCGGTCAGTCGATTACCGCGAACCGCGTCGGCACGTTCGGTGAAGGCGAGCATTTCGGCGGGCGCTTTAGCACCACGGCCACCAGCAGCACTGGAACGTCATTCGACGTGAAATTCGTTGTCGATGCGCAGAAGAATATTTTCATGATCGCGAAGCAAGGCGCGACCGTACTCGGAGGGTTCGGCACTATCACCGTGACGCCGAGCGCGACCCCGACGCCGACTCCGTCGGCCAATGGCGCCGACGACCACGGCTCTGACGATGGCTGTGATAACAGCGGCTCCGGGAACTGCGAGGATCAAGATGAAAGGGAAGATCACCACCTCGATCCCGACGACAACAGCTTCAGCGCCACGTTCACCGTGACGTTCGTGACCGGCGAAACGGTGACCGGTCATCTGACCATCAGCCACGGATTGCTCCTGGGCGACTTCACCTTGAATGGCGTGGTCTTCCACTTCCGCGCGCCACAGGAGTCTTCCGAGAACCGCCTCGCGAATATTTCCACGCGCGGTTTCGTGAACACCGGCCAGGGTCAGCTGATTGGCGGCTTCATTATTCGCGGCGGACCGAAGATGGTTCTTATCCGCGCGCTCGGGCCGTCGCTGACGCAGTTCGGCGTGAATCCCGTTTTAGCCGATCCGGAGCTGAAGGTATTCCAGAACACGACGCTGCTCCGGCAGAACGACAACTGGCAGAGCGCGACGAACGCCGCCGACGTAACGGCGACGACGCTCGCACCGACGAATGCGAAAGAAGCGGCGATCCTGATGCGTCTCGAGCCGGGCAACTACACGACTGTGGTTGACGGCGCCGATAACGGCACCGGCATCGCGCTCGTCGAAGTGTTCGAGATCGACCGCGACTAATCGTTTGGGGTAGACGAGAACAAGGGGAAAGCCCTCGCGCTTCGGCGCGAGGGCTCTTTTGTTTCCAGACGAATCAGCGCGGGAGCGGTTTCTCCAAATTCGCGAGCGCGTAGGCGGTGACGGCGACCACGGCGGCGTTTTCCGCAAGTTCCTGCGGCACGATTTTATCCAAGGTGTCGGCCGCCGTGTGGTGGTAGTTAAAATAAAAGCGGTTGTCCTGGATCGGACTAAAACCGGGCACGCCGAGTTTGGTCAACGGGCCAACGTCAGCGCCGCCGGCGTGCTCGGAGAAACTCAGGATACCGGCGCCGGAGCTTCGCAGGATTTTTCCAACGGCATCGAAGAACGTTTTCGCTTCGGGCTTGACGGCATAATTGATCCCGAGCGGATGACCGGCGCCGCCGTCGGTTTCCATGGCGGCGAAATGGTTCGCGATCTCTTTCTCGTGATCTTTTGCATAGGTCTTACCACCGACTAGACCGTTCTCTTCATTCATCCAGGCGATAACGCGGATCGTGCGCTTGGGATGAAGATGAAGTTTCTGGATTAGATTGGCGGCTTCCATCGAAACAGCCACGCCGGCGCCATCATCGATCGCGCCCGTGCCGAGGTCCCACGAATCCAAATGTCCGGAGACGATGATGACTTGCTCGGGATGTTCGGCTCCTTTGAGGTCGCCGATGACGTTGAAGCTTGGCGCGTCGGAAAGCGTTTGCGGAGTGAGAACGAGATGCATGCGCACCGTGCCTTGCGGAGCGAGCGCCGCGATGAGATCGGCATCTTCCGCCGTAACCGCGCCGGCCGGAATCTTCGGCGCGTCGTTTTTGTAATCGTTCTGCCCGGTGTGCGGCAGCCGAAATTCCGCGCCGCCCACGGAACGAATCAACGACGCCACGGCTCCCAGTCGCCCTGCCGCTGTCGCCCCTTCCCCTCGATATTTCACCGCCTGGCTGTAGGCGTCGCCAGCATGGCTCTGCGCCGCCATTTGCTTATCGAAATGATAATTGAACAGAACAATCTTGCCCGCGATCTTGTCTTTACCGAGCGCTTCCAGCTCATCAAAATCGCGCACGACGACAACCTCCGCGGTCAGTCCTTCCGCCGGCGTCGCTACGCTCGAACCCAGGGCGCAGAGCACAATTTTCTGCGTCGTCTTCTCCGCCATTCCGGGGAACTCGACCAGGGCGGCGCTTTCCTCACCGCGCACCCAATGCGGCACCATGAGTTTCTCGAGCTGAACTTCGAGCCCGAGCGCTTTCAATTCGCCCGCGACATACTCGACCGCTTTCTCCGCCTGGGCCGAACCAGTCAACCGCGGCCCGATGTTGTTCGCGAGATGCGCAACCTGCCGATAAGCATAATCGCTTTTGAGGGCGGCCTGCTGAAGCTGCTTCAGTTCGGAGATGGTTTGGGGCGAATAAAGCGGCGGAGTGGGAGTGGGCGTTGGCGACGGAGAGGTTTCCTGCCCGGCGGCCATCGAGACGAGAGCCGCGCCGAGAATGAGATGGACCGCGATGGTTCTTTTGGCGTGTGATTTCATGCGAATTCTTGGTTGTTCATTTGCCGACCGGTCTTTAGACAATGGCGTTGCTCCTGCGGCTTGCAAGCTGTCGAAAAAAATCGTGCGCTCACGTGGCGGTGACCGGACTTATTTACTTCTCTCTTTCGAGCGCCCCAGACATGCTGTCTTCACCCCATGAGTTCAGTCGTGGAAGAAGCGATTCCGGAACGAGCGAGCTGCTCGCATGCGCGGACGCATCATTCCACGCCCAAGGGCTATTACTCGCGCTTGTTTGGGAAACCGGTCCATCCCATAACAGAGGGCGACGAAGCAAAGCTTATCGAGCTAGGCGATGCGATGCGCTATGAGATAGAGCGGGAAGGCACACTTACTCCGCGCATTGGTTACACCTACTTCGGACAGTTTCTTGGTCATGATCTCTCGCACGATGGGACACCATTAGCCGGCCCTTATCTTGAACCGGAGAAGACGCCGAATTTTCGGACGCCGTCTTTCGATCTCGATCACGTTTACGGCGACGGGCCGGAAGGTTCTCCATATTTGTATGAAGGGGAAGAGGGCGCAGAGACCTTTAAAATTGGGACGACGGTTCCAAGCGGCTACCGACGAGATCTTCCTGTCCAGCACGGGCACGTGCTGATCGGCGACATGGAAGACACGCGGAACCTGGACAACTTGTTATTGCGCCAGCTTCACGTGCTGTTTCTTAAGTTTCACAACGAAGCAGTCCGACAACTTCAAAGTAATGCGGCGCTTGCCGGCGTCGCCGGCGAGTCGTTAGACAGCAAAGGCAATTTGTTTGAACGCGCGCGCCGCCTGGTTTGCTGGCATTACCAATGGATCATCCGGCACGACTATCTTCCTCGCATCTTGCATAACGATTTTTGGCCGCGCCAATCTCACCGCCTGCCGCGGAAGGCGGGCCCAAAATTTTCTGTGCCGATCGAGTTCTCTCTGGCTGCCTTTCGTTTCGGCCATAGCATGGTCCGCAATGCCTATCGACTCAATTGCCGACGAAAGCGCGTTGTGATCGACGAACTGATGGAACTGGGGCAACGAGCCGCGCCGATCTCGGATGACGACCTCGTAGAGTGGGGGACCTTCTTTGATGGCTTGCCGACTTCCGGACCGCCTGCGTCCAGTTCCTCCATCGATACCTCGGTCAGTCGCGCTCTGCACGGATTGTCGGCGGGAACGATTCGGCTCGCGAACCCCAATGAAGCAGTCGATCCGGCTAGTCTTCCGGTGAGAACGCTTCTTCGCGGAGCGCGCGCCCGGTTACCTTCTGGCCAGGAAGCCGCCCAAGCCCTCGAGGATCAAGGGATGATTCAGGCTGACGATCGACTTACTTCATTGGAACTAACCACCGATACCTGCGATCGCTCGGGAACCGTGTTGTCGAAAAACGGTTTGGAAGAAAGCACGCCGCTCTTTTATTACGTTCTCAAGGAAGCAGAACTAAGAGGTAAAGGGTTATGCCTCGGACCAGTTGGGAGTCATATCATATCCGAGACCATCCAGAGCGCGCTCGAAGCCGATGCGGATAGCTACCTGGCGGTGGCCGGCCCTGAATGGCAACTACCGCGCTGGCGGTTTCCGAGCGGAGCAGAGCGTCCAGTTAGTTCACTCATTGGAATCGTCAGACTTGTTGGCGACGAGAAGCTTCTACCGGAATGTGAAGCGCACTGGCGACGTTACCAAGTCCTTCCCGAGAGACTCTAAAAGTCGCGCGGCCCTGCGGTTATTGAGGGACCTGGAGCAGATCCCGTTTCCTTCGCGCCGCGGTTCGCCGCTTGCGAGACTCTGCAGCGCGGGAGTCGCGCACGGCGTGGGCGAGCTGGAACGGAAGAAAGCTAAGGCCCTGCTGGAACAAATTTCGCCGGGAGCCTGGTCAAGTTTGCGACGGCAATTGCAACGAACGCTGGAGGACATCATGCGGGCTTGTTTCGACCTGGAATGGAGAAGTTTTCTCCAGGCATTAGACTCGCTCGGCTTCGGGTCGCTGTCCTCGGCGCAGTCGGCTGAGCGAAAGTTCCTCGGTGAGAAGCCGAGCTATCGTCTCGATTCTTTATTCAGGAGATTTCCAGTCTTGCCCGAGCTATGGAGCCTTGCAATCGGCCAATGGGGCAATCACATCAGCGAAGTTCTCGAGCGGTCGAAAAAAGATCGGACCGCGATCTCGCGCTGTTTTTTCGGCGGACGGCGGGTTGGCGAGATCAAAGATATCCGTCCCGGATTGTCGGACCCGCATGATGGCGGCCGGACGGTTACGTTTCTTGAATTCGAAAGCGGCCGGCTCATTTACAAACCGCGCTCAGGCCAAAACGAGGCAGCGTGGTTCGATTTATTAAACTGGATGAGTCGCCACGGCTTTTCTCCGGAACTGCGAGGCGCGCGTGTTCTCGAGCGGCCTTCCTATTCCTGGATGGAGTTCGTCGAGGGAAGTCCTTGTAACAATAAGGCGTCGGTCCGGCGATTTTACGAACGTCTCGGCGGCATGATCGCCGCGGCTTACCTGCTGAAGGCGGTAGATTGTCATCGTGAGAATGTCATTGCCGCCGGGGAGAATCCCGTCTTGGTGGACGCCGACGCGCTCTGGCACGTCTCGGCGGTGACCAAGACGCAAACGTCCGCCACGGTTCTTTACCGAACTGGTTTTTTTCCCAATAGCAGGCGGCGAAGCTTGCAGTCGCGGAGCAGCGTTCTCGGGTTCTCGCGGACCGGAAACCATCTGGCGCGAATTGACGAGCGGCCGGTTGTGGCAAGCGATTACGCAGACGAGATTATCCGGGGTTTTTCGTGCGGGTGGAAGTGCCTTGTTGGAAATGCGCACCGGCGCGCCGCCCTTCGGAAAAGGCTCGCCGAAATCCGCGGCTTCAAACGGCGCTGGATTTATCTGGCGACAGCAAAATACGCGGCGATACGAACAGCCTCGCTTAGCCCGGCAGCTTTGCGATCGGAAGCGGAGCGGGAAGCCCTTCTGGAATGCTTGTGCTTCCGAGCTGGCGTGAGCCGTCGAGTGAGCCAGGCGGAGATCAAAGCTCTCCGCCAACTTGATCTTCCCTACTTTCTCCATACAACAGATGAATTGATGCCGCCTGACAAAGGTCCGGTACCTGTGGAGCTCACCTCCGCGATTCGAAACGCCCTGCGCTCGACTCTATTTCGGACCTCGCGGGGCTAGGACCGCCACTGCATGTAAGTGCAGGTCTGATAATCTTCCGCGTTTCGGACTTCCGCCTCGCCCTTGTGTGGAGGAATAAAATCAGGAACCGCGAGGACGAGCTTCTTCAACCGCTGTTGGGGCGTTACAAACTGGACTTCGAAATCCGGTGGGAATTCGATTTCACCAGTTTCACTCACTGCTTGTTTGGCCGACTCGGCGGAAAGAAGGCAGCGATCGCGGAACTCCATGTCCGACCCGGCCCGTGTCAACACAGTCGTTAAACGGTCGAGCCGCTCATCGCTGTTCATTGCATCCCAATTTTTGGTAGTGGTTTCGTTTTTCATTCTATTCGTTTCTGGCATTGCTTCTCAGCTCCGCGACCTTCGCGGACAACCCGTCAATAAGAGTGTCTAGTTCCGGCTCAGTCCGGAGAGAATCGAAGCGCGGATCTCTTTGGAGGGATCGATAATCCAGCCAGCCGAGAGCAACGGCCTGTCGCAGATGTTCCATGGCGGCATCAGTTTGATTCAAGCAAGCTTCGGCCGCGGCCAGGCGATAAGCAGCCTCGGAATTTCGCGGTTGAAGACGAAAACCGGCGGTCTCAGTCGCGAGCGCATCCTGTAAGAGCCGAGTCGCTTCGTCGTTCTCACCGAGGGCTTGATTGATACGGCCGAGCGCGGACTTATACGTCACGGCCCCGTAAAACGAACCTCCACCCTGGGCGTCTCTGCTTATAAGCTTCGAGTACAGCTCTTTCGCTGTCGAATAGCTGCGAGAAAAAAATTCCACCTGGGCTGCGACCTGGGCCATATCGCCGAGCTCGTTGTGGTGGCGAAATCGGTCGCGGCAAATTTCGCGCGCTGCTTCGAATTCACCGCGTAAAAGATGGAGGCGACTTTTGCCGACCGCGGCTGGGTTCGAATCCGGTTGGAGTTCGATCGCGTGATCGTAGAAATAGAAGGCCTGCTCGTCATTACCCAATTTGGTCCAGTAATCTCCCATGAACGGTTCGATGTCGCCTCGTCGGGATTGGAGTTTGACGGCGATTTGACACCAATTCAGCGATCGATCCGGGCGGCCCACCATATCGAAAACCATCGCGACGAATCCCGCTGTCTTGCGGGTTACTCCTTCGAACTCCAAGGTCTGGATTTCTTCCTCGAGGGCTTCATCGAACTTGCCTTCCTGAAAGTAAACGCCGGCGAGAGCGCGATGGGCATCCATCGAATCGGGCGCGAGTTCGAGCGCCCGGCGGGCCTCGGCTTTTCCTAACTCGAGATAAGCGCGATCGGCTACCAAATACATGCGTCCGGTTGCGGCCATCGCGAGATAGCAATGGGCTAGTGCGGAGTTGGGCTCGAGAGCGATAGCTTTTTGGAACAAGTCTATGGCATGATCGGTATCGTCGGCTGTATACGCGCTGTCCATGATAGTTCGGCCAGCGTCCATCGCTTCCTTCGCCCGGTCATTGCGCTGACCGGGATCGGGATCGCTATTGGATTTCGTCAGCTCGCTCCAGTCGTCTGTGCTTAACACTGTATAAATGTCGCGGGTCCAGTCTTGCGTCGGATTCGATACGTTTACTTGGAGGTCGCTCTGTTCGAGAACCTTTACGAAAAGCGATTCGCCGCTCGCCGGATTTAGGAGTCGGATTGTGGTGCGCTTTCGCCCTTGAAGATTTCGCACGGTTCCGGTGAGAACCGTTCGGCCTCGGAACACCTGTGCGGCTTTTTGGAGTTCCACTGGTTTGCGCCAACCGGGCACGTCACCGCGGCGAACAGTTGCCGGTCCGAACGTTTTAAGCCGCGATTGCAACACCGCGATCATTTGCGCCGTCGAAGCGGCATCTTCGCGGACACTATCCAGATCCAAAAAGGGAAGCACCACCACCGAGCGCGTCGCCAGGATGCTTTCATTCATCTGCGCGGTGACGCGTTGCGCGCGAATGGACCAAGCCAGTGATCCAGTTCCGATCACGCCCAGCGCCGCGATCGCCAGCGCCAGCATTCGGTTGCGACGAATCCAGCGGCCAGTTTTTCGCCACACATTCGGAGGGCGTGCCAGAATCGGCCGGTCATCGAGCCAGTTTTGCAAGTCATCGGCGAGGGCGCCAGCGCTTTGGTAGCGATCGCCAGGCTCTCGTTCCAAACAGCGATCGCAAATGATTTCCAAATCCCGGTCCACATGCGGCGCTAGGGTACGGACTTTCGGGGCGCGCTCCACGGCCGAGCGTTTCATGACGGCAAAGGCGTTGTCGCCGACGAAAGGTGTCTGGCCGGTCAGCAACTCGAAAAGAATGGCGCCAAGACTGTAGACGTCGGCTGCCGCGGTAAGTTTTGCCGCCGGTCCATCCGCCTGTTCGGGCGCGATGTAACCCGGCGTGCCGAAACTCGTTAATGATCTGGTTAGATAGCCGGAGACGGCTTCACATCGGGCCAACCCGAAGTCGCTCACGAGCGGCTCGCCGTGGCTATCGAGAAGAATATTCCCGGGCTTGAGATCGCGGTGGAGCACACCGCATTGATGTGCGTAATGGACAGCGCGGGCCACCTTGACCATGAGCGTTGCGCTGTGACGTGGATGATTGAGCAGAGGACGGCCAACCTGGAGCAAACTGCCGTCCGCGGCGTACTTCATTGTGTAGTAAGGAAGACCGTCCGCCGTTTCGCCCACCTGATAGATGGGGACAATGTTCGGGTGCTCGAGCCGCGCCGCGGTCTCCGCTTCCCGGCGGAAGCGCGCCACGATATGGTCGGCATCGCCCTGACAGCTAAGGACGCACTTGAGTGCGACGATGCGGTCCGAGTGCGGTTCGCGTGCCTGATAAACCACGCCCATTCCGCCGCGCGCGATTTCATCAAGGATCTCGTGGTCGGCGATGTGCCAGTCGCCCTCGCGCGATTTCACGCCGGCCAGGACCTCTTTGAATGTCTCGTTGCCGGAAGGGGCGCTGTCTTCCTCGAGCGCGCTATGCAGAAGACAATTCAAACAGAGACCGTTGGTCAACCGCGAAACGGAATGACATTCTGCGCAGACATGCGGTTCGCTCAGAATGTCGAACGCAGAATTGGTCGGGGGACCGGCATTCATGGGTTAATTGGGTTCCGTGCTCAAGGTCGCGCAGAGATAACGGATCTCGTCATCCACGATCGCTTCGGATCCTACCGTCTTTGCGACCTCTTCTCGCAGGAGGGCGCGATACCGCTTGCGGAAATGATGAAGCAAACTTTTCACTGAAAACTGCGGCACTCCCAGGGCGCGCGAAAGTTTTTCATAACAAATCTCGTCGCGATCCGTGGTGAGGTAACGATGCAGAACGGTGTATACCCGGCGGCGTCCCTTGCTTTCACATTCGACCCGCAGGCGGCGTAATCCTTCTTCTGCAATCGCCGCTGCCCAGCCCACGTCGAACAGGGCCGCTGGCGGAGAGGATTCCAGCCGCGAAGCCGGCAAACATAACTGGGCGGGCGCGTCGATCATCCAGTTTTCCCAGGAAACGAATTTCACCCGGCCACCACGCTTGTGGCGACGGCGTTTATCGGACGCATCGATCAGGAAATTGTTCAGGGCCCGCAGGAGAAGCGAACGAAACCGGCCCCGCTCCGGGTCAGCCGAACGAAGAAGTTTTCCCTCCATGATGAGGAGAAAAAAATCCTGGGTGAGGTCCTGGGCATCGGCTTCGGAATAACCGCGCCGATAAATGTAGGTGAAGATCGGTCGCCAATAAACGTGGCACAGATGCGCCAGACCCGGATCGGCCTTGCCGGGCTGGCGGGAACCGTATCGCTGGCGAATGAGAGTCCAGCGAGTGGTGACGAAATGGGTGAGCGCCCCGGGGCTTTCGACGGCGGCGGATGCTCTCACGTATTGAGCGTGAATGCCGCAATCGCCTTACTCAAGCATAAAATCCCGGCGTCTCCCGTCAGCTCTTGTTGAAGACGGTGCGCGCGATTTCCAAACGGCGCGCCTCCACCCGTTCGCATTGGTCGATCGCGGCCTTCTCCAGCCCAGAATAATCCAGCCGCGCTAGCGCTGGCATCGCGCGCGACGCAGCGCCCAAGGCCCGCCAAAGCGAACGCTTCCCGGTTATCCCGAGCACGAGCGCTTCCAAAGCGAGAAACAATCCCAGCTCCGACTTCGAATCCGCTTCCAGATCGATCTTCGGACGTGAAAACTTTTCGGCGATCCAAGCGCCCGCTTTCCGCACGCTACTTTCCTTGAGGTCCAGCTTCGCGATCAGCTCCTCCAGTTGCGCCTGGTCTCTCCGAATGTCGTCGCGCAGCTCCCGGAAAAAACGTTCCAGCGGTTTACCGGAATACGTTTCGACCAAACGATCGAGGAGTTCGAGCGCCGCGACCGAGCCGGCAAGATGATCGTTCAAATAATCGCTCAGGTCGTCCATTGGGTCGCCAAGATTACGTGCGTGCCTGGCTCATCGCGCGTATCGCCGAGGGGAGGTCGGGCCGTTAATGTCGGGTCGGGCGAAATGTCCGGTCGAAAATGTAGTCGGCCACCCTGCGGCCTTGCGCGATGCCGGCCGTTTTATCGAAAGCCCAGTGAATCCCAAGATAGATCCGGCTTTGTCCGTTTTCTTCTTCGGCCTGGGAGAAGGTGGAGAAACTGCGCGGCAGGTACGGACGCACATTGCCGTCATTGCTCTTGGTCACACCGTTGAATTCATCCGAAACAAAAGTGAACCCGATCTTGTCGGTCCCGAAAAAACGCCGAAACGTTTCGAAGAGCGCGCCGCCGAAGCCGGCATGTCCGGACGGGTAGGCAGGAAACGGCGGCGTAAAATTCGGACCCACCAGATTGCTCGCCGGCGCGCCGAGCGGACGGAACGTTGGATCGCCGGTGGTGGCGGAGTTCCCGTCGCCGGCCCCTAACGGGCCGGTCCCCGGATCGGACTCGCGAATGCCGGTGATCGGCCGCCAGAAATCGTAATAATACTTTGAATCCCAAACTGCCATCGCGGTATCCGCCATCGCCACGTTGATCAATGCCAACAGGCGCGCGAGTTCCGGAGTGCCGAGCCGAGTCTGGTCCGCGATCTGGACGGCAATCTGGTTGTAGAGCCGTGGCGGCGCGCAAAGACTTGGCGTCCCATCATAGGCCCAAAAGATTCCGACGAAAGTCTGCTCGGCACTCCGCTGCGTCGGTGTCACGATGCCGTCGCCTCCGACAGTTTTTACCTCGTTGTAGGCCGTGGCGTATTCGGCGCTCGTCATGTCTGGCGGTGGAGGCGCACGAAATTGGTTAGTCGTCTGCAAGACAAACGGCTTGCATCCCGACCAGTGCGCGCCGAGCGCGAGCGGAATCAAACTGATCGGGTCCTGTCGCCAGTGTCCCGCCAGGTTGCTCGTTTCATAAAACCCCGGACCAATTCCGACTCGCGATTCCGCTACTTCCGCTCCATCGCCGACCCGCAGAGCAAGGATAGCCGCGGCGGCGCGCCGGCCGAGATCGATCCCATCTGCTCTTTGCGATTTGCTGGCCACACGCGCCAGGTCCTCGGAAAGAAAACCATCGAATGTGGGCGCCTGCGATGGAAACAGCGCGACCAACGTGTCGTGTGCCGCCTGACTGATTGCAGCGTCGAGCGAAGCCGCGCCGCCTTTTGCTGTCACACCCGTGTAACTCTGGTAGGCGCCTACGATCGCATTCACCGAATCGAACATCGCGATGTGGACAATGGCCATCGCACGACTGGCTCGAGCCGGCCCCAATTGTTCGCCGAAGGTCCGCGTTTCTCCTGTTGCCACTGGCGTGTGATCGAGCCCGCTCGCATTGATCGCGATTTGGTTCCAGCGACGCAAGGTATCCAAACCGGCACGCGGGCCGCGCGCACGCTCGGCATTTTGGTTCGCACGAAATCGCTGACCGAACGCATCGGGAAAACGCTGGGCGTTCGCCATCGATGCAGACACGAGAAAAGCGATGCCGATTGCCTTTAAGGTAAGCGTTGAAGAGTTCATTTCGTGATATTTCCGACTCAGATTTGAATCAAGTTTCCTCGGAAAACACAAGGCGATTAGGCGGCGCGAATAACTCTGTCTTGCCGTCCCGCTTCGATACTTCGACAATGGCTCCGCGCTGTGTCTGTAGCTCAACCGGATAGAGCAGCTGACTTCGGATCAGCAGGTTGGGGGTTCGAATCCCTCCAGGCACGCGGGCCGAGTCAAAAGGTTTGACGTTCCAGACGGGGGACTCCATCCTTTTTCGCTCTATGCCCGTCGAAGCTCCGTCGCGTCACGAACAGGATTTGAGCTTCGTTCAGCGGGTCCTTACCGGGGATGCCTCGGCCGCGTCGGAATTGCGGAGCCGCTATCATGGCAAGCTCGTTGGCGTCCTGCGCGCCCGCGGCGCGAACCAAACCGAAGCGGAAGATTTGGTGGCCGATCTTTGGACCGATTGTTTCGGCGCCCGGACAAATCGGCCCACCTTGCTCACGAAATATCAGGGACGCTGTGCGCTGGAATCGTGGCTCCTCACCGTGGCGACCAATCGCCTCGTCGATTTGAAACGACGCCAAAGTTTTCGGGTCGATGTCCCGCCTTCCCCCGATTCGCCCGAAGATTTTTTCGATCGCCGGCCGCATCCGGAAAAACTGACGAGCGAAAAACCATTGCTCAACTTGTTACGCGAAGCGATCCAGCGCGCCTTCGCGAAACAGGACGAAGATGCGCTTCTCATGTTGAAGCTCGTGCATTTGCATCAGCTCAGTCAGCGCGAGATTTCGCGAATGTGGGGCTGGCATGAATCGAAGGTAAGCCGGACCCTCGATACGACGCGGCAGAGCGTGGCCAAAATCATTTTGCTCGAGCTAAAGAAGGTCGATCCCTGGCTCGAATTGCGATGGGAGGATTTCGTGGAGCTATGCGCGAGTTCGCCGGATGTTTTTTGAAGGAGCTAAGATAATTTCGCAAAATGTGTCACTCGACGAGTCTAAGGGATGAGCAAAAGCAACGGGACGCCGCCCGGTAAATCTCCACCGCGCCGCGACCCGCTCGTGGGCTCCGAACCATGATGTAAATACTTTTAACCGCATTTTCTTTTGACCACTCTTTTCCCGTGAATGATGATTTCAAAATCCTGTTGGAGTTTCTCGAGGGCGACGTCTCGGAAGTGGCGGGACGTTCCGCCGCGACGATTCCGGCGGAGCTAAGGGAAAAAATCGCCCGGTTCGCGAGTGGCAAATGCACAGATGAAGAGCGCGTTGAAATGAAAAAAATGCTTCAGGAACAGCCCCACCTGATCCCGGCGCTTGTCACCGAAACCAAGGCTCTCAGACAAGCGGCCGAATGAAAGCGACTCGCGCGAATTTTCTTCCGGAACAGCGTTTCGTCCCTCTCCGGCCTGCGCTCCAGGAACACCTGTCCAAGCTCGGCGGAGCGGTCACTCCGGAAAACTTCCTCAGCGTTTGCGACGAAATGTTGCTCAAACTGTTAAAGGAAACCTTCGATCGGATCGGCGCGAATGAAGGCAGCATCTGGTTGCTCGACCAGGAGAAACAGCATCTCGTCGTCGCTTATAACAGCGGGCCGAACACGGAAAAGATCATGGGATTCAAACAGCCGGTCAGCAAAGGCATCGTAAGTCTGGTGGTGGCGAGCGAGCATGCCTTTGTCGAAAACCAGGTCTACAAGAACGCGAAGCATAGCAAGGATCTCGACAAAAAGTTGCACAAGACCACTTATGCGATGGTCGCCGTCCCGCTTTATTTTCTTAACGAAGTCCGCGGAGTGATTTCGTGCGTCCAGCTTCTCGATGTCGAGGTCCGCGATGGTCAGGCCGAGGCAACGGGAGAGAAGCCAGCCGGTTTTGGTCCGCCCGAGCTGAACGCCATCCAGACGATCGCGGCGGTGGTAAGAGACTTGATCGATTATCGGCTTCTCGGTACTGCTGTGGGATGGAATCGCCTCTAACGCCGGATCCCGGTCCCTTCCGCCTGGACGAAGCACGACGTGCTTTGGAGAAAGGCACCGGCAAAGGCGTACGCATCGCGGTCATCGATTCCGGCGTAGAAATAGATCACCCGGCCTTGCCTGGACTTACTTTGCTCGACGACTTGCACGTCATCGACGCCGGCGTGCAGATCGAAGTTAAACCCGGCGATGGCACCGATATCTATGGCCACGGAACTGCCGTGACTGGAGTGATCCGACGGATCGCCCCCGATGCGCAGATCGGTAGCATTCGCGTCCTGGGCGCGAACCTCGGCTCCCGCACGGTGATTATTCGCGAAGGAGTTCGGCAGGCGATCGATCGCGGTTACCACGTCTTGAATTGCAGCTTCGGTTGCGGCTTACCCGAGCACATTTTCCAATACAAGGAATGGATCGACGAAGCTTACCTCAAGGGCATCCACATAGTTTCTGCCTGCAACAACTACGACTTCACTACTCCGGAATGGCCAGGTTACTTCCCAAGTGTGGTAACTACCAACATGGCTCGCTTCGATGAAGACCATACCTTTTTCTATAAGCCGGGGCATCTCGTCGAGTTCGCCGCGCGCGGTGTGGATGTAACACTTCCCTGGAATAACCACTCCACGAAAGAAGTTACTGGCAGCAGCTTTGCCGCACCTATCATGAGCGCTCTGTTGGCGCGACTCATTTCCGAGATGCCGGGTCTGGCACCGTTGGAAGCCAAGTCGATCATGCATCGCCTGGCTATTCCATGGCGGGCCGAAGTTACCGCGCCTAACGTCGTCGAATCCAGTGCGCCGGCCGCGCCCGTAGCCCGCGCGGGGAAGCGCCCTCCGCCGAGCTAGTCTGGTTATGGCTGGCGCTGGTAGAGCAGGCACGGAATCGATGTCCGTGTCGATCATAGCTGGGCCTGCTTCGGGTGCCGTGGTTGGGAAGCTCGGCCAAATGGAACAGAAGGGCTTTGCAGTCTTTCAACCAGGCCCGGATTCCAAACCCGAAGAGATCGTTGCGCGACTTCGATCGATCGCAGAGAAACAAGAAGTAGATCGTTTGATCATCCAATGCGCGATCGACAGACCGCTCATGGCTTATGCATTTCTTTTTGCCGAAGAATTGGCGAACGTTTCACGGCTAACCTCGTGCACGTTTGCCATCGACGCAGGCCTCCTTCTCGATTGTCTCTTGGATCGAAAAGCGACTTTGATGTCTCCATCACTCGTCGCGGAACAAATGGAGTTCGCTAGCGACATCTTCCTGGACGGTGCTATCGACGGTCCCGACTTCCAATCGGCTCGGGCGATCGTGACCGCACTTAATCCGCGCGCCCGAGTCTTTCACCTCGCTGAAACTGATATCGCCACGTGGATCGGCCAGCACACGACAAGCTTTGATTTCGACGAAGCAATAAACGGTGCGGGCTGGCGAAGGTTGCTCGATACGGTAGGTTCCGCGAGTGCCGGCAAAGTTACGGCATTCGGCTATCACGCGCGCCGGCCGTTTCATCCCGAGCGATTCTCTGCCTTGCTCCAAAAAGAATTAGGCGGCGTTTTTCGGGCTAAAGGATTTTTTTGGCTGGCTACGCGGATGGAAGAAGTCGGCGGTCTTAATCTTGCCGGATCGGAACTTCAATGTATGTCGGCAGGTCATTGGTGGGCGACGCGCGATGCGCAGATCCGTGAATCCGAGATGCCGATGACCACTCGAAAAGAATGGCAGGAACCTTTCGGCGACCGCCGGCAATCGTTCGCGGTAATGGCGTTAAATGTCAGCCAGGATGCGTTGCAGCGTCAGTTCGATAGTTGCCTGCTAAGCGATGACGAAATGGCTGGAGGCGAACAGATGTGGCGCGGCTTGGCGGACCCTTTTCCCTCGTGGGCGGCACATTCGCACGCGCACCATCACGACCACGAGTGCCACCACGATCACGAATGCGATCACGATCATAGCTCGCACGAGCATGATTGCTGTGGATAATGATTCTCTGTGTCTGACTTGTCTGAAGTTAAGAATGCGCCCAGCGCTTCGGTCGCTCTCCATGAGCTTTGGCGGCGCCGGACGGAGTGGATGGAAGACCGCGACGCCGTCCACGCCTTCATAAAGCGTGCCCTCTCGGCCGGCGAATTTCTCACTGCCTACGATGCCGCTCGGGCAAGATTGGATCAAGACCCGGACGACGCCTGGCTTCAACAGCGGATGGCTCTGGCCCTCGCCCAGATGGGCTCGTCGACCCGCGCTCAGGCGATTCTGAACGCCTTAGTGGAAAAGGATCCGACGAATCGCGAAACCTTAAGTATCCTGGGCAGGACTTACAAAGATCAATGGTGCGTTACGCCCGATAACGAGCAATACCTGCGGCAAGCCTTTGACTGTTACAACCGTGCCTTTGAGGTTTCTCCGCCTGACTCCTATCCCGGCATCAATGCCGCGACGATAGCTTTCCTTCTAAAAGAGAAAGATAAAGCGGCTGGTATCGCCAAGACCGTGCTCGAGATTTGTCAGGGCCAGCCAGACGACTACTGGAAGCACGCTACCGTCGCGGAAGCCATGGTGGTGCTCGGAGACTCGGAGGGAGCCAGGAATGCTTATCGAGCAGCGGTTGCCGCCGAGAGCGATAATCTTCGGGCTTTTTCTTCTACTCGAAAGCAGGCACGGGTTCTTTCGCGAGAGCTGTTCGGTAACGCGAATGCTTTCGACGATTGCTTCCCGATTCCCAAGCTGGTCGTCTTTTCCGGCCACATGCTTGATGCGCCCGATCGCCGGACGCCGCGGTTCCCGCCATCGAAGGAAAACGAAATAAAGGAACTGCTGGAGAAACAGCTGACAGCGATGAACGCCGGAATAGGCTTCGCCAGCGCTGCCTCAGGTTCCGATATCTTGTTTCTGGAAGCCATGATCGCGCGCGGTGGCGCGATCCATCTCGTTTTACCCTGGCCGGCCGAGGAGTTCGTCAAAACCAGTGTCGCTATCGCCGGGAGCGATGGCTGGGTAGAGCGATTCCACAAGGTCCTGGATCGGGCCGCGTCCATTCGCGTCCTTGGTGAGCTTTATATGCCGGGCAGCGCCACCGGATTCGAATACTGCAACCTCGCGATGTGCGGTCTTGCTCGTTTGTTTGCGCGCTCCCTCGATCTTGAAATCACGCCGCTCGCGGTTTGGGATGGTTACACGGGCGCGCCGGGCGGCACGGGTTCCTTCGTTCGTTACTGGCGCAACCATGGGTCGCCGGTAAAGGTCATACCTATAGCCGTCAAACCTCCTTCAATGCTCATGGAGGCCGAAGCATTCGACGTCGATGCCGGTCATAGCGACGATGAGTTCGAGGCTTGGGTTCGCGCGTCTGGAAGGCAGGAAATCAAAGCTATCATGTTCGCCGATGTAGTCGGCTACAGTAAACTGCCCGAGACCGTGATTCCAAAGTATGTTGCGCAGTTTAATCAACGCGTTTCACGTTTGATTGCAGAAAGCTCCCATGCTCCGATCAATTGCAACACTTGGGGCGACGGTCTTTTCTTTGTCTTCAACGGAGTCGAGGACGCGGGGAACTTTGCCCTCGGTCTCCGGGACCTTGTTCTCTCCACCGATTGGGTCGAGCTAGGTCTGCCTCATAGGCTTAGTATCAGAATTGGAGTTCATGCCGGGCCCGTTTACGTGAACTTTGATCCGGTCGTTCGCCAAATTTCATTTACCGGCGCGCATGTTAGCCGCGCGGCGCGGATCGAGCCGATCACGCATGAAGGCGAAGTCTTCGTTAGCGAGGAGTTCGCTGCTTTAGCTTTGGCTGATCAATCAAAAGGCTTTACCTGCGACCTGGTAGGCACGACGGCGTTGGCGAAGAGCTACGGGCTGTTCCGCGTCTATAGCCTGGAACGATCGTCCACCTGACTTCTGGCCGGCGAAGGTAATTCTCCGATGATTTCTATTTTCGGACGGGCCGTGGTTGCTCGCCGAGGAGTAACGATGTGGATGGTGCCGGCATAACCGAAAGGAGCGGGAGCGCTCCCCGTTGTCTTCGAGAGATCGATCCAGTAATCGCGTCGCTTCCTGACCCAGGCCGTTCCACCTACCTTTAAATTATCTTGTCCGTCCCAGAGCAATACCAGGACATTACTTCGGCGCGCGATGTAATCGCCCACCGCGGCGTATTGGTCCGCTCGAACATTCGTTTTATCCGAACTGACTTCAAACACGGAGGCGGCTGCCGCAAGCAATCGGCGAAATTCCGCCAGCGACTCCATTGTCGTAAAGTCTCGCTCATATTCCGCCTGTGCCATTGGCAAAGGCACAACGATTCGGATCTCCGCGTGCAGCGCTGCTTCCGCGGCCAGGCGATCGGCGCCCTCCGCCAGCGGAGTTAACAATTCGAAAGACGCATCGGGATAGGCCAGCCGGAAACGGTCAAATACCGTCCGGATCTGTTTTTGTAATTCCGGCGAATCGCCTTCGAGCGTATCGCGATGCCCGCTCACGCCGAACGTGAACGTCGATATTCCCGGCGCCGGCCTGGCGTCGGCCTGTGTTTCCTGCGCGGTCATCGACTCGTCTTTACAGATCAAAGAACGAACTCACAAGAAGCGTGTTGCGGGAATTCTCCATCGGTTTTCGTCTGCAATTTCAACCGCGGCGACCGTCATCGTCGGACAATGACTGAAAGCAACGCGTCGATTTCGCCCGCCGTATCGAATCAGCCCGAGGAAGAGCTGTCCGCGCTTCCGATCTGGACCGTGACCCTGGGGGTGTTTGCGCTTTTGACGTTTGGGCTTACGGCCGTGCCTTCAATCATCTGCGGTCATCTTGCGCTCGGCAAAACGCGAGGCAAGCCCCGCCGTTCATTTGAAAGATCGGTAACCACGGCGGGATTAGCGATCGGTTACGCAGGCGCGGCGATCCTTGGGCTTTGGATAGCTTTTCTCGTAGGCCGTCTCTTGCTCTAGCTAGCGCCAGTCTCCCATCAGGACGAACGGGGCCCAGTAAAGCGGGCGCGAGAACTTCGGGTCCTTCAACAGCTTGACCTCCGCTTTCTGGAGCGCTTCTGCTTTTGAAGCACCGGCGGCGAGCTGCTTGTAAAACTCGACCATAAGTTCTTTCGTGCTTTCATCTCCCACGCTCCACAAGCTGGCTAACACCGTCGTAGCTCCAGCACTTGAAAACGCCTCCGCGAGCGTGGTGATTTCGCCGCCGTCGGGCTCCTTGTCTCCCAGCGCGGATTCACAGGCTGACAAGGTCACGAGCGTGACCTTCTTAAAGGGAAGGTCCCAGACTTCGCCTACGGTTAAGTGGGCTTGCTCTGCATTCGGCGAAGCGGCTAGTTGAATATAGCTATCCGCGGGGGTCGTTGCATTCAGGATGCCGTGCGTGGCAAAATGGACTACTCGTTTGTTGAGATGTTGTTCCGTGTTGAGAGCTACTTTTGTGACTTGTCCTCCTGACAAGACCTCCGTTGACGGAAATACCTGGGCGATCGCCTTCACCTCACTCTCCGCTGCCGGCAGGTTCGCGCCGGTGGGGTTCCCAAACGCCACCATGCCGTCTTTTGATTTTTCTTCGTCTGGTGGTTGCACCACCTTCATCACGTCCGCCGCGGTCAGGTAGGCGATCTGTTTGTCCTCGATGAGGTATCTGATCGATCCGTCCGGCATTTTTTTTGCCAGCGCCTGCATGGGGAGATAGAAGAGCAGTTGGTTCGGGATGAACGCGACGACCTTGATAGGTTCCAGTTCCGATTCTATCGGCGTAATGAGCGCGTCGTAGAGCGCTACGAGGTTCTTCGTGAGGGGAGCGCCCGATTCGCCACTGGTTATCTGTTTCCGCAGCGTCTTGATCTTCTTCCACAACTCTTCGGGCTTTGCCGGCGCGATGACGATCTTGACGCTCTCTTTGCTAACGAGAAAGACGTAGAGCTGTTCGCCCAAGGGTGCGTATTGGACCAGCATTACTCCCGGAGGAATACTGCGTTGCGTTTCTTTCAACGCCTTCGGGTTTACTGTCATGAACTTCTCGTAGTTCGGGTTCGACGTTTTGATCTGCTCGACGACTTTACGGAACTCGCCCTGGGTCGATGCTACGACTTGCTTAAGATTGTCGATCTTCGCCTTGTCGCGGTCGCCTTCGGGCTTCGCTTGTTCCGCCTGAAGCTGTGCGGTGGTAGTCTGCAGTTTGGTCTCCAGGCCGCTCGCCCGATCGAGCAACGCTTGCATGGTCTTATCGCCACTTTTCATGCTCGATAGGCGAAGCGAATCCTGCAGCTTCTTCGACTTCGCCCGGTTGAGGTAATCGAATGCTTCATCAGCACGATTCAGCTTGATTAACGCTCGGACGATCCGTTCGTACGGCCGATAGTTTCTCTTTACGTCGGCAAACGCCGTCTCGGAAGCAGCGGTAGCTCGGACGCCTTCGACCAGTTTCACCGCTTCCTTGTAAGCCTCGAGAGCTTTGTCGTTCTCGCCCCTTGCCTCGAGGATTTCGCCGACAATCCCCAGCGTGGCCATCCGGTCGCCAACCGATCCGGTCCTGGCATCAGCCGCCTGGGCTTCATCGATCAATGTTTTTGCTTCATCGAGCTTGTTCTGTTTAACACGAATCGACGCGAACGTCCGGGCTGCGCCTGAAACAGCACCGAGGTTTTTCGTCTTACGCGCCAGGAGCAGAGCTTCCTCGGCATACTTGGCTGCTTCATCGAACTTCTCTTCGTCACGCGCGACAATCGCAAGAAAACCCGTGGCGTTAACTACGCTGGTCAGTTTATGGGAGGCCGCAAAAATTTGCCGCGCTTGCTCGACGTTGTGGCGTGCGGCGGCGAAATCTCCCTTGGTATAAGCCAGATCGGCTGCTTGAACGAGCGACTGCGCGGTCCAATCATCCTGTCCAATGCTTCTCTTAATGGCGATCGCGTCATCCAATTCCTTTAAGGCCAGATCTACTTCGCCGCTTTCCGCGTGCAACGAAGCCTTATCGCCGAGGATTCGGGCGCGGATCCTGGCCCGGAACATTTCGAAGACATTAAGGTAACCGCCCTTGGGAAGATCTTCACCGACTTTGAAAGCCTTCTCGTAGTTGGTGAGAGCGGCCTTCAAGTCTCCTTCTTCCTGGTTGATCTCACCGAGATTGGACAAAGCGATGGCTTGCGACATGGCGTCGATTGCTATCTTCATGTCGCGTGTCTGGGCTTGCGTTTCTTCGTGTTTGGCAAGCTCTTCCTTGCTCATGGCGGCTTTCTGCTCCGGAGTATAAAAGCGGTCCTCCTCCAGCGCTTTCTTGCGGACCGCAGCAGAAGCTTCCAGGCTCGCAAGCACTTGCTGGTAGTAGCTCTGGGCCTTCTTCAGATCGCCGAGGTTGAAGGCGTACATTCGTGCCAGAGAATTCAAGCTCTCCTCCAGTTTGCGTTCGGGCATGTCCGGTGGCAGCGATTGTCGCAACGCCAGTGACTCCACGCCGTTCTTCTCGGCCTGGTCGAAGAGCGCCTGATCGCCCTGGGCGTTAGCCACGTCCTCCAGCGCTGTCGCCAATTGCGCCGTCTTCTCGTCCACTTCAACCTTCGGCGCGTTGACCTTTTGCAGGTAAGCCATCTCCTTCCGGCGAATGTCGAGTTCTTGTTCGGCGTAATTCAACAAGCCCTGGGCGTCATTACTGTCGCGCGCAATCTGCTGAAGCTTGGTGACCGCATTGTAACGATTAAGGTAGCGAAGCTTCTCCCAACCGTGGATAAGCTTTCGGAGCATCTCCTTCTTGGAATCCTCCGCCGTAGCTAGCTGGCCTCGGAGCTTACTGATTTGTTCGTCTACCTTGTTGTCAGTCTCGGTTGCGGTAGTTCTATAGTATTCCTCCCAGTAACCGCGCTCGCTGGCTACGTTGTCCTCCCGGGCTTTTGCACTCGTCGCGAGCCAGTTGGCCGCTTCGTCGAAATTGCCGGCATCGAAGGCCAGCCAGCCGATGTCAGAGGCAGCTTGCATCGCGTTTTTGGCCGCCTCGGCTCGTTCCTTGGTATTCTGTTTCGCCGCCGCGCGATCGGCGTCGGCCTTCTTAAATTGCGCTTCAAGGGTCGCGCGATCGGGTTTCGGCTTCTCCTCCGATCGCGTAGCCGAAGGGATAGCTAAGACAGTGAGAATAGCGGCGATAAGAAGGAGCCTTGGTAACATCATTTTGTAGTGAGGTGGTATATTCCGTTCCAGTTCTTTGGGGGATCCGCGGCCAGTTCCTGGCAGCGTTCTGCCATCACGCCGCTCGGCTTATCCTGTTTGTCGTCGCGGAGTTCCGTAAACATGCGTTCGGCTACCAGGAAATTACCGTGTTCGTATTCGACAAACGCCGCGTTATATCGTTCGAGAGTTTCATCAAAATGATCCGGACTATGAGGATGTTTGACTTCAAGTAATTCCAGCGGCGTTGATTTCCCTTTGACGATTGCCTTGTCGATCAAGCGCACAGCCGGAGGTTGAGATAGTTTGGCGAAAGCTTCCCGCGTTATGAGGAACAGAGCGCCGTAATACTTCGTAAGGGACTCGACGCGGGCCGCTGCGTTAATCAGGTCGCCGACCAGGCCATAGTCGAGGCGTTGGGCCGAACCCTTGTTCCCGATAAGCGCGGTGCCGCTATGCAAAGCGACGCCATACCCAAAAAGCGCTTTCAAATCTGGTTCGAGATTAGTTCGCAGTTCTTCCATGCCAGTAATAAGACTAAGTGAAGCGCGGAAGGCACGGTCGGTGGCGTCAGGTTGGGCATCCGGCGCTCCCCAGTAACTCAGGAATTGGTCGCCAAGAAAGTGTTCCATGCTGCCGTCCTCGGCGAGGATCGCGTGGGTCTGGGTTTCGAAGACCCGGTTGAGAAGCTGAAACATACCCGGGGGCCCGAGAAGCTCCGCGATCGACGTCGAGTTCCGAAGATCGGTCAGGAGGACAGTAATCTCCGCCTGTTGCGGCTCCATCGAGCCGGGGTTCTGAAGGACGTGCTCCATGATGTGGGGCGAAAAATAGAGACTCATCGTAGAGCGAAGCTTGAGGCGCTGAATGAACTCGTGGCTTTGCCGGCGCCCTAGCTCCACAAGAGTAAGCAAGCTCCAGACAACGGCTGTGTTCATTAACCCCGGAGCTACTCCGGCCTTTACAATCAAAGATGCGCTCAATATCGCGCACAGCGCCACCCCGATGACCCAGAAGAACAACAACGAGAGTGTGCCGCGAAAAAAGGTAACGGCGCCGCCCAGTAACAAGAGGGCAAGGATTGCCGCTGCGTCTACCCATCGTGGTGTGCGCCGAAGCGAAGCTCTCTGGATAAGATCGGTCAACGCAGTGGAGTGAAGGACCACCCGGGGTTGATTGGCGGCGATGGAAGTTGTGCCCATGTCGCCCAGTCCCGCGCCATAGTAGGAGACAAAGACAATAGCGTTAGCGAGCGGCTGCGCGTTAGTAGAGTGGCTTTTCTGATACAGTTCGTCGAGCTGCGCAACGTTGTAATGACGAAATGCCGCAGGCCCTGTCCCAGTCCATGGGCTCCTATAGTTCAATAGGACTGTCTCGAGTTTCAGTTCGCGCGGCTCGACCGCGGTGAAATCGCTGGAGAGTTCCTCCCAGCGCAGCGTGTCGCTCTTTGGAAAAGTAACTCCGCCGTCCCACGCAATCTCGCGCCACGCGAGGTAGCAGGCTAGCGCTAGCGACGGCTCATACTTGTTCGCGCCGGATCGATGGACGTAGTCGTAACGTCTAAGAACTCCGTCGTTATCGGAGTGGACATTGATCAACCCCACGGGTAGAACTCGTTCGCGAAAAGGGAAGGAGCGGACCCGTTCTTCCTTTCCACTTTCGGGCGAGGGGAGCAGCGCCTCCGCCAGGATGACCGCCTTGCTTTGACCTTTCGCGTTGTCGATCTCTTTCAGGATAGGATCGGCCATCGTTTGGTCGCCGCGGCCAAAAATAACATCGAACGCGATGACTTTCGCTCCCAGGTCGCTGGCCTGACGGATGATGTTTGCCGCGCTCTGATACTCACTCTCCAGCGTCGGCGTTTTCCGCAAATCGACCTGGGTTATATCGATGTGAACCACGCTGGGATCGACCGGCGGCGCCATCCCGCGCTCGTAACGCCAGCGAAGGATCTGGCCGAACCAGCGCATCTCGAGTGACTCGAACGGATCACCAGCGAGAAATGTCCAGAGAGCAGCCAGACTGCAAATGCCGAGCAGGAGCGGCCACGGCGAGCGGAGCCAGATTTGTTCGCCCGAAGCGGACCTGGCCGAGCCGCCAGGCGTCATTTCTTTGCCGCGGCCTCGCTGGAAAGAATGACAACACCCGGGCGATCGGGGGCGAAGTTCGCAGCCCTGGCAAACTGCCGCCAGGGAAACGCGGTCCCGCGAAAGACGCCGCCTACTTCTGGTTCAGTCCCCGGAGCCTGGTTCGTGTTTTTGTCAGCCGCGATTCGGCCGATCAATTCCTTGAGCTTACCGGTTTGGAGGGCGAGGACGCGATCGTCGACCTTGGGATTCTGCATGGCGTCAACGAGCTTCTTGGCCTCGGCGATCTCTTTTGAATCGGGCGAGAGAAACAGGACGTAGAAGTCGAATGGGACCGATGATGTCGACCAATCCCATTTCACGGGCGCTGTAGGCAAAAGGATTTCTTCGAAATCACCTGGTACTTCCGATAGCTGCGGGCGCCAGCCGTTGGGGAGCTTTCCATCTTTGGTGATCGCGGCAACCAGCACGGTGCACTTGTCGCTCGCGTCGACATAAGCGCGGACAGTTTTGCCGGCACCAGCCGGAGCGGAAATCTGAAATGCTTCCTCTTTTTCGGGCGGTCCAGGTTCGAAGAGCGAGAGGCAAACCCGGCCGTGCGGTTTGTCTTCGTCGACGGTTGGCGCAGCCAGCACGCCGGTCGCCGTCAATAATCCCAAGACAAAATAGAAGATTCTTCCCATGTAAAGCGTCTCTCGAATACGGGCCGTGCGTGCAGAATTTGCACGCAGTTCATCATAAATCTCAAGCGCTTTCGAATAAAGGCGGCGAAAGAGCGCGGGAACTACACCGTTGCGGGAACAAGATCGGCTTGCTGAATCAGCGCGTCGAGCCGGTTCAAGTCGACCGGTTTAACGAGGTGATGATTGAACCCAACCTCGTGGCTTTTCCGGAGATCGTCTTCCATTCCGAACCCGGTCAGCGCTATCCCGAAGATCGGACGATCGCTTCGCAGCTTTTCCATGAGATCGATCCCGCTGCCGTCGGGCAGGCCGATGTCGCTCACGAGCACGTCAAACGTTTCCTGCGCGGCGGCATCGAGCGCAGCCTGCATGCTGTGGGCTGGTTGGACGTAATAGCCGCGCCGCCGCAGTAGCTGGGTAAGGGAGCGGTTCGTATCTTCATGATCCTCGACGAGAAGGACGCGCATCGACTTGTGTTCGACCGGCGCTGGTGGAACCGCGTTGCTTTTCGCATCCGACGTCGCTCGCGCGACCGGAAAGATTGCGGTAAAAGTTGCGCCTTTGTCCCTGCCTTCGCTGGTCGCAAGCAGCCTGCCGTGGTGCGTTTCCACCAGCGTCTTGCTAATGGCCAATCCAAGACCAAGCCCCCCGAGCCGCGAACGTTCGCCCTGCTCAAACGCGTTGAAAATTCTCGGCAAATCCTGCGGTTCGATTCCCATGCCTGTGTCGGACACTTCTACCCACAGTTCGTCATCGATATTCCGGGTCCGGATTTCGAGCCGGCCACCGCGCGGCGTGAATTTGACCGCGTTCTTGATCAGGTTCCAAAAAATTTGCTGAAGCCGGGCGGGGTCGGCTTGGAGCGACGCCTTTTCCGCCGCAAATTCGGTGCCTAACGAGAGGTTCTTCTTATCGATGTCAGCCTGGCAAATTTCGAGGGCGCTGCGCAAAAGCAGGTGAGCGTCCACCTCCTCGAGACTCAACCGGACCTTGCCCTTGCTGATCCGGGTTAGGTCGAGGAGATCATCGATGAGCCGTGCTTCCAGCTCGACGTTGCGCCGGATCATCTGGAGCGAGGCGCGCAGGTCGTCGGACAAATCGTCGGTTTGTTCGAGGGCGAGGACCGAAGTAAGCACAGGCGTGAGCGGCGTCCGCAACTCGTGGCTCAGCATGGCGAGGAATGAATCTTTCGCGCGATTCGCCCGCTCGGCTTCCGCCCTGGCTGTCTGGGCGGATTTGTAAAGGCCGGCGTTATCGAGCGCGAGAGCGGCGCGGTGAGCCAGCTCTTCCGCAAGCGAAAGCTCGTCCGGTCCGCAGATTCGCCCCGGGTTTGTGTTGATCATCACAATCGCCCCCAAAACCCGGTCGTGAGTACGGAGCGGGACTGCGATGAATGACTTCGCGGCAAAGGAACGGAGCCAGTCGCGGTCTGCCTTCTCGGTCAAGACTTCGCGCAGCTCGCCGTCCTGCACGTCGCAAACCATCTGCGATTTCCCGGTTTTCAAGACGTGCGCGCCGCCCTTCTGCGCGGCATCGCTCGAAGGAAATTCCAACGCCAACTTCTGCAACGACGGCTCGTCTGCTGAATCACGATGAGCGACAGCGACATGGCGCATGGTCCCGTCTTCTTCCGCGGAAAGCACCACGCAAAAATCAGCGACCCGCGGCACCACCAGCGCGGCGAGGTTGCGAAATGTCTCCTCGTAATCGAGCGAGCCGGCGAGGACGGTGCTGGCGTCGGCCAGAAAGGCGAGCCGTTCCTGGCGCGCTTCGGCCTCGGCGCGCGCGGCCTGTTCGCGAATGAGCTTTTCTCGTTCTTCGGCCTGCCGTTTTACCTGTTCGGTTTTTTTGAATAGGTCGACGAACACCGCGATTTTCGCCCGCAAGATTTCGGGTACTACCGGCGTCAGGATATAATCGACCGCGCCGATCGAGTAACCGCGAGACACGTGCGTCTCGGTGTCGTTCACCGCGCTGATGAAAATGATCGGCGTTGTTTCCGAGCGCGGCCGTTGCCGGATGAGGGCGGCGGTTTCGAAGCCGTCCATCACCGGCATGTTTACGTCGAGAAGGATTACCGCGAAGTCTTGTTTCAGAAGACAACGCAGCGCCTCCTTGCCCGAACGCGCGCAGACAATGTTTTCTTGCAGGTCGGAGAGGATTGTCTCGTAGGCCAGCATCTTGTCCGGCCGATCGTCGACAATCAGGATGCTGACCTTTTCCTCGGCCGGCTCCTTCGGGTTGGACTCTCCGGACATGATCAGCGATGCAGCCAATTACGGAGAAGCGTGAGCAGTCTCTCGGTATCAACCGGTTTAGAAATGTAATCACTCGCCCCGGCGTCGATGCATTTCTCGCGGTCGCCTTTCATCGCTTTCGCAGTGAGCGCGATGATCGGCAGTTGCTCGAACCCGTACATCTTTCGAACGGCGCGGATCGTTTCGTAGCCGTCCATCTCCGGCAACATGATGTCCATCAGGACGAGGTCGGTGTCCGGCTCGCTCTTCAACAATTCGAGCGCGGCTTTGCCGGTCTCGGCCGAGTGCACCTCCATTTTGTAGCGTTCCAGCATGCTCGTCATCGCGAAGATATTCCGGATGTCATCGTCTACGATCACCACTTTCTTGCCGGCCAGAATCTCATTCGGATCGTTCAATCGCCGAAGCAGCTCGCGTTTGTCTTCCGGCAACGTCGACGCGTCGCGATGCAACCAGAGCGCCGTCTGATCGAAGAGCCGCTCGGGGCTGCGGACGGTTTTCACGATCGTCGTCTGCGCGACGCGATTCAGTTGCTCCTCCTCTTCATGCGACAAGTCGCGCGCCGTGTAAACGATGATGGGCAGATGCTCGTTCTCGTCCCGGATTTTCTCGATCAACTCGAAGCCCGACATATCGGGCAGCATCAGGTCGAGCACCACGCAATCCACCGGCTGGCTCCGCAGACACTCCAAGGCCGCGCTGCCGTCGGGTGCTTCCACCACTTTCGCGGTCGAGTTGCCGATCAGCTCCCGAATGCTGCTGCGCTGCGTCTCGTCGTCCTCGACCACCAACAGCTTCTTCGCCTTGGTCTGGTCCATCTCGTTGGCTTTTTGGAAGATTTGATGGATCTGCGGTTCGTCGATTGGCTTCGTCAAAAACCGAAGCGCGCCGAGTCGCAACGCATTGCGCGGCTCTTCCCGCGCCGAAATGACGAAGACCGGAATGTGACGAGTCGTTAGGTCGGATTTCAGCCGGTTGAGAATGTGCCAGCCGTCTATGTCGGGCAGGCTGAGATCGAGTGTGATTGCGGTCGGCGCGAACTCGCGGACCAAATTGAGCGCCGCTTTTCCGCGCGGCGTGACCACGGCCTTGAACCCATTCTGTCGCGCCACGTCCAGCAGCCACTGCGCGAAGTCGCGATCGTCCTCGATGATCAGGACCGATTTTTCGCCGGGCAAAATACTCGAGCGATCGTCCTCGAGCGTGAATTCCATCGGTGCAGGCTCCGCGGTTTCGGCTGTCTCCGTTTCCACCGGCTCCGGCGGCATAATCGTGGCCGCCGCCCGTTCCATCGGAGACGCGCTGAAATTCTGCGGCAGGAACAAGATGAATGTGCTCCCGCGCCCTTCGGAACTTTCGACCCGGATCTCGCCGCCGAGCACGCGCGCCAGCTCGCGGCTGATCGCCAGCCCGAGACCGGTGCCGCCATATTTGCGGCTCGTGCTTCCGTCGGCCTGGAGGAACGGCTCGAAGATCGTCGTTTGTTTATCGGCTGGGATGCCGATGCCGCTGTCGCTGACATAAAACGCGAGGACGTTCTCCGCCCGGTTGAGACTTTGGTTCTCCGGCGACCAGCCGCCGTTGGCCGGCGCGACCCGCAGATTCACGTAACCGCGCTCGGTGAATTTGAACGCGTTCGAGAGCAGGTTCTTCAAGACTTGGTCGAGCCTTTGCGAATCCGTCCGCACTGCTGCCGGCACGCGCGGATCGATTTCGATCTCGAAACTGACGCCTTTGCCCTCGGCCACATGGCGGAAGGTGCGCTCCATCGTCTGGCGCATTTCCTCGAACCGTACTTCGCCGACGTCGAGCGTTACGGTGCCCGATTCGATCTTCGACAAATCGAGAATGTCGTTGATGAGCCGGAGCAAATCCTTGCCCGAGCCTCGAATGGTGCGCGCGAATTCCACCTGTTTCGGCGTCAGGTTTCCCTCGGGATTCGACGAAAGTTGCTCCGCCAAAATGAGCAGGCTGTTCAGCGGCGTCCGCAGCTCGTGCGACATGTTCGCAAGAAACTCGCTCTTGTAACGCGAGGTGGCCGAGAGCTGCTGCGCTTTTCCTTCGAGCGCCTGCCGCGCCTGCTCGACCTCGCGGTTCTTCCGCTCGACTTCCTCGTTTTGTTCGAAAAGCTGGCGCGCTTTTTCTTCCAGCTCCTGGTTGGTCTGCTGTAACTCTTCCTGCCGGCTCTGCAACTCGGAGGCGAGCGACTGCGATTGTTTGAGCAGATCTTCCGTTCGCGTGTTCGCCTCGATCGTGTTCAAGACGATACCGATACTCTCCGTCAGCTGATCGAGGAACGCGTGGTGCATCGGGCTGAATTGCTCGAGCGACGACAATTCCATGACCGCTTTCACCTGGCCTTCGAACAAGATCGGCAGAACGACGATATTTCGCGGTGCCGTTTCGCCCAAACCGGAACTGACCTGGATGTAATCGGATGGAACTTTCGTCAACAGGATGCGCTCCTTCTCCAGCGCCGCCTGGCCGACCAAACCTTCGCCGAGCTTGAAGCGCGTGCTCACGCCTTTGCGTTCGCGGAACGCGTAGCTCGCAAGCAAGTGGAGTTCGGGCTCTTCCGCAGAACCGTTCATCATATAGAACACGCCCTGTTGCGCGGAGACCACCGGCGCCAGCTCGGAGAGAATTAGTCGGCCGACGGTGAGCAGATCGCGCTGGCCCTGGAGCATGCGGGTGAACTTCGCGAGGTTCGTTTTCAACCAGTCCTGCTCTTCGTTGCGCAACGTCGTGTCCTTCAGATTGCGAATCATCTCGTTGATGTTGTCCTTCACGAACGCGACTTCGCCTTGGGCATCGACTTGAATCGATCGTGTCAGGTCGCCTTTCGTCACCGCGGTCGCGACGTCGGCAATCGCGCGCAGCTGTGAAGTCAGGTTGCCGGCGAGCTGGTTCACGTTGTCGGTCAAGTCGCGCCACGTTCCGGCCGCGCCGGGCACGTTCGCCTGGCCGCCGAGTTTTCCTTCGACGCCCACTTCGCGAGCCACGCTCGTGACCTGGTCGGCGAAAATCGCGAGCGTATCGGTCATGCCGTTGATCGTGTCGGCGAGCGCGGCGATCTCGCCTTTGGCTTCCACAAGCAGCTTTTGTTTCAGATCGCCGTTCGCGACCGCGGTCACGACTTTCGCGATGCCGCGCACCTGGTTCGTCAGGTTGCCGGCCATGAAATTCACCGAGTCGGTCAAATCTTTCCACGTGCCAGCGACGCCTTTCACGACGGCCTGACCACCGAGTCGTCCTTCCGTTCCCACTTCACGCGCCACGCGCGTTACTTCCGAGGCGAACGAGTTCAGCTGGTCCACCATCGTGTTGACGGTGTTCTTCAGTTCCAGAATTTCGCCTTTGACGTCGACCGTGATTTTTTTCGAAAGGTCGCCCGTCGCGACGGCCGTCGTCACCGCCGCAATGTTTCGCACCTGCGTAGTCAGGTTCGACGCCATGAAGTTCACGGAATCGGTGAGATCTTTCCACGTGCCGGAAACGCCTTCGACGCGCGCCTGGCCGCCGAGCGCGCCTTCCGAACCGACTTCGCGCGCCACACGCGTCACTTCCGACGCAAATGAACGGAGCTGATCCACCATCGTGTTGATCGTGTCCTTCAATTCCAAAATTTCGCCGCGAACATCGACGGTGATTTTTTTCGACAAGTCGCCGTTCGCGACTGCGGTCGTGACCTCAGCGATGTTTCGCACCTGCGCCGTCAGGTTACCGGCCATCGAATTCACCGAATCAGTCAAATCTTTCCACGTGCCGGCGACGCCCTTCACGTCGGCCTGGCCGCCGAGTCGTCCTTCCGTTCCCACTTCGCGCGCCACACGCGTCACTTCCGAGGCGAACGAGCTGAGCTGATCGACCATGGTGTTGATCGTGTTCTTCAGCTCGAGAATTTCGCCCTTCACATCGACCGTGATTTTCTTCGACAAGTCGCCATTCGCGACCGCGGTCGTAACCTCAGCGATGTTTCGCACCTGACCGGTCAGGTTGCCGGCCATGAAATTCACCGAGTCAGTGAGATCCTTCCAGGTTCCCGCGACGCCGCGCACGTCTGCCTGGCCGCCGAGTTTTCCTTCCGAACCGACTTCGCGGGCGACACGCGTTACTTCCGAAGCGAACGAACGGAGCTGATCCACCATCGTGTTGATCGTGTCCTTGAGCTGCAGAATTTCGCCGCGGACATCGACGGTGATCTTCTTCGACAAGTCGCCGTTCGCGACCGCGGTCGTGACCTCAGCGATGTTTCGCACCTGGCCAGTTAGGTTACCGGCCATTGAATTCACCGAGTCGGTGAGATCTTTCCAAGTGCCGGCGACGCCGCGCACATCGGCCTGACCACCGAGCCGGCCTTCCGTTCCCACTTCGCGGGCCACGCGCGTCACTTCCGCCGCGAACGAGCTGAGCTGATCGACCATCGTGTTGATCGTGTTCTTCAGCTCGAGGATTTCCCCTTTGACGTCGACGGTGATCTTTTTGGAGAGGTCGCCGTTCGCGACCGCGGTCGTGACCTCCGCAATGTTACGGACCTGACCGGTCAGGTTACCGGCCATGAAGTTCACCGAGTCGGTCAAATCTTTCCACGTGCCGGCGACGCCGCGAACATCTGCCTGTCCACCGAGTTTTCCTTCGGTGCCGACTTCGCGGGCCACGCGCGTCACTTCTGCCGCGAAAGAGCTGAGCTGGTCCACCATCGTGTTGATGGTATTCTTCAGCTCGAGAATCTCGCCTTTGACGTCGACGGTGATTTTCTTCGACAGGTCGCCGCGGGCGACCGCCGTGGTCACGTCCGCGATGTTGCGGACCTGTCCAGTCAGGTTACCGGCCATCGAGTTCACCGAGTCCGTCAAATCTTTCCACGTACCGGCGACGCCTTTCACTTCGGCCTGACCACCGAGAATTCCTTCCGAACCGACTTCGCGTGCGACGCGCGTCACTTCCGACGCGAACGAGCTGAGCTGGTCCACCATGGTGTTGACGGTGTTCTTCAGCTCGGCGATTTCGCCTTTCACATCGACGGTGATCTTCTTGGACAAATCGCCGTTCGCGACCGCCGTCGTGACCAGCGCGATGTTTCGCACCTGCGCCGTCAGGTTGCCGGCCATGAAATTCACCGAGTCGGTGAGATCTTTCCACGTGCCGGAAACGCCGCGCACTTCGGCCTGGCCGCCCAAGATTCCCTCCGAGCCCACTTCGCGAGCGACGCGGGTCACTTCCGAGGCGAACGAACTCAGCCGATCAACCAGCGTGTTGATCGTGTTCTTCATCTCGAGGATCTCGCCTTTAACGTCGACGGTGATCTTGCGGGACAAATCGCCATTCGCGATCGCGGTCGTGACCTCGGCGATGTTACGCACTTGGGCCGTCAGGTTGCCGGCCATCATGTTCACGTTGTCGGTCAAATCTTTCCACGTGCCGGCGACGCCGCGCACGTCCGCCTGACCACCGAGCGCACCTTCGGAACCCACCTCACGCGCCACACGTGTCACTTCCGAAGCGAACGAACGCAGCTGGTCCACCATTGTGTTGATGGTGTCCTTCAGCTCCAGAATTTCCCCGCGGACATCGACCGTGATTTTTTTCGACAAGTCACCGGTCGCCACCGCGGTCGTGACTTCGGCGATATTACGGACCTGCGCGGTGAGGTTTCCCGCCATCGAATTCACGGAGTCGGTCAAATCCTTCCACGTGCCCGCGACGCCCTTCACGTCGGCCTGGCCGCCCAGTTTTCCTTCCGTACCGACTTCGCGCGCCACGCGCGTCACTTCCGACGCGAACGAGCTCAGCTGATCCACCATCGTGTTGATGGTGTTCTTCAGCTCCAAAATCTCGCCCTTCACATCGACCGTGATCTTCTTCGACAGGTCGCCGCGCGCGACGGCCGTCGTCACGTCCGCGATGTTGCGCACCTGGCCGGTAAGATTTCGCGCCATGAAATTCACGGAATCGGTGAGGTCCTTCCACGTGCCCGAAACGCCCTCGACTCGCGCCTGGCCGCCCAGGATTCCTTCCGAACCGACTTCGCGCGCCACACGCGTCACTTCTGACGCGAACGACCGGAGCTGGTCCACCATGACGTTGACCGTGTCCTTCAACTCGAGGAACTCGCCTTTAACGTCGACCGTGATTTTCTTCGTCAAGTCGCCATTGGCCACCGCCGTCGTGACCGTCGCAATGTTACGCACCTGCGCGGTCAGGTTGCCCGCCATCAGGTTCACGTTTTCCGTGAGGTCCTTCCAGGTTCCCGCGACGCCTTTCACTTTCGCCTGGCCGCCGAGTTTTCCTTCCGTGCCCACCTCGCGCGCCACGCGCGTCACTTCCGAGGCGAATGCGCCGAGCTGATCCACCATCGTGTTCACGGTCTTCGCCGTGCGCAAAAATTCGCCCTGCAACGGCCGGCCTTCGATCTCCGTCGCCATCGTCTTCGAGAGATCGCCTTTCGCGACGGCGCCGATGACGCGTGCCATTTCGCTCGTTGGATGCACCAGGTCGCCGATCAATCCGTTGACTGATCCGATCGCGTCCGCCCAGCTTTCCGAAACATCGCCGATCGACGCCCGCTGCGAAATCCGGCCTTCCTTGCCGACCACCTGCCCGATCCGGTCCAGCTCTCGCGCCAGCCGCTGATTCATCGAAATGACGTCGTTAAACGTGTCCGCGATTTTGCCACCCAAACCTGTCCAATCGTCCGGTAGCCGGACGGAGAAATCGCCGCGCTTGAATGCGGTCAGCGCGGTGAGCAATTGTTTTTCGTCGAGTCGTTCGCCCTTGAGGCGGGACCCGTTTTCAGCGGCAGGTGGCCGCGGTGCAGTGCGTGGTTTTGTCTTCATACGTTAGGCGGTTTGAGAAAAATGAAGGGCCCGGGCCGGGCCGACGAAACATCGACTGAAAGCGAAAAGAAGCAGCAAAAAATATGCTGCGGCAACCTGACGTTGCCTCCGCTTAATTTCCTGAAAGGAGGGCCGGTCACAAAAAATTTCCGGGCCTTATCGAGGGCCGTTGTCTTAGATCGGTTCTGCCCTATCGGTCACGCGTAAGATTTCTGCGGAATTCGTTCGGAAAGTAACGGTTGCGGCCAAATTGCTGTAGCCGCGCCGCTTTGAAAGCCCGGCCTCGCCCTTCGGGCTGCGTTACGGGTCGGCGCGTTTCAGTGGGGACGGCGACAGAGCGCCGTGGCTACAGTTGACATGGAGGCCCCTCCCGGAATACGACTCGCGGCGTGACTTCCTCCGGAGGCAGCCGCAAGGAACTCGACTCGATGGTCGTCGAGATCGAGCTCACGCTCTGCAGCATTATCCAGGGCGTGGCGCTCTATTTCCTGGTCGAAAACGCCCGGACGGTCCTCTCCATGAACCAGATCTCGGCCTGGCCCTATGTCGCGACCGGGCTCATCATCATCCTGCTTTTCTGGTCGCGTTCGCTCATCCACACGCTGACGCTGATCCGCTGGCCACTCGAGTTCGTTCACAATTTTTTCTACGTCGCGTGCACGCTCGTCGAAGCGCTCGCCTTCACCCATTTGAGCGATCCGCTCGCCTGGTTCGTTCTCACCGCTCTCTACGCCGTGGTCGTCTGGACGCTCTTCGTTTACGACATGCGGATGGTCGCGTTGCGCGGCCGCGATAGTGCGGGACCGGTCGGCGCCCGCCTTTTTTCCCTCGTCGGAGCGGATCAGATTCTCAATATTCGATTCCTGATTCCGGCGATTTTCCTGTTTAACGTCGCGTGCGCCGTCGCGATCCGCCTTCGCCCGGATTTCTTCATCGCCCGGGGCGGGCATTACTTTCTCATCGGAGCGCAGGGAATCGGCCTGATCGGTTATCTCATTTACGTGATCAGAACCTACATTGGGCTTCAGCCGTTGATTACCGAGACGCGCGAGGAATGGCGCGCCGCTTCCGAGCAAGCTGCTCGTTAGGCCAAACCGCGCGCGCGCTTTTCCAGGGGCAGCAATTCGGCGTAGATCGCGTCGTGGACTGGTGTCGCGATGCCGGCTTTTTGGCCGAACCGCACAACCGCGCCGGTCTGCGCTTCCAGCTCGGACGGGCGGCCCGCCATAATGTCGCGTTGCATCGAGGCAGTCGTGTCTTCCGGTAGCCGGTCGAGAATCGCCATCGTTTTCGCGACGTCAACCGCGGCGCCGTCGGCGCGAGCAATGGCGGCGAGTTCCTCCAGGGCCGCGAGCAGACGCGCGCGTGACTCCGGCGCGCGACGAATCGGGCCGATCGGTAATCGCGTGACCGCCCCGAGGGCTCCCCAAATAATGAAAAGGAATTTTTCCCACATCGCGAACTTGATATCTTGCTCAACGTCACAACGGACCGCGGCGGTTCGAAATGCGTCGCGCAGCTCTTCGAGTCTCTCCTTGTGCCGCAAAGGTCGGAGCTCGCCAATCGCCACCGACGGTTCCGCCCACGAATGGCGAATATGGCCAGCGTCGACGATTTCCGAAACGATCCGGCAAAGTCCGCCCGCGACGCGCTCCCACCCGATCACGGCCGCTAATTGCTCCGGCGCTTCCATTCCGTTTTGCAACGGTACGATCACTGACTGACGCGACGGCATTGTGTCGATAGCCGCCGCCGCTTCCGGCACCTGCCGCGCCTTTACCGCGACAAGAACAACGTCGGCGTCTTCAATTTCCTCCGGCCGATCGGTCGCGCGCACGGCCATTTCAAAATCGCCCTTGACGCTGTCGACCCGCAACGGCCCGGAACGCAACGCTTCGAGAGTCTTCCCGCGCACCAGAAATGCAACGTCGTTTCCGCCGAGCGCCAGGCGCCCGCCGAAATATCCGCCGACAGCGCCGGCCCCGATCACCGCGATTTTCACAATTCCTCCGCGAACCGCATCTCGTTGGTGGCAATGAAGCCCATCTGTCCGTAAAGCGACCTCGCCTGGTCCGACGCGTGCAGAACGAGTCGGTCGAGTTTTTCTTCGCGGGCCCAGCGGAGAATTTCTTCCATCACAAAAGTCGCGACGCCGCGCTGCCGCCAGTCCGGTTCGGTGAAAACATTAAGCACGATTGCGTGCCGGCCTTTGGCGAACTGGCCGTCGCGCGCCGGGCGACAAGGATGTGGCGGCACCTGGCGAAGCTGCACGCCGCCGCCGGCAACGATCAAGTCCGGCTGGTCTTTTGGAACAGCGAGCCAGCCGATGTATTCACTACTCGTTAGGCCGCGTTCCGTCCATTCCTGCGAAGCGGCGAGAAAATCGTCGTAGGCTCCGTCGGAAATCTCGCCCATGTCATGGAACATCCGGGCGCGATGCAGCGCGATCACGGCGGCGTCCGCGACGGTTGCGCGGCGAATCAAAAACGGCGCGTCGATTTGATAAACGACGTTCAACCGGCCGGCCGCGTTGTAGCGTGGTTCGATCCGCACCCCGCCGATTTTTTCCATCGCTTTTTGCGAACGAAGATTTTGCGGACCGACGAGAAAGACGACGTGCCGAACAAACCGGAACGCGTGGCGCAACATCAGGTCTTTCATTTCCCGGTTGTGAACGCCGCCCCAATACTTCCGCGCCAGGAACGTGTAACCGATCTCGATTTCGCTGCGGCTCTCGTCGTAGCCGATGTAGCGAGACGATCCGATGATCCCTCTCGTCTTCTTGTCGATCACGACCAACGCGCCGCCGCATTCCATCGCGCCGCGAAAATATTCGCGGAAGACATTTTCCTGATAACGAGTCGGCTCGGGATGCTGTTCCCAAATCAGCGGATCGGCCGCGGCGGCAAACAGTTCTTCCCAATCATCCTCGAGCAACGGCCGCAACCGAAGCGATTCGCCCTCGAGCGTGGGCTGCAAATCGAAAGCCATATGGTGCCTCAGCCGTTTGATGTGTCCGGCAGCTCGAGTTGCCCCGAACCCATGTAACAACAGCTCCCGCCCACATGCACGGCCGTGATTTCATCGCCCGTGTGCCGGATTCGAATGTGGAGGAAACTCGGACGGCCCATCTCGATTCCCTGTTCCAAAACAGATCGCGTTTCGCCAGCGCGAGCGGTGAGATTGTAGCGGCTCAAATAGCAACCGAGCGGACCAGCCGCGCTGCCCGTCGCCGGATCTTCGAGGATGCCTTCGCCGGGCGCGAAGAGCCGGCCGTGCACTTGCGAGCCCGGCATTTCGGTTTCCTGGGTGAAAACAAAAACTCCAGTCGCGCCGGTTTCCTTCACGATTCGCTCTGCAAGATCGGACCGAAAACGAATTCGCCGGATCGATGCGAGAGTATCGATCGGGACAAAGAAAAAGGGATTGCCGCATGAAACGACTTCCAGTGGAAGATCGCGGATCGCACTCCGTTCGAGCGAAAGCATTTCGGCGACGGCATTCGCGTCTTCGAACCGCGGCCCGAACTTCGGCAGCGGCTGGCGCATTTCGATAAAGCCCGGGCCGTTGGTGCCGCGCCCGATCGAAACCGGCACCGGCCCCACGCCTTCCTCGAAAATGGCCTCGGATTTCTTCAGCATGCCTTCGCGTGCCAGGACAAACGCCGTTCCAACCGTCGGATGTCCCGCCATCGGGAGCTCGCTTTTTGGCGTGAAGATGCGGACGCGGAAGTCGTGCTTCGCGTCATCGGGCGGGAGAACGAAAGTCGTCTCGGAAAGATTCAGCTCTTTTGCGATCGACTGCATGACGCCATCGGGAATTCCGCGGCCGTCGGTAAAGACGGCGAGTGGGTTGCCGCCAAAAGCGCGGGCGGTGAAAACATCGACGAGATGATAAACGCGTGAATGCATGGGTTTCACTTATAGCAGTTGAGCGCCGCTCGCCACTGGCTGCACTCCGCGCTTTGCAATGGTTTTCCAGCTGTCTAAGCTGGCGCCGTGCTATTGGAAAAAAACGGCAGCCGCCCGCTTACCATGCCGCGGTCGCTCTCGATCGACCAGGTGATGGTCGAGGAGCGCGCCGGCGCGTTCGCGAAACGGAGCATCAAAACCTCCGCAAAACTTTCCGGCCTCAAGATGGCCATCTCGATGATGGACCTGACGACGCTGGAAGGAAAAGACACGCCGGGAAAAGTCGCGTTCGTTTGTCGAAAAGCGATGCAGCCGATGGATCCGCGCTACGAAGTACCGCCGTGCGCCGCCGTTTGCGTCTATCCAAATCTCGTTCGCGCCGCGAAACGGTTTCTCGGGAATTCCGGCGTGAAAGTTGCCTCGGTCGCGACCGCGTTCCCGACCGGCCTGATGCCGTTGAAGTTGAAATTGCAGGAGGTTCGCAGCGCCGCGCGCGACGGCGCCGATGAGATCGACATGGTGATCGATCGCGGCCAGTTCCTCGCTGGGAATCACAACCGCGTCTTCGATGAAATCGCCGCGACCAAGGAAGCCTGCGGGGCCGCACATTTGAAAGTGATTTTGGAAACCGGCGAGCTCCAGACGTACGACAACGTCCGGATCGCCAGCGAACTCGCCATGCGCGCCGGCGCCGATTTCATAAAGACTTCGACCGGCAAAGTATCGCCCGCCGCGACGATGCCTGTCACGCTCGTCATGCTCGAAGCGATCCGCGATTATTTCTACGAGACCGGCATCCGCATCGGCATGAAACCCGCCGGCGGCATCAAGACCGCCAAGCAATCGCTCGCCTATCTCGTTATGTTGAAAGAAACCCTCGGCGACGATTGGCTCACCCCCGATCTCTTCCGCTTCGGCGCCAGCACCCTCGCCAACGACGTCCTCATGCAAATCGCCAAAGTCGTCGACGGCAATTACCAAAGCGGCGATTACTTCTCACTTCCCTAGTTATGCCTCGAAAAAAATCTCGTTCCGATCTCGTGGTGCTCTCGCGTAACGCGCCGGCGTTGCACGAGCGGGTTGCGTTGCCGGTCAGCGAGCGGCACCTGAATTTCGGCGATCGCTGGGGTTATGCGCCGGCGCCGGAGGCGCACGAATACATTAAGCTCCAGAAGCGTTATCCGCTTTTCATCGGGGGAAAATTTGTGGCGCCGAAATCGGGGAAGTATTTCGATTCGATCAATCCGGCGACGGAAGAAAAGCTGGCGGAAATCGCGGAGGCGAACGCGCGCGATGTCGATCTCGCGGTGAAATCGGCGCGAAAGGCTTACAAGAATGTCTGGAGCAAAATGCCGGGACGCGAGCGGGGGAAATTTCTTTTCCGGATCGCGCGGCTCATCCAGGAAAAAGCGCGGGAGCTGGCTGTGCTCGAGACGATGGACGGCGGCAAGACGATCAAGGAAAGTCGCGACATCGACCTGCCGCTCGTTGCCGCGCACTTTTTTTATTACGCGGGCTGGGCTGACAAATTAGATTACGCGTTTCCGGGTCGGACGGCACGACCGATCGGCGTCGCGGGCCAAATCATTCCGTGGAATTTTCCGCTGCTCATGGCGGCGTGGAAACTTGCGCCGGCGCTTGCGGCCGGGAACACCTGCGTCCTGAAGCCCGCGGAAACCACCAGCATCACCGCGATGCATCTCGCGGAAATCTTCCAACAGGCGGAATTACCGGACGGCGTCGTCAACATCGTCACCGGCGCGGGTGAAACTGGGAAGGCGTTGGTCGATCACTCGGACGTCGACAAGATCGCGTTCACCGGCTCGACCTCCGTCGGCAAAATTCTGACGCAAGCCGTCGCGGGAACGAGAAAGAAGCTGACGCTCGAGCTTGGCGGGAAAGCCGCGAACATCATTTTCGAAGACGCGCCGATCGATCAGGCGGTCGAGGGCATCATCTCGGGAATTTATTTCAACCAGGGCCACGTCTGCTGCGCCGGCTCGCGGTTGCTCGTGCAGGAAGGCGTCTTCCCGCACGTGATCCGTAAACTGCGCGATCGGATCGCGACGTTGCGCGTCGGCAATCCGCTCGACAAAAACACGGACATCGGCGCGATCAATTCCCGGATGCAGCTCGATAAAATTTGCGAGCTGGTCGATAGCGGATTGAAACAGGGCGCCGAGCTGGTGCAATCGAACGCGCGTCTGCCCGCAAAAGGCTATTGGTATCCGCCGAGCTTTTTCACCGGCGTGACCGCGTCGCATCGGATCGCGCAGGAAGAAATCTTCGGCCCGGTCCTGAGCGTGATGACGTTCCGCACGCCGGAAGAAGCGATCGAGCGCGCGAACAATACGCCCTATGGATTAAGCGCCGGCGTCTGGACCGACAAAGGCAGCAAGATTTTCAAGATCGTGAACAAACTCCGGGCCGGCGTGGTCTGGGCGAACACCTACAACAAATTCGACCCCACCAGTCCGTTCGGCGGATATAAGGAAAGCGGCTTCGGCCGCGAGGGTGGGCGGCACGGGTTGCTGCCGTACGTGACGCTCGAGTAGCGCGCGCGTCTCGCGCGTTGGCGATGACGTCTCGTTATCGCGGACTTTTTCAAAGCTTGTTTTGGCGAGACGCCAAAACCCACGCGCGAGACGCGCGCGCTACCCGAAAATTTTTCCACGTCGCGCTTTGGCGTCGTAGTAGAGGACGATAAACGAAGCGGCGAGGAGGGGACGCAGAACGAGGTTCATCACGGCGGACGTGATATCGGATGCGATCATCAAAGCGTCGGGTGTCTTCGCCTGGGAAAGCGACTGCATCAGCGCGAGTGCTTGCTCGGGATTTTCCACGCCGCGCAGCCGAAGGAAGGTGAACGGCAACTGCACGGCGATGAGCGCGAAGAGAAGAAAGAGCAACCAGATTGAAGCGACCGTCGCGCCGCGATAAAGGGGGCGGTCGAGCTTTGGCGATTCGGGAGCGCAACGGGCGAGCTCCTTGCTTTCGCGCAGGGCGACGAGCGCGCCGTCATCGCCGAACGCGGCGGTTTGTTCCCAGAAAAGAAAGTTAATGAAGAGCCGCGCGTTCATGTAAACCATGAATGCGCCGATGATCAGATAGAGCAGCAGGCCGATGACGGAAATCCCACCGCTCAACAACCCGATCATGGCGGTGAGCGGAACAAAGAACCAAAAAAAGTAGCTGAAATAAACGAGCAGACCCGCGCCGAGCATTTTCGCGAAGCGTTCGATTGCCGCGGAGAATTGCGCGCCGATGGAGCGCTGCCGCCGGCGCAGGACGTCATCGGCCACGAATTGGAAACCGGCGGTCGAAATCGGCCAGAGCAGGATCACGAGCAGAAACATGATCCAGCAGATCGGCGGAATGCTTACCGCCGGCATGGATTCGCCGGCGAGAAGGTCCGGCATTGGAATGCGCGGGAAATACCATTGCATCACGAACATCGGCACCGCCGTCAGCAACCCGAAGAGCATGAAACGCCAGAAACCACCGCGATAAATCCGAATCGTTTCGCGGAAAATCTCCGGCCAGGTCCGGCGCCGAACAATCAGGTCGGGCGGTTCCGGCGGCGGAAGATCGTCGGCGAAAAATTCCGTAAATTCCGCGGCGGGCACCCAGCGGTCGTCCTCGACGCGGCGCAGTTCGTTGCTGCGAATGAGTCGGCCTTCGTTTTTCCATTCGCGCAGCGTGTCGGTATCGACTGGCCCGTATTCACGGCCTTCGACGCGCAGCATCCATTGGTCTGACATTGCGCCTTCTTTACGCGCGAATTCTATTCATCGCCAATTCAACGGCGGTTTGGAAACCGCCGCTCCTTGGTTAGGTTGGCGCCGTGAAACTGCTGCTCATCGACGGGCATTACTACGTTTACCGTTCGTTTTTCGCGATCCAGAACCTTTCGAATTCCCGGGGCGAACCGACGAACGCGATTTTTGGATTCACAAAAACTCTGCGGTTGATGGTGAAACATCTGCAGCCGGAGTTGGGCGCGGTGTTTTGGGATGAAGGGTTGCCGGAAAAACGGATGACGTTGCAGCCGGCCTACAAAGAAACTCGGAAAGAAATGCCGCAGCCGATGATCCCTCAGCTCGATTACATTCAGAAGGAGCTGACGGCGCTGCTCGGCTTCAAGAACGTTTCGCTGCCGAACACGGAGGCGGATGATTTAATGGGCTGTTACACGCTGGCGGCCTGCAAAAGGAACATCGACGTGGTTCTCGCCACGAATGACAAGGATCTTTACCAGCTCGTCGGCCCGTGCGTGAAAGTTTACACGACTGCGAAAGCGGACCTGGTCTCGCCGAAGGATGCATTCGCGCTTCTCGGCGAAGCGGAAGTCACCACGAAATGGGGTGTCCCGCCGAAGCTGATCGGCGACGTGCTCGCGCTCACCGGCGACACCGTGGACAACATCCCGAGCGCCGGCTTTGGACGAAAGACCGCGGCCAAACTGCTAACGGAATTTGGTAATCTCGACGGGCTGCTGGCGAATGTCGGTCAGATCAAGAGCGAGAAGACGCGGGAGAAATTGAACTCGGGCCGGGCCCAGATCGAACAGAACCGCAAAATGGTGGAGCTGGATTGCGACACACCGCTGCCGGTGGCGATCGACGATTTGCGGATCAAACCCGATTATCCGGCGTTGATCGCCGCGCTGGAGAAATGCGAATTCAAGTCGCTGCTCCCGGAATTGCGTGATGAAGCGGCGAAGGCCGGGACGGTGAAACAGGGCGAGCTATTGCTGTAGCCGCTCTCGAGCGGCCCGCAGGGCCGCTGCTACAGAAGAAGGCAGGATCATGAGCAGGAAATCTCATGATTGACCGTAAATATTTCGAACGCGGGGCGGGGCAAGCTGTCCAATTAGACAGGTTAAGGCGATTCGGGCGGCGGCACGTTTCTCGTATTTGTTGTTTCTCCTGCGTGCGCTGCCCGAATCCTTTTTTTATGGGCAAATCTCGCCCTTTCGATCACTAATACCCGGGCTCGCGGCCGTATTTTTTTAGCCATGTCGCCCAATTCATTCGGAATCCGGGGATACTTGATCGACGCGCCGGCTTTCGGCTCGCTGCGCAGCCATCGTGAGGGTGCGCTCGTCATTGCCAACGGCAAGATCACTGAGGTCGGCGCTTACGACGATCTGCGGAAACGCCAGCGACAGGAACCGATTCGCTGGATCGATCGTAGCGACGCGATCATTTTTCCCGGCCTGATCGATTGCCACACGCACCTGCCGCAATACTCGGCCGTGGCGCGCGGCGAAAGCCAGTTGCTGCCCTGGTTGCGCGAAAATATTTTTCCGGTCGAGCGCGGATTCACCGGACCGAAAGCGCGCGAGGAAGCGCCGCTGTTTTTCCATGAGCTGGCGCGCAACGGCACGACGACGGCGATGGTTTTCGCCGCCATCTACGAGGACAGTTGCGAGATCGGGTTCGAAGCGGCGGAGCAGAGCGGACTGCGCGTGATCCTGGGAAAAATGATGATGGACCTCGGTTCTTATGGTCCATTGCAGCCGAAGAAAATTCTTTCCGTGTCGCTCATCGAAAGCGAACGGCTTTGCCGCAAATGGCATGGCGCGGCGGACGGTCGACTCGAGTACGCATTCAGTCCGCGGTTTGCCGTTACCTGTTCGGAAAAACTCATGCGCAGCGCTGCCGAGCTAGCGCAGCGGTTTGGCGCCTACATCCAGACGCATCTCGCCGAAAACCGCGAAGGAATCGAAAAGGTCCACAACCTCCACATGTCGGCGCGCGATTACACGGATGTGTATGAGACGTGCGGGTTGCTGACGCCGAAGACGATACTCGGCCATTGCCTTCACCTCAGCGCGCGGGAAATCGACGCGATCGCCGCCGCGCAATCCAACGTCGCGCATTGCCCGACTTCGAATCTTTTTCTGGGCAGCGGATTGTTGAAGCTGGAACAACTGATGAACGCCGGGATCGCGATCGGTCTCGGCTCCGATGTCGCGGCGGGTCCGGAGCTGAACATGTGGCAGGTCATGCGAAGCGCGCTCGCCGTTCAACAAGCGCGGCATATGGCGGAACCGAATTTGCCGCGGATGCGGCCGAGCGAATCGTTTTATCTCGCGACCAGCGGCGGCGCGCGAGCGCTGGGAAAATCCCCCACCATCGGCACGCTCGATGTTGGCAAGGAAGCGGACCTTCTGGTTGTCGATCTCGCAACGCTGTTGCCTTACGGAAAATCCCGGACGCCTACCGACGATCTATCCACGGAAGACATTCTCGCGCTTTGCATTTATCGTGGAAACCCCCAGGCGACTCTGGAAACGTACGTCCGCGGAAACTGCGTTTATCGCGCTCCAGGCTGCCCGGAACAATCGCAATGATGAACTTAGCCAACGACCCAATTTCAATCGCGCTGCTGGAAGATCTCGGCGCGGGCGACATAACCACCCAGTTTTTTGTTCCCGAAAATTTACAAGCGCTCGGCAGAATCGTGGCGCGAGAACGGGCGATCGTCGCGGGAACAGAAGTGGCGGCCGAAGTTTTTCGGCGGGTTGATCCAAAATTGACCGTCGAGATTCTTCAACCGGACGGCACCGCTCTTTCCGGCGGGGAGACAATTCTAGAGGTGCGCGGCCCAGCCGGTTCCATTCTGACGGCGGAACGCGTGGCGTTGAATTTTCTGCAGCGTTTGTGCGGCATCGCGACGTTGACTCACCAGTTCGTTGAAGCAATCGGCAAGTCGCGCGCGAAAATCCTCGACACGCGAAAGACGACCCCGGGCCTGCGCGGACTGGAGAAAGCGGCGGTCGTGGCGGGCGGCGGCGAAAACCATCGCTCGACGTTAAGTGACATGGTGCTGGTGAAAGACAATCACCTCCGCGCTACAGCGCCTACGGAGCTCGCCTCGATCATTCGACGAATCCGCCAGGAACGTCCCGGCGTTCGCATCGAAGTGGAAGCCGACCGGCTCGATCAGGTGCGCGCGTTTCTCGAAGTGGAAGGCATCGATGTGATCCTGCTCGATAACATGGAGCCGACCGAAATGCGGGAGGCGGTCGCGGCGGGGAAGGGGAAAGTGAAATTCGAAGCGAGCGGCGGGATCAACGTGAAGACAGTGCGGCGAATCGCGGCGACCGGCGTCGATTACATTTCCGTCGGCGCGCTGACTCATTCCGCGCGGGCGATCGATCTGTCGCTCGAACTCATTCATGTCGAAAGCTAGCGATCGTTTGGTCGCGACCGAGCTGAGGACAGCGCTCGAAGGTTCGAGGATCGGAAACGAGATCGTGGTCGTCGATGAAACAGAATCGACAAACGATTTGGTTTGGAAAGAAGTCGAGCGCGGCGCGCGCGAAGGGCTGGTGGTTTTCGCCGAGCGCCAGACGAGAGGGCGAGGACAATATGGGAGGCGCTGGGAATCCGCGCCTTATCTGGGTTTGTGGTTTTCGGTTCTGCTGCGGCCCGCGATCACGTTGCGGGAATCGCCGCAACTAATCGCGCGGCTGGTCGAAATCGTGGCGGCAACGATTGCGGAAGAAACGGGTTCAGTTCCGACGATCAAACCACCTAACGACATTTACCTTTCTGGGCGCAAAGTCGCCGGCATCCTCGTCGAAGGCCGGACCGCGTCCGATGGAAGTTACGTGGCCGCCGCCGGCATTGGGATCAACGTCAACCAAACCACCGGCGATTTTCCTGAGGAATTGCGTACTACCGCGGGATCGCTCGCGATGGCGACGGGACGCAAGATCGACCGCTCGAAGTTAGCGATCGCGTTCCTGCAAAAGCTTGCTGCGAGTTACTGATGATCACGCCGCGCCGAATTGCTGCAGCGCTCGGAGCTTCTCCAGCGCCTTTCCACTGTCGATTGCTTCTCGCGCGCGCACGAGTCCCTGACTCATGTCATTGCAAATTCCGGCAACGACGAATCCGCCGGCAGCATTCACGAGGGTGAGGTCGCGTTTCGCGCCCTGGATTTTTCCGGAAAGAATTCCTTCGAGGTAACCGGCGTTTTCCGCCGCGTCACCGCCGCGTAATTCATCGAGCGGCGAGGCGGGAATGTTGAGCCAGCGTGGATCGATCAGGCCAGTCGTTACTTTTCCATTCGCGAGCTCAGCGAACGTCGTCACGCCGCTGGTGGAAATATCGTCCATTCCTTCGCCGGTATCGTTGACGCCGTGAACGATCCACGCGCGCTCCCGGCCCAGCTTTCGCAAGACGTCGGCAAAAACCGTCGTGAGCCGCGGCGAAAAGACGCCGATCAATTGCCGGCCCGGGCGCGCCGGATTCAGGAGTGGTCCAAGCAAATTGAAAACCGTCCGGATATTTTCGCGTGCGAGTCGTTTCCTCATTTCGGCGATCGCGCGATAGGCCGGATGATACTCTCTCGCGAAAATAAAACAGAGGCCGTGGCGCTCGGCGCATTCCTTCAATTTTTCGGGCGGCAATGCGATCTGGACACCGAGCGCCTCGAGCACGTCCGCGCTGCCGCAACGCGACGTGACGCTGCGGTTGCCGTGCTTCACGATCGCCACGCCGCCCGCCGCCAGGACGAACATGATCGTCGTTGAAACGTTAAAAAGATCGAGCCCGTCGCCGCCGGTCCCGCAAACGTCGAGCATTGGTCCCGGCAACTTCTTTGGATCGATCAGCGGATCGATCGCGCGATCCATCAATTGCTGCACAAAGGCGACGATCTCCTCCACGCTCTCGCCTTTGCCATGGAGCGCGATCAGAAAATCGGCTTTCGTCGCGTCCTCCGTTGAATCGGAGAACAACATCGACATCGCATGGCTGACGTCGCCCGGCGTCAGGTCGAGGCCGCCTCGCAGTTTGGCGATGAGCGCTTTCATGCCGCGCGATTTTCCAGCTCGCTGAGGAACGCGCGGTATGCGTCCGGGGAGATTTCCGATGGTTTGATTTCGCTGCGCCCTCCCCAGAAAACGTTCGTGTAGGAAACGGGAATGCCGCACGCCTCGAGATGCGCATCGATGGCGGCCTTGTGTTCGAGCAGCCGGGCTTTGTCCGTCCCGTGAGCGACGGCCATGATATTGACGTTGCGAAACTCCGGACCGGCTTCGCGCCAATAGCAGTGAGTGAGAATGTGATGGCGGCCGACTTCGCCGCCGGTTTCCACTTCGCGGCCGGCTGGAACAGCCCAATGAAAGAGGCCGTTGAAACGCGTGACGCGAACTCCGCCCGCGGATGGCTTCACGTGCTCCAGGAACGTCGAGAAACGTCCGATGACTTTGCGAGAGTTGAGCGCTTCCGCGATTCGGCAAAATTCTTCCAGCCCCAGGCCTGCTTCCGCGGCGCGCGCTCGCCACGGTGAAGGCGCGATCTCCGCCGGCTCGAATTCGCGTTTCAGCGCGACGAGAACTTTCCATTCCAAATCGTTCAGCTCCGCGACATGCACCGCTGCCATCGTCGCCGGCCCATCGGCTTTGCTCCCGGGCTCGATCGTTTTCCGCCGAACGTGTCCGACCCCAAGCGTGAAAATTCCTTTCGCCGGCATCAGGCGGAAATGTTCCGCGCCGACTTTTTTGGCGAGAATTTCGCCGTGATGCTGGAGAGAAAATCCGCGCGGGACTTTCAGGGTCGTCCACAGTTTGTATTCCGAGCCCGGCGTGACCGAGTCGGTGGAACGCAAAACGACGTGGCCGGAAAACGGATCGCATTGCGACATGTAATCGAAGGCCGCTTCGATTTTTTCCGGCCCCACTTTCCAGGCGACGAGCGCGCCGTCCGCGAGATTGGTGGCGAGTAACGTTTGCCGGACGCGGCGAATCGTTCCGGCCTCGAGCATGGCGCGGATGCGTTCCATCACGGTTGCCACGGGCACACCGGAACGCGCCGCAATTTCTTCGAACGGCTCGCGAACAAAGCCCTCGATCTTGTCCTCGGAGATGGCGAGGATCTTCGCGTTAATCGGATCGTTGTGTTCTACCGGTAACATTCGCAGTTGAGGATGGCTCACTGCGAGTATCGCCGAACGCGTCAGGCGGCGCAGGAAAAAATCGCGCAGAAATGGCAGGCCGTCCCAGCGAGCACAAAAAGATGCCAGATGAAGTGACTGTAACGCAGGGCTTCGTTACGAAAGAAAATTACGCCGGTCGTGTAGGCGACGCCGCCCGCAAGCAGCCAGATCACCGTCTGAGTTGGAACGGCGTGAGCGAATTCGCGGAATGCGATCAGGATCAGCCAGCCCATTCCGAGGTACAGGGCCAGCGACAATTTTTTCCAGCGAAGGCCGGTGCGCAGTTTGAAGACCACGCCGATCGCGGCGATCGACCAGACGAGCGCAAAAATCGTCCAGCCCAGGACGCCGCGCATCGGGCCCAGCGTGAACGGTGAGTACGTTCCCGCGATGAGGAAAAAAATCGCGATGTGATCGATGATCTGGAGGGTGCATTTCAATCGCGTCTGCGGCCAGGCGTGATAAAGCGTCGAACAGAGATAGAGAAGCCACATCGTGGCGACGAAGATGAGGGTGCCGACGTAGAACGCCTGATTCGGTTGGCGCGCGGCCGCGATGCAAAGAAAAGGGGTGGCGATGATCGCCGCCGCCAGGCCGAACCCGTGGCTAATGCTGTTCGCGATTTCTTCGCGCCGCGTCTGGGTCCAATTCGCCGCGGCGAATAACTCGTCGATCGCTTTCATGCGTTTGCCCGGACGCGCATCGCCGTCTCATAATACAGTTAAGGCTCCGGTGAAAAGCGAAATGCATCCCATCAAGGCAATCTTCTTCGATGCAGCCGGGACGTTGATTCATCTCCCGCAGAGCGTCGGCCACCATTACTCGTTCGTGGCGCGACGAATTGGTCTGCGACTCGACGCCGGCGCGCTCGACGCCGCGTTCGCCGCGTCCTGGAAACAAATACCGGCCCGGGCCGCGATCGATGGTCCGCGCGACGATGATGACAAAGGCTGGTGGCGTGATCTGGTCAATCGCGTGCTGGACCAGGTTGCGCCCGAACTCGCCGAGCTGGATCGCGACGCTTTTTTCGAAGGCGCTTACAGCCATTTTGCCGAACCTGGAGTCTGGGATCTTTATCCTGAAGTTCCAGACGTTCTCAACGCCCTCGATGGAAAATTCCAGCTCGCCGTTATTTCAAATTTCGACGGTCGTCTCCGGATGATCCTCGAGCATCTCAGCGTTTCGAAATTCTTCTCCCACGTTTTTCTTTCCAGCGAGCTTGGCGCCGACAAACCGGACCCGGAAATTTTCCGACGCGCCCTTCGTTTGAGCGGTGTCCGGCCTAACGAGACGTTGCACGTCGGCGACGATCCCGAGCGCGATTGGGCGGGCGCGACCGCGGCCGGCCTGTCCATCTGTCGGTTGCAACGGCCACGAAATAGTTTGCGCGATCTGCTGTCGATCTAAATGGGTTGGGTGGGACTCGAACCCACAACCAACGCCTTAAAGGGCGCTGCTCTACCCGGTAAATCGGTTCTCATTGCTCTTTTGTTGCGCCTCCCAACTGAAGAAGGACAGGATAGGCCGCCGATTATTTCGATTCCGCAGCCGCGGAAGTATTGGGTCCGATAGGCTCCGGTCGCGCGGAGTGACCTTAGGCAGTTGATTTGAGCGTGACGAGTGAAGGTTGCATCAAGCGCATCAACAACGCCATGCCCAAACCCCAGGCGCCGTCGAGAACTAGCGCGGTAACAATCACCTTCGGGTTCCAGCCACCCGCGATCGGCGTTCCCTTTAGTGGAAAGACGATGAACAGTCCCACCGCGCCGGGAAAGATGGTGCTGATGACCAGTGCCCGCGTCCAATAGGCCGGACGGTTCACATTCTCTAGCCAGGGCCAGATCACGAGGGCCCACACGCCGCCCCAAAAGGCCAGCGAAATCACTGCCGGGATGCCAAACGGCGGCACCGGTTGAAGGTCGTAAGGTGGCCGCGAAATGACACCAGCGACATGCAACAGCCAGAACACGGCCTGGTGAAACACCATCGTCGAAACGAAGCCGGCGATAAACGCTTTGATAAATTGCGCGACGCGCTGATTCATAGCAGGCGTTGAACCGTTGAACCATTCAATCTGAACATGATTCCCCTCCTCCCTTTGATACCGGTTAAGTAGAGTTTTTATTCCCGAAAAAACAGAATGCTCTGCGCGAACACGAGTCACACGTCACACATCGCAAGTCACGGTTGAGATGTTAGACACATGCATGTTGGCTCGCTGCTCACGCGGCGCGCTTTTCCCGGCGGCTTCGGGGATTACGCGGCATGTGGCCGTAGGGACGATTTCCCCTATGAAAAAGACTTTTCAGAGGGGGTGGGTTGGGCGGGACTCGAACCCGCAACCAACGCCTTAAAAGGGCGCTGCTCTACCATTGAGCTACCAACCCGTGAGGGGAAATGTTTTAATCCAGTTCTAGGGATGCCGCAAGACGGACTGGTAAGCCGAGATCTCGCGCAGCGCGTCTCTCGAAATTTAGACCGGCCTTTTTTCTAGAAGTTCGTTCGCTTCCGCCAGACTTCCGCAGGTGTGGACGTAAACGTCATTTCCATAATGGAAAGACGACAGGATTTGTAAACCGATATCGCGGGTCGGATCAGGAATGATTCGCAGCACTTCGGCGACACCGGCAGCGTTGCATCGTTCCATGATGCTCCCGAGGCAGGGTGAGCAGGAAAGGTCCATGGATTCCAGGCTCGTGAGATCGACGATGAGACGAAAATCCGGTTCCAGGATCGTTAACGCCAATTTCACTTCCTCCTCACACAGGCGCGTCTCATCGAGAGTAACCCGGCCTCGATAGGAAATCGTCAGCGAGTTCTCCGGCTGGTTGAGCGTGACAGTAAACATCCGTTATTTCGTGTCGTGCAAAACGCGACCGACGATGCAGGCGTAACCGGCAATCATCAGCATCGTCACGAAAACAACCGCGTAATCCATAATCGAATCTCCTTTCGCGCAAGAGTCTGCGCGCTTCGTGGCGCGGCGGCTCATCGTGGTTTGGTTTTGGCTGTGCGGAAATTGCGAACGGGCAGCGCCCAAAAAACGCACAACGTTTCGCAATGAGAGGCGAGCCAGAATGCCGTCTGCGCCGCACGCTCACGGCATGACAGCAGAGATCTTGGAAGACGAGCGGGTGCTAGACCGGCCCAGGCATCGCACGTTGCGGGTGAAGAAAATCCTGGTGCCGATCGATTTTTCTCCGCCATCGAAAAACGCTCTGAAATACGCGCTTCGTTTCGCGGAAGAGTTCGGCGGCGAGCTCACTCTTCTCTACGTCCTGGAGCCTCAGTCCATGACTGGTTTCATGGCGATTCCGGAAGCCAACGCTTTTGTTGAAAGCGACATCGTCGCCGCCGGGAAAAATTTGCGGTCGCTTATTGGCTCGGTTCGCAATTCCCGTATCGAACGGCCGCGCTGGAAGGTCCGCGGCGGCCTCCCGTCCCACGAAATCGTCGAGGCAGCAAGAGAGATGGACGTGGACCTGATTGTCATCGCGACCCACGGCTACACGGGCTGGAAACATTTCTGCATCGGGAGCACCGCAGAGCGGGTCGTGCGTGCCGCTCCGTGCCCGGTGCTCGTCGTTCGAGAGAAGGAACACGAATTTTGTTAGGCGCAGCCGCACTCCATAAAAGGAAAAATCCATGAAAACTCGAACCAGACTCGAACCAATGGCGATGCGCGTGGCGTTGCATCCGTTTCTCGCGGGAATGAATCGCGCCCACCTCGCGTTGCTCACCGACTGCGCGATGGTCGTCCATTTCAATCCGGGCGAAGTGATTTTCCGCGAAGGCGAACTCGCGAACCGGTTTTATTTAATTGAATCCGGCAGCGTGATCCTGGAGTCGAGCGGGAGATCCGGCGACCCGCTCATCATCGACAAAGTGAACGCAGGCGATCTGCTCGGCTGGTCGTGGATGTTCCCGCCCTATGTCTGGCATTTCACAGCCAGGGCGATGGAGCGGACCGAGGCGATCTTTTTTTACGGGACGATCTTGCGCGAATATTGCGAGCGCGATCATTCGCTCGGCTACGAACTTTTCAAACGAATGAGCGCGGTCATGATCAAACGGCTCCAGGCCGCGCGCGAGAAAATGCTCGCGATTGATTCCAACGAGAGCGCGCTTTTGCCCGCTGTCGTGCAATCGCCCTTCATGGACCAGGAGCTGGACACGGAGGAAGCGGTGTCACGATCGAGTTGAAAGCGCGGCTCTCAGTCGTGGGGAAGCGTTGACACAAAATCTCGGGCACGGGAACATGGAGCCGATGCCCGAGACGAAGACGACTGGCGCGACGATACCGAACAAACAGCTGGTCGAGATGCTCCTGCGCTCGCGCCTGTTTCGCGATTACGAGGGCGTTTTCACGAAAGCGACCGGCTTGCCGCTCGCGCTGCGTCCGCTCGAATACTGGCAACTCGAGCACCACCAGAAGACCAACGAGAACAAGTTCTGCGCGCTGCTCGCCGAGCGTCCGGCGACCCTTGCGGTTTGTTTGCAATCGCATGCCGAAATTATTCAGCACACCGGCACAAGCGCGCGCACCGAGACCTGCCCGTTTGGACTAACCGAGACAGCCGTGCCGGTGCGGCTCGGAGACGAGACCATTGGATTTCTTCGGATCGGTCAGGTGTTGCGTCGTTCGGCCATTAAGACCGACAAAGAGCGCGCCGCCTCCAAGCTCAAAGACTGCGGCATCGCATTCGCTGGCGGTATTCGCAAGGCTTGGGAAACGACGCCGATCATTCCGAAGGAAAAATACGGCGCGATCGTCCGGCTGCTGACGTTTTTTGCCGAGCAACTGTCCGCCCTCATCAACCAGATCGTGCTCGAAAAACAGAACGCCGAGCCGCCGCTCGTGCAGAAGGCGCGCGAATACATTTTGCAACACAAAATGGAACCGCTCTCCCTCGCCGCTGTCGCTCAGGCGTCCGGCGCCAGCATGTTTCATTTCTGCAAAGTCTTCAAGAAATCGACCGGCTTGAAGTTCACCGACTATGTCGCGCGGGTCCGATTGGAAGACGCGAAGACGCAGCTCTTGAATCCGAGTCGTCGCATCAGCGAAGTTGCTTACGACGTCGGGTTCCAGTCGCTCACCCAGTTCAATCGAATGTTTAAACGCGTCTTCGGCCAGTCGCCGACTGAGTTCCGTGCGAACCTGCACTCTCGTTCGCGAAAAACAAAAGCGGCCTAACGAGTCGGAGACGGCAAGCGGAGCGCTTGCCCTACAATGGCGCGGGCCCGACGATCGGAACACGCCGGCGCGCGCGGAGCTGAAGGAGGGAATAGCAAAGCGCGATGCACAACAGCGAGCCGGTAAAGACCAGAAGCGAGTAAAGCCATTCGGAGCGTTCCGCGATCCAGGAGGAACCGCCGGAAGCGATGTGCAAGGCGCGATCGACGTCGCGCGTTGAGTAGTCGGTGCCGTAGATCCATTGCGCGACGCGAAGATTCGAGTCGAGGAAGAGGACCATGTTTGGATGAGTGAATTGTGTGCCGGCGCGGCCGACGGGAAATCCGATGGAGTCGAGGAGAGCGTCGATGTTCGGTTGGGAGGCGGAACCGGTGGACCAGCCAAGAGGGATGGATTCGCGCTCGCGATATTTGGCGAGAACGGCGGGCGTGTCGGTGGCGTCGAAGGAAAAAAGGAGAACACGAAACTGGCGCGGATCGGCGGAGGAATCGGCGAGGGCTTTCTTTAGTTGGGCGACGTTTTGGACGCAGGCGGTACGGCAACGGGTGAAGATCGGCACGATCACCAAGGGAAAACCGGAGGATTGAGAGAGGTTATGCGTGGTGTTGGTTTCGTCGGTCCAATCGATTTGGGTGACGGCGCGGCCGCGCTGGGGTTCGACGTCAACTACGCTAGCTCGCGGATGGGGAGCGATCACGAGCATGAGCACAATTACGATGGGGAGAGAACGCTTCACGGCTTTGATGTTATCGGGACAGGATTGTCGGGAGTGTAGGGAGGAGCGCCGGGGAAATTGCTGCGAAGGGTTTGGGTGATAGGAGGAGCGTAAGCGATCACTAACAAAAGAATCGTGCCGGCGAGCCAGGGAGTGAAGCTTTGCACGGCCGGGACATGTTCGTCGTGGTAGGTCTCGGAGGTGATGAGTTCAAACGAAGCGGCCTTTGTTGCGCGGCTGAACAACGTCGCAAAGAAAACGATGAAGAACATGAGGCCGGCGAGAGTCATGATGGTGCCGCCCAGGCTGCCGAGGTATTTCGCGTAGAGCCAGTCGGGTTGGTAAAGAGGCGACTGCGGGTCGGTGTAGGTCAGCCCCATGTTGGTCCGGCGCGGTTCGCCGCCAGCGCCGCCGATGAAAAGGCCGGTGGAAAAAATCATAATCCCGAGGGTCCAGATGTAAGGGACCCAGACGTTCATGCGCGGGAACTTAATTTCCTTG